>CEPH01085049.1_pt1 | contig 11468 bp, 8 predicted proteins | sample 530571 | NCBI WGS metagenome assembly CEPH01 (sample SAMEA2620413, study PRJEB7988) | marine metagenome | biome: marine biome (ENVO:00000447); feature: surface water layer (ENVO:00002042); material: "saline water (ENVO:00002010), including plankton (ENVO:xxxxxxxx)" | depth 5 m | reverse complement strand
ACAAGTTTCAGTCCTCCATTGTTTTGAATGGCATCAACCACATATACTTCCCCAACTAATGCCGTGTTTCCGCTGTTTGACCATTGGATTGTCACTTCGACCTCAACACCAACAGCAAGCGGTGGTGCATCAAAAGTGATGTTTTGTGCTTTTTCCCCGCTCAGATTGATCTCGGACAGATTAGTCCACTGAACCGGGTTGATCGTAAAGGAAGACGGAGGAGTTACAGGGGTTTCTACCCCCTCCAATGCGGACAAGCGATCCGAAAGAGCCTTTAACTCAGAACCGAGTTTAGTCCCGATATCTGAAAGTATTGAAGCCACATTAACCTGCCTTGGCGGTAGCTAGTGCACTTTCAAACTCAGAGTAATCCCCTAGTGGAGCAGCACCTACAGTTAAATTAGAACCACTTGGCACTGTAACAGATTGTGCGTCCAAATCGTCCATAGCGAGATCAGCTTTCGCTTCACCAACCAATAATTTAAATTTCTCAGCACCATTGTTGTTATCCCAAATGATTTTGGCTTTGTCTAGCGGAGTACTTGCAACGGCAGCCGAAAAAGGAGTATCTTGAGTGACCAAGTCTGTTGCTGAGTTTACTTTTTGAACATATGCATCGGGACTGTCGATTTGATATGAGAAAGGATCAGAAGGGTCTCCATCATTATTAAAAACGGTTTCTGGTATCGGAGTACTGTTTATGTTCGCATTATGCCATTCTTCTAGCTTTTGAGGTAGATCGACGGCACTAATCATATCTGATGCGTATAGAAATGCAGGGTCAGGTTCAGTCTCAACTTCTGCCTCTGCTACTTCTATTTTACCTATATATGAGCTGCCTGATACGCTTGCAATTCCAGTTGATCCGCTCGCATCCGTGTAGTAGTAAGTGCCTTGATCCGAAAAAGTAAATTGTTCACTTTGCCCATTACCTATTGAACTAGCAGGTCCACCGCCAGTACTTTGATCCGGTGAATAAATACGGATTGTCTGACCCGAATTGTTCATGATGTTTATCTTGTCCCCTGCAGTAAGCGTTTGACTAAAAGTACTAGGCAGAGGGTTCCAATCACCGCCCACATTAAGACCATCACCTCCGCTGAACTTAAAAGCACCTATTCCAGAATGACTACCATTACCATTAGGGTCACTATTGTATTCTTCGACAGTAAGGCTGTATGTGTCAACGACAGGAGCACCGCCTGATAAAGCCACAAAAGTAAAATCGGTATAATTTCCTGTACCATCGTCCTTAACAACATGCCAACCTGTAAGTGTAGTCCCTCCGGCATAACCGTCAGTAGCCGTGGTAAGATCAAATTCAAACCTAATTCTGTATGTATCGGCAGGTATCTCCGCACTGTGTCGTTTGTTGCTGTATACAGGTTGATCATTGTGAGTTGCATCAATCTGTTCAAATACCAAAGTTACAGGAATTGAGTAATAACTCGGAATTGAAACATTCAAAGTACCTACGGCACTAGACCCTGCAGAACCTGTTGATTGACCTCTGTTTATTGAGATGCCAGATACCTGTGCAGTCACTGATGCGTCAGAAGATTTGTTCAACTCAAGCATGTTGTCTTCAACCTCAACGGTTTGAGTTTGAAGGGTTGAAGTTGAACCATTTACAGTAAGACTACCACCGATAGTGAAATCACCAGTTACTCCTGTCGAACTTGCCGGATTAGGTGCGTTGGTTATCAGGCTGTACGGTATAGTCCCCGTGTCAACTGCTCCGAGCTTTGTAATCTTACTAGATCCTGCCCAAGAGCTCAAAGCTACATTCTCAACATTACCAAGCCCGACTTGGGTCTTATTAACGCTGTGCGGATTAGAACTATTGCCAGTGTGCGTGTTAAGGTCATCACTAGACGCTTTAGTGCCTAAAGCGGTATTAATTTCTTTAATTTCAGTACCGACCTTTTTTCCGATTTTTCCTAAAATATTTGTTGGGTCTGTGTTTGTGCTCATGATATTTACGATTTAAACATGTCAACGGCTAATATGAAATCGATTTCATTTCCATATTCCGTCCTAAGATTTTCAATTTCACTATCGAGTAGCCACGGAAGAAGAGTCCACTGAGTGAAACCATCTCCAATTTTTAATCGTTTAGTTGTTGTACAAAATACTAATTCTCCAGAATGTGGCGTTGGGTCGTACTGAAGCCAACGAGCTTCTGTATCCCTACGAATTTTAATGGTTACACTCACTGGATATTCCCCAAGAAGCCGTCACAATTAGATGCAAAAGCATTACCTCCATCTATAACAATACAGTGCTGATGTTCGTCCTGAGTATTCGGATTTAAATACTTCAATAAGACAGCTTCTTCTCTCAAATTTTGCACCTCTATATCGCTTGCGAATACGGTATTTGCAGAACCTACTGCAGTACCTGATACAAAATTAGTGGTAGGTGAAGTGGAAACATTTTCACCAGTACCTGTAAATATCCTTAGTTTCCCCATTAGATCTTACTCTGCTAATGCTGCTGTTGGTCCTGTGACAGGAAGATACTGCTCATGCAGTCCTGCGTACTTATTTTGTAAGTAATCCTTAACAGTGTTTATATCTGTAATACTGAGAGCTGTTGGAAATACTATAGCTTCCCACCAATAATCTTGATTTGTGCCACCGGCAAAACCAAAGAGAAATGCGTCCTCGGTTCCGTATTTATATTCCCACGCACCATCCGCTGTGCCTGTCTTACAAGGTGTGCTGTTAGATACAACATCAATACCATTAGGATGAGCAAACGGGTCTTTGGTAGGCAGCCACATTTTGAGAGTTTCATTAGGGTCTTGGTTTAGTGAATTAGTTGAATCAAATCGGGCTATTCCTAAATACGGTCCAAGGTTTGAATTTCCGGGGTAACTATAGTCAGGAGCTAGATATAAACTACCATTACCATTACCTACCCTAAATAATTCTACACCACTAAGTCCTCTCAGCCAATTTCCGCCTGAACCATTATGTACAAAAGGTCGAATATAACCTGCTACACCGGGAGCCCCTACATAAAACACCGTACCGTGTGGATAGTTAGTGGATAAATTCGTATTAGAGTTAGTATCTGTCCCTATTTGTTTAAACATGTTTCCGAATATGCAGGGAGCATTGCAAGCACCGTTGGATAAAGAGTCGGATTTATCGAAATCAAAAAAAGCGTCAATGCTAGCTTGGCTTTCCTTAAATACATGACGGCTTTGTGTCCTGTCAGCCCAGTACTTTACATAAGCTGTAGGTGTTTGGCTATAATCATCCAAAGTGTATGTAAATTCATTCTCTATACCATTTGGATAGCTTGCATCTAAGTGCAAGACGGGACTTGTGGTTAAGGAATAGGTGGCTGTTGTGCTTGAGAATATTCCTTGTGGGTAATGTAATTCTTCAGAACCGCCAGTACTTGTTGAAAAAGAGTCTCGGTTGTACACATTATACGAACCATTGTAGTAAACTAGTAATCTGTTGGTGTCTGTTTCAAGATAAACAGAACCGTCCGTTGGCGATAGCGAGCCTCTGTTAGAAGAAGTTGTTGTAGATATTGTGCTCATTTAATTATCCTCAATGTGGCTCCATTTATCGAAGCCTTCGGTGTTTAATATATATAAATCTTTAGTGTCGGTCCCGAAGGCAACAGTGCCTGTTTCGTCACCTGTTCTGTTCAAAATATTCTCCTCGGTGTCAAAGATTGTGATTACGAAAGTTCCTGTCGTGCTTACAGAGCCGCTAGGAACATTTGTTGAAAATGCCATTCCGCTCTGAATCGTAGCGTCGTTATCGCTTCCTTGGTCTGTAATAATTGTACCGCTTCCACCGTCGTTATCACCCATACGCCACCACCCTACAGGATTGAGTGAGGATATATCTTTTGGTGTTCCGTCGTTGTACATTGATGTTATGTCGGAATCGGAAAGTGTTGAGTTAAATATTGCAGTTTCATCAATCAAACCGTCCCACAGATATGGACGATAGGTTGGGTTGCCCCCAAATTCAAAGTTATTACCACTCTCAGATGTCAATGACGGAGCAGTCGTGACTGTTGATCCCGCCTGACTGCCGTTTACATAAAGTTTGGCTGTAGAACCATCGAGCGTAAAGACTACATGATACCATGTTTCTGTCAATATGCTGTACGGAAAAGTGAAGTTTGTAGATGTTCCAAAGTAAATGGTAAATTCTGAGCCATTATTACACGACAACCAAAACCGAGTTGAGTGCTGATCAGTTCCTGCACCTCCACCCCATAGCGAATTAAAACTGTTATGCGGAAAACTCGATGCGTAAAACCAACCCGAAATACTTATATTACTAGCGGAGTTGATTGAGGTAATATTTCCTGCATCTATAACATTATTACCGGTTCCATCTAATTCTACCGAGTAGGCGTTACCATTCCATGCAGGAGGGGGTGTAGGAACATTTGTTGAAAATGCCGTTCCGCTCTGAAGCGTAGCGTTGCTACGCACGACACCAATGCCTTTATCGGGGATTTTATTCTGTGTGCCGATGGTTAAGGTTTTACCATCCACTTCAATTTCTGCGATACCGCTACCATAACCATTAGAAGCACGATTTATTTCAATTTTAGTAAATGCTGATTGTGATAAAGCAATCGTATACCAGCCAGAAGGCATGTTACTTTGTTCCGCTTTTGTTCCAACTAATGTGCTTCCATTATAAATATTTACCACACCATAATCATAACCCGCACCCGGTAAATATAGGCGAAGAGTGGTAACAGGTATGGGATTTGTAAATTCAATTTCTAACGGAACTCCCGCACCTGAAGAAGCTATAATGCTGTCTGTATTTCCATCAAAAATGTTGCCGTCAGGTCTAGTTCCTTTACCTGTAATCGTATAACCGTCTGAGGCTATTACAGTGAAGTCTTGGTTATCGCCCATTCGCCACCAATGAGTAGGGCTAAATGAGGATATGTCGTTTGGTACTCCGTCGTTGTAAATTGCTGATATGTCGGATGCTGATAAAGCGCTGTCAAAAACCGCAACCTCATCAAAGAGTCCTTGCGAATAGAAGGTGTTGGCGTTGTTTCCGCCAATTTTTAACGATGTAAAATCACTGCCGGTCAGAATGTTGTACGGAGCGGTTGTGATATTCCCCCCAGTACTTCCGTCAGAGAGCGGGGCGCTAGTCGCAATTACCCCATCGATGTAGAAGGTATACCCAGTTCCGTTATGCGTCATAACGATATGATGCCATCCGGCGGAAAGTTTATCCCCCGCACTGGGTACTGAGTATTGTGCTACGATAGAGCTGTTTGCTCGTAGCGTAAGCAAGTCCGTATTGGCTACACCATATCCCCAGTTCAAGCCGTCTAAGTTGCCGTGAGAGCCAGTGTTTGGACCAAACCCTGCAAGCATACCAATAGCTCCGTTGGAATGGATTCCGTTCGCACTCGTAATATTTACCCACATGGAAAGTGCTCCGAGCGACTGATTCACCATATTCGTAACGCCCACATAGCCATTCGTCCCATTTAACTCTACCGAGTAGGCGTTACCGTTCCATGCAGGAGAGATTGTAGGAGGTGTAGGAGGTGTAGGAGGTGTATTAATTACATCAGTTGAGAAACTAGCACCTTGTTTAAGAGTACCGTCGTTCTTTTCTCTGCCCTGATCTTTAATTGTAGTCCCTTGCCCACTTTCAAAATCTCCGCAACGCCACCATCCCGCAGGATCTAAATTTTCTAAATCACCCGGTAATCCATTGTTGTAAATGTCTGATATGTCAGATGCAGATAGTAGAGAGTCAAAAATAGATATTTCGTCTATCAACCCTCCATAGGGGTATATCCCAAATCTCTCTCCGAACCGTATTTCTGAAGTTACTAAAGGATAAATCGATGGAGCAGTATTAAATTGCGAGTAGTGTTCGGTTCCTATTTTTACTCCATCAAGGTAAATATCATAACCATCCCCGCCTGTTGTAGCTGAAGAAGTAGACCAAGCAGCAATTGCATTATGCCAACCTGCAGAGATAGTATCGGTAGGGCTACAATAACCATACCTATGTCCCGACATGTGGACGGAAATTATTTCATTATCAAGACCGCTAGTCAGGTCACCACCAAGCCCAAAGATCCAATTAGTACCACCGAGACCAAGCAGTACTCCTGATACCGTATTAGCGTCGATAATATCATCACACTTAAACCAAACTGACACACCATATAGTTGTATGCTTGAACTTGGGGTTACTGATATGTGATCGTTTGCACCGTCAAGATGGACAGCCCAGCCGTTAGTGAATGAAGGTGCGCCGCCATACCCTCCAGAACCTACGCTACGAAGTCGAGGGGTTGAGTCGGAAGTGAAGCGGTAAATTGGCTTAACAGGAGACTTCTTGCAGGGGGATACTCCGCCTAAGGACAAAGGGGAAGGTCTGCCCGGTAATGAGATAGGGCTGACATCCTGTTTTTCTCGTATATCTACTGTTTTCATTTTACCTTAAACATTTCCGGGTGTGAAGTTTTTAGGCTTTTCGATTCGATTTTAAGAACTGTTTTCGCAAGAGCCAACGGCGATAAGTCTTCAAGTGCGTTAACGACAGCCTTGAGTGCAAGCGTCTCCTCCGACGAGGTGGAACTTGAGAGCATTCGGGAAAGATACTTTCCTCTTTCCTTTTGAAAGCGTTTCTCAAGGTGTAAAAAAGCCTCATCGTTTGTCAGACGCTTAAGATCTGCAAGCTTGTCGAATACAACAATGTCAGACATTACAGAATAGCTTTTGCTCTGTTAGTCTTAGAAATAACTCCCGTAGTGTGGTCATAGTTCGTACCTAACGAAGCTCCGAATGCGGGAAAAGCCGCTCCGAAGAGTCTCTCGACAGTTTCGAAATTGGCAGACTTACGCTTATTAAGTTTGCGAGCTTTAGTTCTAGTGTTAGTGGGAGATTTCCCGTTTTTGTATCTTCTTTGTGGTGCACTCATTGTTGATATTGGTTTTGTCCTTGTGGATTGCTATTGCCCATGACGGCAGCGGAGCCTTCGGTGTTAGCTCCTGCTTGTGGAGGAGCCCCTGCTCCGTCCGATAAAAGTTTCATAATTTCTGCTTCCTGCCTAGGGTCGGCAGGTGCTTGCTCAGGTAAGAGTTCGTTAGTGTTCTCATAACCCAAAGCATCAAGAATACGCTTACAGAGAGGTCGTACGAAAGCACGCATCTCTGGAGGAGATTCAAAGAACCTTTGCTGTGTCTGAAGAGCAAGGTTAGCTTTTTCGATGGCTCGTTGACCTTGATCCTGACTGAGGATAACAGAAACATCTATTTCCATCTTCTTAACTGCTTCAGGGGTCATCGTTCCAAACGACTTAATATCTCCTTCCATGTACTCAAAGACTTCTTCCTGATCCAAGGTGGTAGCGGTTATTTTAACAAGTTTGGAAATATGGTCTTCAAAGCCTTTGACTATACGACGCATCCAGCGACGACCAATCTTGGAAGCCTCACGAAGAGTTGCTTCAACCCCTGTGGCTGTATTTGCAGGTGCTAGTGCTTGGTAGTCTCCCTGAGCCATATTGCTAACCCCTAACCAGAGCTGAACCATACCAAATACAAAATCGATCATCTGCTGGGTTTTGGCATCAGCATTGGGGAGTTGGACATAGCTTATAAAATCATCAGCTTGGTTGCCATCCTTCAGCTCAAACACTTTGCCCGGTAGAAGTTCAATGTCTTCGGGCTCCTCCTCAACTGCGTGAGCATTAGCTCCAACAATAGGGTTAGCGGTAAGCTCATTGCGATAAGCTTCCGAATTGAATTGTTTGTCAATGAATTCTTGATAAACGGAAATTCTCTCAGGCAGAGACGGTCCCCACCATTTGTTCTCTTGGCGACCTATGGAGATTGTGCTGTAAGGAACTCTATTGTCTGGAGTTACTTTAGCCACATACTCGTAATATATCGCTCTTTTGGTCTCAGGTTCTAAGAATAAGCAGAAGTCCTGAGGAGTACCTGTACCTAGAACATCTCTTTTTACCCAACACTCGACAACCTGAATGACGGGGTTCTCGTTGTTGTCAAAACTAAGATCCTCTCTGGACTTGCTCGACATGTTTAAATAATTGTCAGGATTGCCGGAAGATGTGTTAGTTCGCTTGTTGGCATCCTTTTTTATTGAGTTTGAAAATGTTTCGTAAGATAACCAATCACGCTCTAAAAACATACCCTCAGCCCATTTCAATGGTTTGTCGTAAAGCTCAACAATGAAATCAGCGTCGTGGATGTTCTCAGCGTCTGAAGGGCATAAGAATCTGTCGGAATCTATGACAACGCTTTTTGCACCTTGGTAAATTACTTGTTCCGTCGGGACACCTTCTTCAAAAGGTCTAAATTCGTGTACTCCGGGGGTCAGAACAAACGAAGGGTCTTCCTGTAACCTAAGAAGAGGGGTCTGAGTCTCTATGTCTATATCTTGAAAGAAGTTAGCTTCTCCTTCAATTATCGGTCCATAGTTTGGAAGTTCCTCAAAAGCTTCTTCCTGTACATTATATAAAGCGTTTCGCTCATAGTCCATCCATTGAGAAACCTTGCTCTCAAAGACGGCTTTCATAATACACGCTCTTTGACAGAACACATGGAGGTAGGATTCTTCTAGTCTTTCTCTAGTATGTCCTACGGTCTCAAGTTTCCAGTTAAAGTATTTATCAAAAGCTTCTGCTTTCTCTTCATCTCTTAAACCCTGAGGGCTGAACTTGAAATAGGGAGAAGTCCCTGTAATCTCATCTTCAGCTCTAGCTAGGAAATGATCCACTACCAAAGTGGTCATGGGTACTGGAACATTAGATTTAGAATATATGCTGTCTAGGGAATCCCGGTCGTGTCTTTGATTTTGGTAAGTAGCCCAACTAAGCCTGTCGCTTTCAATTCTTTCCTTGTTGTCTTTCTTCAGACTCTCAACTCGGTCAAAAGCGTATTTTAGCAGATCCGCCTCCTGCTTCTCATCTAACTTTAAGTTTGTTCCAATCATACTCTAATTCCTAATTCCCTTGCTTGTTTAAGGACGGAGGACATACCCTTTAGTTTCTCAGATTCTAGCTGTTGTTCAAGGAGTTGTATTTTCTGTATATCAAGTCCTGCCTTACGCCTCTTGTTAATATCTCGTTTGATTTTACCCATCCTAGACTCATGTGCTTTTGAGATCTGTGCGAGTTTAAGGTAATCCTTGTATGTATTCTTAAACTCTCGGGCTTCTGAGAATGATCTAGATTCTTCCAAATCCTTGAGAGCTTTAGACTTAGCACCAAGAACTAGGGATAAATCAAAATATCTAGATTGAGTAGCCGTATCACGGGTTTCACCCTTATACAGTCTCCCAACTACAGGAGCCTTACCCATAACACCAGATTTAGGATAGCTAGTAAAACCTGCTTTGCCTGAAGCTCTAGCTGCGAGATCCATTAATTGTCTACCCATAGTACCTCCATAGTAGCCAATCAGATGGTCAATCGTTTCTGGAGAGATGTCAAAAGCACCACCTAGGAAAGTACTGCCCTCGTACTTAGTACCACCCGTCAAGCTGTTCATTTTCTCAGCTAATTTTTTAGAAAGTGGATTGACAGTGCTCCAGTAAAGTTCTGAATCTGGTTTCTTATAAGTCGCCCAAGCAGGCTGTTCGGGCATAATTGGGTTACCCATGAAGTCCTTATTCGTCGGAAGGTCGTACATGAATGGTCGGATAGAGTGAGGTATCAAGCTACCAATACCACTTCCTCCCATCGGATGGAATGTATCCATAGAAAGGGAAAGAGTTTCCATTGCTGCTTCCGTAAAACCGTATTGTTTATCGGTAGCTCCTGCAGATGATAGTATGAAGTCTGCTGTGTTGGCTCCGATGCCGTATAAAATATTCCATCCGTAAGGGAGAGGTATCGCTAAACGCCCACCGTCACCTCCGGGCTTTAGGAAGACATTAAGATTATGTTTCTTTTCCCAACTAGATAACCTATCCCAGTGTTGCTCTTCAGTTTCCTCATCATCACCTGCGTAAAAACGCATGACCATGCTGTAAAAAAGACCGAAACTTATAATTTTAGCAGCTAACCTAGTTTTAAATTCTCTATTACCTGCAGTTCCGTCAGTAGTTAAAGCTTTTACCAGACGAGCATTACCTGCAATACCCGCACCGAAGAATGGGAACAAGGCATTTAATGCGTTCGTATAGTTTCCTTTCCTATTGAAATCGACAGTACCTTCACGACCGCCCTTATAGGCTGCGTTCTGGAATGTAGCACCGTCCATTACCATAACTTTGAACGCTTGCATACGAGTGGCATTTTCAACACCTGTGTTGAGATCCTCTACGAAAGAGAAAAATCTCTTATAAAAACTGCGATGATTGGGGTCTTTACCCTTATCAAAATTCTTACGCATATTCTTGATGTCGTTAAACATCTCACGAGTCTGAAATTCGACATCCCTAAGTCCGAAAAATTCAATCTTACCTCCAGACTTTTGCAGAGCTACTGCAGTCATTATAGGACTGCTAAATAATTTATTCAGCTCGTCTTGGGTTACGGAAGAACGATCCTTTTTGGCTTTGTCCAGTAGATTTAAAAGAAATTGTTTGTCGGGCTGAGAGAGCAAACTGTCAGGGCTTTTATTGTTGGATTTGGCTCTAGCCACTTTGTACATGGCGGAGACATTTTGCATGATTCCACGACCTGAAAACATCTTCTTATAGCTATTTTCAGACTCCTTATCAGTGCTCAAGTTCATGACCCCACTTACAAAGTCACGGAAGAAATTAGTAAGAACGAAATCAATATTCCATACGGTGTAAAGTTGTGAGAAGAAACCACTCAAAACACGAAAACCTTGTAATGCAGGGTGAAGTTGATACAGGTACTTATTCTTTAAAGCTCCCCCTACCCGCTTACCAATGTCTCCCTTGAATATGATATAAAGGGGCTTTCCGTCTTTGCGTGCTACAAATACCTCTTTATTGGCATCGTCCATAGGACGAGTAATCATATCAGAAATATTGTACTTAGTCTGCTTGGTATTTTTATCAAAAACAAATCTAGAATAATACCCTTCTTCGGAGTATTTCTTATCAAACTCAGGGTCAGCCGGATCAGCGACTTCTATAAGATGCCCAAACTCAGCCTCAAGTGCAGGGTTACTCTTAACCAACTTAGCGATCTCAAGCATGGAGTCAGCGACTTCCGTATTTTTATTAGCCCTGACAATAGCCTCATTGTACATACGGAAAGCACTTCCCCACATCTCGTGGCTATTGGCTTTTGTCTGACGACCTAAAGCAGCTTCAAGCGTCATACGACCATTCTTTTGAGAGAATCCCTGACCAGTGCCTTGGTTGACTCCCAAATCCTCGTAGGTAAGAACTTCCTTAATCGCATCAAGTCCTGTAGGATAGTCTTCAATAAACTCTTTCTCAAAACCACGAAGAGGAGCCCATACGAACTGACCGTCTGGTAGACTTG
>CEPH01026866.1_pt1 | contig 11471 bp, 8 predicted proteins | sample 530571 | NCBI WGS metagenome assembly CEPH01 (sample SAMEA2620413, study PRJEB7988) | marine metagenome | biome: marine biome (ENVO:00000447); feature: surface water layer (ENVO:00002042); material: "saline water (ENVO:00002010), including plankton (ENVO:xxxxxxxx)" | depth 5 m | reverse complement strand
ACATATCCATCAATATTGAATGATGGTATGATGATCCTGCCTTCAAAATCTCCTTCGCTACAATAGCCAATCTTGTATCTTAACAAATCACAAGGCTCAATACCTCTATTCTGTAGATATGACAAGGGTATGTTGTCAACCACAGATGTTTTGCCTGTGAGTGTTTTAAACTCTTTTGGTAAAGAGATGATCTGTTCTTGTTCTGTCACTTCTTCTGGGAACAAATCGAACTCTAATCTAGAGTGATCTACAATGCCAGATAGTTTGTCCCATTCTTTTAGTTGATTGAAAGAGCCAAAGCGACGAATAACACGTCTGATGTTTCTCCCTCTTGTGTCGCACACCCAGCACTTATAGACGTTTCTCTCAAAATTAACTGAGAACTTCTTCTTGTGATGGTTGCAATAAGGACAGGTGTATAGATGTTCTGAAGATTGTCTCTTTGGATACCCCAGTACATCATTTACTAACTTTATCTTCTCCGATATCATTTAACCCCTCTTTAAAAACTGAAACTCCGTAGTGAGCAATTACGATAGCATCTGCTATATCATCAGTACCCGGCTTTGGATTGCCGTGCCTAGTGATGTCGTAAGTGAAACTAGGATACTTCTTTTGCACTTCATTAATAATGTGGTGCTTCTTATTCTTTACGTTTCGGGGGACAGAAATATTCATTTTTTTTCTTGCTGAGTTTGCATGAACCAACTCAGGTACAATGAAAGTCTGCGTATATACGGCATAACAACACATCCCATTAAATCTCTGAAGTTTGGACATTGTTTGTGCCGTGGTTCTTCCACCACCAAACATCATAGCCGGCTGTTCTACATAAACTGCGTCGAAACTATAGTTTTCAAAAACCTCTAGCAACTCCTGCTTAAACTGCCAACAGCGAATCTCTAGATCATCTTTTGAATTCATCTTGAGGTTTCTGTAGTGTGTCAAGTTTTTGTCTAGATCCATCACTGCCATTCCTATGACAGAGGTACTGACGTCAAGCCCTAGTATGTAAGTCATGTTTCTCCTATATGTCTAACTTTAATTTGAAACTAAATTCTCTATCTTCTGTCTTCTTTACAGGTTTTGCCACTTTAGCAACTCCTAGTATATTCATGTCTTCATCATATATTACAACTTTAGAAATATATGTGTGTTTTTCAAATGGCATTTCTGTATTATCGTATGGGCTGAATACTGTGTTCTTGATCGTCGCATTATAATTCTCTCGATATATAGAAGAGGTTGTCGAAGATCCAGTTGGATATATGTATTGCCCACTATCCAAGAATGTTGGATTATTTGAGTGGTTTAGTTCTCCTTTAGGTGCATGCGCATACATTGTAATTGTTGGTACATGAGTTTCACCTTGGAACTCAATCGAATTATATACATCCTCAAGTGCAACATTGTCGAACCCGTTGATTCCAGATCCCCAGTAAATCCACTTAGAGTTCTTTGTGAGAGAAGGATCGTTGATATAGTTTTTCTTCGTAGTATCTAGATTCCAACTTCCTGTCAACAAGAGAAACCCCTCATTATATAAAACAACACCTGCGACTGAACCTGAGTTAACTCCTGCTGGTGCAGTCTGAATTAATTCTCCATTCCTGTTGACATCCTTGAGTTGCCCAATGAGAGTACCGGTGATATAAAATTTTAAATCAACTGTTCCTTTCTTTATCCTCGATCCATAAAATATTGATGGGACACTAATCAGATTCAACTCTTGGGTTGATTTGTCGCCAAACGAACTAGAATATTCATAATGTGGAGATAACTTTTTATAATGATTAAGAGTATTCTCCAGTGCTTTGATGTGGGGACGAGTAGCAGATGTTGAGTAGTATTTCCTGTGTAATGAAGAAGACATTGGGTAAGAGCCAGTAATCACATCACCATAGGCAAATGACTGCGCAAACTGAGTTGTACTAACTGTTGCAAACGATTGCAGTGAGCCGTCTTTAGTTATGAACGGATAGATGAAGTTATTTGATCCTGATAATTTGTCAATGTTTATCTCGTGCAGTGAGATAAATCCCGATGGGACATTTAAACTTTGTCCGCTGAAAGATCCAGAGTCAGCCTTCTCGTTGTTGATGAATACTGTTCCAGAGTGCATTGCAAATTCATATTTAGGATACAGCCGCAAACTGTTAACAAATATTTCTTTTTCGTCGAATTTATATATACTCATAATCTTTTATACGTTTTTAGTGCAACAAATATTCATTTTTTATTGCATGTTATTTTGCAGTAATTAGTTAGGACTAGTTGTTTATTTACGTTAGGTTCAGAATAAATCCACTCAAATGTTGTCGTTATACCTTTTATGATGGCTCTAGTCCTCTCTATTTCCATTGTAAGCCATTCTATGTGCATCGGAGAGTGTTTACCCACATCAATGCCTAAAGCCACTGAGAGTTCATACAGGGTGTACCAATCGCCCTCTTCCATTGCCTTTGCTGCTTTTTTGAAGATAGCAGTTTTATCAGAATCTGAATGTAAGTCTGGATGTGTCTTCTTGGCAATTTTTCGATACATTTCTTTATTTTGCTTTGACATGTCAGTTTTTTTCTTAATTACCATTCTTTTCTGCTCTGGGTTAAAAACATCTGTCATCTGGCTGATAGTTTTTTCTTCAGAAAATTCATAATCAGATTCTTCTAAAAACTTTTCGTAGTCTTTGTAGAACAGAATTTTTCTTTCTTCAAATTCGGCTGAATGGTATTCCATGTCAGATTTAAGAAAAGATAATTCTTTTACCAGCCTCTTAAACCGCAAGCCCTCGACGGACATTAGTAATCCAATCTAACTCGTAGTGTTAGTTCGTTTGAAGGATCTTTCTTCAAAGGCTCTGACAACTTAGCAGTTGCGAGAAGTTCATTATCGGAAGAGTAAAGTCCAACTGTCGTGATATAAGATACAGGAGAGTCAGAAGCATTGTTTTTGACTACAATTTGCGAACTTGAAAGATAAGTCGGATTGGTTGAATAGTTGAACTCGTTGTGGTGTGCTCGGCAGAAATAAACAGTAGAATTCAGTTCTGTTGTGTTGTTGAAAGATAAGTTGTAAACTCTATGTCGCAAAGCGTCACAAGATGCAGAAATTGCAGAACCAGACAATAACTTGCTAATTGTCTTGTTAGCAGAATCCATCTTGCTGTCTCCGCCACCTGCATCGATTAACATACCATTTGAGCCGGATGATAAGAACACAGAAGCAGTTATGACAGCAATCCCAGCCTGATAATACAATAATCCAGCCTTTTGTGTACCATTGTCTTGAGTTAATCTATCATTGTTACTTGGGCCTTGAACAGTAGTATCGGCAAATAGCACAGCATATTCACCTGCTGGGGAGTTGACTCTAAAGTCATTTTGAGCATTTGTATCGGACAATTTAATTCTTTCAGAAAAAGGAGTTGCAAAAGCATCATTGACACCCAATTCAAGATTAAAAGATCCTTTCTTAATTTCGTCCTTAGTCAGTAATCTTGCAAAGTTAATAAAGATAACTTCATCCATCTTATCTGTAGTGGTATCAGTCAAATTACCATCAGCATCAAATCTTCTGATATTTCCATTCTCGTCATATCCCATTAAGACTTGAGCCATTTGGTTATACATATTGATTTTCTTAGAAACCTGAACATGCCCGGCACTTGATCCACTAAGCGAAGAAGTGGCATGAAATCCAACAGAAATATCAAAAATGTGATTGGCAGAAGAGGAGAGATGTGGATAATCAAAGACTGATTGGAACATACCGTGAGTATAGTTCTTGATACTCAGTTCATTGTTTCCGCTCTTATAAGTGCCGCTCACAATTGTTCCAGTGATTGGAATCGCTTCGTGAAGTAGCGTCTTTGTAGTGACAATATCATTTGCCGAAAGTGTTTTATAAGTTGTAGCCATAATTTATTTCCCTATTTCCTAAGTTGTTGCTCTAATAAATCTTACTGGTATATCGAGCGAATATCCAGTGGTTGCCCCAACAATTCGAATGTTACTGTCAATTGCCTTGTAATCATTTGAAACACCGCCGACTGTGATAGAAATATTGTTACTAAGTCCGATCTGTTCAAATAAAAAATCAGATGTATTGAGTTCTAGACTAGCCTTTATCCCAAACTTTAGTCTAGTTCCTCTAGGGCCTGCAATTGCACTAGTTGTATTGCTTTGATTACCAATCGACTCAATAAAGTCCGCATCAGTATCCGATGTTAAATAATAAGAGGAAATGTGATCATCGTCAGTAAAAGACGCTCTTTTGATTGTCCCATCATTAGAAGTTAACTCCCCCAATCTAGAATCCATTTCAATAATATATTGCGTCTCGAACAAATCTGCCTGCAGTGTTTGCTCAAAAGGTATTCTATTGGTATCTAGCCCTTGATCTATCTTTATAAACGCATCTGTGCTTGGACTAATCCCATCGATCACTCCGAGAAAGCGAGTACTGCCAAGTAATAATTGATTGACACTGGTTTGTTCACATGCCACTAAATGCATGCCGAGTGAAGAAGTAACAGCGCTCGAATCTGAAAAACGCTTTAGGACTGGTAAGTACAAAAGATTAGTATTTGAAACTGTGATAAGTTTGCTTTTTACAGAAGAAGCATTGTTGGTAAAAGCCTCTAAAACAGGAGTTTGTAAAATTTCTAAATCGTAATACGCAGATCCGCTTGAATGGTTCTTATTGTATAAGCCATAATTGATCTCATCATCTGCTAGGGCGAATTTTGAAATTGTAAAACTTCCGTTACCTTGTGCTAGCCTTTTTCTTCCAGTGTCTGTTAAAACGGCATCCAAAATTATGTCGCCTGAGTTGTCTAAAAATCCCATATTTGTTTTCCTCATATATAAGTAGTATTTTATGATAAATAGTATTTTGTTGGTATTTACTCTATAAATACACCATTCTTTTTAAAAGTGATATTTACATCAATTAATTTACCAGTGTTTTTGCTTCGAATCCTAAACTTGAATTTTCTGGGGTTCGTTGATGTAGTGTCCACCAAAAGATTATCATCTTCATTAGTTCCTATTTGAATCTTATCGTTTTGTGAAATATTTTGAATTTGAGAAGTTACACTCTCTGGCAACTGATAATGCGAAGGTGCCAATCCTATCTTAAGGTATTTCTTAAACGATATGTTTTTCTGAGTCGGAGGACTCTTTGGCTTGAAGTCTACAATTCGAAGAGTTGGGAATAGAGTTTCGCCTTCTTTGTTCAGTCGAAATTCATAGACTTCTGTAGGGTTAGACACATGTTGATGGAAGTCTAACGATCTAAATGTGTAATAATAGGTTTTGTTAGGCTCTATCATGTCTTGATATCCAGCAGACGTTCTGTTCTCTTCGCCAACCACTATGTACTTTCCATTGACAAAGTCTTGATATGAGTAAGGACGCTCTTCTAAACGAAACATTTCAAACATTGTTGGATCATCTGACTCAAACAGTATCGGATTCTCTGGACTTATTTTCTGTGCCGTCCATTGCCCTTGAAATGCCGGACTGTCACTAGGATTGATCAGCACTGGCTTCTCTATTTTTTGATCAATCATCTGATTGAACATTATCAAGATTTTATCACTAACACCCCTGTACGTTACTATGTTAATATCTGGCTGTATTGGAGGGCTGTCTAAAACGGTAATATAATCATTATAATAATTTGATTCAACAAAGTAAGCAACTTGATCTTTGAAAACCAAATTGATAGCCATAATTTGGTATCTGTAAAGTTTGCCATAAGACACTTGCGTATCGTACATTTTAAAGTCTTCTAAGTCAGAGTGGTTCAAAAAGTATTTAACATTAATAATACTTCCGTCATCTCTACGCTTTTCCAACTTATAAGCAATTGTTTCTGTAGATTCAGAATCTTTTCTTTCTGAAATATAATCATCAATTCTTGCGATTCCTAATTGATTTCTAATTGCATTTTCTAATATTGAACAACTGTCAGTTGAAGCCTGCTCTCCTGCTTCATATGAATAACTCAACCCAGAGTGCTGCTGAATGTGGGTTTGAAAAATAGAATACGCATAAACACTTGCCTGAGAAACTAGTGACATCGGAGTCATAGTTATACCTACTATCTCATCAGATAAGTTGTCTCTATGCATAATTAAAAAATCAACAAACATTTTTCCCAGTCCTGCTTCTTGAAGAATGCCAGCAAACTGAGACTTTGGCATGCCTGTCATGTGAATTTTAGCAAAATAAGGAAACATTTCTCTCTTGTTTTCAACATCTGCATATACTCGTATTGCTCCCCTAGAGATGTATTCTATTTCTAGCCTGTTGTCATTGACATACTTTTGTAACTGCTCTTCTCCAGTTCTACCATTACTAGTGTCCGCATTTATCAAAATGCTTGCATAATCTTCAAAGTATTGGCTCGAAAGAAAGTTTCTTTCGGAGTTGGGTGCGCTTGACAAACTATTTGATCCAAAGTAAAACATATCTTTAAACAATTCTTCAGACATATAGCCCACTTGGTGTAGTAAGTAATAGTTAAGACTTGGAAGAGTGTTCTCGTCAATGTTCGCTGTTATGGATTCATATTTGTTTAAAAAATAATTGTACTCATAGTTCACATCCGCATACAAAAGTTTAGGAACATTATATGCGTTAAGTTGTGGCTCGTGCACATAAGACGGTGAATACGGATCTCTTTCGGAATATCTCAATAAAAAATCGTCATCTCTTTCGTATGGAACGTCATACTCTAGAGTCAGTATCCCAGGGTTGAACCCTAATACAGATTGAACTGTATCGGAAAATTCAATTTCAAGTTTTGCTTTGTTCATTATTCATCTCGCCTTATTTAATTAAATAGAAATACTTAGACATTATTTCCCTGTCTACTAGATAACTATCAGTGACATATATTCTATCATTTCTGTATTTGTAGAGCCTACAAAGTACATTGTCAGGCACACTATCGTAGTCTGATATCGTCTGCCAATTTAACGATAGGTTTCCATTCTCATCTCTAATTGACTTTAAGTATTGCACAACATAGACATTATTTAAAAACACTTTTCTCTGTAAACTGCCAAATATTCCAAATGTGTCTGATAAGATAAGACTCTGTCCATTATCTTGCAAGAAAACAGGTAAATCTTCTTCAGTTCTTAGATTTTGAAAAACATTTGCCCTGTTGATCCTAGAGTCCAGAGCGTCGCCTTGCTTTATGCTCCTTCTTCTGGATATGTCATACCCTTCAGGTGAGTTCAAAAACCTACTTATCAACTCTTCCTCTTTAGATCTTCTTTCTAATATTGCAGATTTTCTGTCTGATCTGGATCGTGCATTTCTCCCACCTTTAACTCCAGTGTCCAGAAAATTCGAATTTTTATCTGATTTTGAATTTCTTCCATAATCAACACCCAAGACTGACTTTTGATCACTAGACTTTTCTTTTTTTCGATTTCTCACAGTTTGGCTCTCTATTGAAAGTCCCAATGTAGCGGCGAAAGATTCAAATGTAGCATGTTCTTTTCTAAGCGTAGATCTGGATACATTGCTGTTTTCTGGATCTAGCAGAGCCTTGTCCAATAGAATGTTTGGTTTTTCTGCTCCATCAACTGCAGTTGAGAAAAACGAAAAAAATGCATCTTTAATATTAGTCAAGTCTCTCAAGACAAGATTGTTAAACCTATTTGGAGTTAGATATCCTAAATTTTGAAAGTCTTCATACCCGGTTGGATTAAATTTTGTCCCTTCGTTTTTCATTCTTTCTAAGAACTGAGAACCTACGAAATCAATTCCACTTATTCTAGCCTCTACTATGTCGTAAAGCCCTCTAGACTTAACACCATAATCAACAGTCTCTTTGAAGGTGTGCTCAAACTCTATCACAGAAGATGGAGATACTCTAGAATTGTTGCCATATACGGTATCAATCTCAAAATATTTTGATGTCTCAAATAAAATATCATTCGCTATCTTTATCAAACTGATTACTTTTCTCCTAGGAGAATTGCTATTAAAGATACTGGAAAGTTTAGTCATCCCTCCGAATAGATCAGAAAATTCTATACCTGTTAGCATTCTAAATAATTTTGCTAAAGATCTTTGAGAGTCTTTCTGTGCCGTGTTGTCCAAGATAGATTTCATTTTTAGTTTTCCAGTGTTCGAAATGAAATCTCTTGTGTGGTTGTATTCTCTAGTATTGTTAATATATTCTTTGGCTTCTTCCAGTTTTGGCAAAAGATTGTAACGAATATCATAGACATAGCCTTCAACTACACTTTGTAGAGGATCTACTATCGACATTTCTAAAGTATAAGAATACTCTCCAACATCTAACTCTTCTTGATCTTCAAAACAATAACTTAGTATTGATTCCCCTTCAACTGGCTTTAATTGAAATTTATCAATAAAAACTGGATTTCTTTTATCATCGAGCCTATCTTTTCTGATTAACATATGGTTCACCAAGTTAGGACTTATGTCGATCAGATTATCTTCACCAAATTTTAGATGATTAGCGTACATGAATCTTCTGTTGGAGTTTCTGTAGAGTATTGTCTCAACATCAACCATAAAGAAATTTTTAGTTATGACTCTAGGATCTATCCTACCCTTTAGCCCAAAAGTTGACATCAAAGGAGTGATCGTATTGTTTGTGATATAAGGATTGGTAGATGAGTTTCCTATCCCTCCTAAAGCATTTGATATATCTTGTATTCGCTTTTCTCGAAATGACTCGTAGAATGGACTGTAAAATTCCAAAACTCTTTCGACTAATCGAAAGTCTTGCACCCTAGAGTCAACTATTCGTTCATTAACCAATATGTCAATAGAATATGTGTTTCCCCACGAAAACCTATCTAAGGTTTCTGAATAAGTCAAGCCTTCATCTTGCATTGCTGATTCGAAACTATAGTGAGGTATTAAAAATATTTTACAATCTAAAACGTCTGTGGAATTTGTGAATCTAGGCTGTTTATCAAAAGGAACGCTTAAATCATATACTATATTGCCTTGATCATCAAAGCCATTGATCCCAGTTTGCTCTCGTCCCGGAAGAGTGGAAAAATTGTGTAAGTGATAATCAAATGACTCAAAGGATAAATCTGAGAACAACTGCAAAAGCCTGTCTATTGCTTGCTGAGAGGGGACATTGTCAATCGTTAAAAAATTTCTAGGATCCGCCCCTCCTAGGGGCAAAAACATCAAACGCATCAATTTAGAAGCCCTATATGGCTCTATCTCTAATCCCTGTATAATCTCAGCCATCTCTAGGGCGGTGGCGTCTCTGGCTATGATAGTGATTAATGTGAAGTACTTCCTAAAGTCTTCGCTAAAGAAGTGAGTTAATATATCTCCTTCTGTTCTAACTACATCAAATATCGATACATCACATCTAAGTTTATAGTCATCTCCGGCAAAATTAATACTTTCCAAAGTTACTTTGTTGAATCTTGCCTGTGGAACAAGATCATCTAATAAACATTCTGACATTAGCAGTCCTCTCCTGTGTTGTCAGTAGTATATAGCCTACCACCCGGTATTTGAGCAGCGGTAGAAGGCTTAAATGCTTTATCAAATATACTCCCTTTCTTGTCTCTTTTTTCTATTATTTCCTTTTTTGTGGTATTGTCGATATCATTGTCTGTTGTTACATCAAAATAAAATTCTACAAAACGATCATCCACCGGAGTCACATCAATTTGAGAATCAACTTCGGATTCGTCAAGCAAAATACCATCAACAATATTTTGAGTTCTTTTCTTAAACATTTTAGGGCGCAATATCTCTTCAGAATCTTCTGTAATAACTTCATAAACTTCTATACTAAAGGCGTCGTTTAGCAAATCAACGTTGTTTTCAGAGAATTCAAACACAACCATGTCACCTTCGATCCTTATATAGTGCCCATCTTGTTCTATTACAAACTTGTTAGTCTTAGGATCAATCACTCCAACAAAATCTTTTTCTGCTATAATTGGCTTAACTACCATATCCATGTCCAATTGAGGTATGTTTAAGATCGGTTTTTTATTGGGATCGTTTATAATCGGTTCAATTTTCTTGAACTCATAGTTTAGTGCTTCGACATGCCATGCTGCGACATGCTTGTTCCCCATCTGAGAATTTCCCAGAGGCAACACATTCCTAAGTCCATCCTCGTCTTGAAACACAGAAGGATCACTTTTAAGATCTGTGGTGTTAGATTCTCGAAATACTCCATTTACTACTTCGTGAGTTTGTTTTTTGACTTTTTGTTCTAAGTCTGAAAAACTAGTTTGCACTCTCATTGATGGTGTATTTTCTTGAATTCTAGGCTCGATATTGTTGTTGTCTTCATAGAATCCGGATCTAGCACCGTCATACAGGATATCGTCGTCAAAAAAGGCATAGTATGCCGGCTTGAACTTTCCTGCAGCCAACTTTTGTTTTCCGAATGATGTAAGTTTTATCTCAAGTACTTCCTCTTTTTTGTTAAAAAATGTCATAATTTATCTCCTAATATCTGCCATCGATGCCATCGCCTCTGTTGATTCCAGATCCACCAAGTGGATTTGATCCATCGCCTTCACGCTCTACTCTCCTTCTAGTAGTTTCAGACACTACTAAAGGTTTATTTTCGGCATCTCCACCTTTGGGCGTTCCTCCGCCCCCAGAATCAGTATCGTCAGATGGAAGATATTCAAGTATTTTGTTATCAGCATCTATAACCACTTCTGCCTTGTATTCAGGTAAAGAAACAGATGTTGAATCTTCGGATCTTCCACCCACTACTGCTGTGTTGACACCTACTGTACCAATGTTTTCAGTTGTTATTATCCCTAAATCATAGCCGATAGAGTTGTCTGCATTAGAAGTATCTTTCTCTTCTGCTAGCATGGTGATATCAACAGAAACTTTGACGTTCTCAACCATAGAAAAGAAGTCATACGGCCAGTTGTATCCTAATTTCATGCTTGATGTTGTATCATCTGAGTTTTGTTGAGCAAAGCCAAATCTTCCATCTGCTAGATCAGATTCCATTTTCTCGTCATAATTTCTAGCGCCTTTCTGCTTGACTTTGAATATCATCCACTTGACGTCTTTAAGAGATTCAATTCCGTCTCCGTTTTCATCAAACAGCCCGCCAAGAAGTTCATCAACATTGACATCGTGAGAGATGGTTTCTTGTTTGAATTCAACCTTCTTTAGGCTTTCCGTTCTTACGCCCTGCCAGATGCCGTTGAGATCTTCTCTATCTAGGCTCTTTTCAAATTCAAAGATATACATCGGCAAAGGTTCAATGTCATTCTCAATGAAATCTAAGTGAGGAGGTAAGTTATATTTTTGCATTTTGTCAATTTGATCCTTGACAGATTGCCCAATTGAACTTTCGAATCCTGTGCGACTGGCTGGAGTTCTTGCAAGTCTATCTTTGGATACCAGATTATTCTGGAATAGATACTTATCTACTTCGAACTTATCTAGAGTCAAAAATTG
>CEPH01085839.1_pt1 | contig 11489 bp, 18 predicted proteins | sample 530571 | NCBI WGS metagenome assembly CEPH01 (sample SAMEA2620413, study PRJEB7988) | marine metagenome | biome: marine biome (ENVO:00000447); feature: surface water layer (ENVO:00002042); material: "saline water (ENVO:00002010), including plankton (ENVO:xxxxxxxx)" | depth 5 m | reverse complement strand
TAAACCTCCTAACTTCATTTCTTGTCTATTGGTTGCATTCGCATCTAACATGAACTCAATTTTTGTTTGAACTCTCTCAAGTTCTGCATATTTATTATCCATATCTTCTTGAGCCTTTTCTAAATCTTCTCTTAAAGTAACTACAGCTTCATCTGTACGAGCTCTAGCCTTGCGATCCTCAATAGACATTTTTAATTCATTAAATTTTAATTGAATGAAAGTTTGATCGAGTTGATGATCTAACAATCTCTCAATTCTATCTCTATGTCTTTTTGCTGCTTTATAATTCTTAATAGCAGTCATCTTTGCATCAGCAATTTCATCTGGCCTAAAACTTACCATCCATCCTCACTTTCTCTTTCACCATATCAAGCACCAAACATTTAATTTCTGCATTAAACTTTGGATCGTGTTCAGCTTTGACATGGTGTTCATTACAGAGGGGCAAGATTTTCCACATAATCCTTTAAATAGAACTTTGATCCTCCCATTTGTCGTGGAAGTAAGTGATGGAGTGAAGTGGCTTGGCCTCCACAATAAACACAAAAACACTCACTTGTGTCTTTGATATCGAAGAACTTTAGCCAAACCTTTGTGTGGTTTTTCATTCAACACCTCCAATACTTTTACATCTAATATTTTTACTAAAGGATAATTTTTTCTATCCCAACCATGTTTGTGCTTATCAAACAAATGTTTTTCAATATGTGAAATATCTATCTTTTTATCTTTCATCACTATCTCCTAAAATGGAATGTCATCAGGTATAGAGTTACCTAATGATTTTAATTCTTCTGGTTGATCTTTTTTTTCAGGTTTCCACTTGTTTTGCTCTGCATACCACTTGCCTGATTTACTAACTTTGACATCTATGTTAATCCAATCATCTTCTTTGTTTTGAAGTTGTTTCTTATACCAATTTGTAAAATCAGCTTTCTTTATTGATATAGAGCATTTGATAAAATCTTTCTTTGGTTCTTTCGCAAAAAAACCATTAATAAATTCTTTTTCATCAATCATCGCTAAACTCCTTTGGTTTATTATTTTTAGTTTTATTTTGATCTAATTTTTCAAGATCATCTTTTTCCCCTGTACTTAGTTGAAACAAAGAACGCATAAATTGTTTTAGTGCGTAACTTTGAGCTGTACCCATTGCAGTTCCTGAACCAAATGGAACTATAATGTGTTTAGTTGTTGGAAAACTCCAAGTGTCACCATCTTTATGAATTAAAATATATTCATAAACTACACTTAAACTTTTACCTGATTCTGATACTTCACAACTTTTTTCGTGTGGTATAATTATCAACCCAGCCTTTGCACAAGCTGGTTGTACTTCTTTTAAAAAACCATCAATACTTGTATAAGAATATTTTTGAAACTTATTCTCTGCATCTTTTGTAAGTGGTTCATTTAAAGTAAGCATTACATCATTTATTGCAGTAGCAATACTTTTTGGCATAGCTTCTATTTCCATTATTTCTTCTCCTTAATTATTTTGTTAAGTTTTTTGTCTTGATCGAATGCTTTTCTTAATGTCTTAAAATATTGAAATGCAAAATCTAATTGTTTTAAGTTGAACTCTTTTATTTGAAAGTCATCTGTATCTTTTCCAAATCTAGCTACAATAAATTTGTTAATTTTATAATCGTACTTTTCTTGTATCATCTGCCTGTAAGCAGAGCCTTGAATTAAATTATCTGGATAAATATCTTTACTTGTTTTAAAATCTACGAGAATGTAATCATCATCTTTCTTAACTAATAAATCTGCTGTTCCACCATATTTAAATAATTTTGATGTAAATGATTGTTCACAAAATATAACTTCACTATCTTTACTGTACTCATTCCACCAATCTAAAAATTTTCTAAAACAATTTTGAATTACCTCATTATTAGGTAACTCATATTCTAAATCTTCAATGTGTAATTGTGCGAGTTCATGGACATTAGTTCCGATGTCCGCTGCTTTATTTATTTCTTTGTGATAAGATTTACCTTCTAAGCCTATTTTATTAGACCAAATAATTAAGCCAATACTATTTTTATATCTGCTCAATATTGTAGTTACACTTGGAACTACATAGTCTTGAATTTTATATATCGTATGTGCCATGTTTAGAAAATGGCAAATACCCTGTTTTACATTCTAAGAAATGCGGGGATCTTATATAATGTGAAAAAAATAATCGAATATTTGCCATAATTGACAAAATAAATCAATTTTATTACAAATCAAGTTATTTCTGACAAATTGTATTATTTATGACAATTAATAATATTGTTTAGGTTTCCTAAATGTGTGTTCAATTATACTAGTATTTTCACTAACAGTATTTAGATTGATGACTTCATTAATTGGTCTAATATTGATGTATTTTGTTGAAAAGATTTTCCAGCTTTTAGTGCGAGTTGGTAAAACATATTCTACTATATGATTTTTAAAATCTACATTAATTACAAATGCAAGAATTTCGCCATCTTCTTTTTCAAATATACATCTTTGTGAATCTTCACTATTAAAATTTTTTTCGTTTAAAAACAAATTTTCATTATATAAATAAGCAATTAAACCTGATTTTGATAATACAACTAATGTTCCATCAATATATTCGAAATCATTTGAACATACTAAATAATCGTTTTGAAATTTACCTCTTTGTTCAACGATACCATTAGATAAATTAAGGTTGCCAACAACAGGGTATCTGCAAACATAATCATCAATTACCTTCCAAGGGTGAATTTTCAATATTTTTGCATAAATATAACATTGTTCTAAATTGATTCTTCTAACGCCTGTTAAGTGTAATCCTACTGTAGATTGATCGATCAAAAATTTACCATGCTTGTTTCGAGGCATTACCTCCATGATATCTCTAATTTTATTTAAATTAGCTTTATTTAAGTGAAAAACTAAAGACTCGTTCATAGAATGTATCATAAACTAAAAACATCCCTTTTCATCAATTTTATGCAAAAATTAACCATTTCTTGCAAACTAAAGAATTATTTATTATATGTCAAATTAAATATTATATGTCATAAATTATATAATTTGTTGAAATCAGATTTAAAATACTTATTAATGTTATTAGAAGAATATTTTTTTTATAAAAAAATATGTGAGGAGAATGGTATTTTATGGCCAAATTACGAGGTTCAAATATGGCAAAAGCTATTAATTATCAATGGTTTTAGAGAACCTTTGCCAAAATTGTCGAGAATTATTAGATTCGAAAGTAAAATTAAAAAAATTAGAAAAAAAAATTCTAAATTTCATTCACAATTACCAAATCAATCAAAACTTATCACCAAGTTATTTAGAGATACTAAAGAATTGCGATATCAAAAGCAGCTCCAACTTACAGAGATACTTGAAAGATTTGAAAGAAAAGTTGTTTATAGATTTTACCCCAGGATCAGCAAGAGATATCAGAATATTAAGAAAAGAAGGATGGCTAGATGATTGAAAAAATGAAACTACCATACTTTGATTTTTATTATCAAGACTTTTTAACAGGAACAGCACACTTTACTCATCAGCAAAAAGGAATCTATATAACTTTAATGTGCCACGCTGGTGTTCGTAATGGACAAGGATTACCCAATAATTTTGAACAACTTTGTACTATAGTAAATGTTTATAGTAGCGATCCAGATATTGTTGATTCTTTAAAGACAGACATTAACACAGTATTAAAAGAAAAATTTAAATTAATCGATAATAAGTGGCATAACGAAAGACAATTAGAGGATTACAAAAGAACAGTAGAAAAAATTAATCACAGAGCTGAAGCTGGTCGTAAAGGTGGTCTAGCAAAAGCGAAGCAAACCTCTAGCAAAGTATCTGTATCTGATTCTGTATCTGTATCTTTTAATAATATATGGGATGCGTTGATGGTGAAACGAGGTAGTAAGAAGAAGGCTCTTGAAAAATATAAAAACATTCCTGTAACTATTAGCGAAGATTCAATTATAAATAAATACAATGAACTTTGTCGTAATACAGAAAATCAAATATATATTCCACACTTTAGCACTTGGTTATCTCAAGAGCGTTACAATGACGAAGAAGTTTTTAATTTAGAAATTTTTAAAAAAAAACATGGCATAACTGCAAACTTTTTAGAAGAAAAAGATAATTTATTATTTTTTATGCAAAAAGAACCTTGGGGTATTATCGATTATATTTATAAAAAAGATGGAACATTGATCCCACAAAAAGATTATTATGGCAAAGAAAAAGAAAAAAAAGCAGCATCGAACTAAACCAAAAGAAATCTCACAATCACAAGAGATTGATTATGGAGCTCAAACTTTAATAAGAGAAAATGGCAAGATATATAGATTACCTGATGGTGCTGAAATGGTTGTTGGTAACAAACATATTCAAAAAAAGATTAACTCAGTCCATGAAAGCTATTATGCCAGGCATCAATTAGATCCAACTGATGCTAAAAGAAATGCAACTAGATTTGTAGCTGGTCAAAAACTAGAATATTTAGGAATTATTAGTAATAAAATGAAAAGCTGTACATTTAACTTTAGCAGATTAGCTGGTATTCCTTATGGTAGTGAGTTTTTTAATATTTTAAAAATTGATTATGAACAAGAATTTAATGATGCAATAAAGGCAACATTTCAACACCAGTCTCTGGTTTGGGATGTAATTATTGATAATTTACCAGCAAGACATAAAAGAATGAACTCTTATAGAGAAGGTTTAGATATGTTGATTGATTTTTGGAAGATGTAAATATGCCTATTTGTGCCTATTTAGAATATTGAATAGATAATATAGAGTATTTTATAAGATCCATAAGTATGGGAAAAATCCATACAAATTTCAATAAATAATAAAAATGAAACTAAAAGAACAATCTAATAAATTGGCGGACTCAGATTTACTGATGACTATAATCCTGGCTGACGAAGAAGGTAAACCAATAGTATTAGTAAGGTTTGCAAACTTTGATAATGATAAACAAGCACAAGATTTTATCTCAGTATTTAAACATCAACAAAGTATAGAAAAATTAGGTTACATAAACGAAACAATACATTAATGGCAGCAGAAACAAAATATACAAAGGAACTTGTAGAGACTGTGTTACAAGAACTAGCTATGGGTAAATCCATTAGAGAAGCATTGAAAACAGTTGATACAGCTTGGGAGACTTGGAGGAAATGGTTAAATAAGAAAACTGGCCTCAGAGAAAGATATAACCAGGCAAAAGAAGATGGTATTGAATACTCAATGGCAGAGGTAGAACAAGTAGCCAAGGATGCAGTAAAGAAGTCTGGGGAAAGTAAAATGGATATGGCTAATGTAAAAGCTATCGATACATTCATAAAGCACAAGCAATGGATGGCTAGTAAGTTAGCTGCGAAGAAGTATGGAGATAGAACTCAAATGGAGATAGGAAACATACAAGATCAAAGTTTCTCTATTAAATGGGATAAGTAAAAACAATGATGGATAAAATAAATAAACTAAAAGATAGATGGAATAAACTAAACAAGAAGGGTAAGGCTATTGTAGTAGTAGTAGCAGTAGTCATTATTGTAGTTATTTCACAAAATATTTAGTGTTTTTAGAGATAATTGCATACAAATTGATTGTGTTTGTAGAGGGTGTTGTGTGTAAAAGTGTTGAGTTTGTTAAGAGAATTAGCAAAAAGCTCAATAGTGGCATGGAACTCCTCGTAAGAAAATTTTTGTTCGTATTTTGTTCGTAAATGGCAAAAAAATATATAAAAGCTGGTCATTTTCTGTACATAACACAGCAAAAGTATTGATAAACATAGCTTAGCACATCATTAAAGATGTAGAGCTCTGTTTTTCCAGGATTTTTTCTTGTTTGGTAGCAAAAAAATTTTCTGCCACCACCCACGCAGTCGTTGTCATTGCAATAGTAAGTGATTTCAACTCAGAACAAAATTCTCTAAAGTTTTTTGTAAAAATTTTTTTAAAATTCGTATAACTAAGTATGAATAAAAAAACAAAAAACAAAATAAAGAAACTCACTAAATTAGAAAGTGAATGTTTATCATATGTCTTATCAAATGGAGATTTTCAAGAGTGCTTTGAAGGTGATCCTAAAAGATTGAAAGCATTTGAAAGAGCTGAAAAAAAATTAAGTCAGCTCGAGCCAAAAATGTAGTGGTCTTGTAATAAAAAATTACCATTTTTTTTGGAAAATCTTTTCCAAAATATACACAGTTACTACACATATACTATGAAAGTAGGTAACTGTTATGAAACAAAAAGAAAAACTATTACAAGAAATTAGAAAAATATCATTAGAAAATGAATGTGGGGATGGAGAAAGTTGGCTTAATACTGCTGGGGCAAAAGCTCTCTTTAACTATACCTCTGCAAGAAATTTAAAGAAAATTAGAGATAATCTTTTGTATGAAGTAGAACTTCAAAAGAAGTATGAGGATAAAGATTAAGTGGTGCTGATGAGATGAATCGAACATCCTACTCCCTTCTTACCAAGAAGGTACTCTACCAATGAGTTACACCAGCATTAGGTACTGATTATATGAAAAAAGCTAAAAAAAACACAAAAAAAATCGATGTATTTGCCCTCATGGTCAAACACATGAACGAAAAGACACCAATAAAACAAAATTCAGGTCGTGGAGTTGTCAAAGATAGTACAGTTGCACGAATACAAGACATTTACAAAGGGGATCAGAAAGATAATGCGTGAAAATAACTATTCCCTACAAGCCTAGGCCACTTCAAAAAGAAATACATAAGAATTTAGCCAGGTTCTCAGTCCTGGTCTGTCATAGAAGGTTTGGAAAAACTGTACTTACAGTCAATGAGCTGATTAAGAAGTGCCTACAATGTAAGCTGCCAAGGCCACGATACTATTACATAGCTCCGACTTACAGTATGGCGAAAAGAATAGCCTGGGATTATTTAAAATATTACACATCGGTTCTACCGAAGATGGAATATCACGAAACAGAACTACGAGCTGATCTTCCTAATGGTGGCAGAATACAATTACTGGGATGTGAGAGACCACAAACGCTCAAAGGACTGTATATGGATGGTGTGGTTCTAGATGAGGTAGCACAAATGCCTCCCAAAATGTGGACTGAAGTCATCAGACCAGCATTATCTGATCGCAAAGGCTTTATGGTGGCGATTGGAACACCCCAAGGACATAATTCGTTTTTTGAGCTCTATAATCATGGACTTCAAGATGAAAATTGGTACGCACAAAGTTTTAAAGCTAGTGAAACAAAGATAGTCGATGAAGAAGAACTAGAAGAGGCAAAAAAGATGATGCCTCCTGAGATATACGAGGCAGAATACGAATGTAGTTTTGAAAGCTCTGCCATAGGATCTATTTATTCGCAGTCATTATCCAAAGCAGATAAAGAAGGTCGTATTACAAAAGTTCCCTATGACTCTACAATCAAAGTAGATACTTACTGGGATCTAGGAATGCGAGATAAAACTGCAATATGGTTTGTTCAGCAAAAAGGCTCTGCAATCCACCTTATAGATTACTTTGAAGATAGTGGCGAAAGCCTGGAGTATTATGCTTCAATCCTCGATGAAAGAGGATATGTGTATGACACCCACTACCTTCCTCACGATGCTAATGTTCGAGAGATCGGAACTGGTAAATCAAGACTAGAAATAGCTCAATCACTAGGATTAGTGACGAGCATTGTACCGAAGATGTCGATTGAAGATGGTATTAACGCAACCAGAATGACACTAGGTAGATGTTGGTTTGATTATGAAAAAACCAAAGACGGACTAGACGCACTCAGACAATATCGATGGGCAGTCACCGATAAAGGCGAGACAAAAAATAGACCTTTACACGACTGGACTTCTCATGCAGCAGACTCATTTCGATATGTTTGCACAGGATTACAAGAAACAAAAAATTGGTCAACAAAGATTGAATATCCACGATTAGGAATAGTATGAAATTAACAAAAGAAAGATTAAAAGCACTTATAGGTCAAGAGATCAATAACTCTATAGGATTTTATGGTGGTGAGCTTTCAGAACAGCGAAAGAATGCCCTTAAATTCTATTTAGGTGAACCACTAGGCAATGAAGTAGAAGGTCAAAGTCAAGTTAGGTCTCAGGATGTATTAGAAGTGGTCGAGAGTATTCTCCCCTCTATGATGCGTATTTTTACGCAAGGTGAAAGCATTGTTAGATTTGAGCCTACAGGGCCAGAAGATGTAGCTTATGCAGATCAAGCATCGGATTATATCAATCATGTGTTTATGAAGGATAACAATGGTTATTCTATTCTTCACACCTTGTTTAAAGATGCCTTAATTTCTAAAAATGGCTTTGTTAAATATTATTGGAAGAATGATAAAGAACAAAAACAAGAGTCTTATGAAAATTTATCCATAACTGAGTATCAGGCACTATTAGCTGATAACGAAGTTGAAATAGTAGAAGTAGAAGATACTAGCACAGGGTTTGATGTCGAAAACACAGACATTATGGATGTTACTTACAATGTAACTGTCAAAAGAGTAAAGGATTTTGGTCGTGTAGTCGTAGAAAATGTGGCACCTGAGAGTATGCTTGTTAGTAAAACAGCTAATAGTCTTGATGATTGTGATTTTATTGCTCAAAGAGTTTTTAAAACAAGATCAGAACTTATTAGCATGGGTTTTGACAAGAAGATTGTGAACGAATTACCAGTTGCAGATGAAGAAATCTACAACACAGAGGCAGTTACAAGAAGATCGTATGATGACGAGACGATGCCTCAAGAGTATCAAAATATAGATCCTTTATTGACTAGAGTTGCAGTCGTTGATTGCTATATGAAGTGTGATTATGACAACGATGGTATTTCAGAGCTAAGACACATCGTAGTTGGTGGATCAGGAGTTAACTCCTATCGCATATTAGAAAATGAACCCATTGAACAGATACCTTTTGCTACTGTTACTGCTATCCCTATGCCTCATCGTTTCTATGGATTATCAATTTATGATTTGATAGGTGATGTTCAAGAGATTAAGACCACCCTATTAAGACAAACTTTAAACAACGCATACTTGCAAAATAACGCAAGAACAGTCGTTGTTGATGGCCAAGCTAATATAGACGACCTCCTTACATCTAGAGCTGGGGGGATTGTGAGGGTGAAATCACCTGGAGCAGTCTCTCCTATGGCTGCACCCAACTTTATGAGAGAAGGTCTAGCCATGATTGACAAAATCGATCAAGTAAGAGAAGGCAGATCAGGTGTTTCTAAAGTTCAAATGGGCCTTGATAGTGAAACTATTAATAAATCACACACTACAGCAACTAGTGCCAATGTGATGATGAACGCATCGACACAAAGAATAGAGTTATATGCTCGTAACTTTAGTGAAGGTGTCAAAAGAATGTTTCAAGGTATCTTACAATTAGTATGTAAGTACCAAGATCAAGAAAGAATAATAAAATTAAGAAATAGATTTGTACCTATGAACCCTAGAGAGTGGCTAGATAGATACAATGCAACTGTTCAAGTTGGATTAGGCACAGGATCACAAGATCAACGACTAGAAGTATTAGGTCGTGTTCTTGCAGTACAAGAAAAACTAATTAGTGCTGGTGGAATGGGTATTGTCGATCCTCAAAAGATATATAATACCTTAGAGAAGTATTTAGAAAATGCTGGTTACAAAGATGCAAGTCAGTTCTTTAATAACCCAGCTACCATGCCTCCACCACCACCCAGACAAGCAAGACCTGATCCATCAGTTCAACTAGCTCAAGCAGAACAGCAAAGGCTAAGAGCGAAAGATCAAGCAGAATTACAACTCAAAGCTAGAAAACAACAAGTTGATGAAACATTTAAGGCAGAAAAATTAAATTTAGATCAACAAAAACTAGCAACTGAAGTTCTCAACGAAGCTGAGAGCAAAAATTTAGAAAAAGAAAAATTAGCAACTAAGATTATACAACAAGGAATTAATTAATGGCATTTACACCATTTCTTCAAGGCACAAAAGCACAAGGCATTATAGACAATTACCTCAACAATACTGCTGGTGGATTTCCTCCTTTTCCGAGTCCATCGATTAACCCTTATATAGTTGACAGTACTCCTTTTATCCCACCAGCAGCACAACCTTCTCCTGAAACACCAGGTATTAATACCCCTAACTGTGATGAATTATATCCTGGGGAGGGTAGAGTTTATGATCCAGTTCTTCAGGCTTGTGTTTTACCTGATGTTGCAGTTGATGATGGTGGTAACAGACAAGAGTTTGATCGTGATGAGATGATGTTTCGTCAAATGCAAAGAGATCCCTCTACTCCTTTTGGTGCTTCAAATATATTAGAAGATTATCAAATAGATAGTAGAGGTGGTGATAATATATTTTTAAGATTTGATCCTGAGGTTAATAGACTAGGTGCTGGATTTCCATTAGGATTTAATATTCTCGGTCAAATAGCAGATAATTTAACAGGAGGAGCAAACAGAAGGCAGAACGCCTTTGATGCAGCTACTCAAACACTTGCTGATTTAGGATATGGTCAACAGTTAAACAATGGAACTTTCCAAGTTTTCAACCCTCAACAATATTTTGACTCAGTACAAAGCAATCCACTACAAGGATTGAACGCATCAGATGGTGCTTCAACAATGACAGTTGGACAAGCTGTTGATAGTGTTATGAACCCAGTACCAGCTATAGGCCCATCTCAGTCAGGTGGAGCTCCGATAGCAGAAGATTTATCTGGTAGTTTATTATTTACAAGCCCTCTTACATCAGTTGACTCTAGTGGTAATAGAACTCGAAACGATGCTGCTTATCGAGCTGAAGTAGCTAGAAATATTGAGAGAAATAAAAGAAACTTTGGAACTTCTGGTTTTAAAGAAGGTGTAGGTTTTATTCGTGGCAGATAACGAGCAAAAAAGAAGCGAAGAAGCAAAACAAATAATGGAACACCCATTATTTATAGAAGCAGTAAACAAAATTCGATCCGACCTAAATATAGAATGGTTAAATAGCGATCTACAAAATTCAGAACAGAGAGAAAACATTTTTGTTATGAGAAGAATGTTGGAACTTGTTGTGATGCAAATAAGGTCTGTTATGGAAACAGGCAAAATCATAAAAAAATAGGAGAAATTAAATGGCAGAAGAACCAGCGATGGAATCTGCAACAGAAAATCAGAATGAATCTGTTGCACCTATGCCCAAGCCTCTAAATGTAAGTGAGGCAGCTACAAACTTGAAGAACTTATTAGATCCTCAAGCCTCTGAGACTCAAGAAGTAGCAAGTGAAGAATCATCAAAAGAGGTAAGCGACTCGGAGACGAATATCGAAGAAACTTATGATGATCCAGAACTAATCGATCAAATTGAAGATGAAACACCTTCAGATACTAATCAGGAACTTTACTCATTAACTGTAAATGGTGAAAATGTAGAAGTTACCCTTGATGAACTCAAAAAGGGATATTCTCGACAA
>CEPH01085600.1_pt1 | contig 11491 bp, 8 predicted proteins | sample 530571 | NCBI WGS metagenome assembly CEPH01 (sample SAMEA2620413, study PRJEB7988) | marine metagenome | biome: marine biome (ENVO:00000447); feature: surface water layer (ENVO:00002042); material: "saline water (ENVO:00002010), including plankton (ENVO:xxxxxxxx)" | depth 5 m | reverse complement strand
CGGGCGTGTTCAATCCCGACGCCGCCGCCCTGGTCGAGCCGTTTCGCGAGGCTTCGCGCTTCTACACGCTGGTCGGCTTCGGCTTCGCCCTTGCGCTGGCGGTCATTCTGGGACTGTGGGCGTTCACCCGCGTGCGGCCCGCGTTCACCGCACGGGTGAAGGTGGAGCGCGCCGTGATGGGCGTGCTGCTGCTTGCCTCGCTGGTCGCAATCCTGACCACCTTCGGTATCCTTGCCAGCCTGGTGTTCGAGACGATCCGATTCTTCGGCATGGTCTCCCCGATCGATTTCCTGTTCGGGCTGAGCTGGAACCCCGATCCCATGTCCAATCCGGCGGCACCGCAGGGCGACCGCTATGGTGCGATTCCGCTGTTTTGGGGCACGATCTTCATCGGCGCGATCATTGCGATGATCGTGGCCATTCCGCTGGGCATGATGAGCGCGATCTACCTGACCCAATATGCCAGCTCTCGCTGGCGCAAGATCATCAAGCCCGCTCTGGAGATTCTCGCGGGCGTGCCGACCGTTGTCTACGGCTATTTCGCGGCGCTTACGGTCGCCCCGGCGATCCGCGATGCTGCGCAGGCCGTGGGTATTCAAAACGCATCCTCCGAAAGCGCGCTCGCCGCAGGGCTGGTGATGGGGGTGATGATCATCCCCTTCGTGTCCTCGATGGCGGATGACAGTATCGCGGCCGTGCCCGGGTCGATGCGCGATGGCAGCCTGGCGATGGGCGCGACCAAGTCCGAAACGATCAAGAAGGTCCTCATCCCCGCCGCGCTGCCGGGCATTGTCGGCGGCGTCATGCTGGCCGTCAGCCGCGCGATCGGTGAAACCATGATCGTGGTGATGGCCGCCTCTACCGCCGCCAATCTCACCGCCAATCCGCTGGAGGCAATGACCACGGTGACGGTGCAGATCGTCGCTCTGTTGACCGGCGAAGGCAGTTTCGACCATCCTGCAACGCTCAGCGCCTTTGCGCTCGGCTTCGTGCTGTTCATGGTCACCCTGCTGCTCAACTTCATCGCCCTGCGCGTCGTGAAGCGCTTCCGGGAGGCGTACGAATAATGACCAGTCCCGCAGATACCGAAGCGCGCCGGCCGACCCGCAGCGCGGCGTTTGAAAAGCGCCTGAAGCAGCGCTACGCGCAGGAACGGCGGTTCAAGCTGTTCGGCCTGTTTGCGATCATCGTGTCGATCGCGATCCTGTTCGTGCTGCTGGGCAACATGACCATCAACGGCGTCGGCGGCTTCCAGCGCGCCGAGCTGCAGGTGCCGATCGACTTTGCCGAATCGGGCCTCGCCGGAGACGCCGCTTCGCTCAGCCAGCCCGGTGCGGTGCAGACGCTCGAAATGCAGGGCCTGCCCGAGATCATCGCCTTCGGGGCCGAACAGCGGATGGGCGCGGCAGGTGCCGAACAGCTCAGCCAGGACGCCTGGCGCGAGGTTGCCGAAGATCTGCGCGCCGACCCGGGCATGCTGCGAGGGCAGGAGACCTTCTGGCTGCCCGCCAGCGGCGATCTGGCAAGCGGAATGGACGGCGAAGGCTCGCCCGAAATGCAGGCGCTGGCCGCCCAGCTTGAACGCGAGGGCTATCTGGAAAAGCGTTTCGACTGGGGCTTCCTGACCCGCTCCGACGCGACCGACCCGCAGCAGGTGGGCGTCTGGGGCGCGCTCAAGGGATCGATCCTGACCATGATCGTGACCCTCGCGCTCGCTTTCCCGATCGGCGTGCTCTCTGCGCTCTATCTGGAAGAATACGCACCCAAGAACCGCTGGACCGACATTATCGAGGTGTCGATCAACAATCTCGCGGCGGTACCGTCCATCATCTTCGGCCTGCTCGGCCTCGCGGTGTTCCTGTGGATCTTCCCCAATATGCGATCCGCCCCGCTGGTCGGCGGGATGACGCTGGCGCTGATGACGATGCCGGTGATCGTGATTTCGGGCCGCAACGCGATCAAGGCCGTGCCGCCCTCGATCCGCGACGGTGCGCTGGCGGTCGGCGCAAGCCCCGTGCAAGTGGTCTTCCATCATGTCCTGCCGCTCGCCCTGCCCGGCATCCTCACCGGCACCATCATCGGCATGGCGCGTGCGCTGGGCGAAACCGCGCCGCTGCTGCTGATCGGGATGCGCGCCTTCGTCGCCACCCCGCCCGATGGCTTCACCTCGCCCGCCACGGTGCTGCCGGTGCAAATCTTCCTGTGGTCGGATGAAATCGACCGCGGTTTCATCGAAAGGACCAGCGCGGCGATTATCGTGCTACTGCTGTTCCTGCTGGTGATGAACGCCCTCGCCATTTATCTGCGCAACAAGTTCGAGAAAACCTGGTGACCGTAATCCACGACATGGACGACAAGGCCGAGCCCAAGATGCGCGCAAGCGACGTCTCGGTCTTCTATGGCGACAAGAAAGCGATCGACGATGTGTCGATCGACATCCCGACGAAGTTCGTCACCGCCTTTATCGGGCCGTCGGGTTGCGGAAAGTCGACCTTCCTGCGCACACTGAACCGCATGAACGACACGATCCCTTCGGCCCGCGTCGAGGGTCAGATCGAGCTCGACGGCGAAGACATCTATTCCAGCGGCATGGATGTGGTTCAGCTGCGTGCCCGGGTCGGGATGGTGTTCCAGAAGCCCAACCCCTTCCCCAAGTCGATTTACGAGAACATCGCCTACGGCCCGAAGATCCACGGCCTGGCGGAGAGCAAGGGCGAGCTGGACGAGATCGTCGAACGCTCGCTGCAGCGCGCAGGCCTTTGGAACGAGGTCAAGGATCGCCTCGGCGAATCGGGTACCGCGCTTTCCGGCGGCCAGCAGCAGCGACTGTGCATCGCGCGCGCGATCGCGGTCGACCCCGAAGTGATCCTGATGGACGAACCGGCCTCCGCGCTGGACCCGATCGCAACCGCCAAGATCGAGGAGCTGATCGACGATCTGGCCGGTCGCTATGCGATCGTCATCGTGACCCACTCCATGCAGCAGGCGGCGCGCGTTTCGCAGCGGACCGCCTTTTTCCACCTCGGCAAGATGGTAGAATATGGTCCGACGGACCAGATCTTTACCAATCCGCTCGAAGAACGAACCAAAGACTATATCACCGGACGCTACGGATGATCTCGGAACACACAGTCAAAGCCTTCGATGAGGACATCACGCGGCTGCGCGGGCTCATCACGGAGATGGGCGGCCTAGCCGAAACCGCGCTGGAAGGCGCGCTCGACGCGCTGATCCGCGGGGACGAAGTCCTTGCCGAGAGGATCGTGGCAGACGACCGCAAGCTGGACGCGCTGGAGAGCGAGGTCGACCGGCTCGCGGTGAAAATCATCGCCCTGCGCGCTCCGATGGCCGACGATTTGCGCGAAGTGATCGCCGCCCTGAAGATTGCCGGGGTGGTCGAGCGGATCGGCGACTATGCCAAGAACATCGCCAAGCGCGTCGGGCGGATCGAAGGGCGCACGCGGTTCGAACCGCTCACGCTGCTGCCCGCGATGGCCGACGTCGCGGCGGAGATGGTGCACGACGTGCTGACCGCCTATGCCGCGCGCGACGCCGCGCTGGCCCGCGAAGTGATCGCGCAGGACAAGAAGGTCGACGCCTTCTATAACTCCATTTTCCGCAATCTTGTCAGCCACATGGTTGAAAATCCTGCGACCATTTCGAGCGCTGCGCAACTGCTGTTCGTGGCCCGCAATATCGAGCGTATCGGCGACCACGCGACCAACGTGGCGGAGATGGTCTATTTCGCCGCGACCGGCGATTACCCGCTCGACGAAGACGAGAATTGACCCACGGCTGGTCCGCCATAACAGGCAAATCAGCCGCATATTAGCGAGACACCCAGTGCCTTCTGCCAAGCTGATCCTTGTCGAAGACGACCCGGCACTTGCCGAGCTGCTCGAATTCCGGTTCGCCAACGAGGGCTATCAGGTCCGTGTAACCGCCGATGGCGACGAAGCCCTGCTTATGGCGAGCGAGGACGTGCCCGACCTGATCATCCTCGACTGGATGATCGAGGGGACCAGCGGGATCGAGGTCTGTCGCCGCCTGCGCAGGGACAAGGGGACCGCGCACGTCCCGATCATCATGCTGACCGCGCGCGAGGCGGAGGATGACCGGGTCCGCGGGCTGGAAACCGGCGCCGACGATTACCTGACCAAGCCGTTCAGCCCCCGCGAACTGCTCGCCCGGGTAGCCGCCGTCATGCGTCGCATCCGCCCGGCGCTGGCCGGCGAGACGATCGAGGTCGGCGATATCAGGCTCGACCCCGTCGCGCACAAGGTCGAACGGCGCGGGCGCAACCTGCAGCTGGGGCCGACCGAGTACCGTCTGCTCAAGTTCTTTATGGAGAGCCCGGGCCGCGTGTTCAGCCGTGGGCAGCTGCTCGACGGCGTATGGGGCACGGGCAGCGACATCGAGCTGCGCACGGTCGATGTGCATATCCGGCGGCTGCGCAAGGCGCTGGAGCTGGAAGGCGCAAGCGATCCGATCCGTACGGTCCGCTCCGCCGGATACGCGCTCGAGGCGGTGTGAGCACAAGTGGTTGGCCGCGCTATGCGGTCCCGGCGGTTCTGATCGCGGGCTGGACCGGCGCATTGTTCCTCCCGGTTGCGACCACCGATCACATAAACGAAAATCAGACCTTTGCGGGTTGGATGGTGCTGTTCCTCGGCACGCTTTTCGGCTGGATGACCCTCCAGTTCGCAGCGTATGCCAATCCCGTGTTTCTGCTCGCTCTGGCCTATAGTGCTTGGCGCGGCGAAGAGGCCGGGCGGCGGATTTTACGGATCAGTGCGGTGCTGCTTGCGCTGGGTATCGTCAGCGCGTTGTTCTGGCGCAATGTTCCGGACGATTCAGGCATGAACGAGATCATAACCTATCATACCGGATATTATGTGTGGCTGGGTGTGATGGCTGGCGCAGTTGGCTGGCTCTGGTTCATGGCCCGAAAATCACCGACACACACCGCCTAACCCGCGCGCCGCCTGATCGAGGTGGAAGTGGTCGCGATGCGCTTCATTGTACTCGGGTGAGAGGACGGTGCCGAAGGCTCGGCATGCCCCATCGCGCACTGCGCGCAGGAAGCGGGCTTTGTCGCCCTCCCCCTGCCAGTGGTTGACCACCGCGATCCGCGTCCCATCCGCCAGCACGAAGCCCGCGATGTCGATCGCGTTGGCGGTGGCATGCTCGCTCCACGGGCCTTCGTCGCGCCCGTACATCCGCCGACAGCTGAAGCTGCCGAAATGCTCGATCTGCGCAACTTCCTGACCGAAGATGTCTCGCGCGGCGGGCTGCACGGCATCACGCCGCCAGATTTCCATCGCGGCGGCAGTCGCACAGGTCGTGTCGGGCCGCTCGCCAGCGTAGGGAAAGTCATCGAGCCGTGTGCGGTTGGCGCGAAGGCATGGCGCCTCGCCCAACGGCTCCAGCGCGGTGAAGGCAACCTCGCTGCGCTCCAGCACCGCGTGGCATTGCGCCGGGTCGTCCCGCAGCGCCGCAATCTTGGAGCGGGTCGCCCAGCCCGGTTCGTCGCGCAGGTCGAGCGGGGCCCACGGATTGCTGCCCGGATTCTCGGCCAGCCACGCCCGCCCGCCGACGAACAGCGCCAGCAGGATCAGGATTGCGAGCACGCGCCGGTCGGTCCCGAGGCTGGCGAGCGGCCTCAGCACGCGGACGACACCACGCGGCCATCGGGAATGTCGCTTGCCCTCGCTCATCCTCAATGAAAGTCGCGCGACTTGGGAATGATCCGGACATTGCGTGGATGGCCACCAGTGTTCGGCAGCTCGTCGATCAGATCGCGGGGGCGGATCGCCCGTCCGCCAGCGGGATCCTCCGCCCCGTCGCGCAGGTCATCGCGCGGGTTGATCTTACCTGACGGCAGCGGTGAATTGACATGGTCCGCGCGCGCCAGCTCATAGCGCAGCGCATCGTCGGACAGGCGCGAGAGCATGTGCGTCGCGTCGGTCATGTGGTGGGCGATGACGTGGATCACCTCCTCATCGTACTCCACCCGCCCGCGCACCTCCATAAGCCGCGCGCCCATCACCACCTTGCGCTGTTTTTCCTTGAGATCGGGCCACACGACCAGGTTCACCACCCCCGTCTCGTCCTCCAGCGTGATGAAGCACACGCCCTTGGCGCTGCCCGGTCGCTGGCGGATCAACACCACCCCCGCGACCTGGACCATGGAGCGGAACTTCCGCTCCCGCAGGTCGCAGGCGCGCACGAAGCCGCGCTGCGCCAAGTCGGCGCGCAGGAAGGCCATCGGGTGCGCCTTCAGGCTGAGCCGTGTGGTCTGGTAATCCGCGACCACTTCTTCGGAGAGCGGCATCACGGGCAGCGCAGTCCGGGCCTTTTCCGCCCCCTCCTCACGCTCTGCCGCCGCGCGGAACAGCGGTAGGTCGGGTGCGGCGATCAGGCTGCGCGCGTCCCACAGCGCCTGCCGACGCGGAAGGTCGAGCGACTGAAAGGCATCGGCGCTGGCGAGCCGTTCGACATGCGAGGGAGCAAGCCCTGCGCGATCGCGTAGCTCTGCCACATCACGATAAGGGCCGTTTTCGATCCGTTCCGCCACCAGCTTGGCCGCGACATGCTCAGGGAAACCGTCGATCTGGCGCAGGCCGAGGCGCAGGGCCATGTGTCTCTTATCCTCCCCGGCACGGGGAGGAATGTCCTCCAGCGTACAATCCCAGTCCGACCCATTCACATCCGCCGGCAGCACCGCGACCCCATGCTCCGCCGCATCGCGCACGATCTGTGCGGGCGCGTAGAAGCCCATCGGCTGCGAATTGAGCAGCGCGCAGGCAAAGGCCGCCGGATAGTGGCACTTGAGCCAGCTGGAGACGTAAACAAGGTGCGCAAAGCTGGCCGCGTGACTCTCCGGGAAGCCATATTCCCCGAAACCCTTGATCTGGTCGAAGCAGCGCTGGGAGAAGTCGGGGTCGTAGCCACGCTCGATCATCCTCCCGACCATCATTTCCTCATGCGCGTGCACCATTCCCCGGCTGCGGAAGGTGGCCATCGCCCGGCGCAATCGATTGGCCTCTGCCGGAGAGAATTTGGCCGCATCGATGGCGATCTTCATCGCCTGCTCCTGAAAGATCGGCACCCCGAAAGTGCGCCCAAGGATTGAGGACAATTCGTCAGGCGGTCCATGCTCGGGCGCGGGCGCGGGAAGCTGGAAATCGGTCTTTCCCGCGCGCGCCAATCGCCGTTGCTTGAGATAGGGGTGAACCATATCGCCCTGGATCGGGCCAGGACGCACGATCGCGACCTGCACCACCAGATCGTAGAATTGGCGCGGTTGCAGGCGCGGCAGCATGTTCATCTGCGCCCTGCTCTCGACCTGGAATACGCCGAGCGAGTCTCCCTTGCACAGCATGTCGTAAACCGCAGGATCCTCCTGCGGGATGGTGGCGAGGGTCAGCGGCCGCTCGTAATGGTCCTCCAGCAGATCGAGGCCCTTGCGAATGCAGGTCAGCATCCCGAGCGCGAGCACATCGACCTTGAAGATGCCAAGATCGTCGATGTCGTCCTTGTCCCATTCGATGAAACTGCGATCGGGCATTGCGCCATTACCGATCGGCACGGTCTCGGTCAGTAACCCGTCGGTGAGGATGAAACCGCCGACATGCTGGGATAGATGTCGCGGCATTCCAATCATTTGACTGGTGAGCGTGAGAACGCGCCTTAAGTGCGGATCGGTGATATCCATGCCCGTTTCGGCAACGTGATCCTCGCCGATCTCGCGCCCCCAGCCACCCCACACGGTCCGCGCGAGCGACGCGGTTACGTCTTCCGACAGGCCCATCGCCTTGCCCACCTCACGGATCGCCATGCGCGGGCGATAGTGAATGACGGTGGCGCACAGGCCGGCGCGATCCCGTCCATACTCCTTGTAGATGTGCTGGATGACTTCCTCGCGCCGCTCATGCTCGAAATCGACATCGATATCGGGCGGCTCGCTGCGCTCTTCGGAAAGAAACCGGTCGAACAGCAACTGGTGCTCGGCAGGGTCGACGCTGGTGATGCCGAGGCAGAAGCATACGGCGGAATTGGCCGCGCTGCCGCGCCCTTGGCACAGAATCGGAGGCGTCTGGCTACGCGCGAAATCGACGATTTCCTTGATGGTGAGGAAATAGGGGGCGAGATCGAGCTTGCCGATCAGCTCCAGCTCATACTCAAGCGTGGTTTTAACTTTGGCAGGTATCACGTTGGAATAACGCCAATTTGCCCCCTCCCAGGTCTGCTGTTCCAGATATTGCTGCGGGGTCATGCCGTCGGGATAAACCCGCTTCGGGTACTCATACTTCAGATCTTCAAGGCTGAAGGTGCAGGCATCCGCGATATCGCGTGACGCCATGATGGCATGGGGCCAGCGCGCAAACAGGCGGATCATTTCTTCGGGCGATTTGAGGTGCCGCTCGGCATTGGCGTGGAGCAGGTGGCCGGCGGCCTCCACGGTCGTCTTATGGCGGATTGCCGTCATGACGTCATTGAGCGGGCGGCGCTCGGCCGCGTGGTAATGCACATCATTGGTGGCGAGCAGCGACAGGCCGTGCTCGCGCGCCATCGCGTCCAACCGATCGATCCGCGCGATATCGTCGCCGCGATAGAGATAGGCGGCGGCAAGGTGGCGCAGCGTCGGCAACTGCGCGGTCAGGTGCGCAAGGAGCCGGGGGAATGGCGCGGTCAGTTCGACCTTGTCGTTACCCCGGACCTGATCCGGGCTAACGCTTCCCTTCTGCAGCTCCGAAGAAGGATGACGGAAGGGGATCACATTGCTCGGCACCGCAATCGTGAACCGTACATCGAGATCGTCCGGCGGTAGCAGGATCAGTTGCACATCCTCAGCATGGTCGGCGAGCATCGCGAGGTCGATCTCGCACACACCCTTCTCCTGCCACTTTCCCGAAAGCGTCTGCATCCGGCCTTGGCTGATCAGACGACACAGGCACCCGTAAGCCGCGCGATCCTTCGGGTAGGCGAGAAAGGCGAGGCCTTCGACCGTCTCGATCCGGCAACCGATCACGGGCCGCAGCTTTAGCGTCTTCACCTCGGTGTGAATACGGACCACGCCAGCCATCGTATTGGCATCGGCAATTCCGAGCGCGTCATAGCCAAGCATTCGCGCGGTGGTAACGAGGTCGACCGCGTCCGAACTGCCGCGCAGGAAGCTGAAGCACGAGACGAGACCCAGCTCGACGAAGGGCGCGCGGGGTGGCGGATCGACGCCATCCGGGTCGATCTCTATCCGGCGCTTGTCGGGGGTGAGTGGTGCGTCGGGCATGGGTGGATTGTCCTGCCCTCCCCGTCATTCGCGCGAAGGCGGGAATCCAGCTTTTCTCGGCGCACCGACCTGCAAAAGAAGCTGGACCCACGCCTTCGCGGGGGTGACGAGAAAAATGGAATGGCTCACTGCTCGGCCAAATCCGCCAACCGCGCGCGGACTGCAGCAAGGTCGGCATCGAACAACGCGGCCTGCTTCTCGCGCGCCTCGCCATCGAGGTGCAGGAGGTAGGAAGGATGAGAGGTGACCCACAGCTCGCTGCCGTCCTCAAGCGGGATGGCCTGCCCGCGAACCTTGGAAATGCTGACGGTCTTGCCCAGCATCCCGCGTGCTGCGCTGGCACCCATGGCCAGCACCAGCTTGGGCTTCACCATTTCGCGCTCGCCCTCGATCCACCAGCGGCAGGTGTCGATCTCCTTGGCAGTGGGCGACTGGTGCAGCCGCCGCTTGCCGCGCATAGTGAACTTGAAGTGCTTGACCGCATTGGTGACGTAGGCTGCACTGCGGTTGATCCCCGCGCGTTCCAGATGCACGTCGAGCAGTTGTCCGGCAGGGCCGACGAATGGCCGCCCTTCCTGATCCTCGTGATCGCCCGGCTGCTCGCCCACGATCATCAGCGCCGCATCGGAAGGCCCCTCGCCCATCACCGCGCGATTGTCCAAGCACCCGATCGGGCATTTGCGGCAGCCTTCGATAGCCTCGCCAATCGCCTCCAGGCTTTCGGGACGGACGCCGTCATCGCGCTCTCCTGCCGCCACCATTTCGCTTTCCCGCTGCTGCGCACCTGCGATCAGCTCGGGGATGAGAGCGGCCTCGGGCAGATTCTTCCAATACTTGCGCGGCATCTCGGAGAGCATCGCGCCCACCTTCAGCCGCGCGGGATTGAAGATCGACGCGTAGTAAGTGCGCCACAGGTCCTCGACCGGGTCGCCGTGCGGCGCGTCGGTCTTCTGCGCGGGCGGGCCTTCGCGCATAGTCTCGCCATCCCAGTGGAGCGTGCCCTGCGGCGTCAGGATCGACCAGCGCATGCTCGCGAACCGGCGCCGGAAGAAGCCCGCATTGGCGCGCAGGATGTGATGCTCGGGCTCGAACCAGGCAACGTAATGCTCGCCATCCTCTGCTTCGACCTGTCGGAAGCGGACGAAGGCGTGCATCTTGTGGCTGTCGCGCCGGACGTTCTTGTCGAGTTCCTCGACGCGGCCGACATCCGGATCGGCCTTGTCCTCCATGATCCGCGGATTGCGCTGGAGCCGCCAGAGCAGGCGATAGAGCAGCGTGAAACGCGCCGGATCGCGGTGCAGCGCGGCATTGCTCGCGAGGCTCAGGTAGCGCTTGCTCGCGCGGACCGGAGGGGCATCGGCGGGCGGCTCTGGCAGGCGCATGCCGCCGCTCGAAAAGAGATCGTCGGTCCCGCCCGGCTCGACCCACGCGATCTTGTCGGGCGGAATATCGCATTGAATCAGCGCCCGCGCGCGTTCGCGCCAGAAAGCGAAGTCGTCGCTGCGCGGCAGCTGGACGGTGTAATGCGCGTGGGGTTTGACTTGCTGGAGCGCGGTCATGACGCATGCTCCAAGCCCTCACCCCCGCCCAGGCGGGGGTCCAGATAAGAGTGGTGGCACGAACCGGCGGTGTTAGCTGGGCCCCTGCTTTCGCAGGGGTGACGGGAAATGATGGTCATGCCGCAAACAGCTCCAGCTGCTCGGTCTTGGGTGCGAGCAGCGTGCGCAGGTCCGCGCGGTCGGTCAGCATCGTCGGGCGCCAGTCCACGGTGCAGATGAAGGGCCGCACCTTGGTCAGCGACACGGTCAGCCGCGCCACATCGTCGAGCCGCAAGGTCCGGTGCCGACGCGAGGCGAGGATGCGGTGCACCGCTTTCACCCCCAGTCCCGGCACGCGCAGCAAATCCTCGCGGCTCGCGCGGTTGACGTCGACCGGAAAGCGTTCGCGGAATTTCAGCGCCCAGGCGAGCTTGGGATCGATGTCGAGTGGCAGGTTTCCGTCGGCCTCGGCCGCCTGCATGATCTCCTGCGGGCGGTAATCGTAGAACCGCATCAGCCAGTCGGACTGGTAGAGGCGGTGTTCGCGGATCAGCGGCGGGCGCTTCAAGGGTAGCACGGCGGAGGCATCGGGGATCGGCGAGAAGGCGCTGTAATAGACGCGGCGCAGGCCGAAACTGTCGTACAGCCGGCTCGCCCGGCC
>CEPH01086296.1_pt1 | contig 11495 bp, 10 predicted proteins | sample 530571 | NCBI WGS metagenome assembly CEPH01 (sample SAMEA2620413, study PRJEB7988) | marine metagenome | biome: marine biome (ENVO:00000447); feature: surface water layer (ENVO:00002042); material: "saline water (ENVO:00002010), including plankton (ENVO:xxxxxxxx)" | depth 5 m | reverse complement strand
CCCCGCGACCTGGGTCTCGCTCGAGGTGGCAGCGAAGGAAACGCCGGACTTGCGCGATATGCGGGTCGATGCAGAGCGTAAGGTGGGCAAGGCGAAACTGCTGCTGCTCCAGCTGGACAGCTAGGATCACGCCCATCAAAAAAGGGCGTCCGCCAACGGCGAACGCCCTCTTTCCGATCGCAGATCGGGCGATCAGTTCTTGGGTTCGTTGAGCGGCAGCGGCTCGTCGATCTCGCTCGCCGGGCGACCAGGCCAGTAGTTAATCGGGCGGTTGCCGGTCTTGTTGGCTTCCCAGCTGTTGATGCAATTGGTCTGCTGGTCTTTCTTGCAGATCGGAAGCTCGCCGGACTTGGGCTGCTCATCCTGTGGGACCTGCTGCACCGTCTCCTTGCTGACGTAGTTGATCGTGGGTGCAGTCTGCGCTGCGGCAGGGATCGACAGCCCCGCAACGGCGGTGGCGAAACCGGTCAAAAGGATCTTATTCATCTTATTGCTTTCCTCTCGAAAAAATATGGCGACCCCGGGATAACCCCGGAGCCGCCACACGGTTTCACGCAGAATAACGTTTGTTTATTAGACTGCCCCACGGTTGATGCAGTTATCCTGCTGCATCGGCTCGCAGATGGGCAGATCGGCCGGCGGCGGCCCTTCATCGCCAGGGGTCGGTTGCACCATCGCCTTGCTGGTATAGTTGATCTTGGCGCTTCCCGAAGTCGTGCTGGTGGTGGTTGCCGTCGCCGAGCCGCTCAGCTGGCTGTTGATCGACTGCCAGGCAGCCATGCGCTGCTCGGGCACCATGTTGACGATCTTGACGCGCTGATCATTGGTCAGCGTGTTCCACCAGACGTTCTTCTGAGTATCGTTGAGCGTCCAGTAATATTCCTGGGCGGCAATAGGCCACTCCTGATAGGTCATCCGCTGTTCGGCAGACCAATCAAGGTACATTTTTTCCTGCGCGTCAGTCATCGCGTAGGATTCGGCTTCCATGTGATGGTCGGCGAGTGCCGGAGCCGCTGCAGCAATTGCGAGGCCGCAGGCGGCAGTCGAAGCAATAATAAGCTTTTTCATGTCTCTGTCTCCTTCTTCCCTCGTCCTTGCCCAACCAACGAGACCTCGGGCGTGAGGTTCCGAATTGGGGAGCGCGGGTGCCGCTTCCCTTGCTCGGACGGCCCGCGTTCCCTACCTGTTCGGCCATAGCCATGAGTGATGCCTTCCCCCTCGCAACCGCCGCCGGAGACGCGGATATCCCGCCCTATGCCGCGCGATTGAACCCGCCGCAGCGCGAAGCCGTGCTCACCACCGAAGGACCGGTGCTGATGCTGGCCGGTGCGGGAACGGGCAAAACCTCGGCGTTGACCGCAAGGCTGGCACATCTGGTCGCGATGCGGCTCGCCTGGCCGAGCGAGATTCTGTGCGTCACCTTCACCAACAAGGCCGCGCGCGAAATGCGTGAGCGCGTCGGGCGGCATATCGGCGATGCGGTGGAAGGCATGCCCTGGCTCGGCACGTTCCACGCGATCGGCGCGAAGATGCTGCGCCGCCATGCCGAGCTGGTCGGCCTGCAATCGAACTTCACCATCATCGACCCCGACGATCAACTGCGCCTGCTCAAGACGCTGATCGCGGAGGCCGATCTGGACGAGAAGCGCTGGCCCGCGCGCCAGCTGGCCGGGCTGATCGACCGGTGGAAGAACCGCGGGCTGAACCCCGGCGATCTCGATGCGGTGGAGAACGAGGCTTACGCCAACGGGTGCGGCGCTCAGCTCTACAAGACCTATCAGGCGCGTCTGCGATCGCTGAACGCGTGCGATTTCGGCGATCTGCTGCTGCACATGCTCAACATCTTCCGGCAGCATTCCGATGTGCTGGAGCAGTACCAGAACCGCTTCAAATACATCCTGGTCGACGAATATCAGGACACCAACCAGGTCCAGTACCTGTGGCTCCGCCTGCTCGCACAGCACCGCAAGAATATCTGCGTGGTGGGGGACGACGACCAGTCGATCTACTCGTGGCGCGGTGCGGAAGTGGCGAATATCCTGAAGTTCGAGAAGGACTTTCCGGGCGCCAAGGTCATCAAGCTGGAGCAGAATTATCGCTCCACCCCGCACATCCTCGGCGCGGCATCGGGCCTGATCGGGGAGAACAGCCACCGGCTCGGCAAGGAGTTGTGGACCGAGACCGACACGGGCGAGAAGGTGCGCGTCATCGGGGTGTGGGACGGGCCCGAAGAGGCGCGCCGCGTGGGGGAGGAGATCGAGAGCCTCGAGCGTGGCGGCGTGGGCCTCGACGAGATCGCGATCCTCGTGCGCGCGCAGTATCAGACGCGCGAATTTGAAGACCGCTTCATTCAGATCGGCATGGCCTACCGCATCGTCGGCGGTTTTCGCTTCTACGAACGCGCCGAAATTCGCGACGCCCTCGCCTACCTGCGCGTCATCGCGCAGCCGGCGGACGACCTCGCGTTCGAGCGGATCTACAACCAGCCCAAGCGTGGTCTCGGCGCCAAGACGCTGGAGAAGATGTACCAGCACGCGCGGCGCACCGGGATGCCGCTCGCTGCGGCATCACTCGATCTGGCGGACAGCGACGAACTGCCTGCGCGGGCGCGCGGGACCATCGGTGGGCTGATGCGTCAGTTTCTCCAGTGGCGCGAACAGGCGGACAGCCTCGCCCCCGCCGAACTGCTGCGGCAGGTGCTGGAAGAAAGCGGCTATCAGGCGATGCTCGAGAACGAGCGGACGCCCGAGGCCAAGGGGCGTCTCGAAAACCTGTCCGAGCTCGCCCGCGCGATGGAGGATTACGAGACGCTCGGCGATTTCCTCGAACATGTCGCGCTGGTGATGGATAATGATGCGAATGCGGAGGATGCCAAGGTCACCATCATGACCATCCACGCCGCCAAGGGGCTGGAGTTCGACCACCTGTTCCTGGTCGGGTGGGAAGAAGGCGTTTTCCCGTCGCAGCGTTCGCTCGACGAAGGCGGGCTCGCCTCACTGGAGGAGGAACGTCGCCTCGCCTACGTCGCGATCACCCGCGCGAAGAAGGCCTGCACGATTCTGCACGCCGCCAACCGGCGCATCTACGGCCAGTGGACCAGCTCGCTTCCCAGCCGATTTATCGGTGAACTGCCCGACGACCACGTCGAGAGTGAGACCACGATGTCGGGCGGCGCATCGCTGTGGCGCGCAAACTGGAGCGAGAACGACGATCCCTTCGCCCATGTCACCCGCGATCGGCCTGAGCGCTCGAACAACCGCGGCCCCGGCTGGCAGCGTGCGTTGGCGACCGGGTACGAGACGCGGCCTGCGCGGGTTCAGGAAAGCCGACGCAGCGCAGCCAGCTTCGCGGCCAAGCCACGCGACGACATCGCGCTGGGTGCGCGGGTGTTCCACGACAAGTTCGGTTACGGCACCGTCATGGGGCAGGAAGGCAATAAGCTCGAAATCGAGTTCGAAACCACCGGAACCAAGCGGGTGATCGACAGCTTCGTGAAGCCGGCCGACTAGCTCACCGCGCGCAGCTGCGGCGCGGCGCGAATGTGCTGCCCCGCAATCGCATCGGGACAAATCGAAGCAGTGCCACGCTCGGTCCGCTTCGCCTGGTACAGGGCATAGTCGGCACAGCGCAGCAGCTGGCTGCGATCATTGTTGCATGCGGTCAGCCAGGTTGCTCCGATCGTAGCGCTGGCCAGAATTGTCTCACCTTCCCGACCGACCTCGAAGCGCAGCTTGCCCAGCAGCAGTTCGAGCGTCCCGGGCAGATCGGCAAGCAACTGCTCGTTCTCGATCACCAGCACGAATTCGTCCCCACCCAGCCGCGCAGCCATCTGACCGGCGAAAGGTTCGCTGACCAGTTGTGCAGCAACGCCCTTGAGCACGCGGTCCCCCGCCTCATGGCCGAGCCGGTCGTTGATGTCCTTGAAGTGGTCGAGGTCGATCAGCAGCAGCGCCATCCGACGGCCTGCCTTGTGCATCGTGTCGATCGTACTGTCGAGATACTGGTTCAGGCGGGCACGATTGGGCAGGCCCGTCAGTTCGTCCACGTGGGCCGCCGCGCGGAGTCGCGTCTCGAGGTGATAGCGCTCGGTAATGTCCTGAAACACGCCCATAATCCCGACAGGCTTACCGTCAGCGATTTCCTGTTCGCCTATCGCGCGCACCCGCTTGAACACACCCTTGGCATCACGGAAATCGAGTTCGAGATCGTAGGGCCTGCCATGTTTGGCGCACTCCTCGACCGCCTTGGCGATACGGGGGCGCTCATGCGGAGGGAAATAGTCCAAGCCGCCCTGAAGGTGTGCCTTTGTCGGATTCTCGATCGCATGAATCGCAATTGTCTGAGGCGACCAGAAAAGCTCCTCGGTCGCCAGATCCATTCGCCAGTGGCCGATCTGCGCCATCTCTTCCGCCAGTTCGAACTGGCGCTGCACCCGGCGCAACTCGTCGATCAGCTGTCGGCGCTCCTCGAGCGCCGCCTCGGCGAGCTTCGCATCGAGCCGCGTCTGGAACAGCGATTCAACCACGTGCGCAAGTCGACGCAACTCGTCGAGTTCTTCCCGGCTTGCCACCCACGGCCGGTCGTCGATGACGCAGAGCGTGCCGATCGGCACGCTTACGCCATCCATCGGCGGCCCCATCAGCGGGATTGTCACGAAGAACTGGAAATGTGGCATCGCCACGATGTCGGGCATCTGGCCGTAGACCGGATGCTCCTGCAGGTTCTCGACAACGATCTCTCGGTTTTCATCGACCGCCGTCGCACAGATCGAACACTCGCGCGAAACTTCGCTCGGCGCGAAGCCCTCCCGCGCCTTGAACCACTGACGATCCCCGTCGATCAGCGAAATATATGCCGTGCGGCTCCCGAAAATCCGGCGGGCCGCCATCACCAGGGCGTCGAACTCGCCCTCGGCTTCGGTGTCCAGTATCTCCATCGCCACGAGCGTTCGGTGACGGATCGCCTCGACGTTGATTTTCTCTTCGGACATCCCTGCTCCTTCGGCGCGCGACGAGTGCACGATTCTGGTTAAGACCAGCCTAACTCCCGCCGCTTTTGCAGACAGTACGCCCGATTCTTTGGTCAGGTCGCACTGACGGAGAGGAAGTCGGGCTTGGGCCCGTTCCACTCGCCGGCGGGGATCACCTCGTTATCTTCCCTACGCCCACGGCCACCATTGCTGCGGGGCGATCTGTTTTCTGCCGAACGGCCCGGTCGCGCTTCGTCGCGCTGCGACTCATCGCGGCGGGGCTTGCGCTCCCGCGCGGGCTTGGCCTTGCGCGGTTCCCGGTCATCGTCACGCTCGGGAGCGTCCGCCTTGCGCTCGTCCGACCGCTTGCGACCCGATTCGCGCTTCGGCTCCGCCTCGACCAGTTCGACGCGAACGTCTTCCTTGCCGAACGGCTTGATCTTCGATTCGGTCAGCTTCTCGACATTGGCGATCGCCTCGGCGTCGTCATCGGTGACGAAGGTGAAGGCGCGCCCCTTGGCCCCGGCACGGCCCGTCCGCCCGATACGGTGGACGTAATCGTCCGGATGCCAGGGCGTGTCGAAGTTGAACACGTGGCTGACGCCCTTGATGTCGAGCCCGCGCGCAGCAACGTCGGACGCGACCAGGATATTGACCTCACCCGCCTTGAAGCGGTTGAGTTCGGCGATCCGGCTCGACTGGTCCATGTCGCCGTGAATCTCTCCGCTGGCGAAGCCATGGCTCTGCAGGCTCTTGTTGATCTCGCGCACGGTCGTCTTGCGGTTGGCAAAGATGATCGCGGTTTCAACGTGGTCGTTCGCCAGCAGCCAGCGCAGCGTCTCGCGCTTTTCACGCGGCTTCACCGGAATCTTGAACGCGGTGATGTTCTCGTTGGTGGAGGCCGCGCGGCTCACCTCGATCCGCTTGGGATTGGTGAGGAATTTCTGCGCCAGCTTCTCGATCGGCGGCGGCATGGTCGCGCTGAACAGCAGCGTCTGGCGCGGCTCGGGCAGCTTGGAACAGATCGTCTCGATGTCGGGGATGAACCCCATATCGAGCATCCGGTCCGCCTCGTCGATCACCAGCAGTTCGCAGCCGTTGAGCAGGATCTTGCCCCGCTCAAAAAGATCCATCAGCCGGCCGGGCGTGGCGATAAGCACGTCGACGCCTTCGTTGAGCGCCTTGACCTGATCGCCCATCTGCACGCCGCCGATCAGCAGCGCGAGCTGGAGATCGTGCTGCTTGCCGTACTTCTCGAAGTTTTCGGCGACCTGGGCGGCCAACTCGCGCGTGGGCGCAAGGATAAGGGAACGCGGCATCAGCGCGCGGCGACGACCGCTGGCGAGAATGTCGATCATCGGCAACACGAAGCTCGCGGTCTTGCCGGTGCCCGTCTGCGCGATGCCGATGATGTCCTTCATCATCAGCACGGGGGGGATGGCCTGCGCCTGAATCGGCGTAGGCTCGGTGTAGCCGGCGGCTTCTACCGCCTGCAGCAATTTGTCGGAGAGGCCGAGATCGGCAAATTTCATTCAGGGTTCCGGATGTGGAGGGCAATCAACGCCAAGACCGCGGAAAATACAGCTCCGCGTAAGCGCGCGCGGCTTCGCTCAAACCCGCGCGAATGTCAAGATTAGAGGGCTATTCGGCGGGGACGAGCTGGCGGATCGCGCCAATCTTGCAAGTCGCGCCGCTGCGCGCACGCAGAAGATCGCGATCGACGCACAGCTTCCCATCCTCGCTCGGCTCCACGTAGAAGCCCAGATAGAAATCGCGTGCATTGCAGGACTTGTGCAGCAGCGCTCGGATCATTCGCTGGTCGGACATGTGCAGCACGAGATCCCGCGAAGAGACCGTTTGCACCGCTAGAATATCTTTAGCTGGCAGACACTTGCCGATCTTGCGCTGTTCATACTCGCGTGGGATCGCAGTCCGCCAATCGGCCACCAGTTCGTTCGTGGTCGATCTGCGCGGGGATACCCGGATCATAATCTGCTGCCGAATACGGACCTGGTTCGCCTCGAGATCGCGTCGCCAGGACTGGCTGACCATCCACCCCGGCGAATGGTCGGTACGAATATTTGCAGGCGGCTCTGTTGAAAACACCGGCGCGTCGAGCGGCCAGCTGGCACTCGACGACGAAGCATCGGGCGCGACCGGCGCGCTAAGCGCCAGAATCGGTGCCAGAAATGCTGCCACGAAGTGCATGATATCAAATGCTGCCTAACTCTTGCGGGGCGAACGCACATCTACAGCGCGCCCAATTCGATCAACCCGGGCGCAAGCGATAGCCTGGTCTTTTGAATGGCGGCTTAATTGTGTCCCGGCAATACGTCCGGGGGTGGCAGGGGCGCGCCTAAGTGTGGCATGACAGCAACATGAACTCTGCTACTGACGGATCATTCTTGGAAGGCGCGCAGGCCATCCTGGGCGAGCGCGGCCTGACCCGCGATGCCGAGCTGATGGAGCCGTGGCTGACCGATTGGCGCGGACGCTATCGCGGCAAGGCGATCGCCCTCGCCTCTCCTGCCAATACTGCCGAGGTCGCCGCGCTTGTCGCGCTCTGCGCCCGGCATCGCGTGCCGATCGTGCCCCAGGGCGGCAATAGCGGCATGTCCGGCGGTGCAACCCCGGATGCGAGCGGCACGGCGCTGCTGCTGTCGCTGCGGCGGATGGATTCCTTCCGCCGGTGGGACGAGGATGCTCGCGAGGTCGTGTGCGAGGCAGGCGTCATCCTGCAGACGTTGCACGATGCGGCCGCGCAGCGGGCCTTGCGCTTCCCGCTGACACTGGGCGGGCGCGGATCGGCCACCATCGGCGGGCTGATCTCGACCAATGCGGGCGGCACGCAGGTGCTGCGCCACGGCACCATGCGCGCGCAGGTTCTCGGCCTCGAAGCGGTGCTGCCGGACGGTTCGGTGCTTGATACCCTCGCCGCGCTGAAGAAGGACAATCGGGGCTTCGACCTCAAGCAATTGCTGATCGGATCGGAGGGTACGCTGGGCATCGTGACCGCTGCCACGCTCTCTCTGGAACAGCAAATCGCCGGACGGCAGGTGGTTTTCGCAGGGGTCGAATCGGTCCAGCAGGCATGGCGGCTGCTGCTGCTCGCTCGCGACAAAATGGGGGCCGCGCTCGAAGGGTTCGAGATCATCCCGCGTCTCGCACTCGAATCGGTACTGCGCCACGAGCCCGCCAGCCGCGACCCGCTGTCAGGTCGGCATCACTGGTATGTGCTGATCGAACTGGTCACCCACGATCCCGACACTGCCCCCCTCGCCGAGCAGACCACTGCCCTACTGGAAGCGGCGCTTGACCACGGGCTGGTCGAAGACGCGACGATCGCCGCGAACGAGACTCAGGCCGAGGCGCTGTGGGCCTTGCGCGACGGCATTTCCTCCGCCGAGCGCGCGCATGGCCCGGCGGTGCAGCACGACATCTCCGTGCCGCCCGCCAGGATGCCCGACTTCATCGATCAGGCAAGCGCAACGCTGGAGGATCGGTTTGAAGGTACCCGGGCGGTGGCTTTCGGTCATCTTGGCGACGGCAATGTCCACTTCCACCTTCGTGCACCCGCAGGCGCGACCGGCGGTGAATGGGAGGAGCGCGAAGGCAAGGCAATCAGTGCCGCGGTGCATGATCTGGTGACCCAGTGGGGCGGCTCAATCAGTGCCGAGCACGGCATCGGCCAGATGAAGCGTGACGAGCTGGTGCGCCTCGCCGACCCGGCCAGGCTGACCATCCTGCGCGGGGTAAAACAGGCGCTCGACCCGCTCGGGATCATGAATCCGGGCAAGCTTGTCCCGCTTGCCAGTTCCCCGCAGGCCGCCTAAAGGCGCGGTTTCGCGACCCGGGCGGCTTGCATCGATCACCGCCCTCACTCATTCAGCCCGATGACGGAGAGACCGATGGCCAGCGCGCCGCAACAGCCCCAGCTTCCGATGTTCTATAACGACCTGATGCCGCTCAACACGCGGGATCACCTGAAGTTTCGCAATCGCATGCTCGATACGGCACCCTGGCTGTCCAAGCAGCACGTCGTTCCGCTGACCGGCGACGAGTTCATCCAGGCCGCACGCCATTTCCCGGTGATCTTCTCGTCGGGCGACAACCCGCTGCCGCTGGCGCTGATGGGTCTCAACGAAGGCGTGAACACCTTCTTCGACGATGAAGGCAAGCTGATCGATCAGGTCTACGTGCCCGCCTACATCCGCCGCTATCCGTTCATCCTCGCCAAGCTGACGCCCGAAACCGACGAACTGTCGCTGTGCTTCGACCCGACCTCGAATGCGGTCGGCGAATTCGACGAAGGCGAGCTTCTGTTCAACGAAGACGGTTCGACCACCGAACAGACCAAGGCGATCCTCGATTTCTGCGAGAAGTTCGAGCAGGCCGGTCAGCGCACCCGCAACCTGACGCAGGAACTGCTCAAGCACGACCTGCTGATGGATGGTGAAGTCTCGATCGAACGCGCCGAACTGCCGGGCAAGCCCTACGTCTATCGCGGTTTTCGCATGATCGATCAGGCCAAGCTGGCCGAGATCGATGCGGAGACCCTGAAGCAGTGGAACAAGGAAGGGATGCTCGCGATCATTTACGCGCACCTGACCTCGCTCGAACTGATGCGCAACATCTTCGGCCGCCAGGAACAGCAGGGCAAAATGCCCGCTCCGACCGAGCAGGACGGCGCCCCGAACTAGGGCTGACAGGGCGCGCTGCAGCAGTGCTTGACTTTGCTGCAACGCACCCCAGATTCAGCGTGTCCGGGCGGAATTCCCCCTCATAGCCGCCCCGGATAGGCACGCTTTCGAGCGTGCTTCCTCCCTGAACCTTGGCCACCTCGTGCATTCGTGCACGGGGTGGTTTTTTTATTCCGCAGCCAGCGGTAGCCCGTAATCGCGACGATCCGGTAGGACCTCGTCCGCCAGCGTGCGCACCAGTTCGGCAATCAGCCGCGCGACCCCGGGCAGACGGGCACTCGTCCCCGCCAGACGTGCATCGAGATAGAGCGTGCGACACACTTCCAGTTGGAGGGCATTGATGCCCAGACCGGGCCTGCCGTGCCGGTCAAGCACGTAGCCACCGGCATAGGGGCGGTTATGCGTCACGCCTCGCTCGCTGCGCCCCAGGAACTGCAGCGCGCGCCCCGCCACACCATCCTCGCAAGAGGCTCCGAAACGGTCGCCGATCACGAATTCGGTGGGTCGCTGACCCGGGTGGCTGGCGGCGAGCGGCGGCATCGAGTGCAGATCGATCAGCAGGGCGACGCCCCAGGTCCTGCGGATCGCATCCAGCGCCCGGGCAAGAGCGCGGTGATAGGGTTCGTGAATCAGCGCAATTCGCTCCGCCACCTCGGCGCTGGTCAGATCCGTGCGCCAGATTTCGCCCACCCCCGAAACGCGGCGGGGGACGAGGCCGAGCCCGCTTCGCGCGCGACGATTGGCGCTTGAGTGCGCAGGCCTGTCCGCGGGCGCATCGGCGACCATCGACCAGTCCATGTCATCGGGTGCCCGGTTGAGATCGAGCATTGCCCGCGGAGCATGTGCAATCAGCGAGGCAGCGCCCGTCTGCCGCGCTACCGCCAGCGCCAGCCGATCGACGTGGCGATCCTCCAGCCGCAACTGGGCGATGGCCGGATTGCGCATCGCATCCGCAATCCGCGCGGGATAGGCGCGACCGCCATGCGGCGCCGCAATGAGGACCGGAATTGCCGCGTTCTCAAGATTCTCGAGGGTGAAGGCCGGCGCCCCGCTGCCGGGGATCATTCCGCCTGCAATGCCCTGTCCCGAATCGCTGCCGCGCGCGCCTTCCATGTTCGCCGTGCTGAACCGGAACACAGGGTGTGTCAAAGCAGGGCAAGGCACTGACACGCCAAAGATTCATTAAGTGGTGGCCGCTATGGACGAGGGTCTATGAGCAAACCCACCTTTCAGCGGCGAATCCTCCTGGCGGAGGACGAGGAAGCGATGCGGACCTATCTGACCCGCGCGCTCGAAAAATCAGGCTATGCGGTCGATTCGGTCGATTGTGGAACGGCGGCCCTGCCCCTGCTCGAAAGCGACAGTTACGACCTTCTGCTGTCCGACATCGTGATGCCGGAGATGGATGGGATCGAACTCGCCCAGCGTTGCGCTGAGATCAGCCCGGAGACAAAGGTGATGTTCATTACCGGATTCGCGGCGGTTTCGCTGAAGGCGAGCGCCGACCAGCCGCAGGCCAGAGTGCTCTCAAAACCGTTCCATCTGCGCGATCTGGTGCTGGAGGTGGACCGGGTTTTTGCGGACGCGAGAGAGGCCCTTCTGTAACAAGCAACTTTAGCCTCTTGTAACGGCGAGCAGGCGCGGCTAGATGGCGCCTCCGCCGACAAGACGGCGATCCCCATGGTGCGGGCGTATAGCTCAGGGGTAGAGCACTATGTTGACATCGTAGGGGTCGGAGGTTCAAATCCTCCTACGCCCACCATTGGGGTTTTCGAGAGGGGCGTCGCGGCGAGCGGCGCCTTTTTTCGTATCTGGCTGCAAGCTCC
>CEPH01086802.1_pt1 | contig 11498 bp, 8 predicted proteins | sample 530571 | NCBI WGS metagenome assembly CEPH01 (sample SAMEA2620413, study PRJEB7988) | marine metagenome | biome: marine biome (ENVO:00000447); feature: surface water layer (ENVO:00002042); material: "saline water (ENVO:00002010), including plankton (ENVO:xxxxxxxx)" | depth 5 m | reverse complement strand
GGGGTGAATCGGACGTTGGGGTGTGAGACGGTCACGGTCCTCGGCGGCACAGACGACGCGGCCTTGAATGGCTGAGCGCCGTGGGATCTCGCGGAGAAGTCGGTGAAGTAAGCTCTACGGGGCACTTTTGCCCATAGTAAGAGAGTGGTGAACGTGAGCCTCGGAACGCCGATCGATCTCTCGAAGTTCGATGTGCCTGGTCGGGGTCGAGGAATACTCGACATCTTCCGTTGGAGCTACCTCTTGCGGCTGCTTGTGCGCAAGGGGACCGCGACACGGTACAGGAATTCCGTCCTCGGCTGGGTGTGGTCGTATGTGAAGCCTGCGGCCCAGTTCCTCATCTATTACTTCGTCATGGGGGTGATCCTGCAGTTCCATCGCGATGTTCCGAACTTCGCCATCTACCTCTTCTCCGGGGTGGTGGTGGTCAACCTCTTTACGGAGGCGTTCGGGAACGCAACGAACTCGATCGTCGACAACCGTGCGTTGGTCAAGAAGATCTACCTTCCGCGTGAACTATTCCCGGTCGCCGCCGTTGTTGTCGCCTTCATCCACTTTCTGCCGCAGCTCGCGATTCTGCTGCTTGTGTGTGTGCTAGTCGGCTGGGCTCCGTCGCTGCTGGCACTGGGCGGTGTATTGCTTGCGCTCGTTCTCGTCGTCGTGTTCGCGCTGGGGCTTGGCCTCTTCTTCAGCGGTCTGAATGTGAGGTTCCGTGACGCACAGAATTTCGTGGATCTCATCAAGATGTTCGCAACGTGGACTTCTCCGGTGCTCTACACATGGATCTTGGTGGCAGACGCTCTGAATGGGGTACCGGGGGCCTTCTACGCCTACATGAGTAACCCGGTAACGGTTGCAGTGGAGTTATTCCACATCGGGTTCTGGGACGGGACCGTGGCGGAACCGTCGGCAGCGCCCCCACATTTCGGTCTGATCATCCTGGTTGCCGCAATCCTCGCCTTGGCGTCGATGGTGATCGGACAGATTGTCTTCCGCCACTTCGAACGAACGTTTGCACAGGACCTGTGATGAGCGACCAGATTCTCGCGACCGCCGATGACCCTTGCATAGTGGTGGACGGGGTATCCAAGCGATTCCTGCGTCGCAACTCTCATTCCTTCAAGGAGGCGTTCGTCGGCTGGGTGAAGGGCAAGAAGGTGCGCGCTGACACTTTCAATGCACTCGATGGGGTGTCCTTTCAGGTAGGGGCGGGCGAGGCAATCGCAGTGATGGGCCTGAACGGATCCGGGAAGTCCACCACGCTCAAGCTCATCTCAGGGGTGTTAGAACCGGACGAAGGCCGCGTGCTCACGCGAGGCCGTGTTGCCGGTTTGATCGAAGTGGGAGCCGGATTCCACCCGGATCTCTCGGGGCGTGAGAATGTCTATCTGAATGCGGCGATCCTCGGGATGGATCGCAAACAGATTGACGAGCGCTTCGACGCCATCGTGGACTTCTCCGAGATCAGGGAGTTCATTGATCAGGAAGTGAAGCACTACTCGTCTGGCATGTTCATGAGGCTGGCGTTTTCAGTGGCGATCCACGCGGACGCGGACATTCTTCTCGTTGATGAGGTCCTGTCGGTCGGAGACGCTCCGTTCCGGGCGAAGTGTTACGCCAAGATTCGTGAGCTCACAGCGCGGGGTGTAACCATGCTCGTGGTCAGTCACGACACCAAGACGATCAGCGAACTTTGCCAGCGGGGCATCGTGATCAAGAGGGGCAAGAAGATCTTCGACGGTCCGATTGACGATGCGGTCGCGCGGCTGGCTACGTGAGGATGCGAAAATGAGCCATGATCCGGGCTACACGCAGCAAGAGGTCGATGTAAACGGAGTCACTTGCTACCGGTGGCGACCCTCATCCGATGCGCGCACGCAGAACTTCGGTGATGAGCTCGGACCCCTCATCGTTCGTGAGATGTTGCGCTCGCTCGGTCTTGATGACCGTGCGGCTCGCCGGGAGTCTCGGCGTCTGATCTCGGTCGGCAGCGTCATGCATTATGCCGAGCGGGGCGATGTCGTGTGGGGGGCCGGCGTGAACGGCAAGGTCTTCCGGCAGCTCATTCCCGCGCAACTGGACATTCGGTCAGTGCGAGGTCCGCTGACGCGAGCGGCTCTCCTCGCACGAGGCCACGATGTCTCGCGAAAGTTCGGGGATCCAGCGATGCTGTTGCCATCACTGTTTCCACATCTTTCGCGAGCGACGTCTCCGTCGGGAATTATCGTCGTCCCAAACTTAAACGACATGGCTGACATCGCCCCGAGCGAGATGGTCGTCGATCCCCGTGCCGACCCGTTCGAGGTGATCGATCAGATCCTTCGGGCCGACTTCGTCGTTGCGAGTTCCTTGCACGCGATCATCATTGCGGATGCGTTCGGAGTTCCGTGCCGGGGGATGCTTTCCCGGCACGAGCACCCCTTCAAGTACGTCGACTACTTCCTTGGCGTGGGCCGGGGAAACGTGCGGATGGCGCGCGATCTCGATGACGCGCTAGACCTGGGGCCGATGCCGCTGGCTGAGTTCGACGCCGCCGCGTTGCGGGGAGCATTCCCGTCAGACCTATGGACGGGAACACGCGAAAGAGACGACTCAGTGGCGCCGATTGGCGGAGGAATCGTAATGCGCCATCACGAGGCGTTGCGTGAGATTGACACGGCGATGGAGGCGGTAGGTCGTGACATGGATCCCGCTTTCACGGCCTCGTTCACTCGGCTGCAGCAGATTGTCCGCGCGGGTACACCTCAACAAGGGATAACCCGGGAGGACGCCGGTGCGTTGGGCGTGGATCTTCGCCACATGCGCACGCGCGTTTCGAAGCCCGGAACGCTCGTGTCTGTCGTGATCCCGACGCACAACGTCGGCGCCTGGGTCGCCGAGACACTTGAGTCCGTGTTGGCTCAGGACATCGAGGGCCTCGAAGTCATTGTCGTGGACGATCACTCAGCCGATGACACCGTTGACCGAGTACGCGCCTTCGCCGATTCCGATAGTCGAGTCACGCTGATCGAGTCTGCGACCCGAGGCGGAGGTTCTGCTCGCAACATTGGAGTGGACCACGCACGGGGAAAGTATCTCGTGTTCTGTGATGGTGACGACCTTGTCCCGCGCGGTGCGTACCGCGCCATGTTGGACTCCTTGGAGAGAACCGGCTCGGACATGGCCATTGGCGACTACCTGAAGTTTTCGCCTACCGACACGTGGCATCCGACCTCCAGCATGGCCGCCTATCGTGAGGCGCCCAGCGAGACCACGCTCACCGATAGCCCGTCGCTCGTGTTGAGCAGACCCTGCTGGAACAAGATGTTCTCCCGCGGATTCTGGGAGAGTCGGCACATCCGGTTTCCGGATGTTCCTCGATCTAACGACATCGTGCCGATGACCGAGGCGTACCTGCTCGCGAGACGTATTGATGTTGTGAGCGATGTCGTTTACCTCTACCGGGAACGCCCCGGGACTTCGTCGATGACCTCTCGGTCGCCGAGTGGGAGCTCGACTTTGAGCTATCTCCGCCAGGAGGTTGAGTGTGCTCAGCTCCTCGTGGCGGCTCACGATGACCGCTTGAACGACATCTTTACCACGCTGGTCTTCGATCGCGATGGATTCGTCCATGTCAGTAAGTACCTCGCGGCGTGGACGCAGCCGATGGCAGACGACGCCGTCGTCTCGCGGGCGATCTGCGATCTCCTTGCTGCGGTGGCTCCCCCTCCAGCAAGAATCGATCCGCTCAAGAAGCTGACCTTGTTCCTCGCGGGGCGTGCGGAGATGGCTGCTGCACGTGCCTCCTCCCGACTGGCGGCGAAGGTCAATGCCACGAGTGGCGATGAAATCGCTGACCGCTGGTCGGCGCTGGTCGATGCGCTCATCCGTCATCCCGATCTCATCAACGATTATGAGTCACGGCTCCTCGCGGAGGCCGTAGAGGTTGACCTCCTCAGTCTCTCCGTCGAAGTCGGAACGTCACAAAGCGTTAGGGCGCTCCGTGAACGCTGCGAAAAGTTCTTCGGCCGTGCATTCGCGGGTCTAGTCTCTGCGGCCGAAACCACAATGAGTGACTCGCTTGCGGAGCGCGCGTCACCGGTGATCACGAGTGTGAATGGCGGGAACGAACTCACGTTGACCGGGTCGAGCATGCTCGGCGTCGGCGTCACAGTCATGATGTACGACGGCGCCAGCAAAGGTAGCCCGTGGGTGAATCCGCGCAGCGTCGAGTGGGCGGTGGCGGGGGAACACTACCAGTGGCACGCCGTCTTCGATGCGGCCGACCTGCCGCTGGGGCGGCCGGTGACGCCGGTACTGTTCGAACCCACGACGGCTTCCGCGGCCGCGGCCAAACTCCGAGGATCGTTGCCGGAGTACTTCGCGATGGATGCGTTCCTTTATCGGGAAGTGCGCGGATCCCTCATCATCGACAGGCGGCGGCATTGGACGATTCGCGCCGTGAAGCGCGGCGCAATCATTCTTCGATCGCGGGTGCGTACGATCGGGCGTCAGGCGTTTCGCCGATGATCACCGCGGCCGACAGGGGCGCCCTCGAACAGCTGCGTGCGCGAACCCGCGCGCGATGGTCGAGTGCGCTGCGCGGCGCGAAGGACGCGGCGATCCTCGACGCGCCGAATCAGCGAAATGCCGGTGATTCACTGATCTTTGCCGGTGAGCTCGCATACCTTGATTCGCTCGGCGTACGAGTGAGGTACATCTCTGACATTGAGGGATTTGATCCCGAGTACATGCGCCGTCGGATGCCGCAGGGCGTCGTTCTCATGCACGGAGGTGGGAACTTCGGCGATGTGTGGGCGGGCCATCAACTCCACCGCGAGCGTGTTGCGCGCGCGGTGCGCGACTATCCGATCATCGTGTTGCCGCAGTCGATCTTCTACCATTCGCACGAGAGGGCTCGGACCACGAACGACACGCTTCGCGATCATCCCGACTACCAAGTCATGGTGAGGGATCGAAATTCCCTTGCACGGGCGGAAGCGCTCATGCCTGACGTGAGGTTCACCTACTGTGAGGACGCGGCGTTCGGCTGGGAGCCTCGGCCCCTGGCGACCACTGGCGCGCGCGACCGAGTGCTTGTGATTGCGCGAGCTGATCGGGAATCGGCCTCAGGACTGCGAGCAGCGGGTGACATGTGGTCTTATTCCCGGTTCGCGGTTGATATAGAGGATTGGAACCCCAGAGGATCATCGAGGATTACCGGCCGCCTGGGTCGGGGAGCAATGAGGTTCGGTCATTTCGCGCGCGACCGACGCCACGGGGGAGGCGCTGGACAGGCGCTGATGGGGCCTGCGCTGCGGCTCATTTCAGGATCGAACCTTCGCAGTGCGAGATCGCTTTATGCGGGCGCACGCGCAGCGGTCGTCGATCGGCTCCACGCGCACGTCCTTGCCATCTTGCTTGGCGTGCCGCATGTCGTCCTGGATCAGACCTACGGCAAGGTAGCACCTGTGTTCAACGAGTACAGCGGAGAGTTCTCGACTGCACACTTCGCCAGCAACCTCGATGAGGCGAGCCGCCTCTTGCGAGAGGTGACCGCCCAGTGATCGCGTTCGTCACCTCCTTGCGACACCCCGACAACTCGGCTGACTACGACCGCGTGGAACTCCTTCTCCACCAGACCTTGGCATCCGTCGCCGCCCAAGACAGCGAGGACTGGATCTCGATCGTCGTTGGAAATCGTCGGCCGGCGAAGAACTTGCCGAGGAATACCGTGTTCGTGCCGGTCGATTTTCCTCCTCCCGCGCGGAGTAACGGGCCTCACGCGGGGCGTGATGCATTCGTTCGAGACAAAGGCACCAAGATTGGGATCGGACTCGTCGAGGCGCGACGGCGGGGGGCGTCGAAAGTCATGATCTTCGATGCCGATGATTTCGTCCATCGATCGCTCGCCGCGTTCGCGACCCGCAGCCCCGACAAGGTGGGTTGGGTGTTCGAAAGTGGATGGATGTACTCGAGCGCGACCGGCGAGGCGATGCCGATTTCGCGCTTCAATCGGACCTGCGGCACCTCGATGATCCTGCCGATCGAAGCGTATGGCGTGCCGGAGGATCTTGAACGCACAGCCTCACAGTCCGATGTTCTCGACGCCTACGGCGAAACCCTGACGGCGATCATGGGAGCCCATCGAAATGCCGTCGCCTGGCTCCAGGAGCGTGGGTGGGAAATACGCGAGCTGCCTTTCCGCGGAGCGGTATATCACGTCGATACGGGTGAAAATCACTCGGGCAAGACTCTTCGCGCGCACGCTCGAGACATCGGAGCCGCGATTGCTGGCTATGTGCCACGACCTCTGCGCGCGGCCGAGGCGCGCCTTTACGGTGTCCCGCATAAGCGCTTCGGCCGCGCTGCATGGTGGCTGCGGAACGGTGCCGCGCTCATTGTGGAGCGCGTTCGAACTGGGCGACGCTGAGCGCGCGACATTGAGTGTTCGTCCCGGCGTCACACCGTCGTGTGGTTCTGCGTGAGCCCCTCGAGAACGTCGAGGTACTGGTTTGATATGTGCCACGGGGACAACCGGGCATTGAACTCGGCGAAGTCATCTTTCGTCAAGGACCCGAGGTAGGCGCGATCGGAAATCAGCCGTGCGATGTCGACTGCGGCGTTGTCTGTGTCGAAGAAACGAACCCATCTGTCCTCCCTGAACTGCGCTCGTAGGTGAGGTTCGTCAGGAAGGACCACCGGAACACCGAACGTTGCGGCGAGGTGGGCGCTTCCGGAATTCAAGATGGCGCGGTAGGGGAGGACAGCGAGATCGGCTGCGGCAAACCACTGCGGCACATCCGCGTCGTCGACGAATTCAAGGTGGAGGCGAGACTCCACGCGGTCCGGGATCAGCGCCTGGATCTCCTCCGGCGGGGTCTCTTTCGTTGTGCCGGCCATGAGGAGTATGACACGGGCGTCAGCCTCGGCATCGGTGGCCCGGGTCACCGCGTCGACTAGCACGTCGATCCCCTTGTAGGGACGGATCTGGCCGAGGAACAGGACCGCGATGTCGTCCGCGCCGAGGTCGAATGCGGCTCGAGCCGATGTCGGATGCGGGCTCGCGGGATAGATTCCCTGGTAGCTCGGGTGAGGGATCACCCGAATCTTCTCCGACGCGATTGTGCAGACCTCGTCGAGCACGTCGGCGGTGCTCGGATTCATGATGTGTACGACGCTGGCGCTTGTTGAGAGCAACCGGTACAGACGGAACTCCTCTTCCTCATACTTGAGTTCGTGAGGCAGCCGATTGTGAATGGTCCACACGATGCGTATTCCTGCTGCTAGGAGTTCAGGGATGCGCTTCTCAAGCTTAGAGATGCGGGCGATCGCTGTCGCGTGGTCGGGAGAATCTTGTACTAGCGGTGACGTCCAGTGGATGTGCAGAACATCACCCGCGTGCAGCCGTTCAGCCTGACCGAAAAGGCTATCGATGCGGGTCGCGCCTATGAACTCATACCCTGCCGTGCGCGGGGCGAGGCTCAGAATGTTCAGGTAGGGGTTGTCTCGCCACGACGGGAAGACGAGGACTTTGTGACGGGACTTCACCATGACATCCTAGGTTCTCGGCGACGTCAGCGTCTCGTCGACCCGTTGCGCGAGATAGGGTGCCAGCGTGCGGCTGAACGTCGCGGTGATGTGGTGCAGATCCCGGTAGACGACGACACCGCCCATCACCATGGGGCAGGAGGCGTCGGCGCAATACGCGCCGATCATGTCCACAGTGGGTACGCCGGCAGCTGCCGCCGCCGCGCGCAGGGGGTCGGATGCCACGAGATCCTGGTCGAAGGCGAACGCGCATGTCTCAAGTGTGAACTCTGTCGCTGTCGCGAGGCAGTCCGCAGACGCCTGCGGGACCAGCGGGTTATCGGTAAGGGCGATGACCTGAGTCCCGACGCTGAGGGCACCCGCCCATGCCTGCGCGTACCCTTGCGCGAGAGACGAGCGGGTGGAGTCCGAGTAGCTGTCGGCGTTGCGTGCTGTCACGAGCACGGCATCGTAGTCACCGCTTGTCAGACGTTCATCGATGACCGTTCGTCGAGCGGTGCATTCGTCTTTGACATCTGAGATCAGCCATACGCACCCACGCCCGACGAATGTGTCGATCTGCCAGTTTCGCTCGTCGGCGATCTCGCGCAGCCCTGGAATGAGCATCGCGGCATGCGAGTCGCCGGTCAGCGCAATCCGCGTGGCATCGTCGGAATCGGAACCGAATGTGCAGGTGACTAGTGTGTCTGTCGGTTCTGCTGTATAGCAGGCGAACGCACCGCCGGTGTCTTCGTATAGTGCGCTGAGCGCTGGTACCACTTCTTCCGCGGCGACGGCGTCTGCCTGCCGAGCTGCGCACTCCGCCGATAGCAGTACGCTGGCACCCCGACATGCGGCCGAGTCGGTGAGTTCGCCAGAGATCTGTTCCTCCCGCTCTGCGCTGGCCTGCGTCGACACGATCTGCGGCACGATCGCCAGAGCCGCGACGAGGAGCATCGCCATTAGCGAGACGAGTCCGACTGTGTGCGGTCTCCACCGTTTGGGCGTGCCAAAGCGAAGGGGATCCTCGATCCACCGTTTGGTTGCAGCCGCGAGGGTGACCGTGAGCGCGATTATCGCGACGTTCTCCGGCAGGTTGGTGGCGCGGCCGAGAATCGCGGGCGCGATAATGATGAGCGGCCAGTGCCAGAGATAGATGCTGTAGGACTGGTCGCCCACCCACTGGACGGGGCGGCTGCTCTGCGCGGCATCCAGGAGACGTGCGGGTGCGGTCGATCCGATCGCGATCACGGTGGCCGCACCGGCGGTCGGCAGCAGAGCCCACGGCCCGGGGAACGAGGTGTCGGGCCCGAACGCGAGGAGCGGGAGTGCCATGGCGGCCCACCCCATCACCCACATAACCGCCCGCGGTACCGCGGGCAGTGCGAAGCCGGGGAGAAGGGCGACGAGGGCACCGAGGCCGAACTCCCACATCCGGCTGAACGTGGCGAAGTAGCCATACGCGGGAGACGTCGTCGTCAGATAGACCGACAGTGCGAATGACGCGACGGCGATCACCGCGATCCAGATGAGAGTTCGTCGGCGTGCGGCGACGAATCCCGCGGCGCCGACCGCAGCGGCCAACAGGATGAGCGGCCACAGAAGGTAGAACTGCTCTTCGACCGACAGTGACCAGTAGTGCTGGGTTATCGGCGGAGCATTGTCCTGCCCCAGGTAGTCAACCGCGTCGGCCGCGAGCACCCAGTTCTCGATGTAAAACGTGCTGCCGAGGATTGAGCGTAGGTACTGCGACTGGACGACCGCCGGAGCGAACATGAGAGTCAGCACGGCGCTCGCAGCGAGGACGGTGAGGCTCGCGGGAAGGAGCCTGCGTGCGCGCGCCGTCCAAAACGAGCCGAGCCCGATGCGCCCCGATTCGCGACGCTTCAGCAGCTGCGAGGTAATGAGAAAGCCGGAGATGACGAAGAAGATGTCCACGCCGATATAGCCGCCCCGAAGGGCGCCGGGCCAAACATGGTAAAGCACCACAGCCGAGACCGCGAACGCTCGTAGAGCCTGGATGTCCGTGCGCGCGTGAGCTAGTCGCGGCTGCGCTTCGGGCCTTCGCGATGCGGACGGAGAGGCCATCGAGGCGGTCGTCATGCGGTGGATGTCCTGTCGGTGTTGAGCGCCCCAAATCATACCGGGGTGCTGCTGTGGTGGCCCTGGACTACCGTCTCAGATGCGCACTCAGTCTGCGCAGCTTCGATCTCACCACTCGCCACAGCGGCGCATTGGCCACCTCCGCCCGAACACCGTTCTCGACGTCGACGAGCCGACTGTCGATGAACTTCGTGAGGTAGAGCGCTAGCCCGAGACCGTTCTCGTTGACATATTCGCGCAGCGCTGAATCTCGGATGAGAGCGTCGTAGCGAGCATGAGTATCACGACTGCCGATGACGCTGTTGCCCTCCGGCCCGTCGGAATCGGCGCGCTGATGCCAGAACGCCAGGGGCTCCTCACCGAGGAACTCAACAGGGCCACGCTGGAGAACCCGAAGGTTGAAGGCCCAGTCGCCTACGACGGGGAGGCTTTCGTCGTACAGTCCGAGCTCTTCGTGCAGTCTTCGTCGGTACACAAATCCGATCGGCACGTAGCGGTTGAACAAGAGCGCATCGCTCAGAAGCAGGTCCTGAAGTTGAGGCTGGAAGATCTCCGACTGCACCGTCTCGAACGCATCCCCGATTCGCCGTTCCCAGCGGATTTCGGTCCGGGATACAACGCCGTCTCTGCCGGGATTCTCGTCGAGGTATGTACACGCACTCGCGAGAAACTTCGGATCCCATGCGTCATCGTCATCATGAAGGACGAGGTATTCGGCGCGGGACACCAGGACGCCGGCGTTTGCGCTCTTCCAACGTCCGCGAGACTCGGCATGGTGAATGACCACGACGCGATCTTTCAACTCTGTATGGAGCGAGGAGACCAATTCATTGATTTCTGTGGGGTCGCCTCCATCGTTGACGATAATGCACTCCCACCGTGCCATCGTCTGAGCGGTGATCGACTTTAACGCTCTCCTCAGGTAGCGGGGGCGGTCCCGCGTTCGGACCACAACGGATACGCGCGGCGTCTGATCGAGTGCTGTGAACCTCGGTGGGAAAGAAGTCATCGCCGTCATCGTTTCACAGAGCCTGCACGTCGGGGAAAACGCCGCGCTGCTGCCAGAGCGCCCGATAGGACCTGACCGCCGGGCGGCGGCGGCGACCTGACGATGTCAATGATACGGACCCCACCGTTCGATGGTCACGATCACGTTCTGCCCTGAAGTGCCTTGGGCTTGGCTAGCGAGCCACTGCCGCGTCCGGGTGTCGACCACCTAACGTGCGACCAATGAGCCCCTCTAGTCTCCCGAGAAAGGCTGGGCCGCCGTCCATAACCCCGTACTCTGCGCGGCGACGGAAGCCAATGAGGAGGCCGGCAGCGACGAAGCCCAAGCGCTGCCAGATCGGGAACGGGTGCACGCGGTAAACACGCCCCACACCGCGCCCATACGCCCGCAACTTCCACCGCCGTTCCGAGCGGCTCAGGCCTGTTCGTTCCCCAACACCTCCCACGTAGGCCAGCGGGTGGGTCGCCCACACCATCTCATCCGCGAGGGTTGGATTTTGCTTCAGAACCCGAAGGATGAGGTCAGTGCCTTCTCCCGCCTGCCAGGGGGAGTCCGCCCCAGTCCCGATGGCCTCGTCGAAGCCGCCGACAGCCTCGAGGAGCGACAGGCGGATCACCAGCCCCATTTCGATAACGCTCCACACGTTCCGCGCGTCCAAGGGCGTGCCCGGGTGTGGGAGAACGAAACGAGGAGCGCCCTCGACGAGTACGGGCACCCCGGCGAGGTCATGAACTGAGGCCGTCCGACGGATGGCCTCAAGTGACCCCTCAGCGAACCATGACGTGTCATTCGGGAACATGACCAGGGGGTCAGTGGCAGGCGCTCGTCGGTTACGTACGCCAGCGTTTCGTCCTCGAGAGGCTCCTCGTTCGGAGGT
>CEPH01054458.1_pt1 | contig 11541 bp, 14 predicted proteins | sample 530571 | NCBI WGS metagenome assembly CEPH01 (sample SAMEA2620413, study PRJEB7988) | marine metagenome | biome: marine biome (ENVO:00000447); feature: surface water layer (ENVO:00002042); material: "saline water (ENVO:00002010), including plankton (ENVO:xxxxxxxx)" | depth 5 m | reverse complement strand
CGCTTCGCCGAGCGCGGCGCGCCCGATCGCAACCCGGTCGACCAGCGCGCGGCGGTGGCGTTCGGTTGCATCGTCGAGCGCCTGGGCAGCCGCCTGCAGCAGCGCATCCGGCTTTGGCAGTCGCTGCGAACAGGCCTCCAGCCGCTCCCGCCCCAGAGCCACGGGCCGCGTCGCGCAGCGCATCTGCCGCGCGCCGAGATCGGCGATCCCCGCGGCCAGTTCGGCGCGCACCGGCACCGCGCGCTCGGCGGCGGCGGTGGGGGTCGGTGCACGATGGTCGGCGGCGAAGTCGGCGAGCGTGGTGTCGGTCTCGTGTCCTACCGCGGAGATCACGGGTATCGCCGATTCGGCGATCGCGCGGACCAACTCTTCCTCGTTGAAGGCCCACAGATCCTCGATCGAGCCGCCCCCGCGCGCGACGATCAGCAGGTCGGGCCGGGCAATCGCACCGCCGCGTTCAAGCGCGTTGAAACCGCGCACAGCAGCGCTCACCTGCCCCTTGGCGGTCTCTCCCTGCACCACCACGGGCCACACGATCACATGGCTGGGAAAACGGTCCGACAGGCGGTGGAGGATGTCGCGAATCACCGCGCCGGTGGGCGAGGTGACCACGCCGATCGTGCGCGGCAGGAACGGCAGCGGCTTCTTGCGGGAGTCGGCGAACAGCCCCTCCGCCTCCAGCCGCGCCTTGGTCTTCTCCAGCAGCGCGAGCAGCGCGCCTTCGCCCGCCAGCTCCATCCGCTCGATCACGATCTGGTACTTGGAGCGCCCGGCATAGGTGGTCACCTTGCCGCTGGCGATCACCTCCACCCCGTCCTCGGGCCGGAAGGCGAGGCGCGGGGCAGCGCTCTTCCACATCACACCGTCGATCACGGACTTGTCGTCCTTCAGGCTGCAATAGAGATGGCCGGAGGCCGCCCGCTTCACCCCCGACAGCTCGCCGCGAATGCGCACGAAGCCGAAGCGATCTTCCACCACCCGCTTGAGGCTGCGCGAGAGATCGCTAACGCTCAGCGGCTCGGAATTGTCGCCCGGTCTGCTGTTCGCTAGCAGCGAAGGGTCAGCATCGTCGGAATAGGAAGCGCTCATGAATATCCTTCTGCTCGGATCGGGGGGCCGCGAACATGCGCTGGCGTGGAAGCTGGCCGCCGCGCGCTCGTGCACCATGCTCTACGCCGCGCCGGGCAACCCGGGCATCGCCGATCACGCGGACATTGTCGCGCTCGACGCCAGCGATCACAAGGCCGTGATCGGCTTTTGCCACGAGAAGGGTATCGACCTCGTCGTCGTCGGCCCCGAAGCGCCGCTGGTCGCGGGGCTGGCGGACGATCTGCGCGCTGACGGCATCGCGGTGTTCGGCCCCGGCAAGGCCGCCGCCCAGCTCGAAGGCAGCAAAGGCTTCACCAAGGATCTGTGTGCGCGCGCCAACATCCCCACCGCGCGGTACGAGCGGGCGACCTCGCTCGAAGCGGCATGGGGCGCGCTCAAGCACTTCAACGCGCCCTTCGTGCTCAAGGCGGACGGGCTTGCGGCGGGCAAGGGCGTGGTGATCGCCGAGACGCGCGAGGAGGCGCAGCACGCGCTCTCCGAAATGTTCGACGGCAGGTTCGGCTCGGCAGGGTCCGAAGTCGTGATCGAGGAATTCATGCGCGGCGAGGAGGCAAGCTTCTTCGCGCTTACCGATGGCGAGACCATCCTCCCCTTCGGCTCCGCGCAGGATCACAAGCGGGTGGGCGAAGGCGATACCGGGCCCAACACCGGCGGCATGGGCGCCTACAGCCCCGCCCCGGTCCTGACCGAGGATCTGGTCGACCGCGCGATGCGCGAGATCGTGGTGCCGACGGTGCGCACGCTGGGCGCAGAGGGGATGCCCTATTGCGGCGTGCTCTACGCCGGACTGATGCTGACCGACGAAGGGCCCAAGCTGGTCGAATACAATATCCGCTTCGGCGATCCCGAGTGCCAGGTGCTGATGATGCGCTTCGAGGGCGACCTCGCCGCGCTGCTGATGGCCTGCGCGACCGGCAAGCTGGTCGATGCCGAGCCGGTACGCTTTTCGGACGAGACCGCGCTGACCGTGGTGATGGCCGCCGAAGGCTATCCCGACACCCCGAAGAAGGGCGGGACGATCGACCTCGGCAAAGCGGAAGCGGGCGGCGCGAAGGTGTTCCACGCGGGCACTGCGCGCGAGCCCGACGGCATGCTGATCGCGAGCGGTGGCCGCGTGCTCAACGTGACTGCGCGGGGGAGCAATGTGACACAGGCGCAGGCCGCGGCCTACGAGGCGGTCGCCGCGATCGACTTCGCGCAAGGCTTCTACCGCCGCGATATCGGCTGGCGCGAAGTGGAGCGGGAGGACTAAAAGTCGCTCCCGAAGCGCTTAGCTCCGGGAGCGACGATCCCGGAACATTAGCCGAGCCGACTACATTCATTGCACAGCGGCTTGCCGCCCGTGCCCGAACGCCGGTTCTCGGTCTCGATGTTGTTGCCTGTGTTGCAGTTGGTATTGTTGTGGTGGACATTCGAGAGGATCGAATGCCACGGACTCACTACGGCCATAACTTGGCTCCTTCTAACGACGGGGCCTTGACCGAAGCGACAAACGTGCGCACGTTGCACACGCTGTTGACGCAGCCGTTTCGCACCGGACGGCCCCAAGGCTTTCCCGGCGAACGATGGGCCGGGCCTCGAAAGGGGCTCGGCTTTTCGTTGTCTATGCTTAATGTGAATCAGGCTGGCGTTTCACGCAAGGGGCACAAGCCTGTGGAAATCGGGTACAATTAATATTGCCAGCTAGGGCCATCACGGCCTATTCGGGACTCGGCGGAATTCCTACGCCTCCGACAAAGCAAGCTTTTTATTTTCTCCGTGGATAACTGGCGTTGTCCACAGGCCGGGTTTCTTATGCCCTCGGCTTCTGCGCTCCCGGATCGCCCTTGCGTTGACTCCTAGCTCGATTCTAGCGCCCGAGTCGCCTACCCTAACCGCGCTTTCACCAGCGCCTTGAGATCCGCCTCGGGCCGCGCGCCCCAGTGCGAGATGACCTCGCCGGCCGCCACCGCGCCCCGGATCAGGCTCTCTTCCAGCGAGGTGTCGCGGCAATAGCCCGAGAGGAAGCCGGCGGCGAAGAGGTCGCCTGCGCCGGTCAGGTCCTGCACCTTCTCGACCGGCTCGGGCTTCACGCTCGCACGCTCGTCGCCGCGCGCCGCGATCGCGCCCTTGGCACCGCAGGTCATCACCACCAGCGGGACGTCGTTGGCGAGGCTTTCGAACGCGGTTTCGGGGTCGGAGCCTTCGAGGATGCCCGCCTCTTCCTCGTTCACGAACAGGATGTCGATCAGGCCGTCATTGATCAGCGCGCGGAAATCGCCGCCGTGCATGTGGACGCAGAAATCGGCGCAGGTGGCGAAGGCGATCTTCACGCCCGCATCGCGCGCCACCCCGATTGCGCGCTTCATCGCCTCGCGCGGTTCGGTCGGATCCCACAGGTAGCCTTCGAGGAACAGCACCCTGGTGCTGGCAATCAGATCGTCGTCGATCGCGGCGGCGGGCAGGAACTGCGATGCGCCGAGCGAGGTGTTCATCGTGCGCTCCCCATCGGGGTCGACCAGCACGAGGCAGCGACCGGTCGGCGGTTCGCTTTCCTTGTCGCTGTAGGGGCGGGCGGGCGTATCGAAGCTGACGCCTACGCTGGTCAGATCGTGGCGGTAGATTTCGCCCAGCTGATCGTCCGCGACCTGCCCGATGAAGGCGGTCTTCAGGCCCAGCATGGTCGCGCCCGCCAGCGTGTTGGCCGCCGCGCCGCCGGAGATTTCCTTGGTCTGGCCCATCTTGCCGTAGAGATCGACCGAACGCTCCGCGTCGATCAGCCGCATCGAACCGGCAGGCAATTCCTCTTGGCGAAGGAATTCGTGGCTGACCGGGGCGATGACGTCGACGATGGCGTTGCCGATGGCGATGACGTCGAATTTGGGGTCGGCCATGATGCGGGCGGTCTCCTGAAAGGGTAAGCGGTTACGATACTGTGCCGGGGCCCTAGCGGCCAAGCGAGCCGGGGCCAAGACCGGTGATCGCGCAGGGGCGATTGACTTGGAGTCACCGCCAACCGAAAAAGGCGCGCCCGATGACATCGCTCCCCGCCTCTCTCGCCCGCGCCTTCGCGCAACTCGCCGACCGGCGCGTGCTGTGGCTGCTGATCAAGTCGCTGCTGGTGACGGTGCTGCTGTTCGTCGCCCTGGGTGTGGCGGTCTATTTCGGGCTCAGCTGGCTGCTCGACAGCGGTCTTGGCGCGCTGATCGACGACTCCATTGCGCCCAATGTCGCGAGCGCGCTGGCCACGATCGGTACTCTGTTGGCAGTGGTGCTGGGCGGCTGGCTGCTGTTCCGCGTCACCGCGCTCGCCGCGATCCAGTTCTTCGCCGACGACGTGGTCGAGGCGGTCGAGGCGCGCTATTACCCGGAAGCGCTGGAGAGCGCGCGGCGGATCGGCTTTGCCGAGAGCATGTGGATCAGCTTCAAGGGCGCGGTGCGAGTGGTGCTCGTGAATTTGCTGATCCTGCCGCTGGCGCTGGTGCTGCTGGTGACCGGCTTCGGCACGGTGGTGCTGTTCGCGCTGGTCAATGCCTGGCTGCTGGGGCGCGAACTGCGCGACATGGCGTGGCTGCGCCATCGCAAGGATTCGGACGAGGAACCGCCTATCGGCCGCGGCACGCGTTTCGCGCTGGGGCTGATCATTGCCGGGATGCTGAGTGTGCCCGGCCTCAATTTCATCGCGCCGATCATCGGCGCGGCCGCTGCAACCCATCTCGTTCAAGGACGCATGCGCGATGCCTGATCTTGCCAAGACCCTGCTGGGCTTCGCGCTGCTGCCGCTGGTCGCCGCCTGCGCCGCGCCGGGTGCACCTGCGCCGCGCACCGGCCAGCCGAGCGTGCCACGCACCAGCGGCCCGCCGCCCCGGACCACGCCGATCCCGCCGAGCGAACCCCGGCCGAGCGTGCCCGGCGCGTTCATCGCGCCCAAGGTGATGAACGACCCCGCGCTGTCTTTCGTGATCGGATCGCGCGCGAGCCAGCTGGAACAGACTTTCGGCCCGCCCCGGCTGGATGTTCTGGAAGGAGATGCGCGCAAGCTGCAATTCGCGGGCGAGCAATGCGTGCTCGACGTGTTTCTCTATCCGCTGTCGCCCGGCGCGGAGCCGACCGCGACCTATGTCGACGCCCGCCGCGCGAGCGATGCGCTGGATGTGGACCGGGGCGCCTGCGCGAAGGCGCTGCGGCGCTAGTCCCTGCCGAAATCGAGCGGGGCTTCGGCCCCGCCCTGCATGGGCAGCGGTCCGCGCGGGGGCACTGCCGGGACGGGCATTCCTGCCTCAGGTGGCTTGCGACGCCGTTTCGGCTGCCGGTTCTGGAACAGCCAGGGCGCCTGCTCTTCCACCGAGATGCGGCCCTGCCTGCTGCGAAGGCCGTGAACGACGGCAAGCGCTACCATTCGAGCGACGATTTTGGCGGCTGGGCTCATCTGCCCCCTATACCATGAAGCTTTCGCCGCAGCCACACGCGCCCTTGGCGTTGGGGTTCTCGAACACGAAGCCGGCGGAGAAATCGTCCTCCACCCAGTCCATCACGCTGCCGACGAGGTAGAGCACCGAGGCTCCATCGATGTAGAACACGCCGCCGGGGGTCTCGATCTTCTCGTCGAAACCCTGTTCCTCGCTCACATAGTCGACCGAGTAGGCGAGGCCCGAACAGCCGCGGCGCGGCGTGGAGAGCTTGACCCCGATCGCATCGTCGGGTGCCTTCGCCATCAGGTCGGCCACGCGCTGCTCAGCGGCGGGCGTCAGTGTGACGGCGGCAGGGCGTTCGCGAGTTTTCGTAGCCATATCGATCAATCCCAACTCGTCCGAAGTAGCACTTCGGACGAAAGCCTATAACATTCCCAGTTCGAGCCGCGCTTCGTCGGTCATCTTGTCCGGGCCCCACGGCGGGTCCCACACCAGATTGACCTCGGCATCGCGCACGCCGGGCACCGAGCCGGTGCGGATCTCGACCTCGGCGGGCATGGATTCGGCCACCGGGCAGTGCGGCGTGGTCAGCGTCATGGTGACGACCACATCCTTGTCCTCGGAGACTTCGACGCCGTAGATCAGGCCCAGATCGTAGATATTGACCGGGATTTCGGGGTCGTAGATTTCCTTGAGCGCGGCGATCACCGCTTCCTGCAGGGCCCCGCCCGCACCTGTCTCGCTCGACGCTTCGGGCTTCTTCTTGAGGAATCCGTCGAGATAGTCGCGCTTGCGCGCAAGCTTCTCGCCGGCAGTTTCTTCATCCGGATCGACCGCGTCTTCCACCCGCGCGCGGGGTGGTTTGCTCGCGACCATCTGCTCGGTCGGCGAAGGGGCCGCGATGTAATCTTTTTCTTCGTCGCTCATCCTGCGTTCCTCAGGCGAAAATCTTCAGCGTGCGGTCGATCCCGCGCATCAGTGCGGCGATGTCACTCTCGTCGGAATAGACCCCGAAGCTGGCGCGCGCCGTGCCCGGCACGCCGAGGTGGTCCATCAACGGCTGGCAGCAATGGTGGCCAGCACGGATCGCCACGTTCTCTTCATCCAATATGGTGCCCAGATCGTGCGGGTGAACCCCCGGCAGTTCGAACGAGACGATGGCGAGCGAATCTTCCGGCCCGAACACGCGCACGCCCTGAATGCGGGCGAGTTCCTCGCGCAGTTGCGAAACCAGCGAACGTTCGTGAGCCTCGATAGTGTCGAGGCCGATATCCTCGATGAAGTCACACGCGGTCGCAAAGGCGAGCGCTTCGGCGATCGCGGGCGTGCCTGCCTCGAACCGCTGCGGCGGCGGGGCGTAGGTGGTTTCGGCAAAGGTGACCTTGTCGATCATCGAGCCACCACCCTGCCATGGGGGCATGGACTCGAGCAGCTCCTTGCGGCCCCACAGCGCGCCGACGCCGGTCGGGCCGTACATCTTGTGCGCGCTCATCGCGTAGAAATCGCAGCCGATCGCCTCGACATCGACCGGCAGGCGCGGTGCAGCCTGGCATCCGTCGAGCAGCAGCTTCGCGTCGACCGAATGCGCCAGCTCCGCCGCCCGCTTCGCATCGAGCACCGAGCCGAGCACGTTGGAGACATGCGCGAAAGCGACCATCTCGTGCTCGGGCGTCAGCATCTGTTCCGCCGCGTCGAGATCGATCCGGCCATCCTCGGTCAGCGGGCAGACATCGACCTGCCAACCCGCCAGCTGCCACGGCACGATGTTGGAGTGATGCTCCAGCTGGCTGAGCAGCACGCGGCCCTTCTTGGGGTAGCTGTAGGCGACGAGGTTGATCGCTTCGGTGGCGCCGCGGGTGAAGACCAGTTCATCCTCACCGCCGCCGATGAAGGCGGCGACCCGGCGGCGGGCAGCCTCGTAACCCAGCGTCATCTTGGCCGAGCGGCTGTAGATCCCGCGATGGACGGTGGCATAATCCTCGCCCAGCGCACGCGCCATCGCATCGATGACCACGCGCGGTTTCTGCGCGGTGGCACCGCTGTCGAGATAGTGCCACGGCTCGCCATCCCCGGTCAGCAGGCCGGGGAACTGCGACCGGATGCCAAGATCCGCGCGGTCCATGGTGCGGCTTTCGCTCACGCCCGTTCTTCCAGCTTGTCGAGCGCCTTTTCCAGAAGCGTCTCGCGCGTGGCTTCGTCCGCCAGTTCGCGCGTCGCGTCGCCGATGAAGGCCTGCACCAGCAGGCGGCGGATGGTCTCGAGCGGCAGGCCGCGCGCAGCCATGTAGAAGCGCGCGTTCTCGTCCAGCTGGCCCACGCTCGCGCCATGCGCGCACTGCACGTCGTCGGCATAGATTTCGAGCTGCGGCACGCTGTTCACGCTCGCGCCCTTTTCCAGCAGCAGGCCCTTGAAGCTCTGCGCCGCGTCGGTCTTCTGCGCATCGCGCACGACGTCGATCCGGCCGAGGAAATTGCCCGTGCCCTTGCCCCAGTGGACGCTGCGCACGGTCTGGTTGCTGGTCGCGCCGGGCTTTTCATGCGCCATGCGGGTGACGATCTCGCGGGTGGTGTCGCCACCGCCGAGCGTGATGCCGCCCAGTTCGAAATGCGCGCCTTCGGCCAGCGTCACGACCACTTCGAGCCGCCCGAGCTGGCCGCCTGCGACCAGCGCCGCGAGTTCGGCACGCGCGTTCTTCTCGAGCACGATCCGCAGGCGGCGCATCTCCAGGCCCCCATCCTTGTCGGCACCGCCGTCGAGCACGATCAGGTCGGACCACGTCTCACCCTCGGCCACGCGGACATCTTCCCACGCCTCGAACGTGTCGGGTGCGGTATCCTGCAGCGCGTCGATATCGGAATAGCGCCAGGCTTCGTCGCGGTTCGTTGGAAGGAGCGCTGCTTCAGGCATCTGCCATCACCGCGTCGTAGCCTTCGCGCTCCAGATCGGTGGCCAGTTCCGGCCCGCCGGTCTTGACGATGCGCCCCTTGCTGAGGATCGAGACCCGGTCGGGCTGCACCACGTCGAGCAGGCGCTGGTAGTGGGTGATCAGCAGCACGCCCTTTTCCGGGTTGCGCATGATCGCGTTGATCCCGTCGCCGACCACGCGCAGCGCATCGATGTCGAGCCCGGAGTCGGTCTCGTCGAGCACCGCGAAGGCGGGATCGAGAATGCCCATCTGGACCATCTCGGCGCGCTTCTTCTCGCCGCCGGAGAAGCCGACGTTCACGTTGCGCTTGAGCATGTCCATGTCGAGCTTGAGCAGCCCGGCCTTTTCCTTCGCCAGCTTGAGGAAATCGCCCCCGGTCATCGCCTCTTCACCGCGTGCCTGGCGCTGCGCGTTGAGCGCTTCGCGCAGGAACTGGATGTTGGAGACGCCGGGAATCTCGACCGGATACTGGAAGCCCAGGAAGAGGCCTGCCGCCGCCCGCTCGTGCGGGTCCATTTCGAGCAAGTCTTGCCCGCGGAAAGTGACCGAGCCTTCGGTCACTTCGTATCCGGGTCGCCCGCCGAGCACATAGGCAAGCGTCGACTTGCCCGCGCCGTTGGGGCCCATAATGGCGTGCACCTCGCCCGCGTTCACGGTGAGCGTGAGGCCGTCGAGGATCTTCTTGCCCCCCCCATTTTCGGAGGCGATTTCGGCGTGGAGGTTATCGATCTGGAGCATAGCTTAAAGGGTTCTCAATCCGGTGAAATTGGCGATCGCACGGGCGATCTCGTCGTTGAGCTGGAGGATGGCGCTCTGCCTGGCCTGCTCGGCCTCGTCGCCGGTCAGGCCTTGCGTGGCCTCCGCGATGCGATGGTCGGCAACACGGTCGATCTGCGGTTTGCACAGCGCTCTCACCGCAACCACCGCAGCGCGCAGACCCGTACGCGGGGCACCTCCCGCGCCGGCTTGCAGGCATCCGCGCAAGCGGGTTTCGGCCTGCGCAGGGCTCAGCGTCTCCTGCGCAGAAATGGGCACGGTCAGCAGCAGCCCGGCGAGGATGGCGCAGGCGATCTTCAAGGGCGTGCCACCCGGTTGGGAGGATTGATCGCGATCAGCGTGGCGAGCAGCGCCAGCACCGCGGGTGCGTAAAGGGAAACGAGGTTCTGCGTCTGCCCAGGGCCAGTGCCGCCGTCCCACGCAATCGCGTTCTGCGCCGAAAGCTGCGCGGCCCAGGCGAGCCACAGCGCGAGCGCGGTCAGCGCCGCGCCGACGTGGAGCAGCTCGTTCCGTTCGTCGGACGGATGCGCGGCAGGGCGTGCAGCGGGGGTCTGCGTGAAGGGCGCGGCTTGCGGCGCGCGCGAAGTCGCCAGCCTGCCAAGCTTGCGCGCTTCCAGACGGGTGCGCGTCGTCGTCCACGGTGTGGCCGTGCCGTTGATCGCAGCGTTGAGATCGCGGCGCAAAGTGCGGGCGAGCGGCGCGAGCCGGGGTGCGTCGGAGGTCAGCACCTCCCGCGCGAGCGCCTGCATCGCGAGCAGGTCGCGGCTCGCATCGGCCACCTCTGCGTGGGCGAGGATTTCGAGCCTATCCATCGCGCCGCCCCCGGTCGCTCCTGTCCCGATTGTTCGGGCGCGGCGGGCCGTTGCCATCGCGATCGTAGCGCGGCTTGGTCTGGCGCGGATTTTCGGCCTCGTGGCGGCGGCGCGCTTCCTTGCGGTCGGCGATTGCGGCGCGCATTTCCTGCGTCAGCGTGGCCAGCACCGCGTCGATATCGGTGAGGATATCGGCGGCGGGCACGTGGACCACGCGGATGCCGACCGCTTCGAGGCTCTTGTCGCGGCGGGTGGCGATGGCGGGCTCGACACCCTCCTCGTCGATCAGGATCGCGAGGCCCATATTGTGCGAGTTGAAATCGACGATCGCGCTGCCGACCACTGCGAAGCGGGTGAAGGAGTAGCGCCCGAAATCGGCCTTCGAGAACTTCTCGGCCAGCGCCTTGTGCGCCGGGCTCGCATGACGACGCATCTCGCGCGCACGATCGTGCAGCGCATCGAGGCGCTTCTCCGAGATTTCCCACCCGCGGCCCTTTTTCTTGATCGCAGGGGCCGTGGAGTCTTCGGAGGCGGGGCGGAGGTTGAGAGTTTTGCGGTCAGTCATTGGCTTACCTCCGGGGCACCCATATTTTGCGAGGGTGTTCTTCCTCTAGGTCACCAAGCAGAAACTTGGCCCACACTTGATCAATGTGGTCACCTGCAACGGCGATGCCATCGTATCCGTCAGGCAGCTTCTGGCAGCCACCCGTCAGGCCTTGCTGGCTCAGTCGGGACTGCGCTTTGGCCCGGTTTCTTGGATGTACGCGAGCACCAACCATCACCCCACGCTCCCCTCGAGCGAGATCGCCAGCAGCTTCTGCGCTTCGACCGCGAATTCCATCGGAAGTTCCTTCAGCACTTCCTTGGCGAAGCCGTTGACGATCAGTGCGATCGCCGCTTCCTCGTCCAGCCCGCGCTGCTGCGCGTAGAACAGCTGGTCGTCGGAAATCTTGCTGGTGGTCGCCTCGTGCTCGATCTGCGCGGTGGGGTTCTTCACCTCGATATAGGGCACGGTGTGCGCGCCGCACTTGTCGCCCAGCAGCAGCGAATCGCACTCGGTGCGGTTGCGCACGCCCTCGGCATTGGCGGCCACGCGGACCAGCCCGCGGTAGGTGTTGTTGCTCTGCCCGGCGCTGATGCCCTTGGAGATGATCGTCGAGCGGCTGCCCTTGCCGTTGTGGATCATCTTGGTCCCGGTATCGGCCTGCTGGTGGTTGTTGGTGACCGCGACCGAGTAGAACTCGCCCACGCTGTTTTCACCGTTCAGCACGCAGCTCGGATACTTCCACGTGACGGCAGAGCCGGTTTCGACCTGCGTCCAGCTGATCTTGCTGCGCGCGCCCTGGCACAGCCCGCGCTTGGTCACGAAATTGTAGATCCCGCCCACGCCTTCGCTGTTGCCGGGATACCAGTTCTGCACGGTCGAATACTTGATCTCGGCATCGTCCATCGCGACCAGCTCGACCACGGCGGCGTGCAGCTGGTTCTCGTCGCGCATCGGCGCGGTGCAGCCTTCGAGATAGCT
>CEPH01039218.1_pt1 | contig 11569 bp, 6 predicted proteins | sample 530571 | NCBI WGS metagenome assembly CEPH01 (sample SAMEA2620413, study PRJEB7988) | marine metagenome | biome: marine biome (ENVO:00000447); feature: surface water layer (ENVO:00002042); material: "saline water (ENVO:00002010), including plankton (ENVO:xxxxxxxx)" | depth 5 m | reverse complement strand
GTTGTGGCTATGGTCGTCACAGTATTTATGGGAATGAATTAACGATGACTACCAACATAACTGACAAAGATAAAGCTGTCATCGAACAGATGGAAGGACAGGCTAAAACTACCTCTACCCTTCCTGATAGCACCAAAATAAAAACCGAGGATCAAGCAGTTCAAGACGCTGAACTGTTAAAAACAGAACAAAAACTAATTGACGATCCCGTTGAAATTGCTGTTCCTGATGCCATCCAAACTAAGGATGTTACTACTCCCGACGCATTTGACCCTGCTAAATACGAAGCTGAAAGAGCCGCACCTAAATTAGGCGAGGCAGAAGCGGCGAAAGGAAAGCTATCTGAAGACGCAATTATGCAAGCGGCACAGGGAGAAGTTTCTCCCGAAGCGCTGGCTACCGCTGCCACCCAAGAGCTTGACCCGCGTGCTACCACTCGCTATCAGCTTACAGAACTGTTCAAAGGCATTGAAGAAGGCGGTCCTCCTCCTGCATGGGCTGCACCGGCTGTACGACAAGTAACCGCAGTCATGCAACAGCGCGGTCTAGGTGCGTCGTCTATGGCTGCCGCCGCTACCATGCAGGCTATGATGGAGTCGGGCATCCCGATTGCCGCCCAAGACGCCAACAAGTACGCAACCATCCAGTTGCAAAACTTGAACAACGAGCAACAGGCCGCGTTGCAAAACGCTGCTGCCGTGTTGCAAATGGACATGGCGAATCTGAACAATCGTCAGCAGGCTGCTGTAAACAATGCCAAAGCATTTCTGACCATGGACATGCAGAACCTGACAAATGAACAGCAAGCTAACACGCTAACATATCAGTCGAAAGCCCAAGCTCTACTGTCGGACGCTGCAGCGCAAAATGCTGCACAACAATTTAACGCAAAGTCCGAAAATGATATACAAGAATTCTTTACGGAGCTAGGTGTACAGATTGAGGCGGCAAACGTGGGGCGTAAAATCGCTGTCGAACAGTTTAACTCGAATCAAAAAGTTGCCATCAAGCAATTTAACGCACAGATGGACGTTGCAGCCGATCAATTCAATGCCAATATGCGACTGGAGATTGATCAGAGCAATGCAGTGTGGCGTCGAAATATTAATACACGAAACAACGCAGCGCAGAATGAGGCAAACAGACAGAACGCATTAAATTTGTTAGGTATCCAACAGAATGCGTTGAATAATTTGTGGCAAAGATACCGAGACAAGGCAGCGTGGTCTGTAAAGATATCGGAAAACGCAAGAGATCGCGCCCATAACGCTGCCATGCAGGCTGCAGCTATTGCAGAAAATGCGTCATCTTACGACGATAACTACGATGACTTTTTATTCTTGACAGTTATAGATCGTATTTGGGGATAGGATATGAGTTGGCTATCTAAAGCACTCGGCGGTAAAACACTAAAGATAGGTCTTGCTCTTTTTGCAGGCGGCTTGGGACGAGAATATCTGTATGGTAATTACACAACCCACGGATATGACATATCTACAGGAAGATACATACCTGCATCATCTTCTAATATTTTTGGCAAGACGTTAAGCACTTTAGGCATAACGCCCTTTCGAGACACTAGGTTAGGACAGTCAGCAGTAGGTAGTTTCATCGACTATCTCGGTCCACGAGACAATCAAGGAAACAGGATTGCATCTGACGTAGGCTTGTTCGATACTGTGGCCGGTGCAGCGTCCGCATATGCAAATATGCAGGCAGAGATGCCCGAAAAGGGACGAATAGACACTACAGGATACGGCGTTCGTTCTGACACAGGATTTCGTCCGGGTCAAGTACAGATGTTTCCTGTAGGACGTGGTGGTCAAGTTCTAAACGCTGTGGATCGCAATGGTTCGTATTTTGCAAAACAGGTACGGGGTATGGGTATGCCTGTTGCCATGAGCCTACCATCTCCTAATGTGGGCAGTGGGAGTGCTATCCAAACTACATCCATGCGTAGTCGTGGCCTCAAGAAGTTAGGGCTAGGAAAGTAATGATAGATAAAATCTCCGCTCTTGCGGTTCCCCCCGGAAACTCGTTGACTGACGCCCCCGGCAAGTGGCCGTGGGAGCAACCCGCTCGTTTTTCTGATCCCGATGACGTGATCGACTACACCATCGACACCATATCCAACGGCCCAGCGCGAGGAGATATGATTAAGATGATGATGGCGGGTATCTCTGTAGAAGAAATTGTAGAACAACTTACCTTCAAAGGGTTTGTGGCTGGTGCCTTTACCCCTGATGTTGCGGAGATAATCAAGCCAGCCTTGGGCATATTTCTTGCCGACATGGCGCTAGAAGAAGGCTTTGAGCCGCAGATGTTCGTAGACTCTTCGCCGATTGAGGGAGAGATGTCCGACTCCACGTTTATACAGATTATGAAAGAGCGCAACCCAGAATTGTTTATGGCAATGAACGAAGAAATAAACAAAGAACAGCGCATGAAGGATAAGAAGGTGCGGCAGACCAAAGTTAACTACGCATCCGTGCCCCGCACGTCTTTCTTAGACGCACCGACAGAGGAGCAACGAGATGTCTGACGCATTCCGTTACGCTGTGCTGGGTCTTGCTGCAATCGCAGGAAAGCGCGAACAGGTGCAGGGAAAACTTTCTGAAATAGAAGCCGCACGAGCCGCAAGCGAACAAGATTTTCAGCAGCAAATACAGCTAAAGAAACTCGAATCAGACCTGCAGTTAGGCAGGGAACTGACTCTTAAAGATCGAGAGTTTCTTAATAACGAACGGGCAGGAAACATTCGCAGTCATTTAGTGAAACTGCGCGATGGCTCGATTGACATTGTTAAGGCGTACGGACCTGTTATTGACAAGACACTGTACCCAGAAGGCGCAGTGCAACTTGGCGTTGCGCTTGGGCCTAATGCCGGAACTAAAGACAATCCGTACCAAAATGCTCTTGATTACGAGCCGGACGTGCCACTCCCCTTGTTTAATTACAACGGTGTTCCGGGCACCAAAGCGGAACACGTACAAAACTACGGGCTTGGAGTAGAATTTAATCTGGGTCCATCTGTGGGCACACGAACCCGTAAGAATGGCAATAAATTTTACAGCCCAGATGACCGTCGCTCTATATTTGGATCAAAGTTCGAGCGCACGTTTCAGATTCAGGGTGCGGATGGTATGGTTACTACCGACAATCCTGCCAGAGCAAATCAAATCCGCACAGAGACAGGCAATCCTATTGTTGTTATCGACCAAGAGGTAGACAACAATGGCGCAGCTATCGGCGAACCAAAGCGCGAAGTATTCAAGGGACAAGTTGCGCTGGGAAGTCGCACTTTCAAGTCCGAGACCTACGATGTATACGTGCCTACTGCCACGGGCGTCGAAGTCAAGTCAGGGCTAGACGAAGCAGCTTATCTTAAAGTTTTGCAAGACAACAACATCATCGATCCTCAAAGCGTATACACAGAAATCAACACCGTTGAGAAAGATAGATACACAAACGAAATTGTATCACAAGCGCAAAGTCGTGTCATAACGCCTAAAGATGTAGAGATTACCAAGACTACTTTTGACATCATCTTGCCCAATGGCTCATCTCTCAAGTCGGTGGACGCAGAGGATGTTGACCGTCATCTTGCAGCCCGTAATCTGTCTCGCAGTGAAGTCACGCTCAACGCATATGACACAGTGTATCTGAACGGCGATATCAAAAGTAATACAGTTAATAAGGAACTGTCTAGCCTTCCTACTAAAATAGTGGCATTTGGCTACGTCAACGACAGAGACGGAAATCCCATGATAGTGGTGGGCGGCTCTAGTGAAAGCGAGTGGAACCAACAGTATGGTAATATTAGTGGTTCCTCTTTTGCAGGCACACGTAGGATGGTCGATGGCAAAATTGCCGAAGAGACTCTTGTAGATGATAGTAAAACAATACTTCTTACAGGAAGAGGCGCTGACGGTGAGGTCTTTGAAGTGCTTGCGGACGATGCAACAGTAGAGCAACGAAGACGTGCCACCTCTACGGTTGCGGTGGATGTAGCGCCGGATGGAAGCTACACTCGCACAGATGCTCCCAAAGCAACAGACAGAGCAGACTTGATCGCAAAACAGAACGTGCCATTTACCATCAGCGGAGATGTGATGGACGGGACTCGTCTGTTGGGCGCATCAACTGACCTACCAGAACCCGCTCAATTGTCCCGAATGAACGCTACTCTGTTGGAGCCGGGTATTTTGGAAGCGCTGAAAAGCGATCCAGCACGCGCACAGGCATACGTTAACACATTTGCGCCTGTGATTTACACGACTGTCGATGCAATACGCAAGAAACAGCAACAAGAACAGGGCACTGATCTCTTGATGAACAAGACAATTGCCCACCACGTCAACGATCTGTACGAGGGCTTCAAGAACGTACCGGGATTGATTGCAAAGCTGCGTGACATGGACACGATTAACTTAGCCACTGCTGCCACTATCAGCAGTAATGCTGCTGCAGCCAACGCCAGACCGGGTGAACTAACAGTCACAGCCCAAAGCAGCACGGGAACTACGATGGATTCGGATAACCGTCTCCCTGACCCGTCTGCTACCGGCAATCAAACTGTGGCTCTTAGCTGCAACGTCCCTGCAGCAAACGCGCAATTCTGTAAGGACGTGTTCATACCCAAGCTAGAAGACATCCACGGTCCCGGAAATCCCACGAACATCAAAATCATCGACATGATGGAAAAACAATTTGATGCCGACGGAAATCCTATAGTTGATACTAACGGCAAAGTCGAACTGCAAGAGGCGCAGCCGGTGATGTCTGTGTTTGGAGACTTTAGCCGAGTTGTGGTAGATGCTGACACGGGCGACACTTACTTTGACAAGTTTGTTGACGCGGCAAATGGCACCACTATGTTAGATTCCGACTATAGATATTTGACGAAAGCAGTCAGTGCCGCACCCAGCATCAACAGCGCTGTGTTGCACATTGCACCACTTATTAAAGGTGTGACTCGCAATTCGTATAATGAAATTACATTCATACCGGACTCTTTGCAAGATGTTGCACGACGTAACGGCATTGGTAGATTCTCTACAACACAAAGCAATCAACAATACTTTGCTACAATTGCAAAACAAGAAAGCGCTTTGAAAGTTAAGAAGTATTCTGGTGCGCTCATAGGAACTTTGATTAAGGGGTACGCCCCTGACGGAAGCGTAATATATCACGCATCCACAGGATTAGGAGAACTCGATCTTACTGTAGATGGATTATTCTATCTGGGCAATGAAGGTCTTAGTCGATTCAAATCGTTCATAAGTGGCGGTCAAATCGATGAAGCAGGGCAAATGATCAAAGACAATATTGCCGCATTTAAAGACAGAATATACGAAGAACAACTTCTGTTGAATCCTGCAGATGCAGAGCGCATTAAGGATGACGCCGAATTTCAAGGTGAAATAAACGGCATCATCGACGACATTATGACTGAAGCCAAACAGGCAGAAACCGAAACGCAACGCCTGTTAGCTATCCGTCAGTTGTACATTGTATCTCTTGCTTACGAACTGTCCGCGACTATGCAGGGCGGCACAGGTGGTCGTACTATTTCTGACCAAGACGTTGCAATCATCCTCCGAGCGTTACGCACCAAGTTTACCGCCAGTCCCCAGCAACAACATGCGGTGCTAGAAGAGATTGGCAGGATTGCTGACGACATATACACGCATACTAAGTATCGTACAATGCGTTCTAGCGATCCCCAGAAGATGGCAGAAGTTGCGGCGTATTACTTTGCAACGGGCATGTCCGCTGTCTACGGCGATCCTCGTGGCTTTCATCGTGATATAGATGTGTACGCAGTTCGAGATCGAATCATGGGAACAGGGGCACTAGGAAAGATACCTGACGAGGACGTATTGAATAGCCTTAACATGCAGAGGCGACTTAACAACTTACCTCCATACGAATCTTACGATGCTATTCCAGAGGCAGAAGCTAACGAAGCACGTGCCTCTTTTGCAGGGACATAACAATGGCCGAACCCAACAACGACCTGAATCAACAAATGACAAATCTGGCGGTATCAAGCCCTACGTCAGTGACTCCTCCATCTCCCGATCCCTCTCAAGCAGAGCTTACGGCGGCGATAGACGAGTATGTCGGAACGTCACCGCCACCACCTCCTGCGCCTGATTTGACTAAGTCTACGCCCGTCGCAGGGGAGACGGGCACCATCATGGGATTTCCGTATTACTCCCCAGTCACTGTCTCTGGACAACAGCGCGTCGGTGCTGTCACAGGCACCAAAGAAATTACAATGGACAAGTTTGGTCCGATGGGTTTTGTGACTAAGCGCAAGAACATACTTGACTACTCGAAGCAACAAAATATTGTAACCGTAAAAGAGGCATTTAAAAAATACGGCACATCTGACGAAAACATTGAAGCGTTGATTATGGATGCCACAGCATTCACGTACAAAGACGTAGACGCTGATCCGCTCCCTGACGGCAGTTACCCCACTAAAAAAGCAAGATTCATGGGGCCGCAAAATTACGAAACTCGTCTCAAATTACTGGACGTGGGCAAGGCGATGACTCTGGAGTTTACGACGCCAAATGGCAGGACGTTTAGCCAAGACATACCTTACAGCGCCATCACCGAACAATATCTGGAACAGCCTGCCGAGATTGATGCTTGGCTCAAAATGAACTTGCCCGGAAAGGACAAGCCAGAAGACGAAGGGTACTTTGATCTTGCAGTGACAAGTGGTTACAACGAAGAGGCGCAACGAGCCATATTTGCCAAGCGATTTGTAGAGTATTGGCGTGGCAAGGGCATGAGCGAACGTAATATAGCTGGCATCTTGAAAAACCGCGTCTCTCTTGGTCGCCCTCTCGGAGCTATTGGATCAGACATAGGAGCCTATGGTGACGCAGGGTTGATTGCCAGCGCACCAACACAAATCATGCGCTTCGCGTTTGACGCAGGAACATTTCTTCTTGGAGAAGCGCTCGAAGTGATGACATTTGGCATGGCCGATATGAAAGGGTACTCCACTTTCGGATACAATCTTAGCACCCCAGAGGGCCGCGAAGCTGCGGGGGATCGCATCCTGCCTCGGACAGAAACCCTGCTGAAGGAACACTTCGATAGTTTGAATCTGGATGTAAGCTACGCACAAGCAGAGGCTCTTAGTCGTTTCTTTGCCAGCCCGGCAAGTGCGCTGGCTGAAATTGCAATAGCAGAAAAAGGCGCAAGTAGATTTGCTACGTACACAAAGACTTTGTCTGGAAAAAGAGAAAAGGCGCTGTTTGAAAAGTACCGCAAAGAGATGGAGCAAAAACATCCTGACTCTGATCCCGAGGATATAATTATCGGTTTTCAGCGCATGAGAAAACAGCACATGGATATTCCTTTTGCTGACACAACGCTCACGTTCAAAAGTGACAAAATTTATGACAGCATTCTCAAAGTGCCGCTTCTCGGGCGTCCGCTGGCAGAGGTGGTCGATAAAGTTGTTGTAACCCCAATAGCAAAAATCAACGGTCTGCGAACCAGTAGCGCGATGAAAGCAGGAATGGACTTGGAAGAGGCAGCACTGTCTGTGCGTAACAGACCTCGTGTTCGTCAATTCATGGACTACCGTCGCGGTAAAATCAATGAACGTGCATCCATTAGAAGAATAGCAGCCGAACAAAATCGCAGTGTAACTGCAGGTGAACAGGCCCGTATCGACGAGTTGACACGACAGATTGACAGGTCTCGCGACGAACTACGGGCTGTTGTAGCACGATCTGAACTGCCAGAATTTATGCAGGGTCAAGGGCTAGATGCTGCCATCATCGTAGGCTCTGCCACAGGCAATACTATCGCGCAAAACTATGGCGGTGACGTAATGCTGTGGGAGTTTCTTTCTGGCATGGGCGGCATGGGTCTGTACGGTATGAGTCATTCAGGCAGCGCATTTACATATGTGCGAGACATGATACGTGGACAAAAGGACGGCAGCGGGAATCGCGTACAGAACTTTCAAGACATGAACAACGCCTTGAAGCTAGGCAAGTTTATGATAAACGTGCCCAATGACTTCCGCGAAGGCATGATGGCTCGTGCGCGTTACTTTGACAGCCTGAAGCAATCTCTTGCAGCCGAGGGAGTTCCTGCCGAACTGCTTGATCGATCTGCGTCCAACATTTTCAAGCTGTCTTTGCTGCAGACGCTAGAAGAAGGTATGCGTATCAACTTGGATGCCCCCGGCACTGCACAATTCAAAGACGCACAAATCGCACTGCAGGAGACCCTCAATCAACAGACGCTGCTTGTCGCAGAACTTCGAGGTCTCTTCCAGCGTCTTTCTCGTACGACTGGTGCAAACGAAGAGGGCACCGCTGCAAACAAATTGTTTACAACTGTTCAAGCCGCTCTGGAACATGGCGAAGGTAAAATCAAGCAACTTGATGCCGACATGGAGTTTATTGACGCTAATTTCACAGAGGTAACCTACCGTCGTATTCAGGGTAACGCAGATGCTTTAAGCATGGCTCTGACACCTGATGCCGAGAAAAACTGGGATTCGACCCTACAGCGTCTGTTTGATGATGGTGTTACTGTGTTGTCGCCACAACAATTGGCAAAGAAGGGTGACACACTGCGTCGTAAACACGAAGGAATTGCAGACGCAGTCGTAGAGCAGGCGCGTAATACAGCCACTCGTTTGCTTCCCTCTGTCGATAGAGCTAAAAAGACAGCGGACATAGCGCTGCCCTCAACGATTCTTGGAAAAGATAAAGAGTCTGTACTCCCTGTATTCGACAAACCAGAAGACATCATGGCTCTTGGTTTCGAGACTGCCCGTGCGGCAGCAAGAGAAAATGCCTCTCTTCCCTACAAGAGTTTGAATGGTCAAATATTTAGAGACCCAGATACAGGTCGCCCTATCGTGGGAGATACGTTTACAGACGCTGGCACGGTGTTTGATGGCGTGATGAAAGCTCTGGGCAAGACAGACAACGTCGAGCTTGAAAGGGCACTAGACCCGGATGGCGCATCAACCGGAGCGATGAACAAACTTGTTCGTAGTTTGGGTGCCGCAGCAGAGGGAGCATTAGCACAACTTGCAAAGGCGCAGGGACTTGATTCTGTTGAAGCAGCAATCGATTCCGCAGCCAATGCCGCAAAAGAAGCGGGACGTTTTGACGAGTTCTTCGCAAAGAACATCCCCCCGGCTCTGTCAGCGGTAAATTATCTTCGAGCCGTAAACAAAGAGCGGGGCGTAGACATTGAAATGATGCCTCTGAACTTTTTGCAAGCCAAAGAATTGCGCGAGGCGTTGAACGGTCTAGCATTCAAAGCAACAAGAAGCGGTAATAACGCAGGCGCTGCAGACTACAACAATCTTGCAAGCTTGACTAATCGCGCCATGTCCAACTTTGTTGTCTTAGGAGAAGATGGCACACGAACTCGTGCAGGCGATCTTGTAGCAACAATCACACTGCCTGATGGCACCAAGCAGGATATGACCGTAGCCAATGCTCTTGAGGTTGCAGACAGAGGGTGGACAGACTACAAGACTCGCTATGATGGTAATCCTATCGTAGCAGAGTGGATGGGTATAAACAGATTTGGGGACGAACCTCGTGTCGGTATTGAACCCTCCGCCGACTTTCCGCTTGGCATGACCTACGGCAACAATCCGACTAACTCGTGGTTTGATGTAAAGACGTGGGCAGACAAAACCCCTCAACAAGCAGAGGCTGACTTCCGCTTTGTTGAACGCGCTATCGGACGTAAGATGCCCGACGGCACGTACCGCGTAGATATATCTACCCCTAATGGACGCATGTTCAAAGAGAGCTTGGGTGCGATATATCGAGATTGGGTACTGAAGTCCATAGAAGAAGGCAAGCTGACATACAAGCAGTTTGATGAACTGTCTCGTGGTTTTGAATCTCGTTTTCGTGCGGTGGACGCGGACGGTAACGTCGTGCAAATGATCGATACAGATGGCATGTTCCGCGATCTAACAAAATTCTCTCCTGACACAGTGGGAGATGTGGCATTTACAACTGCACAAGATGCCATGAAGAAAACTGCTAAAGAACAGACACAAGAAGTAAAGCGTCAGACAAAAGCTATTCGCGATGGAATCTCCACATCCATGCGGTTTTTACAGCAGTATAGCTCTGAAAAACTCGACGTAAACATGCTGGCCGATCAACTTATCAGTGGTGGTCCTGTTCGCATACAACAACTAAAAAGACATCTGACCACTGTAGGCCGCATGGACGAGGCAGATGCTAACTTGGTACTGCGATCCGTGCTTATGGAAGCTATAGAACAGCGTGCCTTCAGGCCCACAGGCAGTTTCATCGCCAACGTCAATCCGAATGCAACTCGTTCGTCTCGTAACATTGCACAAAAACTTACGCAAGAGTACGAGGCAGACATGGGTGCCCTGACTAAACTATTAGGGTATGGAGATGCAACTATCGGACCCATGGTGGAAGAAATTGTGGGAAAGAAAGCATATAAAACGTATACAGATGTCCTGCAGTTTATGTCCGATCAAAAGGCTCGAAGAGAAGCTGGCATCCGGTTCACAGGCATTCCTAGAGAATTCTCTATAGAAAGCTATATCAGCCGCTTCTATGCCGTTAATCGCGGCGTAGTTAGCTTCCGTTACGTTGGCACAGAGGCTGTGCTGCAGTCTATGCGGCAGAACAACATGAGCATGTTGCATCAAATCATTTCTAATCCGCGTGTCGGAGAGTTGTTCTTGGAGATGGTTCGCACCGGCAAGCCCCTTCCCTTTGAAAAAGAAGTAGAGTTCCGTAAACTTCTCATTATCGGGTATGAGAGATATATGTCTACGAAATCACCCGAGCCTCTTGTAGTTCAAACCAGTGAAGGTCATGTGTTTGAATTCCAAGATCAGTCCTATCAAGGCACCCAAGGTGCTGCGTGGGCTGCACGATTCAATCGCAATCCCAACCCTCAACCAGTAGGAACAAACCGATGAAAATGTACAACAACGGCCAGCGCAAGGCCATGATGTATGGCGGCATGTCAAAGCGTAAGCCGATGATGTACGGCGGCATGGCAGCCAAAAAGAAAAAGCCCCGCAAGAAAGCTCAAGCGGGGGGCATGATGACCGCTACACAAGGTCAGCAAAATCAAATGCAAAATCAAACGATGCAGAAGCCGAAGATGCCGATGATGGGCATGAAGAAGGGTGGCAAATTTCCGGACCTGACAGGCGACGGTAAAGTCACGCAGGCTGACATTCTCAAGGGCAGGAAAGTGATCTAGATATATCCGCCTGACTTATCCATCATCTCATCTGTTACTGAACTAAAGTAACGCAACATGGACGCTATGGAGTGTGCCCCATCATAATCGGGCACCCCGGCGTCCATTTCTCTTTGGAACTCTTCTGGCCGGATCATGTCCTTTGCAAGCTCTACCTTGCCATCCTGTCGTAGATATACATTGAACGAAAACAAATTTGCCTTCATAACTGTTCCCCCACTACTTCACACTTGTATGAGTACGCATGAGGTGGTGGAAGAGGCTTGGGCATCCGCAATATCACTTCTGACAT
>CEPH01036790.1_pt1 | contig 11580 bp, 15 predicted proteins | sample 530571 | NCBI WGS metagenome assembly CEPH01 (sample SAMEA2620413, study PRJEB7988) | marine metagenome | biome: marine biome (ENVO:00000447); feature: surface water layer (ENVO:00002042); material: "saline water (ENVO:00002010), including plankton (ENVO:xxxxxxxx)" | depth 5 m | reverse complement strand
CCCCCCCCTCTCTGGGGAGGGGGGGATTATCTTAAGTTAAACAAATCTTAGGATCAGGAGCCTCCTTAAGTACACATTATTAAGATACCCTTATTAAAACTTGACTGTCAAGAAAAAAATCCAATAAAATGCAGTATGCCCTTAGAATACACTAATAAGTTTGACACAAAAGGAGAAGCTAGAGTAAATGGTTACAGAGCTGAATTAGCATTCAAGGACGCGTTAAGCGTCTTTTTTAATGCACAAATAATAAAGAGTACATTGCAAGAGGAGTTCTCGCACGTGGATTATAATTGCAAGATGCAGTTCAAGGTGGACGTAAAGAGCATCAAGGACCCCAATACAATATGGATAGAGCTAAGAAATGTACAGGGAGAGAGCGGATGGCTATACGGAGATGCTTCGCACTTTGCGTTTGAAAGGGAGAAGTACTTCGTAATGGTTCGCAAAGATGACCTTATATCATTGGTTCATGACTTAACTAAAAATGAAAAGGTTGACAGTCCTGATGATTGTTTATACAAGTTGTATTCCAGAAGCAAGTACGGAAGAAAGGATCTACTTACAAAGATTAAACCCGAGGACCTCAAGGAGATACCTCATACATGCCTAAGCAAACTATAGTTCAAGAAGACAAAGAGAAAGAAGAGTTGTTCAAGGAAATACAGCTCGCTATACAAGAAGTATCGGACAATAAGAGTGCTCTAAAGAAGAAGAGTCTTTCTAGGTACAATCCGAAGAAAGTGGCTGAAGTTCTTTATCTGCATAGTATAGGTACATCGCAAACTAGGATTATAGAGAAGTACGGGCACGATAGGAACGGTGTAATTAGCATACTTACGGATTACGCTGACTACTTTGGTAGGTTCAAGGAACTTTCGGGGCAGATAGCAGCTAGGAACTACATGAACATGAGTTCACTGGAGGAGGATCTTATACAAGCTGTACGTCAAAGAATGCAGGACGGGGACTTGGAGCCCACGTTCAGGGATCTAAAAGAACTATCAATAGCTAAAGCAAATGCCTCTAGGGAGGCTTTGACGGCTAGGGGTGAAGCTACGCATATCACGGAGGACAGAAAAACGTATACCCAAGAGGACTACGATGCTACTATCAATGCTGCAAAAGAAAGACTAAAGAAGGCTAAGATTATAGACGTACAATGCACAGAAGAAGATGGATGAGGAGATTGTAGCTAGGGTAAAAGAGATACTAGGGGAGTACTACCCGAACTATTTAATTGTAGTACTGGACGAAGAAGGAGAAGTGCAGTCCTCATGCACAAGCTTTTCAGTTGGTAGAATGCTTTTGAAAGAAGCATCACTGGAGTACGCTGATGAAAATACTGAAATAATTTACGAAGAAGATGAGTAGTACAGGATTAGTATTTACAAAGCACCCCATTCTACAGCCTCCAACGGATGAGGAGATAGTACAGCTCGGAGAGCTGGATCCCAAGTTGCTTTCTAATTTGCATGAGGTACATGAGGGCAGAATAAAGTCCGCAGAAGAGGATCCCTTGAACCACGGATTTGATCTAAATGGATGGGATCGTATACGGGAAGGGCTACAGGATTGCAATGAGTGCCTTACACTTGGCGGTAATAGAAGCGGTAAAACAACTGGGTGCGCTAAGATAATGATGCAATCCGTTGTTAATGAGATGAACGGACATCTGGTATGCTTCAGTCAGAACGCTGATACATCTGTTAAGGTGCAGCAAGCTGCAGTATGGTCTATGATGCCCAAAGAGTTCAGAAAGAAGACAAAGAGTATAGAGGGATATATAAATTACAGTATGCAAAATGGTTTTACTGGGAGTTCTTTTATTTTTCCAGATACTAGAACTAGAGTGGATTTTAAAACTTACACGCAGTTCACAAATAACCAAACTATATTAGAAGGTTTTGAGTTCGGCTTTCCGAACCCCAAAGGTATAAATATAGGAGCTTGGCTGGATGAGTACCTTGGGGATTCTACGCTAGTTAATACTCTAAGATTTAGATTAGCTACAAGGGACTCAAAGCTGCTTATAGGGTTCACTCCTATAGATGGATATACTCCATTTATAAATGAGTACCTGAAAGGTGCAGAAACCTTAGAGGATAGAGAAGCAGAGCTTCTAGGCAATAAAAAGTTACCAGTACGACAGTACTCTGCGGAACGCGATGCTTCTGTTGTGTACCTGCACTCCGATGAGAATCCATTTGGAGGATACGAAAGAATAAAGAAGGATTTATTAAATGGGACAGAGGACGATATTATGGTGCGCGCGTACGGAGTACCCGTGAAGTCCATGACTACACTATTACCATTATTTAATACGGAGGTAAATGTACTTTCTGATACAGAAAACAAATACGGTATGAAGTTCCCAGATATAAGCCAGAAGGACAAGTTTACTTGCTACATGGTAGTGGACCCCGCTGGAGCTAGAAACTACTCAGCTATCTGGGCAGCTGTGGATGCAGATGGATACGTATATATTCGCAAGGAGTTCCCAGAGAGAGATGTGTATGGGGAGTGGGCATTGTTCGGGGATCCAAAGTGGAGATACGGACCCGCAGCTAAAAAGATTGGACTAAACGTACAGGGGTACGTGGATCTCTTTGAGGAGATTGAAGATGAGATAGGAGTAAAGATTTATGAAAGAATCGGGGACTCCAGATTCTTTGCAAAGGAGAACGAAAACAATGACGATTTATTTAGATCCTTTGACGAGCTCGGTATGAATTTTATTCCAAGCGACGGAAGAAGAGAAGAGGTAGGAATCAGTGCACTGGACGAATGGTTTACTTACAACCCAAATATTCCTGTGGATTCCGCTAATAGACCTATATGCTACGTGCACGAGGAGTGCGGGAACTTAATTGATTCCTTAATTAATTACGGAAGCAATGGAAAAATGGATGAAGCCCTAAAAGACTTCTTCGATTTAATTAGATATTTAAGAATGACAAATGGCGGTGAGGGACCTGACCATGTAACAGGCAAACAATTATTATCAACAACTAGGGGAACTGGAGGTTATTAATGCCAAAAAGAAGATTAACAGATATAGCAAAGGACTACAATATATCCTTTGAACAAGCAAAAGATATTGCTTTTAATAAATTAGATGAAAGTGCATTCAGCGGAAAAGGCAGAAACACTTGGGTAACAGAAATGGGTCAAGCAATGCTGGATGACAATATCCCGCTGGAGATTGCTAGACCAAAGGTATACAGGGGCAGGGTACGAAACATAGCACCGAATCCAAGATTTGCTTTTGTTTATATTAAAGAAAAGGCTTGCTGTATACCAGCAAGTATACCAAGAAAGTTAAAAGGAAAAATAAGGGCGCATCAAGTACTACACGTAGAAGAGTACGATCCAGATAAGTACATGATAATTATGCCAAAAATAGTTTGATCCCCGTGATAGAATAACGAATATGCAAACAAGTGATATTTCAGACTCATTGACGTACATAACCGATGAGCCAAATGTTGATCACCTGCGTCATGCCTATGAGCAAACGATCAATGAACTAGAACCGTATTTTGATCTTTGCCGTGACTCCTATGACAATCGTAGGAATTATTGGAATGGAAAGACAAGGGATCATAGAAAACATGGAGCGGATGCTTTTCCTTTTGAGGGAGCATCGGATATGGAGGCGCATGTTATTGATGAGCGTATTACACGTTTAGTTGCCCTTCTTATGTCCGCTCTAAATAGAGCAAATGTAACTGCTTTTCCAGTAGAGATAGGAGATGTACCTAGATCAAAGATTGTATCCAGCTTTTTAAAATGGATGATAAGTTCTGGGTACATTAATAGATTTCATCAAGAGATGGAACTAGGATGCAACTACTTACTAGAAAGAGGTATACTTATTACTCACGTAGGCTGGCAAAGAGAGGACAGAAAGTTTTTGCAGTCCTTAGATCTTTCGCAGATTGCTCAAATAGCTCCAACTATAGCTAGAGCTATACAGCAAGGTGATGCAGATGAGACTATTATAGAACTTATTGGATCCAGCTTTGAAGGCATAACAGAAAAACGCGCAAAGCAAGCAATCAAGGATCTAAGAAATAATGGAGCTGCGGAGTTGCCTATAGTACGAAGAGCAGTAAATGCACCAGACGTAAGAACCCTAGCTCCAGATCACGATTTCTTTTTACCCCCGTATGTAACGGATCCGCAAAGGGCTCCATATTGTTTTTGGAGAAGCTACTATACACCACAGGAGTTAGAACTCAAAGTAACTACTGATGGATGGGATGCGGACTTCGTTCAGGAAATGATAGATAAGTACAGAGGCGTAGATGTTCAAAGCATAGAGAAAGAACAAGAAGGTCAAAGAAGTAATCTTATATCGGATTACGGATACGAGACAGAGGATTTAGTTGAACTAATCTATGGATACCAAAGATTAATCGACCCAGAGGATGGTTCAGAAGGGATATATTACACGGTATTCCATAGACTTTTTAGCGGAAACAACGAGGCTCCTGCCTTTGCTATACATGAATTACTTAATGGATACGAGGATTATCCTATAGTAGTAACTAAACTTTCGGAGGATTCTAAACGTCTTTATGATACAATGACTGCTCCTGACCTACTGCGCGGAATACAAAATCAAGTAAAAGTAGAACGGGACTCCCGCATAGACAGGAACAGTCTCTCTACTTTACCACCTATCTTGCACCCAGTAGGACAAGCTCCTACGGACTACGGACCAGCTAGAATGATTCCGTATAGAAGAAAGGGAGATCTTACATTTGGTCCTACTCCTCCACCACCAACTGGTTCTGTGGAGATTGAGCAAACACTTCAAGATCAAGCAGATAGATTAATGGGTCTTGACCCATCCCCTATAAGTCAACTCAAGCAACAGTTCTTAGTTAATAAATTTTTAAAACATAGTTCAGAAGTTATAAAACTTGCGTACAAGTGCTACCAAAGATTTGGACCAGACAGTACATTCTTTAGAGTAACTGGCTCTCCAGATGCACAAATATTTGGCAAAGGGGATCCAAACGAAAACTTCGATGTTACAATATCGTACGATGTACTGAACACAGATCCAGAAACACAAGAAAGAAAACTTGCTCAGATTCAAGCGCTTACACAACTAGATAGAAACGGAAGAATAAATGTTGACAATCTTCTTGCTGTTATAGCTAATTCAGTGGATCCTGTTCTTGCGGACAAGGTTCTTCAACCTGCGCAAGATGCTCAAGAACAAATAGTAAAACAAGTTACAGATGATTTAGCTAAGATTTTTGCTGGTATTGAAATGCCAGCTAGACCAAATGGAGCACAGATTGCAATGCAAGTACTACAGCAATATGTATCTCAAGAAGATATAGCAGCTAGATTACAAAACGATCCAGCTTTCCAAGCTAGATTAGAGAAGTACCAAGCGCAGTACACTTTCCAAATGCAACAAGCACAAAATGCCCAGATCGGGCGCATCGGTACGGAGCCCGCACAAATGGGTGAAGTAATGACTCAAACTATGTAACATGCACTTAGAACAAGCACTACAAACACTATCAAACCACGAAGCATTTGCTAAATTTATTTTTACAATACGTGACCTAAGAGAGGAAGCAATCTCTGAGCTGCACAAAGCGGACTTTGATAATATACAACAAATAAGCGGACGTATACTTACGTACGATCAGATTTTACAAATGTCGGATTATAACAGTATTCAAAGACGATTTGGATAGTATGTTATAATATTCTCATCGCAATAGCTTGGCGTAAATAAGCGGTTAATTATGACAGAAGAAATCAAAAGTGCAGTCGCTCAGGCACTAAAAGAAAATCAGAGCGGTAATAACATATCTGTATCCGAACTAACGGAGCGCAGAACAAAACAACTTCAACCACTGGGAGAAGCTCAAGAGGAGCAGAAGCCAGCGGAAGAGGTGCAGGAGTCAACGGAGGAAGTTCAAGAAACCGAAGAAGTCCAAGAAGTTGCCGAAGAGGTAACTGAGGAGGCTACAGAAGAATCAGAACCAGAATCCGAAGCTGACGTTCTTTCACAGTACAACTTGGATGAAATGTCCGAGGAGGATTTAAAGGAACTTGCCGATAAACTTGGAAGTCGTGCGGTTGCTAGATTTGGCGAACTTACAGCTCGAAGAAAAGCTGCTGAGGAAAAACTTGCTGAATTGCAGAACCAAATGCAGAATACAAAGAATGATATTCTGAACTCAACTACAGAGGTAAAAGATAACCCGTATTCAAATTTGGATACAATAGATAGTCTAAAAGAAAAATCTAAGGAGGTTAACGATATTATTAGTTGGGCTGAAGATACATTGTTTGAAGCTGATGGATACGCAGCGGATGATGTTGTAACGGAGATCGAAGGAAAAGAAGTAACTAAGGCACAGGTTAGAAAGAGCCTGTTGCAAGCTAGAAAAGCTAGAGATACTTATCTTCCAGATCAACTGAGAACTCTACAAAACAAAGAGAATGCAATACAAATGGAATCCGCTTTTAAGGAGCAGGCAGAAAAAGAACTGGATTGGCTATCTGGAGAAGATAATGATACCAGAAAAAGATACGAAGCTATGTTGGGTGATCCTAGATTTCAAAAATTAAAAGAAACAGTGGACCCAGATATATCAGCTCAGTTGCCTTATATTATAGCTCATGCAGCTAATAGTATATACGGAAGAAAGGTAATCAAAGAAAAGCCCAGTAATGTAAGTTTAAATCCACCAAAGACAGGAGCACAAGCTGCTCCAACTACAAGTCGTGCAAAAAAAGGCGCAAAGGCTCTGTCTGACCTGAACAGTCGTTTTAAAAATTCAGGAAGCAAAGATGATTTTGTCAAAATGCGAACACTTCAATTACAACGATAATAAATTAATATAAAATAAAATGGCTATTTCAGATACATTTGATCCATCGGTAGGAACACCTACCAGCTCTCAGGGTCCAAGTGTTTCAAATCGTGAGGACTTGACTGATGTCTTAACCATTCTTGCGCCAGAAGAAACACCTGCCCTTTCATCCGCAAATAAACAACGTGCTACTTCAACATTCGTTGAGTGGACAGTTGATTCATTATCTTCTCCTAGTACCAATGGTATTAGCGAAGGTGCGGACATTACTTCATTTACAGATCAGTTTGCTAACCGCGCTCGTCTTGGCAACTATGTGCAAAAGTTCCGCAGGGACTACATGGTATCCGACTTGCAAGAAGCAGTTGATTCCGTAGGTCCAGCTAAAGTTGCTCAAGCAGAAGCTAAAGCAATTCGTGAGCTAAAACGCGACATCGAAGCTACTATCCTATCGGATAACGAGCAGCAAGCAGAAACAGGCGCACAACCATACAAACTTCGTGGCATAGGTCAGTGGGTTGAATCCGCTACTAATGCAGGTTCCGCTGGCGTACCAAGCAATGTTGCAACTGATTATCTTCCTCCTGCTGCATCTATTAGCAGTGCAGGTGCTTCGATAACAGAAGCTCAATTCAATACTATTGTTCGTTCTATATACCGTGTAAACGGTGAAGCAAACAATCTTGTTCTTATTGCGGACACAAGTCTTCGCAAACAGATTGCGGACTTCGCTCGTTTTGGCGTTGACGGAACTGCTGGAAACTCGGACAAAATGGGTGTACGTTCTGTTAATTACGATGGAATGAACTCCACTATTAAGCTCTCTGTTGAGATCTATCAGTCGGACTTCGGCATCGTTTCAATCGTGAACATGAACCCAGAAACTAGCCCAGATACACTTGCTGGCGGTACTGACCATGATCGTGGTTACATGATTAATCCTGAGTACTACGGTATTCATGAGCTAATCCCAATGGGCTCAACTCGTCTTCCAAACATGGGCGGTGGTGAGCGTGGTTTCGTTGATTGCGCATTGACACTTGGTGTTTATGCTCCAGCAGCTCATGGTAAAATCGTTTAATAGAATAGGAGAATAATAACATGGCACTCGTATTAAAGAAAATTGGAAACCTTGAAACATTAGCACAGGGCTATACTCACGAAGTTGAGTTCGATGCTAGTGAGTTATCTGCTTCAACAGGAGCACAAAGCACAGCAGTTCAGTTCCCATCTGGTTCTGCACTTGCTGGTGTTATTGCAAAAGCAAGCATACAAGTCAAAGAGTTAGTTACAGCAGCAGTATCAACTGGTTCTGCTGTATCTGATGCTACTATCTCTTGCGGAGATGATGACGTTGATGGCTTTGTTGCAGCAATAGATTGCTTTACAGGGGATACAAATAATCAAGAGTACGTAAACACAGGAGCACTTCTTAATGGTGCAACTGCTACATCGCACCTTGTTTCTCAGTTCAATGTTTCTTCAAACGGAACAGGTAACGGATTTGGTAACGCAGAGAAGGGCAAATTTAAGCTCTTAGTTGCTTACTATCCAACTGCTGGTTCTGGCATAACAAGCTAATATAGCTTAAATAAAACTTACGGGGTGGTTGGGCTGATCTCAGCCACCCCTTTTTTATATGAATATACTGCACTTCAAAGAAAATAAATTAGACGAAAAAGAGCATTGCAAAGCTCTTGAAGACGTAATCAAGAAATCCTTGATGCACGAAAAAATGACGGAGCGCAATCGTGAAGATATTGCTCGTAGGGAAGCTAAGGAAACTGCTGGCAAAACGCACCCCACTTTAGGTAAATGCGTAGCTACAATCCCAGCTAGAGATTATTTTAGACTCGTTGCTAAGTACGGTAAGGATACTGTACTATCCAAGGAGTTCTTGCAGTACTTCAACAAAAAGCACAAGGATCTTTCTCCTAATAAAGCATAATGCTACTAAGAGCTAATTCAGATTTATTTGGGACTATCAAAGCTTTGGCTGGCGTAAATAATTTTACGGACAACGAGAAAGTTATGTTAGTTTCCCTTACGGAACGCAGATTAAGCATGGCGTACAACTCCTCTCCTATGTGGGATAGGTACATAGTTGTATCCGAGAAAAGATCTATATCTAGCTTTAGTATAACTGGTATTACTGATAACGATGCGTATAATGCCGCGTACACAAAGTACGGGGATTACACACATACTGGTACGTCTACCAGTGATGCGTTTGTACCCATTGATCAAAGTGACTCCACTAACAATCAAAATACAATAATATTTTACAAGAACTCCTCGTCAAAGTGGGTTTGGGGATTAGCAACTTATAGTAAAACTACAGCAGGAGTTGTTACTATATCCGCGAGCACTGTATTTGCTACGCAACAAGATACAGAAGAATACGCATCTCCAGTCAGCGTAGAGGACTGGGGTACATTAGGTACAAGAACTGGTAACTTAGTAATTACTTCTTCTAATACTGTGCCCTATAATGAAACGCATGAGGTTCTTTCTTCTAGTACAACTAGAGTTCTAAAAACAGCAATCAATGACTTTATTAGAATACACAGAAAGCAAGCTTTCTTAAATGATTCTAGCACAGAATACAACTTTTATGCGGATTCAAATGGTGCCAATGTAATGAATAGCACTGCTTCCGATGCTGAAGTTTTTGTTACGTACAAAAAAAATATAGTGGACACAAGCACTGGAAGAATACTAAGTTCTACAGTAAACTTGGATTCAGGCACAGAAATACCTTCGGAGTTCTTTAATTATACTGCGCACGGAGTATACGCGGACTTTCTTAGAATGGATGGTCAGCATGATAAGGGAGCGTTTGAAGAAAACCAAGCTGAACTATTTTTAGCAACGGAGCTTGAACGCATTGATATAATTAACAACAACAATTCGTTGAATCATAAATTTTCAACGTATATAAACACTTCATCCAGATAATAATATGGCAAGATCAAGAAATAACGCATTGGAGTTCAGCTCCGCGGGTTCAATAATAGTAGCTACAAGTAGCTCTGATGTAACAACTGAAGGAAATTTTGGAGCTATTCAATGCTTGCAGGACACTACATTTAGTTCATCAGCTGCTGTTGTTTCTACAAGTGTAACCGATCCAGATGGCACTGCACCTGATAATTTAAATTCTAAAACATTTGGAGCAGGAACCATTATTTATGGAGATTTTTCATCCGTTAAAATTAATAACGGAGTGGTAGCATTACACAAGTTCTAGTATGCACATTAGCCTTGACTCAGCGTTGGGTCGTGATATACGGCTTAATCGAATAGGAGAGACTATCAATTCGATAGCTGTTCCTGCGGCTGGATATAGTCTTAGAAGTCTTAGTGGGGGTGATCCTTTGGCTGTGCGTGTTCGTAGAGAAGTAACAGCAGCTTCTCCACTTGAATCAGAAAAAGATTTTACTGTATCTGAAGTAGCTTCTGGAGCTTTAGTTGATTTTGTTAATTCAACTGTTTTTACTCGAACTGATGAATTAATTTTAGGTGCAGGGGCTGGTTTTGTTGGACTTGGAGAAAATATAAAATGTATAATTGGTACTCGGTACAAAGTAACTTTTGAATTAAAACAAAATTCTGGAGGTTCGGGAACTGTTTCTGGAAATCCAAGATTTAGAACATCATCTACATTTGCATATAGTAATGTTGTTAAAAGTTCTAATATAACTGAATCAACTAATAGATTTGAAGTTAATGCAGCAACAACTGCTTACCAAAGTTATTCAATAGAGTTCACAGTTGATTCTGGTACAGCAGCTGGTAAGAATTTTACATTTCAAAACTCAGATTCAGATGATGGTTATACTGCAAGAAATATAAATATTGAAGTTGTAGCAGGAAATGGCTTTATTTCAATTTGGTATGATCAATCAGGTAATAATAATAATCTTACTCAAACAGATACAGCTAAACAACCAAAGATCGTAGATTCTGGTTCTTTAGTAACAATTAGCAGTAAACCTGCTCTTGAATTTGATGGTACAGATGATCTTTTAGAAAAAGAAACTTTTACTCAAGGTACTTTATCTCAACCAAATACTTTTTTTGCTGTAGCTAAATTAGATTCAAATGATGATACTAATAGAAAAATATTTGATAGTCACAATAGCACAGGTAGAAATATGCTCTTTCTAAGTCCCACAAATGCTGGTGAGTTTGGATTTTTTGCTACAGCAGTAATAACAACTGGAGAAACTGCTGATGCGAATAATAATTTATTTACTGCTTTATATGATGGAACTTCAAGCGTTCTTCGTGTTAATACAGTTCAAAAAGCTGCTGGCAATGTAGGTACAATGTCCATGATTGGTTTAATTATTGGAGAATCACATAATCAAAATTCTAATGTATGGAAAGGAAATATACAAGAAATCATTGTTTATAATTCTGACCAAACATCTAAATTTACTGCACTTGAAACTAATATTAAAAACAATTACTCAATATCATAATGATATATTTAATATACGATAACGAAGAAGATGCCAATGCTCGTGCCGATGAAGAAGGTAAGAGAATTGGTTTATCTCATTGGATACACGGAGTAGGTTCACGAAGAGTTCTTTCAGCACAACCTACAGCTGAAGGTAAGTGGGCATTGAATGTTACTGTGTATGACTTAACCGAAGAGGAAGAATCCTCTGTAGTTAATTCATTTAATCCTGTAGAAATAGAATCAGAGTAATGGAAA
>CEPH01058488.1_pt1 | contig 11619 bp, 10 predicted proteins | sample 530571 | NCBI WGS metagenome assembly CEPH01 (sample SAMEA2620413, study PRJEB7988) | marine metagenome | biome: marine biome (ENVO:00000447); feature: surface water layer (ENVO:00002042); material: "saline water (ENVO:00002010), including plankton (ENVO:xxxxxxxx)" | depth 5 m | reverse complement strand
CTCCGGCGTGACAGGCCGGCGCTCTAACCAACTGAGCTACACCCGCGCAAACACGTGGGAGAGAGTGTCTCCGCTGCGTGGGAGGGGCGCGATTAGGCCAGCATTCGCAGGGTGTCAATCGATTCGCGCACCCCTTTTTCACATCTGTCGAGAAAAGATGGTTAGGAGCGTTTTAACCGCATTTTGAGCTTTCTCTGCGAGCACCCCCAGAGCCCTGAAAATCGGCATGGGGAGCCGTTTCATGCGTATCGGAATGCTCACCGGAAGTGTGGCCCTATGCGTGGCGCTGTGCGCCGCCACCATCGCCTCTGCCCAATCGCTGGTCGAGATCGACCGCGAGGTATTCGTGGAGCGCTCTCACGAGCAGGGCGGACGCACGCAGCGCATTCTAGCCCCTGCCGACACGCTAGAGCGGGGGGACACGGTGGTGCTGATGCTCGCCTGGAGCACGCCGCACGACAGGCCCTTCACCATTTCGAGCAGAGTGCCCCGCACCCTCGCCTTCCGCGCCAGCGGCGGCGATGCGCCGCAGGTATCGGTCGACGGAGGGCGCACCTGGGGCACGCTGGAAACCTTGCGTGTCGAAGGACGCAAAGCGACCTCTGCCGAAGTCACCCATGTGCGCTGGGATGTCGCCAACCCGCGCGCCGCGAGGGGACGCGGCGTGTTTACCTACAGCGCGGTGGTCCGCTGATCAGTTCGCGAGAATCGTGGCAGGTGCTTCGAGGCGCTTCTTGAGCGCCTGAATGAAGCTTGCCGCATCCCAGCCATCGACCACGCGGTGATCGCAGCTGATCGAGATGTTCATCAGCAGGCGCTTCTCGACCCGCTCGACGCCATCGGCACCCTTCACGAACATCGGACGCTCGACGATCTTGTTCGGGCCGATGATCGCGACTTCGGGACGGTTGATGACCGGCGTGGTCGCAATCCCGCCCAGCGGGCCGAGCGAGGTGACCGTCAGCGTCCCGCCCTGCATCTCGTCGGACTTGGCCTTGCCGGTACGCGCAGCCTCGGCCAGGCGGCCAATCTCGCGCGCGAGCTGCCACAGGTTCTGGCTCTGCGCGTCCTTGATCACCGGCACCATCAGCCCCGCATCGGTCTGCGCGGCCATGCCCATGTTGACCGAGCCGTGGCGCGTCACCACGCCTTCCTCGTCATCATAGGTGGCGTTGATCATCGGGAATTCGGGAATCGACTGGCAAATCGCAGTGATCAGCAGCGGCAGGATGGTCAGCTTGGGCCGATCACCGCGATTTTCGTTGAGCTGCGCGCGCATCGCTTCGAGATCGGTCACGTCGACCTCGTCCACATAGGTGAAGTGCGGGATGTTGCGCTTCGACGCGCTCATGTTCTGGGCGATCCGGCGGCGCATGCCGATGACCTTCACGGTCTCGTCAGAACGCGGGCCGGTGGCGGGCGAATAGCCGCCCGAATAGGCGAGGAACTGGTCGAGATCGCCGTGGCGGATGCGGCCATCCTCGGCCGGTTTCACCTGCGCCAGATCGATCCCCAGATCCTTGGCGCGCTTGCGCACCGCCGGGCTGGCGAGGACCTTGGTTTCGGCTGCTGCGGGCGCACTCTTTTCGACCGGCTGCTTGGGTGCAGGCTCGGGATCGGCTTCGTGCGCGTCGTCCGCATCGCTGGCGTCGGGGTTCTCGACCTCGATCCGCTCTTCGACCTCGTCGTCCTTCGGCGCAGGGGCCGGAGCTGGCGCGGGAGCGGGCTCCGCATCGGCGGCAGCGGCGTTTTCTTCCGCGACATCGTCCGGAATTTCGCCTTCGACTTCGATAGTGACCAGCATCGATCCGATCGCGATGGTGTCGCCCACCTCGCCCGCGATTTCGATAATCTTGCCCGCGACCGGGCTTTCCATTTCGACGGTCGCCTTGTCGGTCATCATGTCGGCGATCTGCTGGTCTTCCTCGACCATGTCGCCAACGCTCACATGCCAGGCGACGATCTCCGCCTCGGCGATGCCTTCGCCGATGTCGGGCAGGTTGAAGGTGAATTTCGCCATGTCGGTGTTACTCGCTCAGAAGCTTGTCGAGGGCCGCGCCGATGCGCACCGGGCCGGGGAAGTAGGCCCATTCGAGACTGTGGGGATAGGGGGTGTCGAAGCCGGTCACGCGTTCGATCGGAGCTTCGAGATGATAGAAGCAGCGTTCCTGCACCAGCGCGGAAAGCTCCGCACCGAAGCCGGAGGTGCGGGTCGCCTCGTGAATGATGAGGCATTTCCCCGTCTTCTTCACAGACTTTTCCACAGCCTCGATATCGAGGGGGACCAGCGTGCGCAGGTCGAGGATGTCGGCTTCGACGCCCTTCTCCTCCATCACCGCCTTGGCGACGTGGACCATGGTGCCATAGGTCAGCACGGTCAGCTGCTCGCCCTCGGTCACCAGCCGCGCCTTGCCCAGCGGAATCGCATAATGCCCCTCGGGCACGACGCTGTCGGGGTGCGACTTCCAGTTCTTCACCGGACGGTCGAAGAAGCCATCGAACGGGCCGTTATAGATCCGCTTGGGCTCGAAGAAGATGACCGGGTCGTTGTCCTCGATCGCGGCAATCAGCAGGCCCTTCGCGTCGTAGGGCGTCGCCGGGATGACCGTCTTGATGCCCGATGCGTGGGTGAACAGCGATTCGGGGCTCTGGCTGTGCGTCTGCCCGCCGAAGATGCCGCCACCGAAGGGCGACCGGATCGTGATCGGGGCGCTGAATTCACCCGCGCTGCGATAGCGCAGGCGCGCCGCTTCGCTGATGATCTGGTCGTAGCCGGGGTAGATATAGTCCGCGAACTGGATTTCGGGCACCGGGCGCAGGCCATAGGCTCCCATGCCGATCGCCGTCGCGATAATCCCGCATTCGGAGATCGGCGTGTCGAACGCGCGCGTCTTGCCGTATTTTTCCTGCAAGCCTGCAGTGCAGCGGAACACCCCGCCGAAATAGCCGGCATCCTCGCCGAACACGACCACGTTGTCGTCACGGCCCATCGCCACGTCGAGCGCGTCGTTGATCGCCTCGATCATGTTGAGCCGGCGATCGTCTCCGGTCGCGTCGCGGCCCTGCTTGGGCTTTTCTTTCGTCTCGCTCATCAGTGCGGCACCCCGTCCGGATATTTCTTGTCGCGTTCGGCCTGCGACTGCGCGTTCTGTTCCTTGAGGTGCCAGGGCTCTTCCTCGAACACGTCTTCGAACATGGTGTGGAAGGGCTGGTGCATGCCGTGGCCCAGGATGCCGTTCTTCTCGGCTTCCTTGGTGTCGGCCTTGACCTTTTCGGCCGCCTTCAGGTCCATCTCGGCCTGCCGGTCCTCGTCCCACTCGCCCAGTTCGATCAGGTGGTTCTTGAGGCGCACCACAGGATCGCCAAGCGGCCAGGCGTCGCGTTCCTGCGCGCTGCGATAACCGCTGGGATCGTCCGAGGTGGAGTGCCCTTCGGCGCGGTAGGTGAAGAACTCGATCAGCGTCGGCCCGCTATTGGTGCGCGCGCGGTTCGCCGCCCAGCGCTCCGCCGCATAGCAGGCGAGCGGATCATTGCCGTCGACCCTGAGTCCGGCAAGACCATAGCCGATCGCGCGGCTGGCGAAGGTCGCCCGCTCGCTGCCCGCAAAACCGGAGAAGCTGGAAATCGCCCACTGGTTGTTGATCACGTTGAGGATCACCGGCGCGTTATACACGCTGGCGAAAGTGCACGCGGCATGGAAGTCGCCTTCCGCCGTGCTCCCCTCGCCCACCCAGCTCGCGGCGATGCGCGTGTCGTGCTTGATCGCGCTCGCCATTGCCCAGCCCACCGCCTGGGGAACCTGCGTGGCGAGGTTGCCCGAGATGCTGAAGAAGCTGTGCTCGCGGCTCGAATACATGATCGGCAGCTGGCGGCCCTTCAGCTTGTCGCCGCTGTTCGAATAGATCTGGTTGATCATCTCGATCAGCGGATAGCCGCGCGCGATCAGCACGCCCTGCTGGCGATAGCTGGGGAACACCATGTCGTCCGGCTGCAACGCCATCGAGGTGGAAATGCTGGTCGCCTCTTCCCCGGTGCACTTCATGTAGAAGCTGGTCTTGCCCTGCCGCTGCCCGCGGAACATGCGTTCATCGAACGCGCGCACCAGCGAGAAGTGGTGCAGCATTTCGCGCAAGGTATCGGGGTCCAGCTTGGGGTCCCACGGACCGTGCGCCCGGTTGTCCTCGCCCAGCACCCGGATCAGGTCCGTGCACAGGCCGTGTGTGGCTGTCGGGTCGCAAGCCTCGTCGGGGCGCGGCTGAGCGCCAGCCTCGGGGATTTCGATGGCGGAAAAGTCCACCTCGTCCGCCCCGGGACGATAGTTGGGCTCAGGGATATGCAGCGAAAGCTGCGGCTTGTTGTCGGTTCGCTCGGGCCGATCGGCCATGCGTCTCTCTCCCGCGCCTCCGTTTGCCGAGACGCAATCTTTCACATCGGCGACCGGATATTGCGCAAGGCCCGAAGGGTCAAGCGCCCAGACCTTCCCCCGCGACCGCTCAGACCGCCACCGGTGCCTTGATCGGCGGATGGGGATCGTAGCCGCTGACCGAGAAATCCTCGATTGCGTAGTCGAAGATGCCCGGCGGACGCCTTGTAATCTCAAGCCTCGGGGCCCCGCGCGGTTCCCGGTCGAGCTGTTCCTCGATCAGGTGCGCGTGATTGAGATAGAGGTGCGTGTCCCCGCCCATCCACACCAGTTCGCCCGGCTCCAGATCGGTCTGTTGGGCGATCATCCGCGTCAGCAGCGCCGCGCCGAACAGGTTGAACGGCAGGCCCAGCGCGACATCGCAGCTGCGCTGATAGAGCAGGCAGTTGAGCTGCGTACCATTCGCACCGACGTGGAACTGGTACGTCTTGTGGCACGGCGGCAGCGCCATCCGGTCCAGCTCGGCAACGTTCCAGCCTTCGATGATGTGGCGGCGGCTGCCCGGATTGGTACGCAGCGAATCGATCACCTGGCCGACCTGGTCGATCCCCTCCCCCTTCTCGTACAGGCCATCGGGGCGATAGCGGTAGGTAGGCCAGCCGACCCACTGCTTGCCATAGACAGGGCCCAGATCACCCCAGCGCGCGGCGAAGCTCTCGTCATCGGCGATTCGCTGGACGAAATCGTCGAGCGGCAGGTCGTCACCCGTCTCCTTGACGTAGCGCGCATGCGGCCACTCGTTCCAGATCTTCACCCCCTGCAGCACCAGCGGGCGGATATTGGTCTCTCCGGTCAGGAACCACAGCATCTCGCGCGCGGCGGTTTTCCAGTAGACTCGCTTGGTGGTCAGCAGCGGCACGGCATTATCCGCAAGGCTGCATCGCAGCTGCGCGCCGAATACCGAGCGCGTGCCGATACCGGTGCGGTCCACCCGCTCGTCGCCGGTGCGCCAGATGCGCGCCATCAGATCGAGATACTGCTGTTCGTAGTGCGATTCGGTCACGGTGATCGGCCTAATCCTTTCGGCGATCAGCGATAGGACAAACTTGTCTGCAATGTCCGCTTGCGTGTGCGGTGATCCACACCTATAGGGCCGCCTCTGCCTCGCGGGGTCCGCCCCGCAAGCATCGGTCGGGGAGTAGCTCAGCCTGGTAGAGCACTGTCTTCGGGAGGCAGGGGCCGGAGGTTCGAATCCTCTCTCCCCGACCAATTTGCGCCATTTCGCATAGCAAGCCGCATGAGCCCGCCGTATTCCTCTCCCTTGAGGAAACGACCGGGAATCCTGCGGTATCGGCAGGTACGACAGCAAGCGCGGCAAACCAGAGCGGGATAACTGCCGGCTGCGCCTTTGCGCCGTGGCGCGGTGCACTTATTCGTGAGGCATATGAAAGCGCAGATCGAAATTGGCACGGATTCGGCCGGGCAAGGCATTTGCGTCGATGTCGAGGAATTGCTCGCGACGCGATTGCTCGTCCAGGGCAACTCGGGTTCAGGCAAATCGCACCTGCTGCGCCGCCTGCTCGAACAGACCGCCGGCCTCGTCCAGCAGGTGGTGATCGATCCTGAAGGCGACTTCACCAGCCTGGCCGATGCGTTCGACCATATCGTGATCGACGGTGCGGCGCATTCGGTGCGCGAGATCGAGGCGCTGGCCGGGCGCGTGCGCCAGCACCGCGTCTCGGTCGTGCTGGCGCTGGACGAGCTGGAGGTCGAGCAGCAGATCCGCTGCGCCGCACTGTTCCTCACCGCGCTGTTCGATGCCCCGCGCGAGCATTGGTATCCCGCGCTGGTGGTGGTCGACGAGGCGCAGATGTTCGCCCCTGCCGCTGCGGGCGAGCTGGCCGAGGACACGCGCCGGATGACGCTTTCGGCGATGACCAACCTGATGTGTCGCGGCCGAAAGCGCGGTCTGGCGGGTATCGTCGCAACGCAGCGCCTCGCCAAGCTGGCCAAGAACGTTGCCGCCGAAGCCTCCAACTTCCTGATGGGGCGCACCTTCCTCGACATCGATATGCAGCGCGCGGCCGATCTGTTGGGGATGGATCGGCGGCAGGCGGAGCGCATCCGCGACCTTCAGCGCGGCCATTTCCTCGGCCTCGGGCCCGCGATCAGCCGCCGCCCGGTCGCGGTGCATATCGGCGAGGTGCGCACCGGCGGGAAGAACGCTGCCGAGGGTTTGATGCCACTGCCCCAAGCCTCGGGCGAGGATCTGGAGGCGCTGCTCCATTCCGAACTGGCGGAGGAAGCCGCCAAGCCCGCGCCGCCTCCCCCTCCCCCGCCGAAACCCGCCGCCGATCTGGAGCAGGCGATCACCGCGCGCGCAGCCGAGCAGGCGCAGCGAAGCGAGAGCGGCGAGCAAACGACGGGTGATGAATCCTCGCCCGAAGATCAGGCACCAGCCGCACCGCAGGACAAGGAAGCTGCCCTCACCCGGGTCATCGTGGAACTGGCGGCGGAGGAAGGCGCGACCTTCCAGTCTTCCGCCGCGCTGTTCCGCAACTTCGCACAGCGGTGCCGCCAGCAGGGCGTACCCAGCGCGCATGTCGACATGCTCGAATTCCGCCGCCTGTTCGCCTTCGCCGCCGCAGGCCTGCACGAGTTGCCCGAAAAGCTGCGCGACACGATCGAGGAGCTCTCGCAAGCCGTCCCCGAAGACGTGCTCGCCCCCTATCTCGCGCTGGCGGTGTCGGTCGCGCGGGGTGCATCCGCCCCCGACGAGGACGAGCTTGCGCGCGTCTACGGCACATCCTCGCCCAGCCGCATCCGTCGCCTGCTGGAGCATATGGAGCGGCAGGGACTGATCGTGGTGCGCGAAGAGTTCGGCGGCGGCCGCACGATCATCGTGGTCGGGCTGGAAGATCTGGCGGACGCGGCCGCCGCTTCGTGAGCCAAGCCGCTCTTTTTGCAAGGCGGCCATTCTGCACATTTGCGCGGAACAGGCAGGTTCAGGCGCGGTTGATCAGGCAAAGGAGAGTTTCTTACATGCCTATCATCATCCTCATCGCCACCATCCTGCTTCCGCCGCTGGGCGTCGCGCTCAAGCATGGTCTCGGCACGCAATTCCTCATCAGCCTGATCCTGACGCTGATCTTCTATGTGCCCGGCCTGATCTACTCGCTCTATGTGAACTACGCCTAAGGCCATGGCGCGGGAGGATGACGCGAAGGGTCGCCATCGCGCGGTCCCTTCGTCCCGGATCGGGAGACTGAGCGGCTTCGGTCGGCTCGCCGGCGGAGTCGCTGGCGGAATGCTGGCCGAGGGCGCGCGCCGCGTCGCCTCGGGCGAGCGGGTGCGGATGAACGATCTGGTTCTCACTCCCGGCAATATTGGTCGTCTGACCGAGCGCCTGTCGCACCTGCGCGGCGCGGCGATGAAGATGGGGCAGATGCTCTCGATGGACGCGGGCGATGCCCTGCCCTCGGAGTTGTCCGAAATCCTCGCCAAACTGCGCGACAATGCCGACTTCATGCCCCCGCGCCAGCTCGACCGGGTGCTGGCCGAGGAATGGGGCAGCGACTGGCGCACCAATTTCCGCCGCTTCGAACCGCGTCCGATTGCCGCCGCGAGCATCGGCCAGGTCCACCGCGCGCTGACCCGCGACGGGCGAATGCTGGCGATCAAGGTGCAATATCCCGGCGTAGCGCAGAGTATCGATTCCGACGTCGATAATGTCGCGTCCCTGCTGCGCGTGACCGGCCTGCTGCCCAAGGAACTCGACATCGCCCCGCTGCTGGCTGCGGCGAAGGAACAGCTGCACGAGGAAGCGGACTATCGCCGCGAAGGGCGGATGATGCAGCGCTATGGCGAGCTGCTCGCCGGGCACGAGGCGTTCGTGGTGCCGACGCTCGACGAAGAGCTGACCCGCGACCGCATTCTGGCGATGAGTTACGAGGAAGGCCGCCCGGTCGAACAGCTTGGCGACCAGCCGCAGGAGGTGCGCGACAGCGTGTTCGCGGAAGTGATCGAACTGGTCGCGCGCGAACTCTTCGAGTGGGGCCTGATGCAGACCGACCCCAATTTCGCCAACTACCGCTATCGCGAGGCCGACCGGAAGATCGTGCTGCTCGATTTCGGAGCGACGCGCGAGGTCGACCGCGAAGTACAGCAATCCTACCGCGAACTATTGCGCGCCGGGCTCGACCGCGACCATGCCGGCGTGCGGCAGGCGGCTATCGATGCGCAATTCATGTCGCCCGCCGTGGTCGAAAAACATGGCGAGGCGATCGACCGGATGATCGCGATCATCCTCGGCGAAATGGCCAAGGATGCTCCATTCGATTTCGGGGACCGGGGTTTTGTCCCCGTGCTGCGTGACGAAGGCATGGTCATCGCGCAGGACAAGTCCATCTGGCACATCCCGCCCGCCGAAACCCTGTTCGTCCAGCGCAAGGTCAGCGGCACCGCGCTGCTCGGCGCGCGGATCGGTGCGGTGGTCAACATCCACGCCATCGTGCGCGATGTGCTGGAGCGGACGGCAGCTACCTAGAAATTCGTCATTGCGAGAAGCCCGCGGGCGACAAAGCAATCCATGGCTAGACTTCGCCTCCCCCAACAGGGCCGACGACGCTGCGATGCCACACCATGGATTGCCGCGCGACCTTTGGTCGCTCGCAATGACTAGGGTGAGAAGTCAGCCCTCCCTCTGGCCCGCAATCCAGCGGTCGATATGCTCTTCCAGAACATCCAGCGGCACCGCGCCGTTTTCCAGCACCGCATCGTGAAACGCGCGCAGGTCGAACTTGTCGCCCAGCGCCTCTTCCGCGCGGGTGCGCAGTTCGCGGATCTTTAGTTCGCCGATCTTGTAGGCCAGCGCCTGGCCGGGCCAGGTGATGTAGCGGTTGACCTCGGCATCGATATTCGCGGCACTGAGCGCGGTGTTCTCGGTCATGAAGGTGACCGCCTGTTGCTTGGTCCAGCCCTTCGAGTGGATGCCGGTATCGACCACCAGCCGGGTCGCGCGCCACATCTCGTAGCTCAGCCGCCCCATCTGCTTGGCGGGCGTATCGTACAGCCCCATCTCGATCCCGAGCCGTTCGGAATAGAGGCCCCACCCTTCCACGAAGGCGGTGAAGAAGGTGCCGTTGCGACGCAGCGGATGCAGGTCGAGCTCCTGCTGAAGCGCGATCTGGTGGTGATGCCCCGGCACCGCCTCGTGCACGCCCAGCGCGGGCAGTTCCCACAGCGGGCGCTGGTCCAGCTCGGTCAGGTTGATGCGGTAGATGCCCGCCTGCCCGGTTTCGAGCGAACCCGGCTCGTAATAGGCAGTGGTATTGCCCGGCGCCTGCGCGGCGGGGATCGGCTGGACCGTATAGGGCTGGCGCGGCAGGGTGCCGAACAGCTTGGGCATCCAGCCGTCGATCTGCTTGGCCAGCGCGCCGACATAGCGTTCGTACTCGGCTTCATCGGTCATGTAATATTGCGGGTCGGTGCGCAGGTGTTCGACGAAGGCCTCGCGGGTATCGAAGCCGGCTTCGGCCGCAACCTGCTCCATCTCCGCCCGGATGCGCGCGACTTCGGACAGGCCCAGCTGGTGGATCTGGTCCGGCGTCATGTCGGTCGTGGTGAAGCTGCGTACGCGATAGGCGTAGTAGTCATCGCCATTGGCGGTTTCGGCGACACCGGGCAGGCCGGTGCGGCATTTTGGCGCGTATTCCTCGGTGTAGAAGCTCAGGAACTCTTCGTAGGCTGGGAACACCACATCGGTGAGCGCGGCGCGGGCGCGGGCCTGCAGGGCTGCCCAGTCGGCTTCCGAAATGGTCGAGGGGCGCTTTTCGAACGGACGCCAGAAGGCCGATTCTTCGGGGCTGTCCGCCATCTGCCCGGTGATCTGGTCCTCGACGCCTTCCATCGGCCCGCACGCCTGCGTCAGCCCGCGCGCCACCGCCTCGCGGCTGCGGGCGATCCCGGCTTCGTTCTGCGCGCCATAGGCTTCGAGCCGCGCAACGTAGCTTTCGTAATCGGCCTTGGTGAACAACGGGGAGCTGTAGGGCAGCGATGCGATCCAGCTGAACCAGCCGCCGCGATTGGTGAACAGGACGTAGCGGGTCTGGTCGAACTGCGCGCCCTCGATCCCGTCTTCGAGCGAGGACTTGAGGATCGCGTAGTCGACCCGCAGGTCCTCGGGCAGCGCGCTCTCGTCGATGGCATTCAGCCGCGCGAGGAATTCGCGGTCTTCGGCGACGTTGCGATCATAGGCCGCCATGCTGAGGTCGCCCAGCTGCCCGTCTCCGCGCCGGTCCCCCACCGACGTCGCGAGCGTCGGACTGTCATCGAGCATGTCCTGCCAGACGTCTTCGCGCAGTTCCTTGTAATCCTCCACCGGTCCCGCGGTGAGCGGGCTGGCGATGGTGAGGGCGAGTGCGGTGGCGGCGAGCAGGTGCTTCATGGTGACTGGTTCCCCTTGTTTGCGGCAATCCCTATTGCGCCCGGCGGCGTGCGTCCAGTAGGCCGGAGCCATGGAAAAACCCGCGATCCTGTTCGTCTGCCTTGGCAATATCTGCCGCTCCCCGCTCGCCGAAGCGGCGTTTCGCGACGCTGCGGAAAAGGCCGGGCTGGAGGCGGAGGCCGACAGCGCGGGCACGGCGGACTACCACGTCGGCAGCCCGCCCGATCCGCGCAGCGTCGAGGAAGCCTCGAAGCACGGGATCGACATTTCGGGCTATGCCGGACGGCAGCTGGTGGTCGAGGATTTCGACCGCTTCACGCATATCTTCGCGATGGATCACCAGAACCTGCGCAATATCGAGGCGCTGCGGCCCGAGGGCTCGCGTGCGCATGTCTCGCTTTTAATGGATCTGGTGCCGGGGCGCGAGGGCGCGGCGATCGCGGACCCGTACCACGATGGCGAGGAGCAGTTCGAATATACGTGGGAGGATGTCGACGCGGCGGCGAAGGCGCTGGTGAAGCGGCTGTCGGAGCCGAGCTGAGCTCCTCCCTCAACGGCGGGTGACACGGGTGACACGTGTCACCCAGGTGTCACCCTGCTAAAGTCCATATCATTCAAAACCTTATACCCTTCCGGGTGACACATTGAGGTTTTGCGCGGCGCGGGCCTGCGTGCGGGGGCGAGGTGAACGACGATGCGAAAGAGCCGTCGCCACGTTAGCTTGTGCGCATGAAGTAGGAAAATGCCCGCTGCGGTGGCGCACAACCTGCTCCTCCCCCTTGAGGGGGAGGTTGGGTGGGGGTGCACTCAG
>CEPH01173087.1_pt1 | contig 11626 bp, 21 predicted proteins | sample 530571 | NCBI WGS metagenome assembly CEPH01 (sample SAMEA2620413, study PRJEB7988) | marine metagenome | biome: marine biome (ENVO:00000447); feature: surface water layer (ENVO:00002042); material: "saline water (ENVO:00002010), including plankton (ENVO:xxxxxxxx)" | depth 5 m | reverse complement strand
ACTCCGTTGAATGCACCTGCCATTAATGCACCTTGGGTTCCGACTGTCTTTCCCGTTTTTTTGCTTGATTTATTAAGTCCACCTAAAGATTTAGTAGCAGACGTTGTATCAATTTTAATTCTTATAATTTGTTCTTCACGTGCCAACTTATCTCATTTTTAATTTGTGTAAACCCCTCTTTAATCGTTTCAGGTAATTTATATTTACCTTTAGCAATTCTAATGTTTTCTGTATCTCCCCCAACCATTGGGAGTAACGATATAATTTGTTCAATCATTTTAAGTATTTCTAACGATTATATTTATCAATTCCATTTGACTTTCTCCCGTTTGTAAATTTGTTGTAACTTTATTTATATTATATTCCTCGCCTTTGTAAACTATTCTATCAGATAACGTTAATTTTAAATAAATTTTTAAAGGTAAATAAGCTTTTATTTTAATTAATCTTCTACGCTTATTAAATATATCTGTTATATAAGTTTCATATTCCTCAATAAATAATGAGTTTGGAAATGTACTTTCCCTTGTCCATTCGCTAATTTCAGATCCAAAATGAATTGTTGTAACCGGATCTGTTGTAGATTGTTCTAATGCATAATGATTAGAAGCCGTAATATAACGCCTTAATGTTTGATGATTAGTTCCAATATCGGGGTTGTCAATATCTACTACATTCACTACTGATAACCTTTCTGAAGTTAATGCCCCACTATCAACTCTAATCGGATAAAATAATAACGCTGCTCCTTGATAAGCGTTTTGGCTTTCATTTACATTGTAGCCATACATTATTTTAGTTCTTGGATCTGCACTAGTATCAAAAGCGTCATCTAATCTTTCAAACTGCATATGCCCAAAAGGCACTTCAACTTTATATAATCTACCCTCAATTTCTTTTAAGCTTGGTTCGGTATAATTAACTTCGCCCCAAGTTTTATTTGCTAACTGCCTATATCGTTCTGCAAGAAAGGTTTTTGTGTCTTTATATTTAAATAAAACTTTTTTGTAAGGTAATGCAACGTCAACGGCTTCTTTATTTAGATCCGTATATTCATCAATATCATAAGTATTATATGAAGCGTAATAATCATCAAAAGGTTTTACTGTAATAATAGCATCGTTTTGATCAATAGTACCCGTGCTTTGTGAAGCCGGATCTACATAAGCTACAAGATTAAACATTTTAAATAGCCCCGTTAAAAGATCTATAATTTTAAGTTCCGGTATTTGTTGTGTAGGAATAAATCTAAAAACAGATGAAGTAGCAAAATTAGTTGAACTTACGCTTGCAATAAACGTATCATCAATTCCAAACTCCTCATCTTCTGATTCTGTATCTCCCTCAAAGGTTACAGTGATTTGCCCACCTCCACCAGTAAAATTTATTACAGATGATGAAATAACTTTAATTTGATAATTAGATCCAAGTTGCCAAGTATCATCAAAATTTGATGGGTTTAAACTACTACTGCCACCCGTTCTAACCCAAGTTGTTGTTTGATCTCCCGTTACAACTCCACTTAAAAAAACAGGCGTTTCGTCAAAATCTTTATATAAGCCATATCGGTAAGAATCAGTTTCATTTGTATTAGGTTTCATTCTAATTCTAACTTCATTAATTTGAAAATCTTCATTGATGCTTCCGAATGGTCCAAGTGGGAAAGGTGGTATTGCAAAAAGAGTATCTGTAGCTAAAAAACCCATATCATAAGGCGTTTGATTAAAAGTTCCGAAGCCGTCTACAATACTTGTATTTTCTGTTGTGTTATTTAAGTTTTCTACGTGTCCCGATTTACGATGCATCCACATAAATAAATTATGCATTTTTGTAATCGAAGTGTTGTTAAAAAAGTCGTTGCTAAATTTTAGATTTACTGGATAGCCATTTAATACTTTATATTTGTCTTCAATCGCTTCAATGATTGTATTAACTCTAATTGCGAATTTTAATTGATTCCACCTTACGCCCCTTATCACGTTTGGATCATAATGACAATTACCAGTTTGTGCTTCTGTATCTGACGGGTTGCTATCAAAAAACAAACGTTGCGAATGAGTTATTAAAGGCGTGACAACATTTGTACTATCAGTAAAATTATTTGTCAATTTACCTAAAATCGTTCCTGGTCCATAGAATAGTACATTATCATTTAGTTTTGGTAATGCACTTAATTTGTCTTCCCCTAATATATCTTTTAATTCAACTGCTGATCCAAAGAAAGTTACTTTGTATGCATACGGCTTTCGGTTTCTTAATTCTACCCCGTTTAATTGTAGCTTACCATTTTTAAAAGGTTGTGAATTTAATTCTAAATTTGCATTTACTTTTTGTCTAGCATCAAAGCCCCCGACCACATTAAAATTATAGTAGTGTTTAAAGATCTTATTATTAATTCTATCTGCCGGAAGTGTAAAAGTTTTTGTAAACTCCGTAAAAATTTTAGCAATATCTTTTACGTCCTTTAGAGTTTGTGTAATTGATACTGTTTCATCTTTGAAAAGATTAACTTTTTCGCCCTCAATAAATAGCTCTAAATCTAATTTTGCCATTATCTAACATTTTGTATTCTGTCAAATGCATAATCGAAATCTAAAGTATATTGTATATTCGCCTTATCATTAACACCAATTTTTCTTTCTTGACTAGCCGTCTTGACAACTACCGGTAAAACTTTTAAAGCTTCATCTTCCAACCAAATTTGTTCTGCCATTAATAGTTGCTCTATAGGCTCATTTAAACACTCATTTAGAAGCGTTGTATTTAATTTAATACTATCGTTCCCTAAAACGTCAAAACGCTTTATATTGTGCTTATATTGATTGTAAGACATAGTTGTCTCGCTAAAAGTGTTTGCTTTGTAAGTACTGCTTTTAGTTTTTAAAGCCGTTGTTGATTTATTCGGGAACCAAAAAGATTGTAAAGCCCCAAACTTATTGTAAAATATAGCCCTATAATTCTCATATTTTGGTAAACAAATCTCCTCTAAAGTTAATGTAACTGATTGAGCAGTCCCCGTTGTAGAGGATATTGTAATTGTATCTCCCGTTTGAGCATTATCTGTAGTGATATTTAGATATTGTATTTTGTCTGCACTATCATTACTATCTGTTATTGATTGTGTCGTGCTTGTATCGTTCCAATTAGAATCTTCAACGTTCCAAAACTCGTCAACGAACTCCCACATACCTGAAGTTGAATCTGTTGTAGCCGTTGGATTGGTTTCGCTAAATACCGGTATTTTAATATCTCGCCCCCTTACGAAAGGTATACAAGTATTTGATTGTAATACCATTGGCGTAAAACTAGCAACGCTTGGAAGTATTGATTGCCTTGGGTTTGCTCCCTCGTCAAAATCTCCGTAGCCGTCAATAGCTAAATAATCAGATGATATAACATCTCCTAATTGAGATCCAGTTGCGTCTTTTAATATCGCATCTACTTCTACCCAAACTGCGTCAACTGCATTAGTAAAATACTCGGTTTCTAAATAATCTCTAATTAAACTTGATATATCAAATACAACGAATTGAGTAGAAGCAGTCCTTGTATATTTGGTTAGTGTATAAGTTGGCGTTGATGGTTTTGCAGTTGTGAAAACACCCGAGTAAATAAATATACTTATATTGGCAAATCTAACGTTACTTTCCTCGTCAAACTTAATAAAATAAGGGCTTCTTGCATTTATTATTGTACTCATTTCTTAATTTTTTTATTTGCTATTTTATTTTCTTTCTCCGTTTCTTTTGCAATTTTTTTAATTTGAGTTGCTATATCTTTTCCTACTGCTAATGCTAATTTTGGCATTATATATTTGTATGATAAATCTAAAGTCCTAGTAAAAAATAATCTAGCTTCTATTCCTTTATCTCTAATAGATCTTGCAATTACAAAACCAATTGATGCATAATTACCTTTTGCAAAAGTTCCGTCCTCGTTTCTAAATCTTATATTACGTTTTTTTGCCCATTCAGCAATTGTCTCGGGTGGTGGCATAGAATTTTTAAATCTATATGGGGAAAGAGCCGTTCCGATTGGCGAAGCTATTTTACCCCTTACTCCTTTGTCAAGGAACTTACCATAATCAAGCATTTTAAATAAGATCTTTGGGCTTTGATCTTTTATATAATCGCCCTTAATACTATTATATAGATCTCTTGAAACGTTGCTTTTACCTTTTGTTAATCTTGTCCTAGATTGTTGTTGTAGATATTTAGCCCACAATTTAGCTGCTTTATTTACCTCTACGAATTGCATCTGTCAATGTTGTTTCTTACGATTATATTAAATTCAAAAGTCCAACCGGCTAGTGTATTTTCAAATCTATCTCTAAAAGGTATAGCCGTAGCCGTTTCTTTATTCACGTAAAAGTTCCCGTCATATTTATCGCCTTTAAATAATTTATCAGTTAAGTGATTGCCGATATTTAAAGTTGTGTTATGAACATATAGTTCGGTACTACCTTGATATAAGCTAGGCTCTTTTTCATCGTCAAGATCATCGTGAACAACATCCATTATTAATACGCTAATTTTGTAATTTATTGTTCCCCCCTCAAACGTTGCATTGCCAACGATTATATGAGCAAGGGGAAATATAGTTTGTTTATCTAAATCAACGTCCCCTATATCTCCATTTGTAACAGTATTTATATTGGGGTTTGCTAATAGTATATCTCTAATCTTTTCAATTACCTTAAAATAGTTTTGAGCCCCCAAATTTTGATCTATACTTACACTCATTATCTAAATTTCTTTTTTATGTTTTTATTTTCTTCTGCAATCTTTTCTTTTTCAAAAGCCAAATACGTCAAACATTGATTCATTCCAAGCTTCGTTACTTCTTCAAATCTCCTAATATCTCCCTTTGAAATTGCGTAAAGTTGTTGATACCAACCCCACTTCTTACCAAACCAGTCAATTGTTCCGGTATCTCCTCCTTGGGTAAATAACTCATCATAACGCTTGATAAGTCGATCCCTAAATGATAAAAAAAAACAATTGAACTTACTACTGCGTCCATTGGCATATCCAATAAGGTTTCGTGTAGCAGATCTCCCTCATAAGCTTGTATTGTATATTTGTCTCCGACTTTCTTTTGGATCGGTCTATATAATACTGCCATTGCTTTTTCAATTTCTTGTATCTTACCAATATAAGTATCTAAATCAATATACTCACCAAATGTCATTTCCTCTAAATTAGGAATGAAGCCAAATTCTCTTTCGCCTAATTTAAACGTTCTAACTAATTTAGGTTGTTGTTGTAATATATCAACTAAAGTTTCAATTACTCTTTGAAAATCAACAAGCGTCATTCCGGCTGCTTCCTCATAAGTTAAACCACAAAATATCTCTACCATTTTAAGCTGCAGAAATCTTTCGCTATTTGGATCTTCTGTATTTGCATTTAAAATTTTATCATATTTTTTATACTCACGTAGCGTAATGTCTGATAAATCTTGTGGAATACTAATTTTTACTTTTATGGTTTTCATACTTGTATAACGTTATGTTGAAAAAAATTTTAGAATAAATATAAAAAAAAAGGGGCTAGATAACTAAACCCCCTAAAAAAACTGCTTCTGTAATTTTGCCGTTTAGGACTCGGTATATGTTGATCCTAATGGTCTATGAATCTCTCGCATAGGTTTTTTTAATATATCTCTTTTTCATATTTGCTATACTCTTTCCAACCCTCGATATTTATTTGATAAAATATACCATTCATACATACTGGCACATCATTGTCAAGTTGCATTACTTCTACTCCTTTTCCTTTATTTATCGGTACTGTAATTCGCCTAGCAAGTAATTGTAAAAAATATATGTGTTGTTCCGGTGTAGTACTATTGTGAAAATCTACTACTTTTTCAAAAGCTTTTTCCATTATCTTATATTATATATTATTGTTCTTGCTTCTTGCTCTTTGTTTTCCCAATATCTCCATTTTTTAATATCGGCTTCCTCAATTGCTATTTTTTTGTTTATCTCGCATAATCTAATTTCTGCTTTTAGATCGTCTAATTGTGTTCTCATAATTTTAGTTTTTAAATAAATTCTTTGTATTTGTTTAGATCCATTCGGAACTTATATTCCTCTTTTGTTACTACTTCGCAACCCCATTCGCTTGCAACATAATTTATATGTTTGCTAGTTGTCGGGCTTGTTTTTCTGCCACCAACGTTCCAAGGCACTTTAACTAAATAAGCGTCTTTCTTTTCGGCTACAAGTGTATCATATGAATAAACCTTGTCCCCCTCTACTCGTAAGTTTTGTTTATATCTTTTCATCTTATTTAGATTTTAAGGTTATTAGTAGAGATACAACCGGCAAAGCATTCATTTCCGGTACAGTCTTATTTTCTTTGTGAAGTAAATAATCTTGGTATTTTTTTAAAGCGTCAAGATCCCAATTCATAAAGAGATCCGTAAGTAAAGTTGTGTTTCTCATTGTTTATTGTTTTTAAAAGTTATCTATACAAGCGTTGCCAAGTTCTTTTTGAGTGCAAGGCGATATGCCGAATGCACAACCAAATTTTTCTCCGGCTATTGTTTTTGCTTGATCTTGTGATCCGTCTATCCAAAATAATTGGTTGCCGTCCCAGTCAGTTAAAGGCATCCAAACTTTTTCGAAGCCATTGTGTAAAAATGTTATCCAAACTTTTTCCGGTACTATTATTCCCTTTTCAGTTTTTCTTGTTGTTACTTTAAGTGTTGATTTCATTGTTTTATCGTTTATTATCATACTGCTAATTTACAACTATATTTTAGTTATACAAAATTTTTGATAACTTTTTTTTAAATAATTTCAAATTTTTTTGCTCCTCTCGGGGCAAGTTGTTCTGCTTTTAATATAGCTTGACGGGGGCTAATAGCTTTTACCTTTACTCTATCGTAGTCATAGCCCATATCTACGTCCCCGATAAAGTTAAGATACCAAAATTCAACTTCATATGTTTTGGATCTTTTTGCCTTTTCTTTTACTATTTTCATTTGCTAAATAATTTAGGTGAATTTTTAATTTTCGTTTCGGCAAACTTCATTACATCTTTTTCAGTTTTAAATTCTTGTGAGTGAATTTCTTGTGCCTTTCTTCCGTAATCGCTGAACCAATATAGTACATAGATCTTACGTCTTTCATTAAAAAATAATTTTGGTTTCCAAAAATAATCTTTGTTTTCAGCTTTTTCTAAATAATTAGTTTTCATATTTCTCTTATTAGTTTTTCAATTTGTTTAAATTCGTCAAGCTCTTTTCTACATTGATCTATTTCACTTTCTACGATCAATAATAATTTGGGACTAGCATCAGCCCACATTTGCTCGTTTTTAACTCTTTGTAGCCGGTTTATACAATTAAGCAGTATAAGTTGGTTGTCAAGATTTTTGTGAAGTTTAGTTTGTTTTTTCATTCGTATTTACTTTTAAATTTATTAGCTAATTTATTAATTGCTTCTTTATCCTCGCTATCAAGACTTTCTGAATTTTGATAGGCGTAGTATTTTAATATATGTTGTACTGATATACAATCGCTTTCTGTTAATTTTACTTTTCTCATTTTTAATATCCTTTTAATTCTACTATGTATCTTGAATAGCCGTAGCCCTCGTTGTTTACTAAAAAGGTTTGATTACCTCTTTTGACAACATATATGTATTTGTTGTCCTCGCTATCTAATTCTCTTGGGAATATATAATCAAATGCACTAGTGTGAATACTAACTTCTAAATTAGGAGCATTGTATACTGCTTGTATTTGATCGTAAGTAAGATCCGTAACGTTAACGATAGTTCTGCAATCGTCAAAATCAGTTTTTCTCTCAAACGGAATAGTAAAATATCCGTCTTTGTTTAAAGAAGCTATTTGCTCATAGTTTCTTTCTCTATTTACTTTTTGGGGGTTTAAATAATTTGTTTCCATTTTTTTATTGTTTAAATTTCTGATACTAATTTAGAACTATATAATAAGTTATACAACTTTTTTGATAACTTTTTTTGTTTTTTTTTGCTCTACAGATTAAAAAAATTTAAAAAAAATTTTAATTAATTGCGTAAGTTCCGTAGTTGGGACGGCTTAAACGATTTACAACGCTATATCGTAATGCATCTAGCCCGTGATTAAAAGCGTCTACCGGCTTGTTTGTTAATTGCCCGTTTTTATCTTCTATGTATTTATAGTTCCTTAACTCTTTGATGAGGTTTATAGATCTTTCAGTAACGAATAATTTATATCTCCTAATCATATCTATTCCTATATTAACAGATCCTTTTATTGTCGGCTTTACGTTCCAACCCATTCGGTATATTTCCTCTATTGATTTAGGTTCAGCACTATCGCAAAATACTTCTTCTCTACGATCTATTCCAATTGTTTGTAATTGTTTAGCAATATCTTGATTTGTCATACCCGTTCTGTATAACAACTCATTTACATACATATTATCTCCCTCAATAAAAGTTTCTACAATTGCAGTTGGATCGTTTGTATAGCCGAAGTCAAGCCCTTTTGCAATTAGCTTTGCCGTAGTCGGAATATCTTTAATTGTTCTAAAAGTGAATACAAGTGAACGGCTTTTCCCCCTTTCGCCTAGACCATAAACACGCCAATAGTTTTCATCTATATCTTGCAGTCTTTCTATCTCCTCAACTACAACTTGATTTAAAAATGGATTGTCTTTGTAAGTGGTTTGAAAAAAATGAACATCGTCCCTTGTCAATACTTTATCATAGATCCAATGAAATTCTTCAGACGGGTTGTAGTCAATTACAATCTTTTCGGTTGTTCTAAAAATCAGTTGTTGCCAATCTTCAAACGTTAATTCATTACACTCGTTGATAAACAATAATTCTCTTTTACGCCCACGTATCTTTGTTGGCTGATCTAATGAAATAAATTCTACTCGGTTTCCGTTTATCCAATACTCGTGAGTTGTCTTGTAGTGTAGTTCTTCATAGTAGATATTATGAGATTTAAGTATGTCAAAAAAATCTCGCATCACTGTTCCCCTAACTGCCGGAAACGTTTTTCTAACTATTGTAATTGTTTTATCTGTATTTTGGCTACAATAACTTAACAAGATCCAAAGAAGTATATTATAGGTCTTACCACTTCTCGTCCCCCCTTGTTCTACTACAATCTTTTTTTTAGAATTAGTAAGGTGTTCAAATACAACGTTTGTTTTAATCTTCTTTATCAAGGTTTTTTATTATTTCAACCTCAAATAATTTAGTACCCTCTACTCCGGTATGTTCTGTTCTTTCAACATACCCCCTTTGTTTGCCTTTCGTTTTTAAATAAAATATAGTAGCACTAGTATTGTTTTCGGCTATTTGTCTATGCAATTGACTTTCAGCGAAATCTAAAGCAACGTTTTCTAATTCATCTACTTTCTTTGCAAACTCCGGATCATTATTATACCAATCATAATAAGTTGTTCTGCCTACTCCTACATTTTTACAAGCCGAAGTTACTACCCCTAATGATTTTTCAAGGGCTTTAAGTAACGCCTTTTTTATGTGTTCGGTTTTGTTCATTTCTCGATAAGTTTAATTATATAATTTAATATGTCTTTTGCTTCTGTTTGATTATTGTTTGGCATTAAAGTTACATTATTTTTATTTATTATATTTTGTATTTTAGTTTGTTTAGATTTTTTAAACCTTTCAGTTTGTGTATCGTTTCGTTCTACGTGCCTACTTTCAATAACCTTGCTATCTGTTTCAAGTATTATTTTTTCGCATTTTACTTTGTCAAATAAAGATTGGTTAAATAGCCGATCTCCCTCAAATAAAAATGTGCCACGTGGAACTTTCTTTATTAGTTCAATAAAGTGTGGTTGTACTGCCATACTTAATTTATCCGTCCCACTAAATAATTCGTTTGTATATATTCCAATAATGTATATATTCTTTTGTCTGTTATACAAACCTTGAACCAATTTATATTTAAACGTTTTTAAGGGCATATAATGTTTTATTATATTTCGCATCAATGTAGTTTTCCCACTTGCCGGAATGCCCCCTATTGCTATAATTCTTTCAGCCATTTTTCTTGATAAGTTTCTTTACGGAAGTCCCACAATACAGACCAGTCCACCCCGTTATCTACATTGTTTTCCATTTTTTCTATTTCTTTTCTTTGTCTTTCAATATAATATCCAATATAACGTTTTCCCTTTCTAAATTTTTTATAGGCACATAAAGTTGTTTCTATATTCCAAATGTTTTTATGTTCAATATCTAGTTTTTCAATCTCCTCTTGCAGAAGTTTAAATTGATATTGTAAATATCGGATCTGTCTCGGGTGTAATTTTTTATCTATTCCGTGTGTGTCTAATTCGTAATTGCCAAGATAATACACTAAACCATTACGACAACTTTCAGCATTTTTAAGATCTAAATAAGTCGGCTCGAAATCATAGCCCGTTAAAACGTTTACCATTTCAAGATATATAAACATAGTGAATCTGCCGAAATTTTTAATTTGTAAAAGATCTTTATAGCAATTATCATATGTCATTTGTTTCGTTGGTTGTTTTAGTGATTTAAAATAATCTTCTTGTTTAAAATCTCCTAATAAGTTTTTGTAGCTTTCAAACGTTTCAACAAATCTGTTTTGTGTTTTTACTCGCAGACGATCTGTTTGAAATAAAGTTTTATTTTTATTCGCATCCCACCACCTTTGTAATCTATCAACATTTACATTTTCGTAATCAGGGAATTCATTGTAAACATAATATACCATTGTTGCGGAATAGCAAGTTCCAAACAAAAAAGCTAACCAGTAGCGTTGTTCTATATTTAATTCAAAGCGATCTGCCACGTATCTTAAACAATCGTTGCTCGGATCAATGTCTTTCGCTTCACTAGATTTAATATGATAGTCTATGTAATCCAATATATATTTTGTTTTTCTCCTTTTTTTGTAATAGTTACTCCGGCTTTAGTCATTCCCATTTTTAAATAGAATTTATTGCCAACTACATTATCCTCGTTGCATTTTAAAAATATAGGTTTTTTTAATCTATTAAATAAATCTTTTCCTACCCCTTTTTGAGTTGAGCCGTTTTTTACTGCTATCTCATATATAACATTAGCTTTATATTTCTTACTATAACCATATCTAATAAAGCCGTGTTCTTCATATATCTCGTAGGTGTATGGTGTATTGCCCTCTAAAAATTTATCCCAAACCCAAAACAAATTAAAATTACCTATGTGCTTTTTATGTTGTTTGTGTAACTCTTTTATAAAAGCTTCATCGTCTTTTGTTGCCTTTCTAATCTTCATATAATTGATTTGGTTTTAATTGTTCCGGTTGAAACGATTTATCAACCCTTTTAAATATATCTTTTGTTGATGCGTAGAAAATTGCATTAGAATGACTTAATCTCCATAAAGGTCTATTACTATTCCTTATTGCTAAAAGTTCATTAGAAGCCGTTAAAATAAGCCCTGCGAACGATCCTTTGATATTTCCAATATAATCTTTTAATAGATCTTTATTAGCCCCGCACTTTTGTAAAATTATCTCGCCATCGTTATATGTTTGCATTTTAATTCCGTAATGTAATTCCATTTCTACTTTTGTTCTCATATCTAATACGCCATTAAATACAAGAGAAAGAT
>CEPH01085707.1_pt1 | contig 11635 bp, 25 predicted proteins | sample 530571 | NCBI WGS metagenome assembly CEPH01 (sample SAMEA2620413, study PRJEB7988) | marine metagenome | biome: marine biome (ENVO:00000447); feature: surface water layer (ENVO:00002042); material: "saline water (ENVO:00002010), including plankton (ENVO:xxxxxxxx)" | depth 5 m | reverse complement strand
GACAGCTTGTGAAAGTATCTTTTCATATTCAGCATCCAAATTGTTTAGGGCATCACCATATCCCTGTTCGATTATTTCATTAAAAAGATTAAGCTGACCTACTGCTGTAATGAGTTGGGAATCAGACATTGCACTTAGTCCCCTTACAACAGTTCTTAGCCTTCCTTGAAATTTTCTTTCTAGCTTTTCTATATTTTTAACAAATGAATTAACTGCTGGTTGGACTTGCGCCATTTAATATTCTTTGGAAAGATGATTGTGGTTGCTGAGAGTTCGCTACTGTTTGATTCTCTTGCATGATACCTGACATTTTCATTTCTAATTCTTCTTCGCTCATATCAGGATTATAATATAATAGTAAATCTTTTTGGCTAATTATATTATTATCTAATTTCCATGATAACATTTCACGCTCTTCTTTAGGCGACATTGGAAAAGTTACTTCGCCAAAGTCTACGGCATATTCTTCAGATAAAGTCAAAATATTATGCACCTCTAAAATACGCCTATCTATTTCATACCTATCATGCTCAAACTCTCTGAATACAGCTTCATCACTTTTCCTTGCCTCTAAATTTTCAATCTCCATTATTCTAAGAGCCTCGCCACTAGGGGCATTGCCTCCTGACTCACCCCACCTGATTCGCAATTGATTGTTTTCTGCGACTTGATTAGCCATAGACTTTGTTGCCTCTATAAGCTCAATTAAACTACCTCCGGGAGCTACATAATTAAAAGTTGCGCCCTCTGGTAAAATATATGCATTATCTATCCCTGCAGAAAGTTTGCTTTGACCTTCTTCCAATCCTGTAAATACAGGCTGACCTAACCTAAATCTAACTGATAAAGCTATCTCAGTCATAGCTATTGCTATATGTAGACCTGCTCTTGTGACATCATAAGATGCCTTACTAAAAGCTACTTTAGATATTGGCACGATACCATAAGGATTTATCATTTCTGAGTTTTCTTTTACAGCAAACCTGTATCCTTTTTCATCATATTCAAAATGCATTCCTTGTACGCCATCTCTTTCTTCTGACCAAAACACAAATCTTTTTTTAGTGGGGTCTACGTTTTCTATTTCATAGCTATAAGCAAATGGCTCTGTTTCTCCTCTTACATAGTACTCTTGAACGTTAGGTAATATCTCATATTCAAGCCTATTCTTTCTTTCATTGTACATTGACTTCATGTAGCAACACCCTAATAACCACGCTAACTCGCTAAATTCACGTGTTTTTGTGTTTATTCTATAAGTTAGTTGATTGTAGTCATCATTGACCTCTCCAGCAATTAACCTTTTAGCATTCTCTTTATATATCATCATTCTTGCTTTTGCAAATCTAGGTACACAAGAGCCAATAAAGGGTGGAACTTGGCTTAATGATTCACTAGCAAACCACTGTTCTATATGCTTATCTAAATTTTGATTATAATAAAAATCTAATGATTCCATCATATCGTAATTTTTTTGAGCTAAGTAATTTTGCCCTGCATCTACTACGCTACTTAATACAGCCTGCTCTGAAAGATCAGGGATTAAAATTCTATTTACACTTTTACCAAAATTGAACATGTTGACCTCTTACCATTTACGTGTTGTTCCTACCATACGCCTGATTGGAAACTTGTATTCTATTCCATAACTACAAGCATCAAGTGCATGTGTTAGTTCCATATTGTCTTTTGCAAGACCGCCTTTTTTGTCCCTTTGGCATTGCTCTAAATCTTTTACTAAGAATTTGCATTTAGGGTCTACAGTCATACCTATTTTACCCTCGGCATCTTTTAGCTTTCTATTTAAACTATTTAGCCTGTCTATATGGCTTGGATGCCTGTTCTTAGTGCGAATAATAAACCCATGATCTCTTAATATTTGGTGATCACTTCTTCTGCTGGTGGTAGATCGTGCCTTTCCAGCAGGGTCAGGATAACATTCAATATTTGGTGCTATTCTTTTCATAGCCATAGCAAGTTCTTCAGTATTGCTATTTTTTAATCTTATTTCTTCATAAAAATGTATAGTGCCATCTGTATATTCTGTACATAAAACTGCTGTATTAAAATCAACATTGAAGTCACAGCCCCACCATAACTTATTAGACATATCTTTTGCCTTAACACAATGTACGTTTCTATCAAAGTTCCATGCAGCCCTGTTGCCAGTTGTTTCAAATGAACCCTCAAATTCTTGTTTAAATACAGTTTCATCCATAGTCCTTTTAGCAAGTTCAACTTCTTCTTTGCTTACAAAACCTCCCTGCAGTGTAGTAAACTGCCATGACTTCCAATTCTGTTCTGATTGCCCTTTGCTATAAAGCTCATACATCATATCATAACCACTAGGTGTCCCTATAAATAGACATTCTCCCTTGGTTGTAGAAAGCATAGGCATAACGATTTCTTCCCACACATGTGGTTTAATATATGCCATTTCATCCATTACGACTTTTGTAAGCTCTACACCCCTTAAATTATGTTCATTGTCTGCACCTTTGACTGCTAATTCTGCACCATTCTCGAAGATAACGCTCATTTCAGATTCATTTAACTTGGCGTTTTTAAATGCTCCAAACATTTGCCTTAAAACAGGAAATACAATCATTTTACCTTGTCTGTAAGTTGGGGTTATAAACCATCTTCTTTCAGCTAATTGAAAAGGCTCTTTTAAAAGATACATTAAACTTAATATTGTTTTGCCCCATCTGCGACCAGCAACTATTACTTTAAATCTTGCAGGGTGATTTAATATATCTTTTCTAGTTTTGTTTAAACTCCAATTAATCAACCAAACACCCTGTTATATAAAGATTTAGGAATTTTTTTACCCTGCTTATATATTCTTTGCATTCTTGCAATATCTCTTGCCCTTTGCTTTCTTTTTGCCCCTTTGGTTCCTGTAAGGTATTTTTTTGGCACAGTTTTATAAGTTTTATCTTTAGCCACTTTTCTGTTCATCTTTCTTTTTTTCTTTCTCCTCATTTGCCCACCTTTTTTTGTGCTATTCTATGGGACTGAACAAATGTTCTGCCTTTCCTCATTGCTGTTACCATGGCTCTTAAATGTTTTCTTGTGTGGTGTCTTGCGTGCCTTCTCATCGCAGTTACTTGCCTTTTGCTTAAGCCATCTACACTAACGCCTTTGACCTTCATTTTTTCCTTCTTCTTTTTCTTTCTTTCCTTACTAATATTGGGTCGTGCTTAATTCTTTTTTGACCTTTTACTATTTTAATAAAGGAGTTTACTCTTGCTATCCCCCAGCTACTAGGCGTCATTCCTTTTCTGGTTCCACTGCTCACTGCAGCACCCAAACCTCTTTTGTATACTTTCATCAAAGATGATTTAGATATTTTATGCTTTTTTGCCAAAGCACCTAGTCTGGTAGAAATTGTTTTTCTTTTTTTAGCCATCGTCTATTACCATTACTTGTATTGGTTCTGATTTTGTTACTGTTTCTTGCCTGTCCAGTGCTTTACCTTCTAATCTTTCCACAATAAACTGTATAGCTCTGAGATCTCCACGTTCTGCTAATTGAAATAACTTTGACACAACAACCTCTCTTCTTTCTTTGTCGCCTTTTTTAGCAAAACTAAAATCTTTTATTAAATCGGTATAAGCATTCTTTCTGCCATTTGGGTTTCCAGACTCACCTTTTTTCCACCTGTTTCCCAAAGTGTTGCCTTTTGCAAAACCTCCAGTATCATTATGTTGTTTATGTTTGCTCTGTGTTTGTTTATCAGTCATAATCAACTAATGCCATTACAAAAGCTTTATTTAATTTATCTATCAAATCTTTGACCTTATGAGTGTCAATCTCAAATACATCAAATTCAAGCCTGTAATTGCCTGTTGTTTTTAAGTTTTTTATACCAACTAACTCGGTTGTTAGCGTAATTCCCCTATCTTCTTTTTCCAAGCTTCTTCGCTTTTTTCTTTTTCATTCCCTTAGATTTTTTCTTTTTCTTAGATCCGCCATGATGGTAAGGCATAATATACTCCTTATTTATTTATTATTAATTTATAAACAAAATGATGTAATATAAAATGCACAAAGCCCCCAATTCTCATGGAGGCTCTGCTTGTCGTACTTAAGGAGATTAATTTAATAATCTAGGTTTAGAACTGCTAATGTTTCCTACGTGCAAGTTTACGCTTTTACCTGAATTTTGACCTGCCCTATAACCATGCTCATTGCTGGAACTTTGACCCCTTACATAAGAAGCTTTGCCCTTTCCGTATTTGTTTGCCACATAGTCTCTTACAGCAACTAATTGGTTTGTCGTAATTAAAGCAAAAGTCTTTTCATCAACAGTCTCTTTGACTTCTTCTCTAGCTTCATGTAATCTATCTTCTATTGCACTGACAAAACCTTTCTTAAAAGAAGCTTTGAAACCCTTAGCTTGTTCCAACATACCTAGCTTTTTAAAATGATAATATGTTTTTTTCTGCTCTCTATTGCAATCTTCTAGCATTGATTTCCAAGCGTAAGAGAACATGTGGATAGCAAATTTTCTATCCTGATCTCTTCCTGCAAACCATATATCATTAGAACCCCTGCTAATAAGAAAAGTGCAGTTATTTGCTCTTGCAATACAACTCGCCAATCTTTCTACGATTGCTTGCCTTCTGCTAACAATAGGTAAACCATTTTCATACTTATCAACCATTTGGTCTGTGATGCTTTCATCTGAATTTTCAGGGTCAAAAGCCTGTATTTCAGTCATGGCTATTTTATGCTGTAAACAAAGTTTATTGAGCTTTTTCATAAAAGCTTCTGCCTCAGCTTGATTACCAATGTTTTCTGCGCTTGTTGCGTGGTTAAGCAACTTTTGCATTTTGTCTTTTAATTTGATTACTTCGTTTGATGTCATTTTAAACTCCATTTTTGTTTTAATATTCATGACTGATCTTACAATTTATAAAAGTTATAAGCAACAGTAAAGGGTAAGTGAACCCTTTAAAATAATTTAAATTGACTAGGGTCAGTTGCTTTTTTGTTATCTAAAGATAAAATATATTCTATTATCCTGTCACAATCAGACATGTCTTCGTTCCTGAATAAATTGTGACTATATTTATTTTTTATATTTTGTATCGTAGTTTTTTTAGAATCCAACCATTTTTGGCTTTGCTCGTCTTTTCTCGCAATGTGCCTAAATTTTTTAATGTTTTCAGAGCATTCGAGTATAATTAACCTAAAGAATATATCTGTTTTTAATATGTAGTCAAACAAAGTTTTTTTAAATAACCTATCCCCTTCTAAAATAATATGTTTTTTAGGTTTTTGTTGTTCTAGGTACTCTATGAAAACAGGTTGAACTGCCATGCTGAGCCTATCTGTTCCATCGAAAAGCTGATCTTCATACAACCCAACTATTACTATGTTTTCATTTTGATGCCCTTTTAACAACTTTTTATACTCAAACCTTTCTTTTATGTTTTCTTTTTTAATAATTTGTTTCATAAGAGTACTTTTTCCAGTGCAAGGCTCTCCACCTATAATAGTAACTTTAGAACAGTTCATAATTACTTTTTTCCTTTAACATTTTTATAGGAAAATATTCATCTCGATAATCCCATAAGGGAGACCAATTTACACCTTCCTTAACCCAAGTTTGCATTTTTTTAATTTCTTTTCTTTGCCTTTCGACATAATAACCAACATATCTTTTTTTATTTTTTTTATGTTTTTTGTAGGCACATAAAGATGTTTCTATTGCCCATACATTAGTGTCATGAGGTCTTTTGTTTTCGATTTCTCGATAAATTTCCCAAAAACCCTTTTCTAAAATTTGGTAATGCTTTTTAGATAGTGGCTTTTTCCTATTGTAACTTATTAAATTATCTAATCCTAAAGCGTAACAAAGCCCATTTCTTGAAGATTTGGCATTTTGAAGATCTAACCCATCTGGCTCCATAACAAACCCAGTCACATGGTGAATTACGTCTAAATAAATAAACAGACTAAACCTTCCCATTTGATACACATTTTTAAAAAAATTAAAACAATTTATATAAGTTTTTGTTTTGGAAGATCCTATAAGCTTTTGATAGGCATGTACTTGGCTTTTGCCTATTAATTTAGTATAACTTTTTATTACGTCTACAAACTGGTTTCTGCTTCTGATCCAGGCTTTGTCTGTTGTAAAAATTAAATTGCTTTTATTCTCATACCACCACCTTTCTAATCTTTTAAAGTCTACTAATTCATAATCTGGAAATTCATTAAATATATAGTAAGCTGTAGGTGCACAATAACATGTTGAATATAAAAAACACAACCAGTATCTTTGTTCAAGGGTTATATCAAATCTATTCGCAATGTAAAGCAGGCAACTGTTTGCTGGGTCTGTATCCCCATTGCTCATCATTTCTATATGATATTTTATGTAATCTTTTTTTCTGTTCAAAAAAACAACCTATTTTATAAATTATGTTTGGTTTTACGCTATGTGAATTTTTAATTCCTGACCTTTTTAAAATGTCTCTGGTAGAGGCTATGAACACAGCCTCGCTTTGAATTGAGTACCATAAAGGTCTTAAATTATTTCTAACAACCTCAATTTTGCCTTTTTTAAAATATAATCCTGCAAAGCTTACCTTATTATTTTTTAAAAACTTCATTGGGTTTTCTATGTTCTGTAAAAAAATTTCACCATCGTTATCTTGATTCATTTTTATGTTAAATTCTTTTTCCATCTCACCTTTTTGTTTCATGCTTATCACTCCATTAAAAACCAAAGCATTGTTTTTATAGCTTATAGGCTGATTATTTTTATGGTCTTTCCAATCTCCGCTTGTTGAATATCTGTTATGATAAATGAAATCATTAGAAATTTTGTTTTTAAAATACTGTATTGCTTTTTCTATATAATGAAATTTTTTAATTTTTATTTTATTTTTTTCAATATGAGCAAACCCAAAACTATGCAAACCTCGTATTGATGATTGCTTTATTATTTCTATAAAAATATTTTTTTCTTTTTCATTAAGAGGTTTATTTTTTAAAACAGTAGCAACGCCACACATTACAATTCACCTGCTATAAATCTTTGCCCAATATGTCTTTGTTTCATCTGAATCCTTTTCAATTCTTTTTTAGGAGGTAAACACTTATACATATTATTTCTGTAATACATAACAAAACTCAACCTGACGCCATCTTTTTTCTTTTTAATAATTTCTGTGTTTCCGTGAATCTGGTGCACATCAACTAATAACAGGTCGTTAGTTTCAAGATTTACTGCAACTTTAAATTTAGGCAAAACAAGATAAACCGGCTCAATGTCTTTACAGTAAGCAACCAAATTGCCAAATCCCTTTGGGTAATCTCCTTGGTCAGTATGAAAAGCAGTTCTATAGTCTTTATTAACAGTGATTGTTGAAAAGGCTGTATCTCCTATTCTATAATTAGGGTCTGTTGCTAACACCATTGCTTTTTGCTTTTTATATCTTTCTGGCACAATATCTTTGAAACCTTGGTCGACTGTATTAATTAAAGGCATCGATTTTTCAAATTTTTCTTTTTGGTTGATATTGAAAGCTGTTGTTCTGCAATAATCATAATGCCCAGATCTGTCAAAATAACCAATAATACCGCTTTTATCTTTAACGACCTCTCCAGTTTTTTTGTCAAACACTTGTAATGTTTTTGTTCTTTTGCCTTCTTTAGTAATCGAGTGCTTTCTAACCCCACCACTAGAAGAACCTCTATTGCTTGTCGATTGTGCAGCCTTTTCTAAATTTAAAAAAGCATCATGCAAAATCTTATCTTTGATATAGTTTTTTCTTAAAAATAAAACTGGCTTATTATTTAAATCGTAACAATCGCAGTCATAATTAATTATTTTGTCGTAGTGCTTTTCTTCTGCAAATACACCAAGCATGTCATTTAATTTTTTGCCATGCACTTTTGTTTTAAGTTTTAATTTTTCCATGCCTCTCCCTTACCAGCTTATAAATTAAATCAGAATAATTATCTAATTTATAAATTTTTAATAAATCCTCACATTTTTGATAGAATATTTTTTTATTTCCTATTTCAAATGCAAGTTGAATATATTCTATTTTAGTATTATCTATTTCGCCAAATTTTTCCTTTGGGCTCATGTCAAATAAAGTTAAATCTTCACTCATCAAAAAGCCCTTTTATATCTGTGTATTCATAATTTTGCATTTTTTTATTATTTGATTTAGTGTAGCTAATTCCTGTTTCTTTAAAACCTATTTTTTTATAAAAATAATTAGATTCTTTGCTGTCAAAATCGGTTTTTAACGAAATTGGCTTTCCAATGTAATCTATTATTTTTCTACCAAACCCTTTTCTTTTTTCCGAAGATTTAGTAGCTATTTCATAGACGACATTGACTCCGTCTTTAATTCTAGTTAGATAATGACAAAAACAAACGCCTTCTATCACAATCCAATGCTCATTGTTTTTTTCGTTATCCCAAAATCTTTTCCATTGTAATTTACCATAACCTGCACCACCTAATATTTTTTTGTTTTCTTTGAATATTTCTATTATCCATTTTTCATCATCCCTAATCGCTTTTCTTATTTTGTATTTACGCACCATGTGCACTTTTTCCTTTTTTTTCCTATAGTTGGTATGTTGCCTTTGGGATATTTTAGCATTTTCCTAAAATCCACGTAATGCGGTACAAAAGACCAAACATGACCGCAATCATCACAAAAGTATACTGTTTTGTCGATTGCATATTCTACTTTGACATATTTGTTATATCTCCACCTTTCTTTAAGAGGTTTTTTCTCTGTTTTTCTTAAAATGTAATCTATAATATGCTCAGAGTTTTTCTGCGACATATTCTACCCTACAACAGCTGGATCCTTCTTTTAACTGCCATTTATTATTTGGCATCTCTTTTTTTCCGCATCTACTACAAAAAGCAATATACAGATCAGTAGGCGTTTTTTTAAATTTAGATTCAAAAGGTTTTAATTTAGATTTTCCTGTTTGACTCCACTCTATATTGTTATCACGCCATTTTATTAAACGTCTTTTTATATCAAAAGTTTTTTGCATTTCAAACTTTAGTTTTTTGCCATTTTTGTTTGATTCTGTCCAATATGATATAAAATTTTCTACCTGTTCAAGTTCCATAGGTGGATTAAGTTCTGCGTTATTAATAGTCCAAGTTTCTTTTTGAAATTCAAGTTCTCTGATAGTTTTATCTTTTACTTTAATCCTCTCTTTATATTTATCTTTAAGGGTATCGGATACAGTTATCAAACCCTTTTCTTTTAATCTCTTAATTACACTCAAATGTGGTTTGGAATTCTCTTTAAGTTCGCCATATTGAAAATCTACAAAAGAAGGTATGAAATATTGTTTTCCATTTTTTATCTCTTTCATCTTTTCAGTAATTACTTGCGGTAGCCTTCTGTAGCTAACTTTATCACCTATGAAAAATTCTGCAGCTTCCCAATCGGCATCCCATATACCAGCGTGATCGCATCTTGTTAGTAAATATATCCATATTAATTTAGTCCGTGGTGTGAGCCTTCTAAACCAAGCTTTGTCCCAAATCTTAGTGTCAATAAATCTCTTTGCCATTCAATTCTCCTATTTTTGTTTCTAATTCACTTTTAATCTGTTTATAATCTAACTTATTTTTATTTATAGAGTTAGCCTGTTTTTTCAATTTAGCTATTCTTTTTTTACCTAAAGTTTTAACTGCCCAATTTTCTGCTTCAATAGGGTTTTTATGCCACCAATACAAGTGACACCCCAAACATAAAGCTTTTACATTGTCAACATCGAACTGCATTTTTCTATATTTTCCTTTAGGGTAGATGTGAGATGCGTGAAGGTTTTTATCTTTGCCACATTTCAAACATCTTTTATCCCTCAGCAAAACATAATCTCTGACTAATTTATTTAATTTTGTTCTCTGCGCTTTAGTCATTTACCTTTTAGATAAAACATCTTTAATTCTAGAAGCCTATTATGAGCAGACCCATTTTTTTTAATCGTTCCTTTTTTTAAAAGCCTTTCGTAAAAAGATACAGCTTCCCTTTTTCCAAATCTTTTATGTTTAGGTAAACAATTCATCATCAGACCTTTCTTCATATTTTTCAGGCATACTACATGCTATTTCATACATCTTGGGCAGTAATTCTTTTATCAAACCCACCCTATCTGCAATTCCTTCATCGTTATGTAAGGGAAATGAACTAACCAGCTTAGTTGTATTATTGAAAGCCATGCCCCACTTTATATTTTGATCTGTGTCAGATTTAGGGGCATTTTTTGTTGTTGGACTTACGACATACATGGACCTTCCTTCGCCAGTTGGTTTATGTTCAATTTTCACAGTGTCGCCTTTATTGTAGTGTTGAAGCATCTCATGTGCTTTGTCAGAAGCAAAATAACCCTTTTCGACACCATCATGAAGCACTCCGTACAATCTCCAGGGTCCATTTTGATTTACTCCGGTTTTAGGTTCATCAAACTTTAATGTAACTATTACTGATTTATTTTTTGGTATCTCTAAAAGTGGTCTGTCAGCCATTTTACCCTCCTAATATGTTATGATTTGATAAATAATTCTTATTAACATCATAATAGATAATGGTATTATGATAATTGGTAATTTTGTATCTAACCAATTAAAGATATATTCTATTAAAGAATTCATTTTTTCCTCCCTAATTTATGTATTAAAAACATTATATAATGAATAACAGCCAATAATAATAAACCATTAAGCAAATATTCGCTTATATCAACTATTATCATAATATATCTCTTTTATCATTTCCCATAAAGTTTTTTTAGGTTCTTTATCATAAAAATGCACAGCCCATAAATCTTTTATGTCTTCCTGTATTTTATGAACTCTAAATAACATACTAAGATTTAATAATAAAATCATAAGCATTGTAAACTCCCAATAAGGAAAATACTCTACACTAAAAAGTGCCTCCCAGTAGTATCTCATATCAAACTCATCTGATTTTTATTTCCTACAGGGTTTTTCAAATAATATTGAGCGTAGCTTTTTCTACCATTTTTAATTGTTTTTGTCTCAACCTCAACACCTTCATTTCTAAGTTGATGTATTACTGCAGCTAATCTCATGCATTTAAACTTATCGAGAGCGTCTAATGGGGTAAGTTTACCTCCTGACTCTAAATAATGTCTAATCATTTTTAATTGGCTCATTTTTAACCTCCTTTATTTCATTGGCTAATTTAGTAAAATTATCAGAAACTTTGTAATCATTAAGCATGAGGGAGTAGTTTTCTAAAGCTTCAACTATTAAAGCCCTTTCATGTTGGTTAACCCATAAAAGGATTACTGAAGCAGGGTCAGAATTAGAGGATGTAGTTGCGGAGTCCCCTTTGAACTTGGAGGTCTGAACCTGCTCAGTAACTTTTGAAAACCTATCTACTATCTCATTTATCCTAGTACATAAGGCATTAAAATGGGATAGTCTTTGTGAGTCTGAATCTAAATCCTCACCCTCAGTTATGGTAAGTAATGAAGAGAGTGCATTGAATAGATTAAGGTAATTTGTCTCTAAATCTAAATACTGCTTTTCAGAATGTTTTTGTAAAAATGGATATGGCATTATATTTCCTCCAACATTAAATTAAATTCATTAACT
>CEPH01085170.1_pt1 | contig 11659 bp, 7 predicted proteins | sample 530571 | NCBI WGS metagenome assembly CEPH01 (sample SAMEA2620413, study PRJEB7988) | marine metagenome | biome: marine biome (ENVO:00000447); feature: surface water layer (ENVO:00002042); material: "saline water (ENVO:00002010), including plankton (ENVO:xxxxxxxx)" | depth 5 m | reverse complement strand
GAACATGTAAGGCGCCAGCCCCGCCACGCCGAGGACGAGGTGCGTGCGGCTGTCGGGCTCGGGATCGAACCGCACACCCGCCTGCAGATCGAAGAACGGGCCGATCGCGCGGCTGTAGAGCGCCTGTATCTCGGCGCTTTCCAGCGCGCCGCCGAATTCGCCTTCGCCCTCGGTCTTGAGGACGAAGCGGTTGAGGTCGCCGCCGTACCAGGCTTGCGCATCCCACAGGTAACCGGTCTCGCCCCCGTCAGTGGGAATGCGCGCCTCGAGCCGCTCGACCAGCACCATGCCGGTGGTCATGCCGCCATTCCCGCGCGCGAGTTCGCTACGCGCGGGCGCCATTGCCTCGCGGCCCCAAATGGCGTCGGCGGCATGGCGCGGCCCCTCCAGCGCACGGGCTGGAACGGCGCTTTCCGGAGCGGCTCCCGGCGCGGACTTGTCGGTCATCGCTCCGTGAGAGCCATGGTCCATGCCTGCCATGGTGTCGTCCATCGCCGGGGCCGGTTCAGCCTCTTCCTGCTTGCCGCACTGCTCGGGCGGCAGATGGCCCATCGCGCAGTGATCCATCTCCGGCGCGGGCTCGCTCTTGCTGCCATGGCCCGAATGGTCTTGCGCGGCGAGCGGGGTGGGCAGCAGCACGGCCCCGGCGAGAAGCATCGCGCGGATCATGCGCCGTCTCCTGCGGGGAAGGGTCGCACCGTCACCACCTGCATCATGCCTGCATGCATGTGGTAGAGCAGGTGGCAGTGGAAGGCCCAGTCGCCCGGCTCGTTGGCGGTCAGGTCGAAGGTTGCGGTGCCGCCCGGCTGGACGATCACCGTATGCTTCAGCGGCTGGTGCATATGGTCCGCGCCGTTGACCAGTTCGAAGAAATGGCCGTGCAGGTGGATCGGGTGCGCCATCATCGTGTCGTTGACCAGCGTCACGCGCACGCGTTCGTCGAACCCGAAGCGGATCGGATCGTCGGTGACGGCGGTGAACTTCTTGCCATCGAAGCTCCACATGTAGCGTTCCATGTTGCCGGTGAGATGGATCTGCATCTCCCGGTCCACCTCGCGATGCGGGTTCATCCGCTTCGCCTTGAGGTCGGTGTAGCGCAGCACCCGGTGCTTGACCGTGTCGAGGCCGAGGCCGGGGAAGTCCATGCGGTCCATCGGCATGGGCGAGACCATGTCGAGCCCGGGGCCGACCTTCACATCGGCGGGCAGGGTGGAGGTATCGCGCATGGAGTGGTCCATGCCCTCCATCCCGGCCATGCCGCCGTGGTCCATCATGCCCATATCGGCCATGGTCAGCGTCACCGGCTCACGCAGCGCGGGCGGCGTGGCCCTGTGCCCGGCGTGGCTGGTCAGGCTGGCGACGCCCATCCCGCTGCGGTCCATCGCCTCGGCGACGATCGCGTGGCTGCCGTCGGGCGGGCTGACGATCACGTCGTAGGTTTCGGCGACGCCGATCTGGAACTCGTCCACCTCGACCTCGGCGACGTCCTGCCCGTCGGCCGCGATCACCGTCATCGGCACGCCGGGGATGCGCACGTTGAAGAACGTCATCGCCGATCCGTTGATGATCCGCAGCCGCACGCGCTCGCCTGCACGGAAGGCGAATTGCAGGTCGTCCGCCGGGCCGTGGCCGTTGATGAGGAAGGTGTAGGTGCTGCCCGTCACGTCAGAGATGTCGCGCGGGTTCATCCGCATCTGGCCCCACATGCGGCGCATTGCGCCCGACATCTCGCCCTCGCTCGCGGTCTGCATCTGGTAGTTGAAGTAGTGCTCGCCCACCTTGAGCTTGCGCATGATCTCGTGCGGATGGATCGGGGTGAACTCGCTCAGCAGCACGACGTAATCGCGGTCGTAGCGCGGGTCCGGATCGGCGCTCTCGACCACGATCGGCCCGTAGTGCCCTGCCTGCTCCTGCAGGCCCGAGTGCGAGTGCCACCAATAGGTGCCGCTCTGGCGGATCGGGAACTCGTAGGTGAAGCGCTCGCCCGGGCGGATGCCGGGGAAGCTGACGCCGGGCACGCCGTCGAACTGGAACGGCACCAGCAGGCCGTGCCAGTGGATCGAGCTGTCTTCTGCCAGATTGTTGGTCACGTGAAGGCGCACGTTCTGGCCTTCGCGCAGGTGGATCAGCGGCCCCGGCACGCTGCCATTCACCGCGACTGCGTGGCCCGAGCGGCCGCCGGTCATGAAGTGATAATCGCCAATGGTAAGGTCGATGTCCTCACCCGAAAGCTCGCCGAAGCCGTTCTGCGCGCGGCTCAGCGAGGCACCGCGTGCCCAGGCGGGCACGGGCAGGGCGCTCGCTGCGGCAAGCGCGACGGTGCTGCGGATAAGGTGGCGGCGGGAAAGGGATGCCATTTGTAGGGCCTGCGAAAGAGTGAGCCTGAAGCGAAAGCTATATATACCCCCACGGGGTATTTCAATCGAGGAAGGGGCGGGCTCCCCTTCGCACGCAGCGCTGTCCTACACGGCTGCTTTACCCTAGGCTGGCAGCCGCTCTTTCAAATCGTCGATCTGCGTGTTTCGCGCGCCTGCCCGTTGGATGATCGCGCGCAACTAACCGGCCATCTTCGTGGCGCATGGGGAGGGACTGTTTTTGACCCCAAGGACTGTGTGTCACGTGTGTCAGGAAGCCTGCATGCGCGTTTGCGCGTTGCCCGGCAGGAGGGTGCTTGCCGGGTGGAGACTAGGCGACCTTGCGCTCCGGCACGCCATCCGGCGAGACGGCGCATTCGACCGGCGGCACGGTGAGGGTTTCCAGCTCGTGCTCGTGCACGGTCCTGTCGCGGCCCTGGCTCTTGGCCGCGTAGAGCGCCTTGTCCGCGCGGTGGTAGAGTTCGCGCCAGGTGGAATCGTCGCTCAGGGCACCCTCGGCCACGCCGATGCTGATCGTGCACTGCCCACCATGCGGCATTTCCGCCTCGCGGATTTCGGCGAGCAGCTGCATCGCCTTGCCCGGCGGCAGCGCCTCGCTTGTGCCGAGCAGGGCGAATTCCTCGCCCCCCAGCCGCGCCGCGCTGACCCCGTCGCCCGCATGCGCCTGGATCAGGCGCGCGACTTCCTGCAGCACGGTATCGCCAACATCGTGGCCATGCGTGTCGTTGATGACCTTGAAGCAGTCGATGTCGATCAGCAGCAATCGCGACTGCCCGCTCTGCTCGCCCAGATCCTCGGCGAAATCGAGCAGGGCGCGGCGGTTGAGAAGCCCGGTCAGCGGATCGGTCAGGGCAAGCTGCTGGCTCTTGCGTTCGAGCATCAGCAACTCGATCACCTGATTGTGGTGCGCGTTGATCATGCGCCACTGGAACACCCCAGCGACGCACAGGCTCACCGCGGTCGCGATGTCGAGGGTCGATCCGGTCAGCAGCATCAGCGTCGCGATCGCGCCGATGTCGATCACCAGATGGGTCAGCGCCGCTGCGCGAATGCTCGCCATGCAATACGCCGTGGCGAGCGCACCCATCACCAGGATCACGGGGAAATGCAGTCGCACGCCCGGGTCCGCCGCGGACCAGCAGGCGACCGCCCAGGTGGTGGAGATCAGCGCGCCGATGAGCGACGACGCCCAGCTCTGGACCATGAACCGCTCGGCCCGCCAGGGCTTCTGCGCGAACTGGTTGTCTTTGAACAGGTCGTTCAGGCCCATCAGGCAATAGAGCGCCATCAGGCTGGGCAGGCCCCAGCGCACGAACCAGCCGGCAGCCTCGGGCGTGGCGAGCGCGGCGAAGGGGCAGGTCAGCAGCAGCCCGACGAACAGCCAGCGCCCCTGCTTCTGGACAGTGGTCGCGCTGGCCACGACGAAATCGGTCCGGACCTCCTGCGGAAGGTCCGGAATCGCGGCATTGCGCAGTATCGTTTTCACCCCGTCCATGGCCCCCAGATAACTCGCAAACGTCTAAACAAAAATTAAGCGGGGTGCCCGGCTCGTCCGCCGTAATCCCCCTATTAACCATTGTGACGTAGCATTTCTGCGGTCTCAACTGAAATCGACGGAAATGGACGGAAATACAATGGCTCACCAGGCACCGGCTGATCCCACGCTTCCCCAGAACGTTACGCCCGCGCAGCGCAAGGCCCGCGAGGCGCAGCTCGCCGCCAGTCAGGCGACCTACGAGTGGACCGACGCGGTCCCGTCGCTCGAAGGCGTGCCGGTGGTCAAGACGCTGCCCACGGCGGAGATGCCGACGCTCGAATGGTGGCTGAAGCTGGTGAAGATCCTGATCGAGGTCGCGATCAACCAGATCGAGGTGGAGCAATCGCTGATCGAACAGGGTCTCTCCGCGCTCGATCCCGCGCTGGTCGCGGCGGACCGCGTGGTGGTCGCCGCGATCGAGAAGGATGTCGCCGCGCTGGAGGCGAAGATCGCGGGCGATGTCACGGGGGACAAGGGCATCGTCGCGCTGGCGACCGACTGCGTTCACATGTTCGACGCCGAAGTCGCCATCGCGGACCTCAAGAACCACGCGACCAAGCTGAAAGGCGTCATCGAACTGCGCGGCGCGACCAAGGAAGCGCTGGGGAAGGAACGCCCGCGAACGCTCCAGACCTATCTCGACAATTTCAAGACGATCTCCACCCCTGCGATCGCCTACACATTCCAGGACGATCTCGAATTCGCCAACCTGCGCGTCGCGGGCCCCAACTGCATGCTGATCGAGGCGGTCAGCAAGGTGCCGAAGAAATGCGCGGTGACGGCCAGGCAATATGCGGCGGTTGTGCCCGGTGACACGCTGGACGCCGCGCTGGAAGAGGGGCGCCTGTTCCAGTGCGACTATTCGCCGCTTTCGATCATCGAGCCGGGCGAGTGGGATGGGTCGGCCAAGTACCTGACCTGCCCCGTGGCGCTGTTCGCGGTACCGCCGGGTGGGCAAAGCCTGGTCCCGGTCGCGATCAACTGCGATCCGTCCAACGCGGCTAGCCCGGTGATGACGCCGAGCATGAGCGCGGAAAAGCAGTGGGGCTGGGAAATGGCCAAGCTGGTCGTGCAGGTGGCCGACGGCAATTATCACGAGCTGTTCGCCCATCTCGCGCGCACCCATCTGGTGATCGAGGCGATCGCCATCGCAACCCATCGCCAGCTTCCCGATGCGCACCCGATCAACGCGCTGCTGGTGCGCCATTTCGAAGGCACGCTGTTCATCAACGATGCCGCGGCGAACAGCCTGATCGTTGCGGGCGGCCCGATCGACCACATTTTCGCAGGCACGATCGAGAGCAGCCAGCAGGCCGCCGTAGAGGCGCGGCTCACCTTCGATTTCGCCAAAGGGATGCTGCCGCAGGATATAGTCGCGCGCGGCGTGGGCGCGGATTCCGCGCTGGGCGATTACCCCTATCGCGATGACGGCCTGCTGGTGTGGAACGCGATCGAGAGCTGGGCGAAGGCTTACGTGCGCACCTACTATTCATCGGACAAGGATGTGACCGGCGATACCGAGTTGCAGGCATGGGCGGCGGCCATTGCCGACAGCGGCAAGCTGAAAGGCTTCGCCGCGCCGACGACGATTCAGGAGCTGGTCGATATCTGCACGATGACGATCTTCACCGCCAGCGCGCAGCATGCCTCGGTCAACTTCCCGCAAAAGGCGATCATGGAATATGCCCCGGCGGTGACGGGCGCGTTCTGGCAACCGGCGCCCGATACGCAGAAGGGCGGAACCAAGACCGGCTGGCTGGCGATGATGCCGCCCGAGGTTCTGGCGTTGCAGCAGCTCAAAGTGCTCTTCCTGCTTGGCTCGCTCTACTACCGTCCGCTGGGCACTTATCTCTCGCCCGACTTTCCCTATCCGCAGTGGTTTCAGGACCCGCAGATCACGGGGAAGGGCGGCCCGCTGTCGCGCTTCCGTGCGGCACTGCAGGACGTGGAAGAGCAGATCGTCGCGCGCAATTCCGAACGGATGCGGCCTTATACCTTCCTGCTGCCCAGCCTGATCCCGTGCAGCACAAATATCTGACGCGCACGAAAAAGCCGCCGACGCCCCGGGAGGCATCGGCGGCTCTTTTAGCGTAGGTCGCGAGGCTTACGGCCGCGTCTGGCCGTTGCCGTGAACGAGGTACTTGAAGCTGGTCAGCTGTTCGAGGCCGACCGGGCCGCGCGCGTGCATCTTGCCCGTCGCGATGCCGATCTCCGCGCCCATCCCGAACTCGCCGCCGTCGGCAAACTGGGTGGAGGCGTTGTGCATCAGGATCGCGGAGTCGATGCTGGTCATGAACTTGCGCGCCGCATCGTCATCCTCGGTGATGATCGCGTCGGTGTGGTGGCTCGAATAGGTGTCCACCCAGTCGATCGCTTCGTCGAGGCCGTCGACCACCTTCACGCTGGCGATTGGGTCGAGATATTCGGTGCCCCAGTCTTCATCCGTCGCGGGCTTGATGCTGGGCGCGATGGAAACGGCGGTCTCGTCGCCGCGCAGTTCGCAGTCGTCGCCGAAGATCGCGGCGATCTTGGGGATCGCCTGTTCGGCAACCGCCTTGTCGACCACGATGCTCTCGGTCGCACCGCACACGCCCGTGCGGCGCAGCTTGGCGTTGCGGATGACTTCCGCTGCCTTGTCGAGGTCTGCCTTGGAATGCACGTAGGTGTGGCAGTTGCCGTCGAGGTGGAGGAGCGTGGGCACGGAGGCCTGGTCACGCACCAGTTCGACAAGGCCACGCCCGCCACGCGGGATCACGAGATCCACGAACTGGTCGGCCTTGAGCAGCTCGGCCACCGCGGCGCGGTCGGTCGTGCCAACGGTCTGCACCGCATTTTCGGGCAGCCCGGCAGCCTTGAGGCCTTCCTGCATGCAGCGCACGATCACGCGGGTCGAGTTGCGGCTTTCAGAACCGCCGCGCAGGATCACCGCGTTGCCCGACTTGAGGCACAGCGCCGATGCGTCCGCACCCACGTTGGGCCGCGATTCGTAGATCATGCCGATCACGCCGATGGGCACGGCGACGCGCTCGATCTTGAGGCCATTGGGCCGGTCGATTTCGGCAAGCTGGCGACCCACGGGGTCGGGCAGCTCGGCAATCTGTTCGAGCGCGCTGGCCATGCCTTCGATCCGGTCGGGCGTGAGCTTGAGCCGGTCGACGAAACTCTCGGGCTTCTTGCCCGCAACGCTCTCGACATCCTTCGCATTGGCTTCGAGCAACTCGTCCTGGTGGTCGCGCAGCGCCTTGGCCGCTGCGGTGAGGGCGGTGTTCTTTGCCTCGGTGCTCGCGGTCAGCAGGCCCTTGGCCGCGGCGCGCGCGTTGCTGCCGAGTTCGTGGATGTGGATCGCCGGATCGAGTGTCTGGTCGTTCATGGTGGTCCTCTTCGGATCTGTTATTTTTGAAGCTCTGCTTGATAGACGGGCAAGACGTGCCCCGGGTTCCGAACGACCGCTACCTTAGCTCGACGGCGCGCTTGTAGGCCGCCTCCAGCGTCTGTTCGAACTTGCGCGATACCGCGCCGTCGCCGTTCAGCGCATCGAGCCCGGCAGCGGTGGTGCCGCCCTTGCTGGTGACCGAATTGCGCAACTCCTCCAGCGTCTGGCCGTCCTGGTCGATCGCCATCGCGATCGTGCCTTCGAGCGTGCCGAGCACCAGTGCGCGGGCCTGTTCGTGGGAGAAGCCGATGCCTTCGGCCGCCGCGACATAGGCGCGGGCGAGTTCGAAGACGTAGCCGGGGCCCGAACCTGCGACTGCGGTGACGCGGTCGAGCTGGTCCTCGTCGTCGACTTCGACCACGGTGCCGGTCCGCTCCATCATTGCATGCGCGTGCTTGCGCTGCTCGTCGGTGACGCCGGGCCCTGCGACGAGGCCATTGGTCGCCTTGCCCACGAAGGCGGGCAGGTTGGGCATGATCCGGATGACCGGAGCGGGCTGTTCTCCCTTGGCCATAACCTTGGAAATGCGCGCGATCCCTGCGCCTGCGGCCATCGAGATGACGTAGCCGTTATCCGACAGGACGGGCGCATAGTCGGGCAGGATGTCGTCGATCATCTGCGGCTTGATCGCGACGATGATCACGTTGAAGCGCTTGTCGCCCAGTTCGCTGCGCTCCTTGACGAGCGTCACACCCTCTGGCGCTTTCTCCAGAAACGGGTCGACGATGGTGAAGCTTTCGCTACCCCGCTTCCAGTATTCGAGCAGCGCTCCGCCCATTTTTCCGCAGCCGATCAAAAGTATGTCTTGAAAGATAATATCTCTCCATCTGTTTTCCGAGGCGATCGGGGCGCGCGTGCTTTAGGGCCGTCGATCGTGCCTTTTCAATGTGTTTATTCTTTTATAACACAGTCGTGCAATTTTTTCCAGTGGGTTGTGCGATGCAACACCCTTGCCTATGTCCGCGCCACTCTTTTGGCCGCCAAGATGGATCAAACATGCCGCAATCGAACACCGTTGTCGTCAAGATCGGTTCCACCCTGGTTGCGAACACCGAACGTCTGACGCCGCGTTTCGGGTTCATCCAGCGGATGCTGGAAGACGTTGCCAAGCTGCGCGAACGTGGCACCAATGTCATCCTGTGCAGCTCGGGCGCAGTCGCGCTGGGGCTCAAGATAGTGGGTGAGCGGCCCGAGACGGCCGGGGTCAGCGACAAGCAGGCCGCCGCTGCATGCGGGATGCCGATCCTGACCAATGCGTACAAGCAGATCGGGCACGAATTCGATTTCGAAATCGCGCAGGTGCTGCTGACGCTGGGCGATTTCGAGGATCACCGCCGCTTCCTCAATACCCGCAACACCGTGTTCCGCCTGCTGGAAGCCGGGGTGATGCCGATCATCAACGAAAACGATTCGATCACCACCGAGGAAATCCGTGTCGGCGACAACGACCGGCTGGCGGCGAAAGTCGCGCAGATGGTCGATGCGAAGAACTTCATCATCCTGACCGAGGTCGACGGCCTGTACGATCGCCACCCGGACGAGGAAGGCGCCGAGTTTATTTCGGAAGTCACCGATGTCGCGCCCTTCATGGAGGCGACCAAGGGCAAGAGCACGCTGGGTACCGGCGGCATGACGACCAAGCTGATGGCCGCCAACATCGCTCAGGAAGCAGGCGTCACCACCTATATCGCGCATGGCGAGCACGACAATCCACTCAGCTCCGTGCTCGACGGGGAGCGTCGCGCGACCAAGTTCATCGCCCACGACACGCCGACTACGGGGTGGGAGCGGTGGATCGCCAACCGGCTTCAGATGGCGGGCAGCATCGGCATTTCGGACGAACTGGCGGATGAGATCGCAGACGGAAACCGCGCGATCCGGCGCGAGGACATTCTCTCGATCGAGGGCGATTTCAGCCGTGGCGACGTGCTCCACATCTACGACCAGCAGGGGCAGGAGCGGGCCCGCGGCCTGTCCGACTTCACCTCCGAAGAACTGCGCGTGCTGGCGGTGAACCCGCATCTCGATGCCGAACAGCTGCTTGGCTACAAGACCAAGGGCGAGGTCATCCGGAACAAGAACCTTGTCGCGCTTGAAGGGCGCCACCTGCTGTGGGACGCGCCCGAGAGTGGTGAATTGTCTGGTCACGGGGAACGCCCTGCGAGCTGAGCAAGACTGGCCCAGCCTTTCACTTGGCGTTCATGGCGGTGGTCGCTATACCGCGCGACCATGACAGCCAACGCCAAGACCATCGCCGCCGCGCTCGCCCTCGGTACCATTGCCACTCTCGTGTCCGGTTGTGCCGGCAGCGGCAGCGGCGGCCCGGGCGATACCGCCTATGTCGCGCGCGACGTGGAAACGCTTTACGCGACCGCCAAGCAGCGGCTGGACCGAGGCAATCCTCAGCTGGCCGCTGCGCTGTTCGACGAAGTGGAGCGCCAGCATCCCTACTCGCCGTGGGCACGCCGCGCACAGTTGATGAGCGCTTTCAGCTATTACGTGTCGCGCGACTATTCGAAGGCGATCCAGAGCGCGCAGCGCTTCCTGTCGATCCACCCGGGTAACAAGGATGCGCCTTACGCCTATTACCTGATCGCGCTCAGCTATTACGAGCAGATCAGCGACGTTCAGCGTGACCAGAAGATTACCGAGCAGGCGCTGGTCGCGCTGCGCGAGGTCGAGCGCCGCTTCCCGCAATCGGAATATGCCGCCGACGCGCGGCTCAAGATCGACCTCGTGCGCGATCACCTCGCGGGCAAGGAAATGGATATTGGCCGCTTCTACGAGAAGTCGGGCAAGTGGACTGCCGCGCAGATTCGTTTCCAGAACGTGGTCGAGAACTATCAGACCACCAGCCACGCTGCTGAAGCGCTCTATCGCCTGACCGAAACCAGCCTTGCGCTCGGCATCCCGCAGGAAGCGAAGAAGTATGCCGCCGTGCTCGGCGCGAACTATCCCGGCAGCGAATGGTACGACAAGGCCTATGCGCTGGTCGAGGATCACGCGGCCGACACGCAGGTCGCGCTGGCCAACTGATCGCGCTTCTATCCCGGGGCGGCGTTCGATCGGGCCGCTTATGCACATCCATGAGCTGTGAGGATGCGTGCCTGCCGGTGACGTGCCCGCACGCGCACGCTATCCTGCCTCCGCGATGCTGACTCAACTCGCCGTCCGCAATGTCGTTCTTATCGAAGCGCTCGATCTCGATTTCGGGCGCGGTCTCGGCGTGCTCACGGGCGAGACGGGGGCCGGCAAGTCGATCTTGCTCGACGCTTTGGGGTTGGTGCTGGGCAACCGCGCGGAAACCGCGCTGGTGCGCAGCGGCGCCAAGCAGGCCAGCGTCACCGCCAGTTTCGAATTCGCCACGCTCCCGCCCGCGCTGGCAGAGGCGCTGGAGGATGCGGGGGTCGAAATCGAGCCGGGCGAACCGCTGATCATCCGCCGCCAGGTCAAGGCGGACGGGGGCTCCAAAGCCTTCGTCAACGACCAGTCGGCAAGCGTCGGCCTGCTCCGCAATCTCGCGCCGATCCTGGTCGAACTGCACGGCCAGCACGATGATCGCGGGCTGGTGAACCCGCGCGGCCACCGCCAGCTGCTCGACCGGTTCGCCGGGGCCGACACCGCCAAGGTCGCGCGCAACTGGCGCGAATGGCAGCGTGCGGCAGAAGCGCTGGAAGAGTCACGCGCGGCGATCGATGCCGCCAGTGCGGAGCAGGACCTGTTGCTCGCGCATCTGGCCGAACTGACCGAGATTGCGCCGCAGGCGGGCGAGGAAGCACGCCTCGCCGAACATCGCGCCGCGATGCAGAAGGGCGAGCGGCTGGCGGGCGACCTGGAGGAGCTGCGCCATATCTGGGAAGGGTCGGAATCGCCGCTGAGCGAGCTGCGCACCGCCGCGCGGCGGCTGGACCGGATCGCTGGCGAGCACAAGCTGCTGGCCGAGGCGCTGGCGGCGCTCGACCGGGCGATCCTCGAAGGGACCGAGGCGGAGGAGAAGCTGGAGGAGGCGGCCGAGGCGCTGGTCCACGATCCCGCGGCGCTGGACGCCGCCGAAACGCGCCTGTTCGACCTGCGCGCGCTCGCCCGCAAGCACCGCTGCGAGGTCGACGAACTGCCGGACAAGATGCGCGAGATGCGCAGCCAGCTCGACGCGATTGAGGGCGGCGAGGCACAGCTCGATGCGCTGCGGATCGCCGAGCGCGAGGCGTTCGAGGCCTATGAGGGTGCCGCGGTACGGCTGCGCAAGGCGCGCAATGCCGCGGCGAAGACGCTCGACAAATCGGTGGCGCAGGAACTGGCCCCCTTGAAGCTGGA
>CEPH01008493.1_pt1 | contig 11665 bp, 14 predicted proteins | sample 530571 | NCBI WGS metagenome assembly CEPH01 (sample SAMEA2620413, study PRJEB7988) | marine metagenome | biome: marine biome (ENVO:00000447); feature: surface water layer (ENVO:00002042); material: "saline water (ENVO:00002010), including plankton (ENVO:xxxxxxxx)" | depth 5 m | reverse complement strand
GAAAACTTAAAAATAAACTTACTAAATTTAATCCTGAAGAAGATTATTTATTATTAATAGGTGATCCATCTGCTATTGGAGTATGTTGTGCGATTATTGCACAAAAGTTTGATAAGTTTAAAGTGTTAAAATGGGATAGAGAAACGCAAGTTTATTATCCTGTGTCATTAGATCTAAATGCAAAGGAGGATTTAAGTGAAGGAATCGAATGATAAATTAACTGCTGAGTTTTTCGATAAAGAAGTCGACTGGAAAAATGCTACTACAGATGATGAGATGAAAGGTGTATCCGAATTAGCTCAACGTCAGGTAGAGGCAGAAAAAGTAGTCGAATTATTAACAGAAAGACTTAACAACGCTAAAGAAACCCTTAGAGATATTAAAGAAAGGCAGTTGCCAGAAAAAATGGCTGAGGTCGGATTTAGTGAAATTAAATTAAATAACGGTGTAAAAATCGTTATAGAAGATTTTTATAATGCACATATTTCTAAAGCTAATTCAGAAGAAGCTTTTGATTGGTTAGAGAAAAATGGTTTTGGTGACATTATAAAACATGAGGTAGGTGTAAAATTTGGCAAAGATCAATCTATTGATGCTGAATCAGTTTACAATAATCTCCGTGCAATGGGTTTTACCCCTTATAATAATAAAGGTGTACACCCTTCCACGTTAAAAGCTTGGGTAAAAGAACAAATACAAAATGGTAATGGTGACATTCCTAATGAAACGTTTGGTCTTTTTATTGGTAGTCGTGCTAAAATATCTTAAAGAAAGGAGGATTTATGTCTGAAGAAAGTAAAAAAAGCACAGATGTAGCAGTTTTTGATGATGATCTGTTAAGTGCAGGTACCGGACTCGAGAACGTTACAAGTGATGACTTAGCTATACCATTTATAAGGGTATTACAAGCTATGTCACCACAAGTTAATAAACGTGCACCAGAGTACGTTGAGGGGGCAGAAGTAGGAATGTTATATAACACTGTTACTAATGCTATATATGATGGTGAAAAAGGAGTAAAAATTATTCCATGTAGCTATAACAAAAGATATCTTGAGTGGATACCTAGAGAAAAAGGTGGTGGTTTAGTTACTGCTGACCATGATGCAGACATTGTTCGCCAATGTAAAAAAAGCGATCAAGGTGTATTATATTTAGAAAATGGTAATACCATAGACGAAACTGCACAGTTTTTTATATTATTACTTGATGAAAAAGATGGTCCACAACAATGTGTTCTTAGTTTTAGTAGGAGCCAATTAGGTGTTGCTCGTAAATGGAATACTATTTTACGTATGTCTAAGATACAAAACTCTGCAGGTGTATCTGTTCCAGCACCAATGTTCGCTTTTAAATATTTACTAACTACTACTGAGTTGAGTAATGATAAAGGAACGTGGTTTGGTTTTAATGTAACACAACTTGAGCAAATAACAGGTTCAGAAAAATCTATTGCATTACAAGCTAAAGACTTTATGGTTGCTGCAAAAGCTGGAGACGTTAAAGTAAAACAAGAAGACAATCTATAAGATATGTCTTTAGCTCGAGATTATGCAAGATTATTTGCAGGGCTAAAACAGGCTTATGGAAAATTTACTCAAACATCTGAATTAAGGGATGATGGTAAAGTTGGTGGTAAAGTAATTACTGTATCAGAACAACTTACTGAAAATAGGTTAAAAGACCTATGGCAACAACATCTTGAAGGTAAAACTTCTATAGGTATAGTGCCTATAAATGAAGATAACTGTTGTTTATGGGGAGCTATAGACGTTGATGACTTTACCATCGACCTTAAAAAACTTGCAAAGAAGTTACATCAGATGAAACTGCCTTTAGTTTTATGTAGAAGTAAAAGTGGTGGAGCCCATATTTTTCTTTTTGTTTTTGATCCTGTACCTGCTAATATTATGCAAAAGAAGTTAAAAGATATTGCTGCTTGTTTAGGTTATGGTCAGGCAGAAATATTCCCAAAACAAACTAAATTATTATTAGATAGGGGAGATAAAGGCAGTGCATTAAATATGCCTTACTTTGGTGGAGAAGATTCTACTAGATATGGTTTTGGTAAAACAGGTATAGCTTTAACACCTGATGAGTTTATTAATTATGCAAACGAAAAAACTATAACTTCTAAAGAGTTAGAAGAATATATTGTAGAGGCATCACAGGATGAGGAATGGTTAGAACAAGCTCCACCTTGTTTACAACATTTAATAACACAAGGTTTTCCTAAAGGGACGAGGAACTCAGGTTTATTTAATTTAGGAGTATTTTTAAGAAAGAAGTATGAAGACGATTGGGAAAAACGTTTAGAACAAGTTAATATGCAATTTATGTCCCCACCATTAGTAGCACAAGAAGTTTTAACTGTAATAAAACAAGTACAAAAGAAAGATTATTTTTATAGATGTAATGACCAACCTATAGCAGGACATTGTAATTCAACTGTTTGTAGAACAAGGAAATATGGTATAGGTTCATCTGGGGGCACACCGCAGTTTAGTAATTTAACAAAACAAAACAGTGAACCACCAATATGGTTTTTAGACGTAGAAGGAGGTCGATTAGAACTTGAGACAGATGATTTATTAAACCAAAATAGGTTTCAGAGAAAGTGTATGGATGCATTAAATGTAATCCCACCTAAAGTAAAAGAAAACGTATGGAGACAACTTATACAACAATTATTAGATACTTTAACAGTAATAGAGATGCCAGACGACGCATCTAATGAGGGACATTTTAAAGAATTATTAGAAACATTTTGTACAGAAAGACCGGCTAGAGAAAGAGATGAAATACTGTTGCATAAGCCTTGGACTGATGGTAGCAAAACATATTTTAGAGTTAGTGATTTAGTAGATTATTTAACAAGAAATGGTTTTAAAGAATATGCTAGAAATAAAATCACATCTAAATTAAGACAAATGGGAGGAGGTTCACATTTTTTTAATATAAAAGGTAAAGGCACAAATGTTTGGTATGTACCAGAGTTTGAGGCACAAAGCGAGGGGTTTATAATACCTAAAGATATAACTGAGATCGAGGAGGAAATATAATGGAAATAATATTTTGGATAGCATTAGGTTTTGTTTTATTTAATATTGTAGCTTTGATATTAGTTACTTCATCTTCGGATTGGGATAGAGATGATCTTGAAGATATTGTTGATTGTAAATGGGGTAAAGATGATTGATTTTATAAAAGGAGGTATGAAAGGATTTAATCCTTGCATCCATGAATGGGATGCTCCAAAACATAGAATCTATAAAGGTAAAAAAGTCTTTGGTAGACCAACAAGGGCTTTTGGAACAAAGACTTTTGGATATGCAGGTAAATCTTATCACCCTGATGAATGGACTGTCCCTATGAAATATATTAAAGGTAATCTTGAAAATTTAATTTTAAAAAAATATGATAGAAAAGTAGATTTTAAGTTTTGTTTATGTGGTTTATATAAATCTGATGGTAAAGGTATACCTCATCATTCAGATACTGTACCCACTGAAGACGATTTAGTTGTATCAGTTTCTTTTGGTGCTCCTAGAGTTTTAGAGTGGATAGAATATAAACAAGATATTAAGAACCATAGTAATACTTCAGAGATAGATACTAAATATAAATCCAAAAAAGAAACAAAATTTTATTTATTAGAAGATGGTGACATTATGGTATTTAATGGTAAAAGTCAAATAAGATCTACTCATGCTATATTAGACGTTGAACCACCTATATGGGAAAGAATTAATTTAACATTTAGAACAGGTATTGGTTAATAGATGTTGCCGAATAAAACACAAGTTATTCTTGGACCACCGGGAACTGGTAAAACATCTACTTTATTACAACTTATAGAAAACGAATTAAGTTATGGAGTATCTCCAGATAAGATAGGGTTTTTTACTTTTACTAAAAGAGCTGTAAACGAAGGTGTTGAAAGAGCTATGTATAAATTTTCATTATCTAAAAAAGATTTACCTTATTTTAAAACATTACACTCTTTAAGTTTTCACCAATTAGGGTTAAATAAAGAAGATGTATTTGAAAGAACTCATTTAATAGAGTTAAACGATAAATTAAATATAAAACTTACTGGCTCTCAAAATACCGAAGATGGAACTATATATAGTATGTCAAAAGATGATAGGTTAATGTTTATAGATAATTTAGCTAGAATGCGAAAAAGCCCATTAGAGGACGTGTGGCATGAAGTAGAGGATGCAGTTAATTGGTTTGCATTAGATAGGTTCAGTAGGGGATATGAAGCTTATAAAAAAGCTAGAAGGTTATATGACTATACTGATATGTTAAGTTTCTTTTTACAAAGAGGTTATGCTCCAAAACTAGATGCTTTGTTTATCGATGAGGCACAAGATTTAAGCCCATTACAATGGTCAGTTGTAAATAAAATTATAGAAGGCAGTCATAAAGTTTATATTGCTGGAGATGATGATCAAGCTATATATAAGTGGGCAGGAGCAGACGTTGATTATTTAATTAATAATTGTAAAAACGCTACTGTTTTAGATCAAAGTTATAGGATACCTATGTCTGTGCATAAGTTAGCTAAAAATACTATTGGTCGTTTATCTAAAAGAGTTGCAAAATCTTGGAAACCAAAAGAAGATAAAGGTTTAGTTTCATGGGAACGTGGTTTTGAACATATAGACATGAGCGAAGGTAGTTGGTTAGTATTAGCGAGAACAAATTATTTACTAAATAATATTATAGATCATTGTAAACACGAGGGATGGTTTTTTGAGGTTAAGGGCAACCCCAGCATCACTGCCATTAAATTAGAAGGTGTTAGGAACTGGGAAAAATTTAATAAAGGCGAAAAACTAACAAAACAAGAATGTGGTAGTTTTTTAAGATATATAAAAAAGGTAGCTAAGAATCAACTTAAATTATTTGAGGGCGAAGAAAAAGTTAGTAAAGATTATGTTGAAGGATTAGTGGGTAAATTACCGGAAGGTAAATGGTTTAATTGTTTAGATATGATTTCTATAACTGAAAGAAGTTATTTACAAGCTATGTTAAGGCGAGGGGAAAAAGTATTAAAACAACCTAGAATAAGAATATCTACTATTCATGCTGCAAAAGGAGCAGAGGCTGATAATGTAATTTTGTTTACAGATATTACACATAAAGTATTTAATAATTACCAACGTGATCCTGACGATGAAACAAGAGTGTTTTACGTTGGTATGACAAGAGCAAAAAAGAGATTATATTTAATCGAACCAACTACAAGAAAATATTTCGATTTGTAAAGAGCTTTTTTGTAAAGTATAATTTTAATAAATAATTTAGAAAGGAGAAAACTTATGCCAAGTATAAGAAAAAAATTAACTGCAGAGCAGAATCCAAACGATTGTAAAAATACTCGAATGAATATCTCTCATGCAGGTGTATTCGCAAACTTTAGACCAGATGAGATAGCTCATATGTCTAGGTATGAAAAGATTGCATCTTATTTAATTGATGATGCTAAAAGAAAAGGTAGACCTTTAGATACTTTAGAAATAGGGTGTGGGGAAGTATGGGTGCTCAGGACTTTATATAAGTCTTTTGTAGTTAAAAAATCAGACGTTGTAGCCTCTTATTGGGGATACGATATTGATCCTGCATCTTTTCAAGAGATTAAATATTGGTCAGGTGGTGGTTGTAATTTAGAAGATACAACATGGATTAAAAATTTTAATGCTACGTTAAATATAAAAGATGTTAGTGTTGATCCAAAACTTCCACACGAAGATGAATCAATAGATGTAGCTTGGTCTACTGAAGTTATAGAACATATGCCAAGAGAAGCAGTAGAGCCTTGGATTGCAGAACTTAGTCGTGTTTTAAGAAACGACGGAACTGTATTTATTTCTACACCTAACCACGATGGCTCTAACGATAAACTTCCAGAAGACCATATTTACGAGTGGGGTTATGAAGAACTAAAAGGCTTATTAGAAAAGTATTTTAAATTAGAATCTGTAGTCGGTGTATTTACCCAAATGAGAGGATTTGATGCATCACAAAAACTAAAACAAATATGGACACCAGAACAAATAACAATGTTAAAAGAGAGGTTCGGTAGACAGTTTTTAAGAGTAGTTGCTGCAACTTTCTACCCAGAAACAGCTAATAATTGTTTTTGGAGGTTAAGTAAAAAAGATACAGTTTAATGTTTTTAGCTGAAGAATTAAAAACATATCTTTACTGGATACACGAAAGAGAGTGTATACGAGTTAAAAAGGAGGAGGAAAGATTAACTCCTCCTTGGACTCAAGATGAAATACTAAAAGAATTTAAATTTTGCCAAGTATTTAGAAACGATGATAGAACTAGTCGTTGGTATATAAAAAATATACGGAATCCATTAGAAAACGAAGAAGAAGTTTTTATGGCTACAGTTATATTTAGATGGTTTAATTTAATTCAAACAGGGGAAACATTAATTAAACATAACTTACATATTGATTGGGATCCAATTTTAGCAGATAAAAACATAAGGGAACAAGATCAATGGATTACTGGTGCTTATGTTATAAAAAGCCCAGATGGGCTAGATAAATTACAGGGGATTATTACTTGTATTAATTTTATGTGGGAAAGAAAAGAAAGCATATTAAAAGAGGCGAATAAAAAAATTAATTCTATGCAAGATATGTGGTTATATATTAAAAGTTTTCCATTTCAAGGTCCATTTATGGCTTATGAAATAGTTACTGATTTAAGTTTTACTAAATTTGGTAAACAAGCTACAGACAGATTAACATGGGCTAATGCTGGTCCAGGAGCCATGAGGGGATTAAATAGATTAACAGGTAGACCATTAGATTATAAAAAAAGATCACACGATTGGGTTAGTGAGATGCAAGAACTATATAAAATTTGTAGCCAAGAACTACACCCACAGATATTCAACTCTAATAGACATCCATTTGAATTAAGAGAAATAGAAGGCGGTTTATGTGAGTTTGATAAATACTCAAGAATTTTAAAAGGACAAGGTAGAACAAGGAGTAAATATGAATATAAATAGTGATAATGTAAATGATGCTTTTTATAAAGTATTAGATTTATTTGGAGATAAAATAAATTATAGAGAGTATGAAAGTAGGAATGGAAAAGTTTTAGAGTTAAAAGAACCTACAACCATATCTTATAAAAACCCACAAAAAAGAGTTTTATTCGATTCGGTTAGAGATTGTAATCCGTTTTTCCATCTAGCTGAAAGTTTATGGATGTTGGCAGGTAGAGCAGATTTAAAATCTATGGAGCATTTTGTTCCACGTATGCGTAATTATAGTGATGATGGTATAAGTTTATGGGGGGCTTATGGTTATAGATGGAGATGGGCTTTTGGTTATGACCAACTTGCGTTAATTATAAAGATGTTAAAACGTAATCCTGCTGATAGAAGATGCGTATTACAAATGTGGTCTACTAAAAAAGATTTGAATCATTTAAAAGGACAAGGTAAAGATGTGCCTTGTAATACACAAATATATTTTAAGATTAGAGATGAAGAATTATCTATGACTGTAACTAACAGATCTAATGATGCATTATGGGGGGCTTTAGGAGCAAACATGGTGCACTTTAGTATTCTACATGAATACATGGCATCTATGATAGGTTGTAAGTTAGGTGTTTATTATCATTTTACAGATAATCTACATATTTATAAAGACTATGAAATATGGCAAAAAAGAGTTTCTAAAATATATAACAATGATTTAGCTTGGAAAAAATTTACCTATCCATGCGAACCAGTGCCATTAGTAACTGATGTAAAAACCTTCGATAAAGAACTAAAGTTAGTAGTAGATGATATAGAGACAGGAAATGTAGATGGGGTAATACATAATACTTTTTTAAAGTTTGTAGCCATACCAGTATTACAAAGTTGGTGTGAATATAAAAAAGGGAATATAGATAAAGCTTTAGATATTAGCGAGACTATATTAAGTAAAGATTGGAAAGTAGCTTGTTTAAGTTATTTAGAAAGGAGACATAATTATGAATAATTATAAATTGATGGAAGACTTAGCTTGGGGTGATGTAGAAATATTAAAAGAAGCTGAAAAGTCTTACGGAACAAGTTGGAAGAAACGTGGTGGTGTTGGAGCTTTTATGATGTTAGCTCGTAAATGGGATAGGTTAGAAAACCAAGTGGAAAAGAATAATTGGGATGTTTTCCAAGCTGGTTTAACAGATACTAGAGCTGAAGGTATATTAGACGATATTGGCGACTTAAGAAGATATTTATTATTAGTTGAATCACATATATTTGACCAAATAGCACAAAAACAAATACAAGATGGTTCTGCAGAAGACACTGTTTAGTCCAGATACAGACTGGTCTATTCCTGATACTTTACCTGATCTAACTAAATATAAAGAGTTTAGTTTAGATTTAGAAACAAAAGATCCTCTTCTAAGGACGAAAGGATCAGGGTGGGCTAGAAAAGATGGAGAAATAATTGGTGTTGCTGTGGGTTGGGAGGATGGACAAGCTTACTTGCCATTCTCCCACTTAGGTGGTGGTAATTTAGATAAACAAATAGTTTATCGGTGGCTTAAAAAACAATTAGATAGTAGTGCTACTAAAATTTTTCATAATGCTGTTTACGATATAGGTTGGCTTACAGCCGAAGGGTTTGATGTAAAAGGTGAAGTTGTAGATACTTTAGTTGCTGCACCTTTGTTAGATGAAAATGCATTTTCTTATTCTTTAGATAATTTAGGAGAAAAATATTGTGGGCAAACAAAAGATGAAGGTTTACTAGATGAGGCATTAAATTCTTATGGATTAAAAGATAAAGGTGATATGTGGAAGTTACCTTCTAAATATGTAGGCTTTTATGCGGAAAAAGATGCAAGATTAACTTACGATTTATGGCAAGTTATAAATAATAAGATAACAGAAGAAAATTTATCTAAAGTTTTTAAAACTGAAATGCAGATCGTACAACTTGTTATAGAAATGAGAATGTTAGGAGTTAGGGTAGATTTAGAAAAGGCAGAAAAAATTATGCAAGATTTATCTATCAAAGAACAAGCAATATTATTAGATATAAAAAGGCAATATAACGTAGACGTAGATATATGGGCTAACGCATCTATACAAAAAGCATTTGATAAAATAAATTTACATTACCCATATACAGAAAAAGGCTCCCCAAGTTTTCAAGCTAATTGGTTAGAAAACCATGAACACGATTTACCTAAAGCTATTGCACGTGCAAGAAAATATAATAAAGCAGGTGGAACATTCGTAAAAAAGATGATATTTGATCATGAAATTAACGGAAGGATACATGCTGAAGCACATAGTTCAAGATCAGAACAGGGAGGCACAGTGACAGGCAGGTTTAGTTATTCTAACCCAAACTTACAACAAGTGCCTGCAAGAGATCCAGAAATAGGTCCAATGATACGATCTATATTTATACCTGAAGATGGTGAAGAATGGTGTTGTTTTGATTATAGCCAACAAGAACCAAGAATAACTGTACATTTTGCTAATAGATTAAAATTAGTTGGAGCTGAACAAGCGGTTAAAAGTTATCAAGAAGGTAACGCAGACTTCCACCAAATAGTTGCAGATATGGCTAATATACCTCGTAAACAAGCTAAAGATATTAACTTAGGACTAACCTATGGGATGGGTGTAAGAAAGCTTATAAACGAGCTAGGGGTATCTGAGGAGGAAGGAAACGAGTTATTAGCCCAGTACCATACTAAAGTTCCTTTTATTAAAGGTTTAATGGATTATTGTACTAAGTTAGCATCAGATAGAGGTTATGTAAAAACATTAGGTGGAAGAAAAGCAAGGTTTGATAGATGGGAACCAAGTGGCACATTTAATGAAGAAGTGCCTTTACCTTACGAAAAAGCTAAAGAACAATATGGTTATGATTTAAAAAGAGCATTTACTTATAAAGCATTAAATAGATTAATTCAAGGTTCTGCAGCAGATATGACAAAGTTAGCTATGTTAGAAGTTAGAAAACAAGGTATTGTACCATTACTACAAGTTCACGATGAATTAGATTTTTCTTTAGCTACCCAAGAACAAAAAGAAGTAGTTAAAAAAGCTATGATAAATTGTGTTGATTTAGAAGTGCCTATGGACGTAGATATGGAGGTCGGTAATAGTTGGGGCGAGATAAAATGAATTGTTGGCATTGTAATACAAAATTAATATGGGGTGGAGATCACGATTTAGAAGAATTAGAGGATTCAGAATATATAATGGAAACTAATTTAACATGCCCAGAGTGTGGATCATTAACAATAGTATATTACCCAAAGGAGAAAAAATGCAAGGAATAGACCAAGATATTAAAGATGATTTAGAAAGAGAACAGTACCCAATGATATGGAATATGAGAGTTATGGGTAAAACTTATAAAGAAATAGCTAATGAGTTTGATTTAACTAAACAAAGAGTTCACCAAATTATAGCTTATATGAAAATAGGTGAAGGTGATTATTATAAAGGTAGGTTAGAAGCTAGACAAAAAAGAAAAGAATTAGATAAAAAAGAATTTAAACTTTGGTTGAAATTAAAAGGTCTTAAAGTATCAGTAAATAATAAAAAGTTTTCTACTTATGCCTAAAGAAACTACCTTATATCAATCACTTAGAAAGAATATTCCACAAGTACATTGGCAAAGAATAGAATCACCAATGACGCAAGGAACACCAGATGTAAACGGTTGTATCCAATCAAAAGAATTTTGGTTAGAGTTGAAGATAGCTAGAGGAAATAAAATAAAATTTTCTAACTTTCAATGTAATTGGTCTTTGCAACGTATTGTAGCAGGTGGTAAAGTTTATGCATTGATCCAACATGATAAAAATAAATGGATTAGGTTATATGATGGTGCCCAATTTAGACCTTTACGTGAGCAAGGTTTATCTTCTATAAAATGTGTATGTGAAGTAGAACCTCCGTATAAAGAAGAAGATTGGAATTTATTATTAAAAAACATTTTAATTTAACTCGTAAATGGCTTTACTATCAATAAAATGTTTTTTAAAGTATCCTAAGTTAGTTAAGGGTTTAACTGACGTAAACGACATAAAGAAAGGAGAATATTATGTCACACGAAGTAGAAACAATGGCTTATGCCGGAGAAGTGCCTTGGCATGGACTCGGAGTAGCTGTTGATGCAAACTTGTCGCCTCATGAAATGATGGAGGCAGCAGGATTAGACTGGACGGTCTCAAAACGTCCGGGATATACTTTATCAGAACCTGACTGGTCAGACGATGTTGAAGTTATCCAAACACCTAGTACTTATTTTGTTGTCAGAGATTCTGATAATGAAATATTATCACACTGCGGAACTAGTTATGTACCAGTGCAGAATGAAAAAATCTTCGAGTTTTTCGAAAGGTTTACTAAAGCAGGTAATATGACTATGGAAACTGCAGGTTCTTTAAAAAATGGTTCAGAAATATGGGGCTTAGCAAAAGTCAAATATGATTTTGAACTTCCCGGAGGGGATGAGATAAAAGGTTATTTATTAATTAACCAGCCTCATAAAGTAGGTAAATCATTATCTATACGATGTACACCTATAAGAGTGGTTTGTAATAATACTTTAACTCTCGCCTTAGAAAGTGGCGGTAATGCTTTTCGTATGCCTCA
>CEPH01085607.1_pt1 | contig 11716 bp, 9 predicted proteins | sample 530571 | NCBI WGS metagenome assembly CEPH01 (sample SAMEA2620413, study PRJEB7988) | marine metagenome | biome: marine biome (ENVO:00000447); feature: surface water layer (ENVO:00002042); material: "saline water (ENVO:00002010), including plankton (ENVO:xxxxxxxx)" | depth 5 m | reverse complement strand
CCTCGCGATCCTGCTGCCCGGCGGTGCGCGCGGCTCCGCGTTCCTGCCGCTGATCTTTTTCCTGCTGGTCGCGGTGCTGTTCCCCTTCGCGGTCGGGCCGGAGCCGAGCGTGCTCGCGCGCACGGGCGGCGGCGTGCTGTGGGTCGCCGCGCTGCTCGCGAGCATCCTGCCGCTCGACCGGCTGGTTGAGGCGGACCGGGACGCAGGCGTGTTCGACCAGCTGCGGCTGCGCGGGATCAGCGAAGAAGTGGCAATGACCGCGCGGCTGATCGCGCACTGGCTCAGTTTCGGTCCGCTGATCCTTATCGCCACCCTGCCCGCCTCGGCACTGCTATCGCTGAGCGGACCGACCTTCTGGCGACTGCTCGCGAGCCTGCTGGCAGGCACGCCGGGCCTCGCCGCGATCGGCCTGATGACCGCCGCGCTGCTGGCGTCGCTTAGGGGAGGCACCGCGCTCGCCGGGCTGATGCTCGCGCCGCTGGCCGTGCCGCTGGTCATTTTCGGCGCGGGCCATCTCGCCCGCGTGGACATGAGCGGCGCGCTGTTCGCCGGTGCCTTCAGCCTGGTCCTATGCGCAATCGCGCCCTTCGCCGCCGCTGCGGCTATTCGGGCGGCGCGGGATTAGGCACCAATGCCTGGCGAAGCTCAGTAGGGCGGCTTGTCGCGGCCCGTGGGGCTGAGCGTGAAGATCTCCACCCCGTCTTCGGTGATCGCCAGCGAGTGTTCGAACTGCGCGGAGAGCGACTTGTCGCGGCTCACTGCGGTCCAGCCGTCGCCGAGCACCTTGGCCCACGGCTTGCCCGCGTTGAGCATCGGCTCGATGGTGAAGAACATGCCCGGCTTGAGCTCCGGCCCGCTGCCCGCCACGCCGACATGGACCACTTCGGGCGCGTCGTGGAACAGCCGCCCCACTCCATGCCCGCAGAATTCGCGGACCACGCCATAGCGGTGCTGCTTGGCATGCGCCTCGATCGCGGCGCCGATATCGCCCAGCCGCGCGCCGGGTTTGCTCGCCGCATCGATCCCGATCATCAGCGCCTCGTGCGTCGCTTCCACCAGCTTCTTCGCCTTGAGCGGCGGATCGCCGGCAAAAAACATGCGGCTGGTATCGCCGTGCCAGCCGTCGAGCAGCGGGGTCACGTCGATATTGAGGATGTCGCCATCCTTCAGCGTCTTCTCGCCCGGGATGCCGTGGCAGATCACGTGGTTGACCGAGATGCAGCTGCTGTGCGTGTAGCCGCGATAGCCGAGCGTCGCAGGCACTGCGCCCGCATCCAGCATCATCCCGCGGATCGCATCGTCGATGCTCGCGGTGGTTACGCCGGGCTTCACCAGCTCGGGCATCTGGTCGAGGATTTCGGCGGCCAGTCGCCCGGCCTTGCGCATCCCCTCGAACCCTTCGGGGCCGTGGAGCTTGATTGTGCCGTCGCGGTAGACGTCGGAATCGGCTTCGATGGTCTGGTATTCGGTCATGCCGCTCTAGATACGCACGACCGCGCGAAAAAGCGAGGTCAGCCGACGAAATCGTCGCGATAGCGCTCTTTCACCGCCGCGAGGATCGCATCGTCCACGCTCAGTTCGACCTCGTAATCGCCCTCCACGTAAGGCCCGGCCACGTAAGGTGCCGCGTAGAGCATGATCCGGTCGAACTTGTGCCCATTGGACAGCAGCACAAGCTCCAGCTCCTCAAGGTCGGGGCAGCGGTTGAAGGTATCGTCGCCCTCATCCAGCTCGCCGCCGCGCCGGGCCATGCGCTGCGTATCGAGCGCGTTGCAGAACCTCTCGCCGAGAGCTTCGGACAACGCGGCCTGAGATTCGAACAGCATGATCGGTTCGAGCAGGCGCTGCGCCCCCTTGTTCCAAAGCACCGAGCTGAGACCGTAATTGCCGTGCGCACCGCCGAAATAGGTCGCCCCATTCTCGATCAGGCTGAGCCATTCGTCGGTTTGCCCGGCCGGCTTCCACTCGATCGTGACCATGTAGCGGTTATAGGGGAAGCCGTTCTCGCGTGCCTCCTCGCTCGCCTCGCGGGCGGCGCGTTGCAGGTCGGCCTCCTCGCGCTTGGCTTGCTGGTCGAGCCGGTCCTTCAGCGCCGGCACCGCGCCGAGCGTTTCGGGATAGGTGAAGGAAAAGGCGTAGAGATCGTTCTCTTCGGAGATTTCCCGCGCAAGCCCGGCAGGCTTCTCGCCATCCTTCGGCTCGTCGGCGGTGGCGGTGGCAGCCCCCTTGTCCTGGTCCACCCCTACATCGCGCTGCATGTCTTCGGGCGATGAACAGCCCGCCAAACCAAGGCCGATCACCAGCACAAGCTTCGCAAAACCTGCGGCCATTATCATCTCAATCCCTTGTCGCGGCGCGAATCCGGTTGGCACGGCGCGCCTTCGTCGCCATGCATAATAGAATGAATGATACGGCTTTGATACAGCCCGACAAGGGCCAGAACGCAACCGACCTCCACCTCGTCAACGATGCAGGCTTCGCCGATTGGGCGAAGGGCCTGAACGACGGCCAGCGCGCCATGCTGGAGGCGCAGAACTTCACCGGCAAGGGCTATGAAACCGCGATCGTCCCCGCGACGCCGGGTGAAGGCAATGCGTGGTTCGCGGTCGGCGGCGTGGCCGATCCGGATTCGCTGTCCAGCTGGTGCCTCGCACGGCTGGCCGAGGTGCTGCCTGCCGGAACCTATCGCCTCAAGGGACGCGAGCCCGGCCCCGCCCTGCACGGCTGGCAGACCGCCCAGTACAAGAACCTCGCCTTCCGCAGCGATGCCGAAGCGCCGGGCGCACGCGTGCTGCTGACCCAGAACGCCAAGGCGATCGAACCCGCAATTGCCGAGGCGCAGGCGGTCAATCTGGTGCGCCGGCTGGTCGATACCCCGCCCGAGGTGATGGGCCCGGCAGGGATCGAGGCCGAGTTCGAAGCGCTGGTGAAGGATCACGACGCCAGGCTCGAAGTGACCCGGGGCGATCAGCTGGAGCAGAACTATCCGCTGGTCCACGCGGTCGGCCGCGCGGCTGCGCGCCACCATGCCCCGCGGATCATGCATCTGACCTGGGGCAAGAAGGACGCGCCCGTCATGGCGATCGTCGGCAAGGGCGTCACCTTCGATTCGGGCGGGCTCGACATCAAGTCTTCCACCGGCATGGCGCTGATGAAGAAGGATATGGGCGGCGCGGCGCACGCGATCGCGCTCGCGAAGCTGGTGATGCAGCACAACCTGCCGGTGCGCCTGCACCTGCTGGTGCCCGCGGTTGAAAACGCGATCTCTGGCAATGCGCTGCGCCCGGGCGATATCGTCAAGAGCCGCAAGGGGCTGACGGTCGAGATCACCAACACCGATGCAGAAGGCCGGCTGATTCTGGCCGACGCGCTCGACCGGGCGAGCGAGGAAAATCCCGAGCTGCTGATCGACTTCGCCACGCTGACCGGCGCGGCGCGGGTCGCGCTGGGGCCGGACTATCCCGCGCTGATGACCCGGCGCGACGAAACCGCCGAAGCGCTGATTTCGGCGGGCAAGGCCCATGATGACGAGCCCTGGCGTCTGCCGCTGCCCGCTCTCTACCGCGAATGGCTCGATTCCCCTCTGGCCGACTGCATCAACGCGCCCACCAACGGCTTTGCAGGCGCAAGCGTCGCGGGCCTGTTCCTCGACCAGTTCGTAGGCGAAGACATCGACTGGGCGCATTTCGATACCTACGCGTGGCGGCCGACTGCCCGACCGGGGCGGCCCAAGGGCGGTGAAGCCTACGGTCTGCGCGCCAGCTGGCACATGCTGCGCGAGCGTTTCGGAGCCTAGAAAAAGAGCGCCATAAGGGGTCGCGAAGCGCGCCGAGGTTGTTCAGCCGCGGCGCACAGGCTAAGCGGCCAGAAACAACAGAACATGATGACCAAACCACTCTAGTGAGCGATCTTCCTTCCAGTCCCCCGCATGCAGGCCAGATCGGCCTGACCGGCCCCGTCGTGTGGCCCGACAAGGGCACGCTGCCGCTGCGCCGCGACCTTGCGCATATCGACCTCGCGCCGCGGTTTCTCGTCGCCAATTATGCGGTGCCGGTGCCGATGCAGATCGGCGAGGTAGCCGCGCCGCTGGTGCGCTCCACCCTCGAAGAGGCCGACGTGATCACCACGCTGGAGCCGGGTGCCACGTTCGAGGCGCTCGACGTAACCGGAAGCTGGGTTTGGGGCTGCCTCGGCCCCGAAGGTCCGTCGGGCTATGTCCGGCGCTCGGCCTTCCCCTGACGGGCCGCTGGTCATGACCACCGAAGTTTTCGTCGATGGCGCTGCCGGAACCACCGGGCTGGAAATCGTCGCCCGGCTCGAAGCACATCACCACTTCACGCCCGTCGTCCTCGACGAGGCGCGGCGCAAGGATGCCGATGCGCGGCGCGAGGCGCTCAACGACACGCTCTTCGCAGTGCTGTGCCTGCCCGACGATGCCGCGCGCGAGGCGGTCGAGCTGGTCGACCCGGCAGCGAAGACGCGCATCGTCGATGCCTCCTCCGCACACCGCGTCGCCGACGGCTGGACCTATGGCTTTCCCGAACTGATCGGGCGCGAACGGATTGCGGACGCCGCCCGCGTCAGCAACCCCGGCTGCTACCCGACCGGTTTTCTGGCGCTGGTCGCACCGCTGGTGCGTGCCGGGCTGCTGCCCGCCGACTGGCCCTTCACGGTCAACGCCGTCAGCGGCTATTCCGGCGGCGGCAAGGCGCTGATCGAGCGGTTTGCGGACGAGCCCGACATCGCCTTTCGGACCTACGGCCTCAACCTCACCCACAAGCACCTGCCCGAAATGCAGCGCCATGCGGGCCTCGATCACGCCGTGCTCTTCGCGCCCAGCGTGGTGCCCGCCTATCGCGGAATGCTGGTCGAGGTGCCGCTGCATCTTGGCGCGATGCGAACCGAACCGACCGCCGACGCCCTTCGTGACGAGCTGGCCAGGTTCTACGCGGACTCGGAGGTCGTCGAGGTGATGGCCAAGGGCGATCCGGGCGAATTGCTGCTGCACCGCGATGCCGCCCCGGATGATGGAATGCGGCTCCACGTCTTCGGCAATGAAGGCGGCTGGAACGTGCGCCTCGTCGCCCTGCTCGATAACCTCGGCAAGGGGGCCAGCGGGGCCGCGATCCAGAACCTCAACCTGATGGCAGGCTTTCCTGAAACTGCGTCGCTGCAACTGCGATAGGCACAAATGCAGCGCGAAGGCCCGATTTCGCGCAATGAGGTTGCCCCTTTATCGCAGTGCAACATTGCACTAGGCTCGTGTGACAATTCGCCGACTCGCAGCGGCAGACCCGAACGGGAAGGACACGGCACGCGGTGAAAAAGATCGAAGCGATCATCAAACCCTTCAAGCTCGACGAGGTGAAGGAGGCGCTGCACGAGGTAGGGGTCTCGGGCATCACCGTGATCGAGGCCAAGGGCTTCGGACGCCAGAAGGGCCACACCGAACTCTACCGCGGTGCCGAATATGTCGTCGATTTCCTGCCCAAGGTGAAGCTCGAGGTCGTCGTGGCCGACGCGCTGGCAGAGCGCGTGGTCGAAGCGATCGCGGGCGTCGCCCAGACGGGCCGTATCGGCGACGGCAAGATCTTCGTCTCAACGATCGATTCCGCGCTCCGCATTCGCACCGGCGAACGGGACGACGACGCGATCTAGCATTTACCTGCGATAAGATTTCCCGGGCATTTCCGCCCGAAAACCATCCGAAAGGAGCATCATGTCAACTGCCAGCGACATTCTGAAACAGATCAAGGAACAGGATATCGAGTGGGTCGACCTGCGGTTCACCGATCCCAAGGGCAAATGGCAGCACCTGACCATGGTCGCCGATGTCCTGACGGAGGATGAGCTGGAAGACGGCCTGATGTTCGACGGTTCGTCGATCGCCGGCTGGAAGGTCATCAACGAATCCGACATGATCCTGCGGCCCGATCTGGAGCGGGTCTATCTCGATCCGTTCAGCGCGACCCCGATGATGATCATCTTCTGCGACATCGTGGAGCCCAACACGGGCGACTGGTACGCACGCGACCCGCGCTCCACCGCGAAGCGTGCGGAAGCCTATCTCAAGACGACCGGCGTGGGCGACACCGTCTATGTCGGCCCCGAAGCCGAATTCTTCATGTTCGACGATGTCCGCTTCGAAGACGGCTATGCCGGTTCGGGCTTCTCCATCGACGATATCGAGCTGCCGACCAACTCGGGCCGCGAATACGACGCGGGCAACATGGCCCACCGGCCCCGCGCCAAGGGCGGTTACTTCCCCGTCGCGCCGGTCGACTCCGCGGTCGACATTCGCGGCGAGATGGTCGCCACGATGAAGGAAATGGGCCTCAACTGCGACAAGCACCACCACGAGGTTGCCGCAGCGCAGCACGAGCTGGGCCTGACCTTCTCGACCCTGGTCGAAACCGCCGACAACATGCAGATCTACAAGTACGTCGTGCACCAGGTCGCGCATGCCTACGGCAAGTCGGCGACCTTCATGCCCAAGCCGATCAAGGACGATAACGGCAGCGGCATGCACACGCATATGTCGATCTGGAAGAACGGCGACCCGACCTTCGCAGGCACCGGCTATGCCGGCCTGTCGGACAATTGCCTCTATTACATCGGCGGCGTCATCAAGCACGCCAAGGCATTGAACGCCTTCACCAACCCGACCACCAACAGCTACAAGCGGCTGGTCCCGGGTTTCGAAGCGCCGGTGCTGCTCGCCTATTCGGCGCGCAACCGCTCGGCTTCGTGCCGCATTCCTTATGGTGCAGGCGAAAAGGCGAAGCGCGTCGAATTCCGCTTCCCCGATGCGATGGCCAACCCCTACCTCGCCTATTCGGCGCTGCTGATGGCGGGCCTCGACGGGATCACCAACAAGATCCACCCGGGCGAAGCGATGGACAAGAACCTCTACGACCTGCCGCCGGCTGAACTGGCCGACGTGCCGACCGTTTGCGGTTCATTGCGCGAGGCACTGGTCGCGCTGGAAGAAGACCACGAATTCCTGCTCAAGGGCGACGTCTTCACCAAGGACCAGATCGACGCCTATGCCGAGCTGAAGTGGGAAGAGGTGATGCGCACCGAAACCACCCCCTGCCCGGTCGAATACGACATGTACTACAGCGCGTAATCGCGCCGGATCATCAAGATCACCAGGAGGGCCGCCGGAGCGATCCGGCGGCCTTTTTGTTTGCCTTTCGCCCCGCCCTCAATTGGGTCCACGCATCATCAGCCCACGTCTTGCAGTCTGCCAGAAGGCGCCGATCAGCAGGGTCGCGGAAAACATGGTCAGCCAGTCGAGCGGCGCAGGCGGCGCGACATAGTCTAGATGGGCAAGCAACGCCCAGCCGCCGCCGAACAACGCCATCAGGTAAAAGGCACTCGCGACCGCATCGTTCGACAGGGCGCGTTGCAGCTCGTCGATGTGGCGCTGCATGGCGATGCTCAAAATAGAGGCGGCAATGATAGAGGCGACGGCCACGATCGCTCCGATCTCGGCGGCAACGAAGCCACCTTCACCCGATAAAGCCAGCAGACCCAGCGCGAGGCCGATCAGCAGCGTCGCCACCCCGCTATAGACCAGCATGCGTGACTGTTCGCGCAGTTCGTCCGCATCCTCAACATTGAGAAATTTGGCACCCACCGCCGGGTTAAGAGCGCCGAGCAACACGGCCACTCCGCACAAGACATATAGGACCCCGACGAGGCCGGCGATTTCGCGCGAGGTACCCAGCCCATCGCCACCGTCGATCTCGGCCAGCTGAAGGAAGGCGAAGGACCCCAGTCCGCCGGCGATCGCGCCGGCAATCAGCGGGAGTGCGAGCCGACGCCACATCGGCTTTTGCTGGATATCGGTAGTCATTCGGAGGGCTCCCAGTCGTCGATAAACAAATCCGGCACGTCGACGGCGAACAGCTTCGCCATGCGCAGTGCCAGCGGGAGAGACGGATCGTATTTGTCGGTTTCGACCGCGTTGATCGTCTGGCGGGACACGCCGAGCCTTCTGGCAAGCTCGCCCTGGCTCCAGCCCGCACCCTCGCGGTAGTGTTTCACACGATTTTGCAACCGATCATTCTCCCGGCAGCACCCACTCTGGGCGCTGACAAGAGCTCTTTACAGTCAAGAACTCTTGTCAGTCAAGAGCTCTTGTCAGGTGGCGGCGGTCGCTTTGCCTTGGTCACTCGCCGTCCCTAATAATCGCGGCTTGCCTCCACGGAGACGCCATTGCGCCCCACGGTCGAAACAGTCGCCAGCAACGATAGCCAGCTGGTGATCCGGAATTCCGCATCCGTCGCGCTGTAGCCGCGCCCGTCGGTGATCAGCTCGACGTAGAACCGCCGTCCGATGTTCTTGCCCAGCGCAATCGACGTGCCCCGGTCGAGCACCGGGTCTGCCGAGACGATCCGCAGCCGGTCGAGGCCGATGGCGCTGCGCAGCTGGTTGATCGGGTCGAGCCCGCCGCCTCCGCGCAGCGAAGCGACCGCCGCACCGAGCTGCAAGGCATCGGTGGCAGACAGGCTGGTGATGGAACCGCCGAAGAGCAGGCGCGAGAGGATTTCCTCTTCCGGCAGGGAGGGGTTGGAGCTGAAGGTGATCTCGGGCTGCTGGGCATTGCCCTGCACGCTGACCGTCACATCGATTCCGTTATTGTCGGTCTCCGCGACGATATCGAGCCGGGGGTCTATCGCGCGACTCTCGTCGAACTCGATCCGCCCGCGGGTGACCTCGAAGCGTGCGCCCGCGAAGGTGTAGTCGCCCCGGATGAGGTTCGCCTCGCCCCCGATCCGCATCTCCTGCGTGGTGCCGCGCACGCGGACATCGGCGCTCCATTCGCTGTCCAGCCCCATGCCGTCCACATCGACGCGGCTCGGCGCGCGTGCATCGACCAGGAAGCGCCACGGTGCGCCCGGTGCAGACGGCTGGTAGCGATCGCGCGGCAGATTGATCTCGCGCGTGTTGATCGTGGGAATGCTCGCAGTCTGTGCCCCGTTGCCCAGACGCCAGCTTGCCTTTTCGACCAGTAGACGCCCGGCGATGGTGCCGCCCGATCCATTGGAAACGATCCGCAGCGGGCCGGTAACGGTTGCCTGCAATCCGCGCGCATCGATCAGCTGCGCCTTTTGCGCCGCGGCACGAATATCGATTTCCGGCCCGCGACCAGGGCCCAGATTGGCAAGGTCGATCACGCCGCTTCCGTTGATCGCGCCACCATTCGGCGCAGTGCCACGGAACTCGGTGATCTGCAGACGCGACCCGGCGAAGGCACCGCGCACGCTCGCGTCGCGAATGTCGGTTCCGGAAACCGAACTCTGCACGCGCAGATCATCGCTCGACAGCGACCCACGCACGCGCGGGTCGGCCAGCGTGCCGCGAAGATCGGCGGCAACCGCAACCGGCCCGGAAAAGTCGAACAGGTCGATCGCAGCCAGCCGCCAGAGCGATTGCGCTGGGCCACGATAGCGTAGCTGACCGAACAGGTCGCCCGCCTGAAGGCGTTCGAACAGGCTGCCATTGCGCGGCAGGTCGGAAATCAGCGCCTGGATTCGTCCGCCTTCGGTCCCGTTATCGTCGAGGATGGCGCGCGTCTGAAGCCGGTCTGTCTCAAGCCGCGCGACCAGCGACAGGTCGACCGGGCGCGAGGCGAGGATCACGCCAGAGCGGGTGAACTTGTCGACCCTCACGCGCGCTTCCCCGGTGGGCAGCCCGTCCTTGGGCGCGGCATAGGTGATTGTGCCCGACAGCGATCCGCCGAGCCCCGCATCGCCCATCACGATATCCGCCAGCGACAGGGGGATGTCGCGCACATTGAGGTCGAACCGGGTGGCTTCGCCACCCATGCGGCCCTCGGCAATCACGAAGCCGTCGCCGTAATCGATCTGAGAGCGCTGGAGCGCCCAGCCGCCACCTTCGAGCTTGGTCAGCACCGCGCGGCGCGGCATCGTCAACTCTTTCCCGGCGAGGTTGCCGCGCGTGGCCAGCGCAATACGGTCGGGCGCGATGTCGGCTGCGAGCTGCAACGCGAACCCGCGCCCGCGCCGCCCGGCAATCGCCGCATTCACATCGCCGCGCCCGTTCACCAGCCGCGCATCGGCGGTCATCCGCCCGATGAACAGGTTGCCGTAGAGGATTCCCTGCGCGCTCGCTGTGCCCTGAATGGTCGTATCGCCGTCCGCGATCTGACCGCTCATATCAATGTCGGCCTCCGCGATCTCGAGCGTGGTTGCCCCGCCGAAGCGCGCATTGCGCGCCGCCAGCGCAACGTCGAAGCCCTGCCCACCGCTGCGCGGCGCGAGCATGATCGTCCCGTCGAGCCCGCCACCAGTCAGCGCGAGCGTACCGCTGGCAGCGCCGCCGCCCAGCGTCAGATCGCCGGTCACGCTGGTTTCGGAGACGGTCAGAGTTTCCACCGCAATGCGGGTCGGCCCGCCCGGGGGGGAGAACAGGCCGAGCGTGCCATCGAACCGGCCGAGCGTCGAATCGCCCTCGGTCTCGATCCGGAAGCCCTCTTCGATCGGGCTCAGTGCTACGCGTACGTCGCGCAGGCCCGCAGCGGGCAGCGGCTCTGCGAACACCAGCACCGCTTCGGGGCCACGGTCTGTCAGTGATGCTTCGACAGTGAACGGCCCGTACTGCGCCTGCCGTCCGCGCCCGGCCACGCGTGTGGTCCCCGGCGCGACCTGCCCGTCGAGCACCATGTTCAGCTTGCGCGAGTCGAGCCGCACCTGGCGGAAATCGATCGGCGCATTCTGCGCAAGCGACACCCCGCCGGAAAAGTCGATCACCGGCCCTGCCAGATTGACCAGCGTATCATTGGTGACGCGCGGCACCTGCCCGCGCACATCGGCTGTTAGTTTCCAGGCACCGTTATAGAGGAAGTCGATCGAACCGCCTGCATTGACCCGGCCGATCTGGTCGAAGGCGAGCCCGTTGACCGCCACCGGTCCGCGCACCTGCCAGCGGTTTTCCGCGACATTGCCGTTGAGCGAGAGTTGCGCGCTGGCATCGGGGAAATTGATCCGGATGCTGTCGGACACCAGCTCGCGCCCCGTAAACACCAGTCGGCCGTTGGCGGTGCCGCCGATCAGCTGCGGATCGGCGAGCGCATTGCCGGTCTCGATCCGGCCGACGCGTGCGTCGATCGGGATTACCCAGCGGCTGCCATCATAGGTCGCGGTGCCTTCCTGCGCGATATTGCTGATCGTGGCGCTGCCAGCATCGAAGCGCTGCGCCACGAGGCGGAAGGGAATGGCGAGATCGCGGAACGGCCCGTCGATCGTGCCGCTCGCCTCCGCACCGACCAGTTCGAGGTTCGCCCCGAACAGGCGCGGATCGCGCACCGCCGCCTCGAACTGAATGTCGTCCGCGCGGTTATCTGCCAGGTTTGCTCCGCCTTCGGCCACCAGCGAGAGGCCCTGCCCGAGCAGCTGAACTTTGCCGTCGATCACCCGGTCGACGAAAGTACCGGCGGCCTCGATCCGGGTGTCGCGACCCAACGCGCGCTGGGGAATTCCGGTGAGGAACGGCGTTGTGTCGGCCCGCCCGACAATGCCGTATTTTCCGTCCTTCGCGCTCAGCCGGAAGCGGGCGAGAGATTCGCCGTTACGGTTGAGCAGCATGTCGCCCGACCAGTCTTTCCAAGTGCCGTCGCCATCGATCCGCCCGACATAGTCTCCATCGAGATTGGCCAGACTCGTGATGACTCCGCCTGCTGGCGCAT
>CEPH01014037.1_pt1 | contig 11724 bp, 6 predicted proteins | sample 530571 | NCBI WGS metagenome assembly CEPH01 (sample SAMEA2620413, study PRJEB7988) | marine metagenome | biome: marine biome (ENVO:00000447); feature: surface water layer (ENVO:00002042); material: "saline water (ENVO:00002010), including plankton (ENVO:xxxxxxxx)" | depth 5 m | reverse complement strand
TGCTTCCTGAATATCAGGAACGTTTTCTCAAAGATCTTTTAGCTAACGTTTATCGCACAGAGCAACGGCAAGCTATAGACCCTGAAACTGGCGAGTTGCGGTTTGACGAAGCTGGCGAACCAATCATGGAAAGCTATGCTGCTGGGATTGCTGCAATTTCTCCTTTGCTCGGTCAGCCTCAGTTTGAAAGAAAAATTGATCCTGTAACGGGTGAGCCAATGGTTGATGCCAGAGGTGCCCCTGTTTTTGACGAAACCAAGCCTATTTATCGCCGTGATTCTCAAGGTAATTTAATTCTTGATCTACGAGGGGAGCCTATTCAAGAAACTGTCGGTGGCGTTCCACGCCCTGAAGTTGTGCCTTTTACTCCCGCTCAAGAACAAGCAATACAACTTGGTCTTTCAGGTATAGGAGCGTATGCCCCATTGATGGAAGAGGCCAAACAAACATACGAATCTGGTGTTTCGGCTCTTAAAACAGGGTTTGATCCAACAACCGGAGAGGCCGTAGCGTTTGATCCAACAACGTATTCTGAATTTTATAATCCATTTGTTGAAGAGGTGATTGATACCACTGAACAGGATATTCAAAGACAAGCAGAACGGGAAAGAGCGGCAGGTAGAGCACGAGCCGTTGGCGCAGGAGCGTTTGGTGGTTCTCGTGCCACGATAGCAGATCAAGAAATACAACGTGCAGCAGATGATCGTAAGTCACGAATAGGGGCGCAGCTTCGTTCTCAAGCCTATACCGGGGCACAACAACAAGCTCAGTCTGCGTTTGAGAATCAGATGAAACGTGGTCAGAGTGGTGCACAAGTCTTTCAAGGTTTGGGTACAGCACAAGCTGGCCTTGGTCAGTTGGCACAAAGTCTTGGCTATCAAGATGTGCAAAACCTGTTTAACGTTGGTGGCATAGAACAACAACAAAGACAGGCCGAGTATGACGTACAGCGACAAGCTGGTATTGAATCTGCATACGAACCATTCCAACGTTTTAGTTACATGGGTGATATTTTTCGTGGCGTGCCATCAACACAGACACAACTTACCGTTGGCAGCGCTCCACGACAAAACGTGTTAGGCAGCACAATTGGCACTGCCATGGGCCTCGGTGCGTACCAACAGCAATACGGTGGGGGTCAATCAATCCTCGGCGGTCTGATGAACAGGTAGACAAACATGTATGGCGATGTAAACAACCGAAAGCTCTTTGCTAAAAAATCCCAAGCAGCGCGGAACATGGTCCGTAAGATGGGCGGCGTATCGCCCATGGCTTCGCAGATGAGTGGAATCATGGCATCGTCACCAGAGTTAATGCAAGCTGCAATGCGGCGTCCGGTTGTTTTACCCGCAACAACGCAACCTATGGCGGCTCCTGCTCCTGCCCCACAGATGTTGCCACCCTCACGACCAATACCAAACATCGCTGGGATTCCCCAAGGACCAGTGCCCTCGGCTCCCGCTCCTCGGCCCATGGCTAAAAAGCCTGCGGTTAAAAAGTTATCTAACGGTGGTCCTCCTTTGGCTGGTTCTAATTTGTTAGTCAAAGACTCTCCCATGGATTTCAGCAAAGCCTTTCGCTTTGGTCAAAAGGCGATTACAACTGAGAAACCTGCTGAGTTGGGCTTGCCGGAGGGAGCTAATTTAACAGGCCCAAAGAAAAAGTTAGACAAGCCTGAAGAAGCGGCAAAAGAACTTATTAAAGAAATTGTGCCTGAAAAAGAACGAACAGGTGACACAAAGAAAGATTTAGTTAAGGCGGCAGCAAAGACAGGTATAGAACGTGTTCCAGCAGAAGCTGAAATTGACGAACTAAACAAAGCTATCTTTGGTGCGAAACTTGCGGGTGCAATTGCTGGCAGCTATGTAAATCCGCAGACAGGACAAGCGGTACGCCCAACAGCGGGTGCTCGGATTGCACAGGCCGCAGTTGAAGGTTTAGCAGTTGCTCGTGAAACAGAAACACGCCGAGCGGCACAAGAAGCAGCGTTGGCAGCGGCGAAGATGAGAGCGGCGGGTAAGAGCACTTCTAAGATACCTCCTAACCTAAAGGTTCTTGTAGACATCTTTAAGAAAAGAGCGGAAACAGAAGACATAGCAACGGTTGCTGCGAACTTTGATGAACAATATGGGGACAATACGGGCACCATGATTATGGAATACATAAGAACGCTCGATCCTGCTGTTTTTGCTCCTGTAACTCAACCACAACAGACAGAGCAGCGTGAGATAACTCCTGAACAGCGGCTAGAAATGGTTAAAAACGCGCTACAACAACAGCCTGAAAACCGGAAACTTATTTTAGACAAAGCAAAAGCAGACGGTGTAAATATCGAAGGGCTATAAGTATGGCGGACAACCCTTATCTTAACTTAGGTAAAAAGGCCGCTGCTCCTAGCGACAACCCGTACCTCAATCTTGAAGAAGAAAAAGGTTCTTACTTTTCTGGCGACCAAGGACTTGTGCCCGACGTAGCAGAAGACATTGGCAAGGGGATCTATTCTGGCGTTGTGTCCGTCCCACAAGGGATCGTGGAACTTGGTGCAATTGGTATCGATGCCGCATTAAACACAAATACTGCTTCGGCTGTTACTGATGCTTTTGAATACATAAAACCTGATATGGGCAAGGCAGGAGAAGTTACAGAAGATCTTGTTTCTTTTGGTGTTGGTTTTATTCCAGTGGCTGGCTGGCTCGGTCGCGCAGGACAAGCAGCTAAGGCAGCACAATCAGGAAAAAAGCTCTCTAAGGCAGGGCGTAGTAAGTTTGGTCGCTCGGCTATAGATTTTGGGTCTTCTAAACTTGGTCGATCTTTGGTTGGTTCCACTCCTGGTATGATTGGTAGCACAGCAGTAGGTGCCCTCGGATATAGTGCAGCAGTATCCAGTGATGGTCAAACTACTCTGTCGGATAATTTTAAAATTCTTCCTAACGTTTTAGAAACAGAGATAGATACTGGTTTGACAGGTCGCTCAGAAGCGGCTCGTAGGTTTCGCAACAAACTTCGTGTAGGTGTCGAAGACATGTTTGCTAGTGGAGTTGTAGACACAGCACTTAGAGGGGCTGGAGTAATTGCCAGAGGTGTTGGTGGCACGGAAACTGGGGCAAAGGTTGCCGGAGCGGTGCGCCAAGCACCAAGCAGAGTAGCAGAGGGAATGGCTAAAGGTTTTGATGCTATCGGTCTAGGCGCAGTAAACCAGGGCGCAAAGGGCGCAAAAGATCTTTTTGTAAAATATTTTACAGCAGGGGCAGGTGCTGATCCTCTTGTTTATGAAACTGTTCAAGACGGGTTAGCTGTTCGGGACATGTTTAATCGTCGTGGTGTTACAGCAGCGTTAGGATTTGACAAAGCCGCTACAAAATTCTTGAAGTCCTCAAAACTCAAGGACAAAACTCCAGTAGATGCACAGAGAGTTGACGCAGCTTTAAACTCTTTCCTTTTGGGAAACAGAAAGCCCCTGGAGCAGTTTGCTTCAAAAGAGATGATTAAAGCAGCGGACGAAATGATCAACGTTCGCGCAGGTCTTGAAGAGCAAACGATGCGAAACCTTGAAACGGTTATCGGAGTGGATCCAAAGACAGGGAAGCTACTTTCGGCAGATACGCCTGCTAAACAGAGAGCAGCGCAAGCCCTGGAAGAAATGATTAAAAACCAAAACAACCAATTTGGATATTTGCGCCGTCAGTTCGATCAGTACGAAAACCCTATTAACTTTTACAAAAATCTTGATTTATCATCTAAAGAATTTGATGAAGCAGTGGAAGAAGTAGCGGGTATTATTGTTCCCTCTGGTAGCACTGTAGACGACAACACACGAGCGTTGGCTAAAGAGCGTGTGCTCGATACACTCGGTCTTCACACCCTTACAGGCACGTCTCCCGATATTGTTTTAAAAGACAAGATTAAAGAAGTCACCAGAGCAGCTAAAGGAGACAAGATAGGTCTTACAGCTACTGATCGTCCTGTTCTTACGGCCTTTGACGATTTGTTTATTGCTCGTGAACCTTTAATCGATCTAAGCCCTAAACTTCGAAGGTTAAAAGGTGAGATAACAGCTACTCAAGAGGTCTACAAAAAAACAATCTCTGATATGGCACAAGCTAACGCGGCTGCGGACATGTATCGTGCTATGATTGATCAGGGTTTAGCAGTTGATGCTGTTAAAGGTATGGAGATGTTAAACCAAGGTGGACGTCCCGCGATCATCGATTTACCAGATTCAACGCGCATGACTCCAGAAAAATACGACGCTGCCAAACAGCCTTTTAGAATTATAGCGAGAGATCAAGGCATTACAGCGGAAGTTACTGATCAAACGGGAAATATAATATATGTCGATCCTGCTGATCAGGTTATTCAAAAGTTTCGTGATGATTTAATAAATAAAAAAGGATATCGCCAGTTGGGGGAAAGCCGTGATATCCAACACGTTTTTGGAGGTGCGTATGGAGAATTAACAGGTCGTTTAGTTTCTCCAGAAACATACGGGGCAATTACTGCACCATTACGTTTTGGCAGTAATACTTTCTTGGGTGAAGCGGCAGGTATATTGTCACAACTTCGGTCTTTGTCTCAGAAAATGACTATTGTGCCAAACCCTGGGGCACAGGTTAGAAATATTGCAGGGAACCTTGCTATGCTTGGGGGTAATGCAAATATCGGTAGAGACACAGATTTTAGTGACGTTTTTAAAGCCTTAACTTCTAGTCTATCTGATATGGAAGAAGCAGGACTTACACGTATAGCGAAGAAAATTTCTTTATCTGGCGTTGAAGATACGAACTTGGTTGTTCGTGCATTGAAAGATTTTGCAAGAGCAGGGGAAGACCTAACCAGTAATTCCATGAAAGTCGCTAAAACGATTGATGTATGGACGGACAAGATCCCTTTCATGCAGACGTTTGAAAAAATTTACGGTGAATCTGACACATTTTTTAAAGCTCTTGCCTTGTTAGGAGAGGAGAAAAAAATTTTAAATGCGTTTGAAGCAGCAGGACTTGAGCCAAATGACTTTCGAGTTTATGAGTCGTTGATTCAAGCAGGACTTGCTAAACGTTACAAAAGTGCCGTGACAGAATTTGATAAAGGTTCGGATCTTTTACCTTATGAGGTTATGGCAGCAGATATAGTTAAAGATACTATGCCTGTTTATCCACGAATTGGTAAAGCGGTTAGAGCTTTGGACATTGTTCCTTTAATTGGTAATTTTACTTCTTTTGCTTCAGAAAACATTCGTAATTCTGCAAACATTTTGGATCGTGGTCTGAAAGAAATGTCTTTTACAATTCCTCCAGACATCCGCGCAGAAATTGGAGAGGAAGCCGCATCTGTGTTTGAAAAACAAATTCGTGGTGCGGGTGCTCAACGTCTTATGTCTTATGCAACAGTGGCATCTATTGGTCCCGCTCAAGCGGTGAAAGCCTCAATGTATGCAACTGGAACTACTCAAGAACAGTATGATGCCTTAAAATCTCGTTTGCCTGAGTACATGAGAGGACATCAATTAGTAATTCTAAACAATGACCAAAAGGGAAAGATGGATTACATTGATTTAAGTTATGTCAGTCCTTATGCCTTTGTTCTTGATCCTGTTCGTGCAGCGTTAGAAGTATATGGTCAACAGGGAAAATTAGATAAAAATCAAATAGAACGCATAGGTGCATCGGCGTTTACAGGTTTACGAATGTTTGCAGAACCGTTCGGTGAAGAGTCTTTAATTTATGAAAGACTGGCAGATGTTCTTCCGTCTTCGGGTGTTCCTGTCGCGTCTATTTTTGGACGCGGAGGTAGAAACCAAGACGGTGCTCCTATTTATAACAGAACAGATTCTTTAGGCGACAAGATCGACAAATCGTTTGGGCATATAATGAATGGTGTAATTCCTGAGTACGCCAAACTAATTGCAGAAGTTGATCGCCCGTTTTCTGTCACAACACCAAGAGAAATGTTAAACCAAGGACGAGTGTTACGTTCAATTACTGATACTCCAGGAAACCGTGGAGAAGAATACAACATATTCAAAGAAGGTGCTCGTTTGGTAACAGGGTTTACGCCTATGACCCTAGATATTCGCAATGACTTTGCTTTTGCAGGAAAAGCATACACTCCTCGTCGTACAGAAGCAAAAAGTGCGGCTCAACGAGACATGAAACGAGCCAATCTTACTCAAGCCGACATGCTTCGTTCTTGGGACACGTACTTGGACAACTTATATCGTGAGCAAAGTAAGTTGTATCAAGACATCGAGTCTGCGCGAGATCTAATGCCTGGTCTAAGCAAATCTCGTCAGGACACAATTATCAGACAGAACTTGGTTCAAGGAGCACGGTTAGGTAAAGCGGAGGCCAATGCCATTATGAACGGAGAGTTCTGGCCTACCGATGCAAGTAAAGAATTGTGGAAAGATTTAATAAGAATGCGTCAAGCTGAAGGTCGGACATTTATGACAGACATGTCTGATTTCAGTCCGTTCAACCAGCGTTCAAGAGATCGTAAGCGGGAGCCTCTGTCGGTTGCTTCGCCAGAACCTGCACCTCGTGCCGTGCCTGCACCTCGTGTTTCGCCTCTGTCAAACCCTTACTTGAACTTAGCACCTCCGGCACCTGCGACGGCCCCCATCTCAAACCCTTACTTGAACCTAGCACCTCCGGCACCTGCGGCCCCACCCGTTTCAGGTCCGCGAGGTCAGATCGATCCTGCGATCTTAGGCACTGATCCTGCAACACAAGCGTTGGCTAAATCTTTAGGCAGAACTAATTAATCTATCTCACCCCAGTTGTTCTTGAGTTCATCGTCTACCTTAGAGGGGACTTTCAAGACCTCCGACAATCCATTTTCCATTATGTCCTTGATCCGGTGCGCTTGATCGTCGCCCTCTACGGAGAAGCATAACTCATCATGCACCGTTAGCAAAGGAATAAGTCCCTCTGAGTAACAATCGGCCATAGCTTTTTTTGTCTGGTCCGCTGCGGACCCCTGTATTAACTTGTTCAAGGCTTTGTATGTAAAAGCCCGTTTTAAATTATTAATGTTGCCATACTCTTTCTTCGCCTCCTCCAACGGCAAAGGCTTATTGTAACCAAACGTCTTTGGTTCCCACAAATGAAAGCGACACTTACGACCCAGCAACGTGCGGATCTGACCTTGATCCTCGGCTCTGTGACTAGCAATAGTTGCAAGCTGTTTTACGAAAGGCACTTTCTCTCTGTGTCGGGCAATCAAAGTCTTGGCTTGGTCTGAAGAGATGTCTAACTGTGCACCAAGTTTGCCCACACCCATGCCATACATAATCCCAAGGTTCACAACCTTTGCCTCTTTACGGCTGATACCAGCGAGGTCTGCTACCATTTGGTGAAGATCAACATCTCCTCTGTGATACTCTTCGACAATCGTATCAACAACCGGGTGTCGCATTCCGTCAGGCATACTGGCAGCAAAGTGCACCAAAAGTCTTGGCTCTTGACTGGAGTAATCAAAAGATCCCCACTTGTGTCCCTCCTCTGGGATAAACAATCCCCGTATCATCTTTTTGATATCAGGATCCCGTGCTGGTATTTGCTGCAAGTTAGGGTTTGAAGATGAAAACCTACCTGTAACTGTGCCGCCATCGTCCGATCTAAGTTGGTGAAATTCTGTATGTATCCGACCGTCTTTTTCATGACGTAAGATTGAATCAATAAAAGTGCTATCTGCCTTATCAAACTCTCGCAACTTCACAATCATCTGGCATACTTCGTGCGGATGATTGTTTAAATACTGCTTGGTGAAAGAAGGGGCACCCGCTTCTGTCTTTGGATATTTTAAGTTTAAAGCATCAAACACTTTGGCTACAGACGCCCCGGCCCATGGCTCTATGTCTACTGCGGTCTTGCGTTTGATCTCTTTCTTGTAACTCTCCACTTTCTTTTTCAAACCCAAGCGCACAGATTCGGCTTTGCCAATGTCCACACGCACACCACGCTCTCGCATGTCCAACATCAAGGGGATCAGGCTGGTTTCTAGGTCAAAGATATGGTTGAGATCTTGTGATGATATCTCTATCTTTAGTCGCTCCCACAACTTCAATGTCATGATTGCATCTTGTTCTGCATACGCTCCAACAAACTTTGGGGGTAGCTTCCACATGTCTGATTTGGGATCGATACCCCAGTCCTTTGCAGCGGCACGAAGCATTCTTTCATCTTTGCGCATGTCAATAAAATCTCGGCCCAGGTTGTTTAGGCTGTAGGAGAACCTGTTCTCGTCCACCAGAGGCGCTGCGACCATCGTGTCGATAATCTTACCCTGAACATTTACCCCCTCTGAGCGAAGCCATCCGGCGTCGTATGTGGCATTGTGCATAATCTTATCAATATGCGGCGTAGCCATTTGTTTCTTTAGCCATCGCATCGTTATTTTAGGATCAAGGTTGTGTCCGTTTTCATGACGGATAGGAAAATACCCATGATAATCGCCAGCAGCTACCGCAATACCTACAATGTATCCATCGTTCCGTGACCAGCCCGGACCCAACATCTTAATGTTTGGATCTCTTGTCTCCAAGTCTACAGCTATAGACTTGTGTTGTGTCAAATCCGGATACTCTGACGGGATGTTCCAATCAGGGTCTAGGCTTTCACCAAGCTCTACACGGGCCAAGAAATCTACGGTGCGCCTGTCCTTTCGATCTCGTGCCATTATCTCTCTGTCTCCGTCTGAGGTTCCTTTTTAGTAACCTTCATAAACAGGTCCATGCGCTTTTGTATTTCGCTCTCGTTGTCCGTGCACTCTGCACCCAGAGCAGCGTATCCAGCAATATCTACCCAGCTATCGTCGTTATCTAAGTCATGCAACAATCGCGCCATCTTCAACCAGATCATCAAGAGTGCCACATGTCTTGGCGTGACATAACCGTTCGTGGCATTAGCCTCTTGAATGATAAGCTGCCAACCTTCAGAAATGCGCGTAAAGTTCTCAAACGCATTGCCATAGTCTTTTGCCCGGTCACCGTTGATGTATTTGTCTGCTTTTTCTAAAACTTCTTTTCGTTTCATAGTTCATACCTGTATTTGTAATCTGTATCCACAAGGACCAGACGCTGTTTGGTTCTAGTCAGGCCAACATACATTGCCCTGTGCTCATCGTCGGGATGCTTAGTGTTCACACAAGCATGTGTGGATGCAAGAAACACTGCGCAATTATCATCCTCTCCACCCTTCATCCCATGAAAGGTAGACAACTTCACACGAGGCTCCGCTGTAATGTCCTCACCCCTTCTTTCAATAGCTCGAATGTATCGTTTCTCGTCCGATCCAAACCGCGCAATGTCCAACGCATCTCTTTCAATCGGCGCAATCAAACCAAACTCCTGAACAAGCTGGTCATACCGCAGAAAGGAATCGGGAGGAGCCGCATCTAAAAGCCCTGCGGACCCACGTCTTACGACTGCATGATCCCCTTGCTTCGGAACAAAATCATACAAGTCCCGGATCGATCCCATCTCCACACCCTCTCCAGCCTGTAGCCTACGCCACGTAACCGCAGCTTGTGCTGCTTTCTGATTGATGCTGCTGACCCCTTTTATCGAATATAAAAGACCCTCTTCGCGTAACTCCTGACCCCACTTGCGAACAAAAGAATTTGTTCTTGCCATCAAAGTCCAAGACCCTTGCTCCAAGTCAAGTTCGTGAGAGTTCAGTGCCCATTGCACCTGTCCCTCCTCATCGGTGGGGTTGAAGTCTTTTTCCCGGCGTCCATTCTGAATCCGCTTCACAACTTCTTGAGACAAATTATGCACCGATTTGGGCATACGATAACTCTGACTTAAAACTCTGTAGTTATCAGAGGCATCCAAAAATCTATGCACATCCACACCCGTCCATCTGTGTATAGCTTGATCATCATCCCCCGCGATCAAAACCCTCTTTGCGTTTCGAGAGATTTCAAACACCATCTCCCATTGAAGAGGCGTAAGATCTTGTGCTTCATCTACAATAAACAAATCCAACCGGGGTGGCTCACCCATCTGTACATACTTCTCAATCTGATCAGCAAAATCAAACTTGTTGTTTGTCGCTTTGTAATGATCCAACTTCTGTTTGACCTTACGAAGCTGATCAAAATGCAAGGCGTGATTGCCAACATCATTGTACTCACGCTCTATAGAAACCATTCGATATCGCGCACGGTTTTCCATCTGAATGTAAATGTCGCCGTCGTCCAACATCGCAGGCATAACTAACCCATCGTCAGGGTTGATCGCACTGGTCCCTCGAAACTTCAAACCAACCATGCGACTTAAAGATGTCCAATCCTCCGGACCCATCATGTCCGTGGTGGTCAGCCCCAAACCATGGAAGGCCCATGAATGCAACGTGCGAAACCAAGGCAGTCGCTTTCGATCTAATTGAAACTTTGCACACGCACGATTTACAGCCTCCGCAATGGCTTTCCGTGTAAACGACACGTAGCCAATACGATCCGGAGGCGTACCCTGTGCCATGGCACTCTCAACTTCCTCCATCAACGTGTAGGTCTTGCCACAACCAGGTGGACCAAAGATTATCTCAGAGTTAGGTATTCTCATGCTGAACACCACGAGGTCGGTTTTCTAGCCACTCTGAAACCTCGTCCTCTCTCCAACGTGTGGCACTTCGTTTTCCATCGTCATGTCCAAGCACAACAGGGTCTGGAAACTCCCCATCATTGACCCACTTGTAAATGGTTGACTTCGAAACGTTTAACCATTCCGAAACCTCACCAATCCTTAACAACTTAGAACGGTATGTCATTTGCGTCCTCCTCTTCTCCTATGTCTAAAAGTTCGTCTTCAAACTCAGGCACCCACCAAACTCGAATAGATGTCCTTCGACCATCCTCTTGCTTGATTGTCCTAGTGCCGTGGCACTCCTTCTCATCATTCAATTGCTTCAATTGATCTTGAACCTGTGCCCTTGTGTACTGCGTGAAGTTCCTGTTCTTGAGGTACTCCATCAATGCCTCAATCCTAAACTTGGTTAGCCCACCCTCGGTCCATGGCTTACCCATCTTCAATTCTTCCGGGGCCAACGCTCGAATACGGCTGGTGCAAAAGTTTCTAAGATGTTCTTTGAACTGACCAGAATATGTAAGTTCCTCGGACACGGAAATCTTAGTTGCAGTCAACATCATTGCGTTGATTGAACGCTGCCAATCGGCAGGCTTTGGAACAGGCGGCATGATATCCAACTGTTCCATGCAAGCACGTTGAAACAACGTGGGATGTTGAAGCTGGTCCGTTGAAAGAACCAATCGTCCACCATCAACCGTCATAAAATACAGTCGAGGTTCTGACTGCATGATAGTAAGTCCATCTATTCTTGCTGCGTCAGGAGCATCCGTCCCAATTCCATAGCGCCTGGTTTTGCAAATATCTTTGTTGCAATGATCTTTGAGCGGACAAACATCACACTGGTAAAAATAATCTTTCTTATCCAAAGACTTTTGAAGTTGCATGACTTCTGTAGCAGGAAGAGGCGGATCGCATAACTCCCTGTTCAACTCTTCATGATGAGACTTCCAATCGTCAGGCCACTTCTTTCGGCAATACACACCTACCGCAAACAAAAAGATATTCCTGTTCTCTGTGATCTTGCCCAAGCTGGTCATGATCTCCAAACAGTATGCCCCATCTGTGAAATATCTACGGCTCCCCCCAAACTGCATTGCTGTAAGATCCGCCATCGAAACTCGATTTTTCTCCACAGA
>CEPH01086845.1_pt1 | contig 11738 bp, 9 predicted proteins | sample 530571 | NCBI WGS metagenome assembly CEPH01 (sample SAMEA2620413, study PRJEB7988) | marine metagenome | biome: marine biome (ENVO:00000447); feature: surface water layer (ENVO:00002042); material: "saline water (ENVO:00002010), including plankton (ENVO:xxxxxxxx)" | depth 5 m | reverse complement strand
GAGCATTCTGTAGACTCTTTCCAGGCCATATATCTACAGCTTCCGGCCAGGCTTTATGTTCGAAAAGACAATGAACATACGGTTCGCATTCGAACCAATGAAAACCTGCACGACCTAATTGAGGTAACGGTAGAGAATCAGAAACTAAAGCTGGAAACCATCGCGAACACCAATATTCGTAGAGCCGAAATGCTCCATATATACATAAGTGCGCCTCAAATTTCAGGTTTCTTTCTCAATGGGGCGGGTGATATTCTGGTGGAAGATTGCCTGGGGTCTGATGAGCTGACTTTCGAGATTAATGGTTCGGGCGATGTCTATGCTTGCGGACTTACTGAGTCATTAGTCGTCAGCATTAATGGGTCGGGCCAGTTTAACGGATTCGATTTGGAAGCCCAACGTGCTGAATTAAGGGTCTCCGGTTCGGGCGATATTGAAGTAGCCGTTACGGAATATCTGAACGCTGTGATTTCCGGTTCCGGTGACATTCTCTACAAGGGGAATCCTGAGTTAGAACAGCGAATAAGTGGCTCAGGAACCATTCGCAGAAGACCTTAATTGGTTTTGATTACAAAGGTAACCTCGCCTTTAGAAATTGGGGCGGGTGCCTTTGACATATCCGTTTGAATAAACTTGAGGTTAAGTACTTGTTTACGGTAAAAATCTACCACGGTGTTATCACTAATGGTGGTTCCCGGAATAATGGTGGCCCTCAATACTTTTCCTCTGTCGTCCACCTCAATGGAGAACTTAATGACCCCGTCTATTTGTGAGTCGTCCTTTTCTGCCGGAGGGCTTTGCCACTTCCAACCATCAAGGCTGTAGCTAACTCCTAAGTCGGCACCTCCCGGATCTGTTCCCTTGGTATTCGTTTTTCCTTTAGGATCCCCCATATTACCACGGGTGTCTGTTTGCGTACCCTGGTTGTTAGAGGCCTTTTCCTTACTATCAGTGTTAGTCTTTTTACCCCCCATTAGCGCCCTGTTATCGATGACAGGCTTGGGCTTTGGTTCTTCTTTTTTCTCCTCAACTTTTGGTTTCACCTCTTCCTTCTTGGTTTCTTCCTGCTTTGGAGGCGTTGTGGTTTCCTTTTTAGTTTCGGTTACGGGTGTAGTTTTCTCTTCAACCTTAACTTCAGACTTTTCCGGACTGGTTACTGTTTCTTTAACGGTTTGTTCTACGGGGGGAGCCTCTTTGGGATTTTCTGTTACCGGTGTAGTCTTGGGTTGCTCTTGAGGAGTTTGCTTTACTTCTGCTTTTTCGGTCTTCTGCTCTACCTGCTGCTCAGTTTCTTCTGTTTCAGAGTTATCAGTATCTGACTCAGCATCGGGAGGAGTATCATTTTCGGTTTCTTCAATTTCAGCCTTGTTGTTGCGTTCTATATCGCCACTACCTGCTTCTTGAAAACCCAAATTCAATTCTATACCATATTCAGGAAGCGGTGGATCGGGAGCCCTCCAAGCCACTAAAATCAGGAATAGTGCTATCAACGAACTATGAATAATAGCCGACACTACTATGCTAAATCGTTTGTCTTTTTTTTCCTGATCTGACATAACTCTATTATTCAGGTCGTGTTACCAACACGGTTTTTTGCTTGAGCTTTGCAGCAATGCCGGCTACTCTTGCTGTGTGTCCGGTAGGTACCGCTGCATCAATATTCAAACTTAGGGTTCCTTCCTGCCCTCCTGTTAAACGCATAAGTTCTCGTTCTAGTGTTTCAGGAGTTACCTCCTGATCGTTCAGAAAGTAACGTAAATCGGCACTAATGGTTAAACTGTTCTTCTGCATCGATATGGTTGAAGATGCTGCTGTAGGCAAATTCACCGGCAAGCCAGAGGGGGTAATAAAGGAGGCTGTGAGCATGAAGAAAATCAATAACAGAAAAACAATATCTGTCATTGAAGACATGCTAAAAGACGACTCTACTTTATGTTTTGACTTTATATCCATATTACTGGGGCTCTTGTAGCAAGTCAATAAAATCTATGGAAGTGTACTCCATGTAGTGAATGGCTTTCTGTACCTTAGAAACAAGGTAATTGTAGCCCAAATAAGCAATAATACCTACCACCAAACCAGCTGCAGTGGTCACCATGGCTTCATAAATACCTGTAGAAAGTAACTTAGGACTCACAGAACCTTCTTCTTGCGCTATGGCTATAAAGGCCTGAATCATACCGGAAACGGTACCCAAAAAACCTATCATAGGAGCAGCACCAGAAATGGTTGCCAGCAGCGAGAGGTTCTTCTCAAGCTTGTACACTTCTATTTTACCCACATTTTCTATGGAGGCTTCGATGGTTTTTAAAGGTGACCCAATTCTATGAATTCCTTTTTCAATCATTTTGGCTATGGGCGAATCGGTCTGTGCACAAAGCAACTTGGCACCGTTCACATCGCCATTTACTACCAGGTCTTTTATTTTATCCATGAACTCAAAAGGAGTTTTGGAGGCCCTGTTGAGGTTTCTTAACCGTTCAAAGAAAATGTAAATGGCCATGAACCAAAGAATGACTAGTGGTATGAGCCAAAAACCACCCTTTAACAATAATTCAAAAAAGAAAAGAACACTATCTTCTCCTCCGCCAACAGATGTAGTATCTCCAGCGGCTAGTTGTTGCAATAATATCACCATTTTAATATTTCAGTACCCAGATATTTTCTCCGAAAGTTGATACTAACTCTGTTCTCTTTTGTTCGGCTTCAGCCATAGTTGCAGACTGTGCTATTCCTACTCTATGAAATTTAAGTTGACCTGTAGGGTTGAGTAAGTAAGCACTTGTTCCTGAGGCCACTATAGCTTTGGCTTTATCTTCCGCAAGATCTTCGTCATAAAAACTTCCGACCACAACATAGAAACGGCCTTCAGGCGCTGAAATTGTGAATAGTTCTGCTTTTGGTTTTACCGGCTCTGGCTCTGGTTCAGGCTCTGGCTCGGGCTCCTGTTGTGGTGGTGTATTTTGAGGCTGTTCGGTCTTCACAGGCTCTAGCTCCACATTCTTTTTCTTAAATACCAAAAAGTAATAGGCGGCAGCAGCTATTACCAGTATTAGGATGACAATGAGGACAATAATACCGTTGTTATTTTCCTTCTTCTCCTCCTTCCCTGCTTTTGAGCTTGGCTCAGAAGAGTTTTCCTGAGGCTTGGCTTCTTTCTCATCAGTGTTGAACACAAAGGGTTCGGGTTCTTCTTTTTTGGTTTCCTCAGTTGGCTCCGGTTCTTTGGTAGGTTCTACCGACTCTTCCTCCGGCTCAATATCGGCCACAGGGTCTTCTACCAAACCGGTGGCTACCGGCTCATCAGAAGTTTCATCTACTGGCTCAAGTTCAATATCGTCTAAGCCAAAGTCATCGTCTGTAACCTCCGGTTCTTTAGGAGTTTCTTCTTTTTTGGGCTTGGGCGATGGCTTAGCACCTCGTTTCCTTCCGGTTTTTTTTGCTTTATCTTCTTCTTTAGATGAGTCGCTTTTCTTTTTTGCTGCCATTTGAATTCGGTTGAAAGATGAATTTACAAATTAGTAAAATAAAGGCTATACAAAAACGGGCAGAGAGTAAGACTAGAAAGCCACTGATAATCCACCTAAGAATTGAATACCACGCGATGGATAGTTGAGATACCTCTCGTATTCTTTGCCGAACAGGTTGTTTATCTGCAAAAATACGCCAAATCGTTCATTTATCTCATACCTTCCACCCAAATTCAGGTCAATTATATCATCGAGCTCAAAAGTCTGGGCCGTTTCCCTGTTCAAAGCCATTAGTCCTGCCAAGTAATAAAGGTCTGTGGTGACTGTGAGCTTCTTAATTGGGAAAATGGTAGTATTGAAGGCTGTTTTAAAATTGGGCTTATGCCAGGCTTCCTCTAAGCTGGCCAATGCGTAATTAAAATAATCAAAGCGAAGCGAGCTTCTCACTTTTCCTGTGTTCTCAAAATTAATGGCCGAAAATACATTGAGTCTTCGGGTGGTTCCATCTTCATAGAGAATCTCAAAACGTGTGGAATCCGATCCGTTGGTAAAAAACTGGAGGTTGTTGAGCGAGGCGTAGCTAAATCCTGAGCTAAGGGTAAATCCTTCAAAAAGCTCAAAGTCCAGACCTCCAAAATACTCACTCTTCTTTTCAGTATTTCTCAGGTCGAAATTGGCCATGAGAAACGGATTCTCATTAACTGAAGATTCTACAGAGTTAAACTCAATATCGCCATCGATTCCGGCATAAATTCTAAAACCCGAACTAAGCGCATAATCGGCTTTAATGGTTGGGTAGAAATGCAATCCCTTGTTGTAGCCATTGTCTCCGGCCAGATTGAACCCGGCTTTGAAGGTAAAGCCATTGGTTTGATAGTTGACTCTGGGCCTGAAGTTGAGGTAACTACGGTTGTCTTCCTGTAAATCCTGACGTTTGGAGAGTGTGGCCAATAAGTCGGCACTCAATCGTAGGTCGTCATTTATAATATAAAAGCCACCTACATCGAAGTTAAACTTGTTTTCACGTGCATCGAAGTTGTCTTTAAAGAAAATCCAGTCGGTTTTAAAGTGATAGTCGAAATTCTGCTCTTTGTTGGCATTCTCTATAAGCACGTTGGTAGAGAAGCGAGTAAATTTCTGCTCTATTTGACCGGCTTCATAGTTCAACACCGGATTATAACCATAAAAATGAACCTTATGATTGCTATAGTTCATAGAGCCAGACACCTTGTTTACATTGCTAAAGTACTTGGCTCCAATGGCGGCCTCAGTTCTTCCTTCCCCTGAGTTTTCATCGAATACTGGACCGTTTTTAGATGACAGGTGTCTCACGTACAGATTAAACAGATAAGACTCTTGACGCTTAGACCCCAGATAACCTTCTAAATAAGGCGTTTGATAATTGCCATAGCCTAGTTTTAAGAAGTTGCTGGTGAGCTCAGAAATGCGCTCATTACCTTGAAAATTTACGGTTCTGAAAGTCGGTTCTAAGGGGCTCAGCCTGTAACTGAAACGCTTGAAAGTATACTCTTGCTTGGTATCAGTTTCACTAACCGGCAATTGAGGTATTTTCTCGAAATTCCGTGTGGCCGGTGGCAAAGTAATTCTTCGATCTTTCCGAATAACAATCTCTGCTTCTTCCAGTTGGCTGCCCTGTCCTTGTTGAGCAACTGCAGGCAAAGCCAGGCACAAAAAGCCTGCAACCCATGTCGCTTTAATTAGCTTATTCATTGTTGCCTCCTTTCTTCACCTGAGTTGAGTCCATTCGAGTGCTATCGCCTTTTATTTCTTTCTGGCGCAAGGCTTCTTCCATCTTTTCTATTTCACTTAATTTTTTTCTGGCCTCTTCTACCACTTCAACCACTTCGGAATATTCAATGATGGAGTTTACGGTGGCCTTGGCCTGGAATAACTCATTGAGGGCAATGTAGTTATCGGCAATTAACAAAAAGGCCTTACCCAGCCATTCTTCGTGATCGGAAAAATTCTCATTAAACTCAAAAAGAGTAGTCAATGACTGTTGGTATTGCCCTTGCTGATAGAAAATTTTACCGAGTAAAAACTGGGCTTCTGCCCCATACTTATTCTTAGCAGTATTAATGGTGGAGAGAAGTTCATCGATGGCTACATTAAAGTTACCCTCAATATAGGAGGCCTTAGCCAGGTATAACTGAGCTTTATTGACCTGGTCTTGACTAATGTTGCCTTTGGTTATAATGTTTCGGGCATAGGTTCTCATCTGGTCGTATTGTCCCAAATTGAAATGGGCCTCCAAAAGCCCCGCCCACGCATCGTTTTCCTGACGCTTGGAAATGGCTATTTTCTCCAGTTTACTGTAGTAATTGGCCGCTTCGCCAAAGTCTCCGGCTTTCAATTGCAGCTCTCCTATTCTTTGGAAAACCACATCTATGTCAGTCACCTGGGCTTCGCGATCCAACTCGTAATACAATTCCAGTGCTTTATCAGTGTTGTTAAGGCGGTAGTAAGACTCGGCCCTATAAAACTTAGCCTGATGCCTTAGTGGGCTTCCTGCATAATTCTTTTCATAGTCTTCAAACGCTCCAATAGCAGCATTGTATTGCTGACCGAAATACAGGTTTTTGGCAGACTCCAGCTCTATGTTTTCAAGAGCCTGATTGTCTGGGTTTGCACTTTTGTATTTGGCCAGGTACTGATCGAACTCCAATACTTTATCGTTGAGTTTAAGGGTATTCTGCAAGCCCAAAAGTGCGGAGTTGGCCACTCTACTGGTAACGTACTTATCCAATATGGTTTTATAGTCTTCCTCTGCCTTTTCCAATTCATTTAGGTTGAAGTATGCCAAAGCCCTGCTTTCATAGGCATAGGGAATAAAGGGGCTTTGCTCCAACCGATCGATTATGCGACTGAATCCTTGAATGGAAGCCCTATACTCCCTGTTTTCCAGTTGAATTTGCGCCTTCTTATAAATGGCGTCATCGTAGTATCTGGAACGGCTATACCTGTTGATCACTACATCAAGAGCTTCTATGGCCTCATCGCTCTTATCCTGAAAATCTTTAACCACTCCTTTTTGGAAATAGGCATAGTCAATGTTCGGGTTGTTGGTATCTATGGCTTTCTGGTAGTACGATATGGCCGTGGCATAAGCCTTATCTACGTAGTAGCAATCGGCCAACCTTAAAAGTGCATCATCATAGTTCAATTTGCTTTGTGCACCTTCCAGGGCATCTACATAGCGCTTAAAATAGATACGGGCATTGGGGTAGTCGCGCGTATTGTAATAGGCATACGCAATACCATAGTTGGCCTTTAAGTAATATTCAGAGTCTCGGTTACGGGTTCTGAATACTTGCTGGTAAGCGTCTATGGCATTGGTATAGTTTCGAGCAGTGGCCAGAGCTTCTGCCTTCCAAAATAGAGCAGCAGTTTCCAAATCACTATCTATTCGGTAAGTCAAAGACTTATCGAATAATTGCACTGCATTGGTGTAGTTGGCACTGTTGAAGTACTCTGTTCCTTTATAAAAAGTCACTTTCTGGTATGCGGCCTGAATTCTAGGGCTCTTGTTCTTAATGCGTTCAATAAAGGTTATGGCCCGGGTAAAATCGCTTGTATTCAGAAAAGCCTCAGACAAAAGGTTGTTGGCTTCAGGAATGTATTGTGAGGTAGGATATTGATTGATGAATCGGTCAAGAGAGGTAATAGCCTGAGAATAATTTTTCGATTCGAAATTGACTTTGGCTACATTAAAGGCCGATTCTTCCTGAATTTCCTTATTGAAAGGCAGTTTGCTGGCTTTGTCGAACGCAGAAGTGGCAAATACATAGTTGCTCTGTTCTACGTAAAGCTGCCCCAGATAATATGAGGCGTATTGCGCAAGAGTGTCTTCTTTTAAAGCCACCCGCTTAAAGTCTTCAATGGCCGGTTCGGCATTACCCACAGCAAAGTTGGCATAGGCTATACGATAGAGTGTTTCATTACTAATGCTTTGAGCTGCCAGCTTGCGGTATAAGCCATAAAATTCCAAAGCTTCATCATAGCGGGCTTCAGCAAATGCCGACTCTCCTGCCAACTGATACAGTTGATAGAGGTAATCCATTCGCTTGCGCTCCTCGTCTACATTTTTAAACTTACCCACATAGGCCAGTACTTCTCCGTATCGCTTTTGCTTAAAGTATGAGCTGGTGATCATAATCGGTACGCGATACTTATACTTTTCACTTTCTTCAGCCTTACGAAGGTCTACAATGGCCTTATCGTATTCCGCATCGGCATAAGCCAGAAAGCCCGAATAGTAGTTCGCATCGGCTTGAAAATCTCCGTTTTCGCGCTTGGCCAAATCGAAGTATTCTATGGATTCTTCTTTTCGGTTGAGGCTAAAGGCTGAATAGGCAATTTTAAAATAAGTCTCTGCTCTCTCCTGATCGTTGAGTGCATTCAGATTGGCCAGTTTGAGATATTTATTAGCGGTTTGGTAATCTTTTACCTTAAAAGCATTTACCCCCAAATTGTAGTAGGCTTTGGAAGCTTTCGGGTGGCTGGGCCGTTTCTTCACAAACTCAGAAATAAGCTGCGGCCCATCTGCATTGTTCAGGTTTAGGGCACAAAGGGCGACATAGTACTCTGCATCGGCCTTTTTAATTTCATCAGATCCTACCAATAAATACCTTTCGAACTGCTCACGGGCAGCACTGTACTTTTCCTTATCCAGCAACTCCAGTCCAAACCGATAGTATTTGTTGTCGCTGTTTTGGTGTAAAGTACTTTGAGCTTTTAATGACCCGAGCGTTACAAGGCTGATGGTAACAAGCGTTAGTACGTTCCTCATCAATTTGTATTTGCTCACTTTATTCCTAAACTCTTTTGTTGGTTGAATATTGTTGCGCTCCATAGAACAATTCAATGCATAAGTTTGAACACCAATTCTCTTAAAATCTCCTCTTCGGGCATAGAGCCGGAGTCTACTCCTTTAGACCTAAGGTCTGCCTCTCTCAGGTGCGAAATACATTGCATTACTTTCTGAAGAGGATACCTGTTGGCCGCTACTTTATACTCCTTTACCACAAAAGGAGGAAGCCCCATGGCACGTGCAAGGCCACTGTCCGATTTATCTTTGGCACTATGAAGCAGCAATAGCTTGGTATAATAGCTGTATAACACGGCTATCATTGGAATAATGGAATTAGCCCTGATATTGGCTGAAAAATAATTCACTATGCGGTTGGCCTTAAGCACATCGCCAGTAGAGATAGCTTTTTGGAGCTCAAACACATTGTAGTCTTTATTGATACCCACATACTTTTGAATGTGGGCCGGAGTTATTTCCTCTCCCGGCTTTAAATTAATGGCAATTTTGTTGACTTCGTTGCTAAGACGCTCCAGATTATTGCCCAGGTATTCGGCCAGCATTTGCACCGACTGATAACCAATATTGAAACCCTTTTCTTTGGCAAAGCCCTCAATCCACTTAGGCACCTCATAGTCTCGCAACTTGGTAGTGGTGAGCAGCAAAGCCTTTTTAGAAAGAGCCTTTGCCAGAGGTTTTCGCCCATCCACTTTTTTGTGTTTATGAGCAAACACAAGGACGGTACTCGGCACAGGGTTATCGAGATAATTTATGAGCAGGCTCTGCCCTTCCTCTTTGTTAATATCCTGAATATCCTTGGCTTCTTTAACAATCACCACCTGTCGTTCGGCCATCATAGGAAAACGCCTTGCCGCTGTAAGCACCTGGCTCATAGCCACATCTTTTCCATACATAATGGTTTGATTGAAGCCTTTTTCGGCTTCGGCCAAACAATGGTCTTCGATGTAATCAGATATCTGATCGATATAGTAGGGTTCTTCCCCCTGTAAAAAATAAACCGGAGCATATTTTCCGGCTTTCAAATCGCTTAAAATCTGGTCGGGAGTCACTGCCATGATCAGAAGTCAAATATACAACCTCCATTCTATTTTCAAGGGAAATCGAACCAAGACTTTTATGAGGTGTTTATATTTGCAAAAAGCCCCAAAATGATCGAATCGATAGTTGAGAAAGGAATTGAAGCCTGCCGATCAAATGATTTCAAAAAAGCCATTGAATTGTTCAATCAGGCCTTAAACCAGAACCCTAATCATGTCGCTGCACTATACAATCGTGCTCGCGCACTTTCTAAAAACGAACAATTGACTGAGGCCCTCTCCGACTTTAAACGACTCGTTGAACTGCATCCGGAAAATGCCACCTTCATTAGTGATTTTGCAGTAGCTCTGCACCTCAACAACCGAAACGATGAGGCTCTGACTCAATTCGATTTGGCTCTGAAACTAGAACCACAAAACCCTTATCGCTGGTCTTCCAGAGCTTTTTTCAAAGATCGTATTGGGCAAAGTAAGGAAGCCTTAGCCGATTATGAAAAGGCTTTGGAGCTTGACCCTGACGATGCCATAACCTTAAACAACAAAGGGCTTATTGAAGAAAAATTAGGTTATATAGAAAGGTCTAAAAAGAGTTTTAACAGGTCAAACGAATTGGTGGGTTATTCGCCTGGCACCGGTAAGCCTATGGAAAGGCCCTCTGCACCAACTCCTTCTGCAGAAAAACCCAAACAAGAACCCTTAACACGATGGAAGGTGATAAAGTCAGTTTTTACTAAAGAGGGTTTTAGAGACTTTAGCAATTTCACCAAGACCAAGGTGCTTAAAAGAAAAGGTTAAACCACTCGCACTACTCACCGTATGCAAAGTGTGTAAGCTATTGGCTACCTTTAGATATGCGTAGCAATGAATAGCTACAACCAACACTTAACCAACACAAACCAAATGAAGAAAATTTTACTAGCCAGCTTCTTTGCCTTAATGTCGGGCAGCCTTGCGGCACAGCAAATGAGCAAAGAAGATCAGATTAAATCGGCTGTTTTAGCTGCCCCGGCAGCCGTAAGAGATGGAGCCCATGTTTATGGCTTTAACGAAAAAGGCGAAATGATAACCCTAAGAAAAGGAACCAACAATTTCATTGTTCGGGCAGACGACCCCAATAGTCCCGGCTTTGAGGTGGTGAGTTACCCTGTAGATGTGGAGCCTTTTATGGCCCGAGGCAGAGCCTTGCGGGCCGAAGGCAAAAACCGTGGAGAAATTTTACAGATCCGAGAAGATGAAATGAAAAACGGAAGCCTTCAGAAGCCAAACTACGGATCTACCTTGGCCATTTACTATGGAGAGAATGCGCGCTACAATCCGGAAACGAATAGCCTTGAAGGCGGTCAGTTTCGGTACGTTATATATACCCCATTGGCCACAGCTGAATCGACCGGACTGCCCATTAGCCCCAACGGTAAAGGGCATCCGTGGGTAATGTTTCCCGGGCTTTACAGAGCGCATATTATGATCACTCCTCCTGGCGAAAACTAGAAAACCACTAAGAGTTATTTAAAGAGACTGCTATGAAGCGAACTGCACCATACCCTTAATGGCAGAGCAGAGTCAAGAGTCATAACAGTCTCTTTTCCATTATCGGCTATTCGCTGCGTAGTGCCTTTACCGGATTGCTCATGGCGGTTTTCACGGACTGAAAACCAACCGTCAGCCATGCAATTACTGCTACAAAAAGAGCCGGCAACAGCCAAATAAGAGGATTGTTAAGGTTCATTTGATAGGCAAAATCCGCCAACCAGCCTTTCATTACTAAATAAGCCGTAGGAATGGCTATTACAGCCCCAATAAACACCAGAAAAGTAAAATTACGGATCACCATAAGCGTCAGGCTTTTTACTGAAGCTCCCAAAACCTTCCGTACGGCAATTTCCTTGAACCTACGCTGAAGAGTAAATGCTGCCAAGGCAAACAAACCCAGACAAGCGATGGCTATGGCCAGCCCCGAAGAAGCTGTAAACAATTGTCCAAACCTTTCTTCTTCTTCATACAGTGCATTAAAAGAGTCGTCTAAAAAGACATATTCAAAGGGCTCATCGGCAATGGTTTCTTTCCAAATATCTTCTACTGAACTCACCGTTTCCTGGAAGTTACCCGAAACCTTTAGGGCAAGGTAGTTGCCTGCATACCAGCCTCCTTCGGCATGCCCATCGTCTGTCATCAGTCTAAGCACAAAGGGACTGATTCCACGCTTGAGACTGTTGAAATTAAAATCCTTCATCACACCAATTATAGTGTAGTCTTCGCCATTACCTCGGGAAAGCTTTTTTCCAATGGGGTCTTCCCATCCCAGCCACCGGGCAGCCGCCTCATTGATGAGTATATTAGAGGTATCTGACACTAATTGTCGGTTAAAATTGCGGCCTTTGAGCA
>CEPH01051458.1_pt1 | contig 11764 bp, 11 predicted proteins | sample 530571 | NCBI WGS metagenome assembly CEPH01 (sample SAMEA2620413, study PRJEB7988) | marine metagenome | biome: marine biome (ENVO:00000447); feature: surface water layer (ENVO:00002042); material: "saline water (ENVO:00002010), including plankton (ENVO:xxxxxxxx)" | depth 5 m | reverse complement strand
GACGACAAGCCGATCATCTTCCCCGACGGGACCGGCCTGTCGGACAGGTTCTCCGACTTCGTTGGCCGGGCGCGCGTGCGCTACAAGGATTTCGTCTCCTTCACCTACCGCTTCCGGCTGGACAAGGACGACTTCACCCCGCGCCGGACCGAGGTGGATGCGACCATCGGATCGCGGCGAACCTATGCCGAGATCGGCTATCTCAGGCTCGACCGGAACATCCCCAATATCAACGAGGATCTGGGCGATCGCGAAGAACTGCGCGCAGCGGGCCGCGTGGCCTTCGCCCGCTACTGGTCGCTGTTCGGTTCGGCGGTGGTCAACATGACCAACCGCGACGAAGACCCGACACTGCAGGCCGACGGGTTCGACCCGATCCGCACCCGGATCGGGATCGCATACCAGGACGACTGCATCGATCTGGGGCTCACCTGGCGGCGCGATTACGCCACCCAGGGTGACGCACTGCGCGGCAATACGTTCGAGCTCACCTTCCGCCTGCTCAACCTCGGCTTCGGTGGATGAGCGCCACGATTGGCACAGCCGCGCGAACGCGCTAGAGGCTGCCTCCGCAGAATACTCAGCAATGGTTCAGCCAGATCGCGCGAATGCGCTCCTCCGGCGGGAACCCATCGCCCGCACCAGCGACCAACAGGCTATCTTCGTGACCGACAGCATCAGCATTATCAGCAAGATCTCCACCTCGTTCGCCGCGTTTGCGATGGCGACGATGCCGATCGCGGCGCAGGCCCAGCAGGCGGGCGACGCTGCACAGCAGGGCGCTCCGCAGCCCTCCGCCGCGCAGCAGGCGGCGACGGACGGGCCCTTCGGCATCCCCGCCGAGGTGGTGAGGTCCGACCACCAGGACCCGAACATGCGCACCGCCACCGCCAAGGTGAACGGCACGGTCATCACCGGCACGGACATTGATCACCGGGTCGCGCTGGTCCTCGCCGCTTCGGAGCGCAAGGAAATCCCCGCCGATCAGCTGCAGGCGCTGCGGATGCAGGTGCTGCGTAACCTGATCGACGAAACGCTGCAGATCCAGGCCGCCGCCGCGCAGGACATGGAAGTGTCTTCCGAAGAGGTGAACCAGCGCTACGCCATCCTGGCGCAGCAGAATTTCGGCAGCAATCCGCAGCAGATGGACAAGTTCCTGATCGCCGCAGGCTCGTCCCCCGCCACGCTCAAGCGTCAGATTCAGGGCGAAATCGCGTGGCAGATGCTCCTGCGCCGCAACGTGGCCCCGTTCGTCAACGTCTCCGCCGAAGAGGTGAACGACACGATTGAGCGGCTCAAGACCTCGCGCGGGCAGGAAGAATACCGCCTCGCCGAGATCTATCTGTCGGCAACGCCCGAAACCGCCGCGACCGTCGAAGCCAATGCCGAGCAGATCATGGACCAGATCCGCGCGGGCGGCAGCTTCCAGGCCTATGCCCGGCAGTTCTCCGAATCGACGACCGCCTCGGTCGGCGGCGATCTCGGCTTCGTCCGGCTGGGCACCCTGCCAGGCCAGATGGCCGAGGTGGCGACCAAGATGACCCCCGGCCAGCTGGTCGGCCCCGTGCCGATCCCGGGCGGCTACGTCATCATGCTGCTGCTCGACAAGCGACAGGTGCTGACCGCCGACCCGCGCGATGCCGTGCTCAGCCTCAAGCAGATCGCGATCACCTTCCCGCAGGGAACGAGCCAGGATCGCGCCAACGCACGGGTGGAAGAATTCGCCAACGCGATCGGCACGATCCGTGGCTGCGGCGATGCGAACCGGGTGGCCGAATCGGTCGGCGCGAGCGTGGTCGACAATGATTCGATCACCGTGCGCGATCTGCCGCCGCAGCTGCAGGCGTCGCTGATGGACCTGCAGGTCGGCCAGACCACGCCGCCGTTCGGCTCCATGCAGGACGGTGTTAGGGTGCTGCTGCTGTGCGGCCGCGACGATCCGGAAGTGAATGGCGAACCCGATTTCGACCAGATCATGGACCGGATCGAGGAAGAGCGGATCAGCAAGCGCGCCCAGCGCTTCCTGCGCGACCTGCGCGACGACGCGATCATCGAATACAACTGATCAGGTGACCACGCCGCTCCCGCTGGCCGTTACCATCGGCGACCCGGCGGGCGTCGGGCCGGAGATTGTCGCGCACATCCTGGCGCGCGAAGCCGAGCTTGGCCTGCCCCCGCTGCGGGTGGTCGGAGAGCCCGTCTCTCCATTGCGCCCCGGCCAGCCCGATCGTGCATCGGCCCAATGCGCTCTCGACGCGCTGGGGCAGGCCGTCGCCATGGTCCGCTCGGGCGAGTGCAGCGCCCTGGTGACCGGCCCGGTGGCCAAGTCCGCTATTGCCCAGATCGATCCGAACTTCGTCGGCCAGACCGAATTCCTTGCCGATGCCTGCGGGTTGCCGCGGGAGAATGCGGTGATGATGCTCGCCGGGCCATCGCTCAAGACCGTCCCGATGACCGTGCATTGCGCGCTGGCCGATGTGCCCGCGCGTCTCTCGCAACATCTGATCGTGCAGCGCAGCCGGATCGTAGCCGCAGCGCTGCGCAGAGACTACGAGATCGATGCGCCGCGTATCGCGATCGCCGGGCTCAACCCACACGCGGGTGAGGATGGCCGCATGGGGCGCGAGGAGATCGAGGTGATCGCCCCCGCCATCGCCACGCTGCGCGCCGAAGGGATCGACGCCACCGGACCGCACCCTGCCGACACGCTGTTCGCCCCGCACAAGCGCGGCAGCTACGATGTCGCGATCGCGATGTATCACGATCAGGCGCTGGTCCCGATCAAGGCGCTCGATTTCGACGAAGGGGTCAACGTCACGCTCGGCCTGCCGATCGTGCGCACCTCGCCCGACCACGGCACCGCCTTCGACATCGCGGGCAAAGGCATTGCCCGGCCCGATGCGATGATCGCCGCGATCCGAATGGCGGGCGAGATTGCTGCGCGGCGGGGCCAATGACCGACCTTCCCCCCTTGCGCGAGGTGATCGCGGCGCACGGGCTCAGCGCGTCCAAGGCGCTCGGCCAGAATTTCCTGTTCGACGAGCAATTGCTCGCGCGCATCGCCGCAGTGCCGGGCGATCTGTCGGGCAGGAACGTGCTCGAAGTCGGCCCCGGCCCCGGCGGGCTGACGCGCGCGCTCCTGCGTGCCGGGGCGAAGGTCACCGCGATCGAGATGGACCGCCGCTGCCTGCCCGCGCTCGCCGAACTCGGCGACGCCTTCCCCGGCCAGCTGACCGTGATCGAGGGCGATGCGCTCAAGATCGACCACGACGCCATCTTCGACGGCGAACCCTACGCGATCCTCTCCAACCTGCCCTACAACGTCGGCACCGCGCTGTTCACCCGCTGGATGGGCGGAGAGAGCTGGCCGCCGAACTGGACCTCCCTCACCCTGATGTTCCAGCAGGAAGTCGCGCAGCGGATCGTCGCGCAGCCGGGCGGCTCTGCCTACGGACGCCTCGCGGTCCTCGCCCAGTGGCGCGGCACCGCAAAACTGGCGATGAAGGTCCACCGCAGCGCCTTCACCCCGCCACCAAAGGTGATGAGCGCGATCGTCCATGTGACCCCCGCTGCAATGCCCGATGGCGTCTCGGCCGCGAAGCTGGAACAGGTCGCCGCCGCCGCCTTCGGCCAGCGCCGCAAGATGCTGCGCCAGAGCCTGAAGGGCGTGCCGGGCGCGCTGGATGCGCTGGAGACGCTGGACGTCGATCCGCAAAGGCGTGCCGAAACGCTTGCGATCAACGAATTCGTAGCAATCGCGCGCCAACTCTCCGGCTAGTCGAAGGCACCGCACGGGCTGCTCGCCGAGGTATATCGGCGCCCCCAGTCGCGATAGCCTCGCGCGTCGATATGGAATCGCCCGCCCGAATATTCGCCCTCGACCGGATCGTAGTAGGCCCCCAGCCCCATCCGGCTCGCCCGGCCCGCCGCGTCGTGCATCGCGCACAGATCGCGGTAGAGCGACACGTCGACCCTGCGCGGCTGCGTCGCGAGGTCCAGCGCGGCAAATTCGAGGTGATTGGATCGCGATGCCCCGCCCGCGCAGGCGTTGGTCTGCGGATTGCGCCATGACGAGAGCACGGTGACCGGGCCGACCGCCGGGATCACCTCATCGCGCACCAGCCGGAGCGCAGGGACGATATTGGGCCACAGATCTTCCGGCGGGATCGCGAACATATCTGTCTCGCACCGCTCCGCGACATAGGCATCGAGCTGTGACAACTGCCACGGCTCTATCACGTCGGCGACGCCCTCTTGCGACAAAAACGCGCTAAACCGGGCGTAGCGTTCCGCTCGGTCGGGTCCCTCGTCCAACCAGCGATCGAAGGCCGCGCGCGAATTGCTCGGCGGCAGGGTAATGCTCACCTCATGGAACAGCGCGTCGCGATTCACCCACACCAGCCCCGCACAGATCGCCAGTGCCCCGATCAGCAGTAGCCGTCCGATGATCCCTGTTATTCTCATCCCCGTGATGATCGACTTGCGCAAGTTTGATTGCAAGGGACCGGGCGCGGTCGAGATTACTGGGCCGTAATCGCGCTTGGCCTTGGCCCGCCGCGCCGCGCAGGCTAGGCCCCCGGGCATGAACAGACTTTCCGGCCCCCTCCAGCAGGCCATCGACACTATCGACGGCGCGGCCATGCTCGCGCAGGTCGAACGCTGGGCACGCATCAACTCGGGCACCGCCAACCTCGACGGCCTCGCCCGCATGGCGGACGAGCTGAGCGAGGCTTTCTCCGCCCTCCCCGGCGCGATCACGCTTGAGGAACCCGCGCCGGTGACGGCGGTCGACGCCAGCGGCAAGGAAACCGCGGTCCAGAACGGCAAGCACTTCGTGTTGCGCGTACGGCCCGAGGCGCAGCGGCGGTTCATCCTGACCGGGCATATGGACACCGTCTTCCCCGCCGATCACCCGTTTCAAGAGCTGACCTGGCTCGACGACGAAGTGCTCAACGGGCCGGGCACGGCGGACATGAAGGGCGGCCTCGCCATCATCCTCGCCTCGCTGACCGCGCTCGAGCAGATCGAGGCATGGCAGCAGGTCGGCTACGACGTGCTGATCAATGCCGACGAGGAAACCGGCTCGCTCTCCTCCGCTCCGCTGATCGAGGAACTGGCGCAGGGCAAATACGCCGCGCTGACCTTCGAGCCTGCCGCGACGCCCGAGGGCACGCTCGCCCATGCGCGCGGCGGCAGCGGGAATTACAGCCTGACCGTCACCGGTAAGTCCGCCCACGCCGGGCGCAACCCGCACGATGGGCGTAACGCGATTGTCGCCGCCTCCACGCTCGCAGTGCGGCTGAAGGAGTTGCAGCGCGACGATATCAGCGTGAACCCGGCCAAGATCGACGGCGGGGCGGCCAACAACGTCGTGCCCGATCATGCCGTGCTGCGCTTCAACATCCGCCCGAAGGAGCCTGCGGCGGCCGAACACTTCGAGGCGGAGATGCACGCGCTGATCGGCGAGGTGAAGCAGGCGCAGGAAGTCGACATCGCAATCCACGGCGGCATCTCCCGCCCGCCCAAACCGGTCGACCGCAAGGCGCAGGCGCTGTTCGATCTGGTCCGCGAATGCGGCGCGGAGCTGGGGCAGGAGATCGACTGGAAATCGACCGGCGGCGTGTGCGACGGCAACAACATCGCGGCGACCGGCGTGCCGGTGGTCGATACGATGGGCGTACGGGGCGGCAAAATCCACTCGCCCGATGAATTCATGATTGCGCCGAGCCTTGCAGAACGCGCCGCGCTGGCGGCGATGGTCCTGCACGGGCTTGCTACGGAGGATGTGCTGTGAGTTTCGTGATCCGCCCGTCGCGCGAAGACGACCTTGAACACCTGTACGAAATGGCCAAGCTCACCGGCGGCGGGTTCACCAACCTGCCCGCCGACCGCGATGCGCTGCGCGGCAAGCTGGAACGATCGGCCAAGGCCTTCGCCAATACGGGCGACGAGCTGGTCGACGAGACCTTTCTGCTGGTGCTGGAGAATACCGAGACCGGCGCGGTGCGCGGCACCTGCCAGCTGATGACGCAGGTCGGCCAGCAATGGCCGTTCTATTCCTACCGCCTCAACACGCTGACCCAGTACAGCCAGGAGCTGGACCGCACGGTGCGCGCGGAAATGCTGCACTTGGTCACCGATCTGGAAGGGTGCAGCGAGGTCGGCGGGCTATTCCTCCACCCGAACGAGCGCGCCGGAGGCCTCGGCCTGCTGCTCGCGCGCAGCCGCTACCTGTTCATCGCGATGCACCGTGCGCGCTTTGCCGAACGGGTGCTAGCGGAGCTGCGCGGGATCATCGACGATCGCGGCGGCTCGCCCTTCTGGGACGGGGTCGCCGGGCGCTTCTTCGGGATGACCTTCCAGGAGGCCGACTATTTCAACGCGATCAACGGCAACCAGTTCATCGCCGACCTGATGCCCAAATATCCGGTCTATGTCGCAATGCTGGACGACGATGCACGCGAGGTGATCGGCCTCCCCCACCCCACCGGCCGCGCCGCGATGCGGATGCTGGAGAAGGAAGGCCTGCGCTTCGAAGGCTATGTCGACATCTTCGATGGCGGCCCGACCATGCTCGCGCGGACCGACGATGTGGTGAGCGTGGCAGATGCCAAGCCCCTCACACTGGGCAGCACGGCACTCGACAAGGGTGAGCGCGCCTTGATCGCTACCGGCCATCTCACCGATTTCCGCTGCAGCTATGGCTCGCGCAGCATTGATGGCGACACGATCGCGATCGACGCGACCGGCGCCGCGACCTTGCAGGTGGGCGAAGGCGATACCGTGTGGAGCGTGCCCAAATAGCCATCTGACTCGTCATCGCGAGGAGCGAAGCGACGTGGCGATCCATGGCCCACCCGCTTTGCAATCAGTTCAGCCATGGATTGCCGCGCGACCTCCGGTCGCTCGCAATGACGACAGGGGAAACCGTGCTCAAGGAAATCAACTTCGACGGGATCATCGGCCCCTCGCACAATTACGCAGGGCTCAGCCTCGGCAATATCGCCAGCGCGAGCCATCGCGGGCAGACGAGCCACCCGCGCGAGGCGGCGCTGCAGGGCCTCGCCAAGATGCGCGGCAATATGGCGCGCGGGCTTCCGCAGGGCTTCCTCCTGCCGCTGCCGCGGCCCAATGGCGTGCTGGGCGAAGCGCTCGCCCTCGACGGCAGCGAGGATCCCGCGCTGCGCGCCGCGCCCTGGTCGGCCTCTGCGATGTGGACCGCCAATGCGGCGACGGTCAGCCCCGCGCCCGACACGCGCGACGGGCGCTGCCACCTGACCCCAGCCAACCTCATCACAATGCTCCATCGCGCGCAGGAATGGCAGGACACCAAGGCGCAGCTCGACATCGCCTTCGGTGACGCAAAGCATTTCGCGGTCCACGATGCGGTGCCGCCGACCTTCGGGGATGAGGGCGCGGCGAACCACATGCGCCTGTGCGAAAGCCACGGCGAGCCAGGCGTCGAGGTGTTCGTCTATGGCCGTCCAGGCGGCAAATTCCCCGCACGCCAGCACGAGCAGGCCAGCCGCGCAGTCGCGCGGATGCACGGGCTCGATCCGAAACGCACGGTGTTCATCGAACAGAACCCCGAGGCGATCGAGGCGGGCGCTTTCCACAACGACGTGGTCGCGGTGGCAAACGAGCGCGTGCTGTTCACCCACGCGCGCGCCTTCGCCGATCCGCAGGGGGCCTATGGCGCGATTCGCGAGGCGTTCCCCGCGCTCGAACTGGTCGAAGTGCCCGAGAGCGCGGTGAGTCTCGAAGAGGCGATCCGCACCTATCTGTTCAACGCGCAATTGCTCACCCTGCCCGACGGCACCATGGCGCTGGTCGTCCCCAGCGAGTGCCGCGAATCGACGAGCGTCTGGGCGTTCTGCGAAAAGATGACCGCGAGCAATGGCCCGATCCGACAGGTGATCCCGGTCGATGTGCGCCAGTCCATGGCCAATGGCGGCGGCCCCGCCTGTCTGCGCCTGCGCGTGGTCGCCGACCCCGCGACGGTCGATCCGCGCTTCCTGCTCGACGAGGCCAAGGCGAGCCGAATCGAGGCGGTCATCGCCGAGCATTGGCCCGAAGCGATCGAACCCGCCCAGCTGGGCACCGATGCGCTGAGCGAACAGGTCCGCGCGGCACGCGGCGCGCTGCTCGACGCGCTCGATCTCAACGAATTAGGGTAAACGCTCTGGTTACCCTGTCGGGTAAGCTTACAATGGCCCGCGCGTTAACCAGCGCGGGCCGCAGGAACCCTCATCTGGCACAGGCTTTGCGTAGGTAATCCGCCGGCCGCGTTAAGGATGAAGATGCTCCGCAAGATTTCCCGCCTGTTCGTGATCAAGACCCGGTTCGAGGCGTTCCTGATCATCTACGCGCTGGCGCTGGGCGCAACCGCGCGCGGGGCAAACTATCTGGAGCAATATCCCGGCTGGGGCGGCAAGCTGCTGTTCCTCGCCTGCTCGGCTGCGGTGTTCATGGCGGGGGCGAAGATTCTCGACTGCCTGAGGCATGAGAAGGCCGCGAAGGTCGCGCAAGGTGAACCCACCCAGAGACGCTGAGAAGCCGCGAGAAGAGATTGCGGATTTTCATCATCTTCGGTCGAGATCGAGCCGAGAATGGTGAACGGCGAGAACCGGCGCGCAGCGACCATCAAGGTCGTGAGCACCGGAAGCGCAGCCGGTTGCCGTTCGCAGGCCGATATCGATCGAAGAGGGGGAAATCCAAGGTGGGGGATTCTGTTGCTAGGCTCCCCCGGGCCCCCGGTATCCGTTCTGTTGCCCGGTCGGTCCAACCGCGCTTTAGCTTTGTAAATTCAGGCCGTTAGGCCATCAAATTACGCAGCGAGAGCGAGTGCTTCGTTATCGTTGGCACTTGTGAAATAAGCTTTTTACGGAGTGCTCATTCCGGGCAAAAACGATGCCTTTCAACGCATGTCGATCCTGGTTCGGCCCCATCAGGAAGCCCGCCCCTCTCGCTAGGGAACCGGGCCTTTTGGTGGAGCCGCCGGGTACTGCCCCCGGGTCCATTGCGTCTATTATACACCGCAGTTTATCACCATAGCCGGCCGAAACCGGCACTGCCCTATATAGGCGCTGCGCGCTGAATGTGAAGTGGATGGGGCCCGGGATTTTCCCGGCCTCGTCACCCCCGCGCAGGCGGGGGCCCAGCTCCTGCCGCATCAATCGCACATGCCTGGGGTGATGGGTTCCCGCCTGTGCGGGAATGACGAAGGGGTACTCTACCCCCGCTCCGCCTTCAGCTCCGCCAGAATCTTCTTCAGCACGTCCAGTTGCGGATCGGTGGGCACCTCGTCGCTCTGCGAACTATCCTCCACCTCGGCCTGCTTGCGCTGCATTTCCTCGGTCACGCGGTTCACGCCGCGCACCAGCAGGAACAGCGCGAAGGCGACGATCAGGAAGTTGATGACCGCGGTGATCAGCGCGCCGTAGCCGATCATCGCCACGCCAGCCTCCTTCAGCTGCTCGTAGTTGTCGAGCGCGCCGTCGTAGCCTTCGGGAATCTCGCCCAGGCGCCAGAACCAGTTGGAAAAGTCGATATCGCCGAACAGCCAGCCGATCAGCGGCATCAGCACCGCGTCGGTCAGCTGCTTCACGATGCCGCTGAACGCCGCGCCGATCACCACGCCGACCGCCAGATCGATCACGTTGCCGCGCGCGATGAATTTCTTGAATTCCTTGAACATGCGAGAGGTGCCCCCTTGGTCTGACGCTGTGCTATCGCCTTTTTGCACACAGGGTCCGCGCGCGACAATCTTGCCCCCGATTGCGCCCACAAATCCTTGCACCGGCGGGGGCGTGTCGTATATTGGCAATACACCAACTTTTTCTCGAAAAGGGATACTTCGATGGCGTTCCGCAATCTCGTTCGATCGATCCTTCTCGCGCTCGGCCTCGTGTCGCTGAGCGCATGCGGCATCAACTCGGTCCCCACGGCAGAGGAAGAGGCCAACGCCCGCTGGGCCGACGTGCAGAGCGCGTATCAGCGCCGCGCGGATCTGGTCCCCAACCTCGTCAACACGGTGCGCGCCGCAGCGGCGTCGGAAGAGGACATTCTGACCCAGGTGATCCAGGCCCGTGCCAGCGCCACTCAGACCCAGCTGACCACCGACGACCTGAAGGATCCCGCGGCGATCCAGCGCTTCGATCAGGCGCAAAGCCAGCTTGGCGGTGCGCTTTCGCGGCTGCTGGTGACGGTCGAGAAATACCCCGAACTGCAGAGCCAGGCGCGCTTCGCGGACCTGATGACCCAGCTGGAAGGCACGGAAAACCGGATCGAAGTGGCGCGCAACCGCTACAACGAGGCGGTGCAGAACTATAACACCACGATCCGCACCTTCCCCGCGACGATCGCCGCCAACGTGATCTACGGTGCGGAGCCGATGGAAGGCTTCAAGGCGCAGGCTGGCAGCGAGATCGCGCCCGAAGTGAACTTCGACGACATGAGCAGCCCCAGCGCCGCCGCGCCCGCCAACGACAACGCGGCAACCGGCGCCGATCGGAACGGGGCCGCCACCGGCACCGACAATTGATCGGGCGGCTTGTGCCTGCCCGCTGTGTCGCCATTGCGCCGCTGCTGCTGGCCGCCTGTTCGCTGCAAAGCGCAGCGACGCCGGTGGCGCAGCGGCCCGATGGCCCCGTACTGGACGAGGCGGATGTTTTCGCGCCCGAAGCCGAGGCCGCACTCGACCAGGACCTGACCGAGTACTGGCGCACATCGGGCGTTGCGTTGGTCGTTTTCACCGACGCATCTCTCGGCGGCGAGTCGATCGAGCACGTGGCGAACGAGACGTTCAACGAATGGGGCATCGGTGACGAGACAACCAAGTGCGGCCTGCTCGTCCTCGTCGCACCCGCAGAGAGGACGGTACGGATCGAAGTGGGCCTCGGGCTGGAAGGCGATGTCAGCGACGTTCGCGCGAAGCGCATCATCGAGAATGCGATGATCCCTCTCTATCGCGCAGGCGACATCGCCGGAGGCACGCTGGCCGGGGTCGAGGAACTCAAGCGCGCCGCCCCCAATCCCCCGCAATGCCGTGAAGGTGCCCCTCGTGACCCTGCTTAGAACCCTGCTCCTGTTCGCCCTCGCGCTGCTCGCGCTCCCCGCAGCGGCGCAGGAGCTCCCGCCGCGCCCCGAAGGGCCCGTCTATGACGGCGCGAACATGATCGACGCCGCGACCGAGGCCAAGCTCGACGAGGAACTGCGCGCCTATAACAAGGCGACCGGCCGCGCGGTGACCGTCGCGACCGTTCCCAGCCTCGATGGCGAGACGGTCGAAGGCTATGCGGTCAAGCTGTACGAGACCTGGGGCATCGGCGGCGAGGAGACCGACGAGGGCGCGCTGCTACTAGTTGCCAAGAAGGAGCAGAAGATCCGGATCGAGGTCGGCTATGGCTCTACCCCCACGCTGACCGACGCGATGTCCGGGCGGATCATCCGCAACACGATCACCCCCGCCTTCAAGCAGGGCGATTTCAGTGGCGGGATCGCGGCAGGCGTCGCGCAGATGATCGAGGCGCTCGACATGGACCCGGCAACCGCCAAGGCGATCGAGGAAGCGGAGGCCGCCGCGCGCGCGCAGGAGGGTGACGAGGTGACCGGCGCAACCATCGGCGGTGCGTTCGTGTGGCTGATCCTGATCTTCGCCTTCATCGCCATCTTCGGGCGCGGCAAGAAGGGCCGCAGGCGGCGGCGCTATGGCGCGGGCAGCGCGGTGGGTGACGTGATCCTGTGGTCCGCTATCGGCTCCATG
>CEPH01086823.1_pt1 | contig 11796 bp, 14 predicted proteins | sample 530571 | NCBI WGS metagenome assembly CEPH01 (sample SAMEA2620413, study PRJEB7988) | marine metagenome | biome: marine biome (ENVO:00000447); feature: surface water layer (ENVO:00002042); material: "saline water (ENVO:00002010), including plankton (ENVO:xxxxxxxx)" | depth 5 m | reverse complement strand
AGACCCTGCTGATGTTCATATTGGTAAATTATGCGAAGCGTTTGAAACTGGTGAAGATTATAATAATCAAATAGCGGTTACAAGAGTAATGGAAGGAGTAAGAGGAATACTTGATAAAACCTCTTCTTTTAAAATAGATAAAATATTATTTATTGGTGGAAATGATATTTTGCATATAGATACACCGAATAGAAAAACTACCAGTGGAACTTCTCAAGATACCACTGGAATGTGGTATAGCAACTTTTTAATAGCCAAAAAACTTTATATAGACATATTAGAACTATTAATTACTGTTGCAGATGTTCATTTTACATATAATCCATCAAATCACGACTATACAAATGGATTTTTTTTAGCAGATGTAATTAGTAGTTGGTTTTCTAAAAACAAGAATATAACATTTGATGTTAGTATATCACATAGAAAAGGTTTTAAATATGGATTAAATTTGATTGGTACAACTCACGGAGATGGGGCAAAAGTACAAGATTTGCCAATCTTACTTGCTCAAGAGTTTCCTACTTGGTGGGGAGAAACAAAACATCGGTATATATATACTCATCATTTGCATCATAAAGTGGCAAAAGATTATGTTGGAGTTACCGTTGAATCTTTAAGAACACCTTCTGGAACTGATAGTTGGCATCATAGAAACGGATATCAACACAATCCTAAAGCAGTAGAAGGCTTTTTACACCATAAAAAACACGGTCAAGTAGCAAGAATAACGCATTTATTTTAAAAATAATTTGTTATTTCCTAAAATAATTGTATATTGCAGTATAATTATAAACTTAAAATTAAAATTATGGAGAAACTTATAGCGGTTGTTGATGTGCAACCAGAAATAAAAAACACAGATGACATCATTGCAAATCTTGTTCAATACAAGGAAATTCCAGATGGCAATATCGGTTTAGAAAAAATTTATGAATTACTTAAATGTAAGTCAAGATTGTTCCAACCCGTTTACTTAGGAGTTACTTCAGATGGTAATCAATTATATTATTTAGTTGATGAAGAAGGAACTTTTGGTCAATGGTCAAGAGGAATTTTGATTAGTGATGAAAATGGATATAACCATCAATTATTTGGAAATGGTATATTTGTTAAATCAGTTGGCGAAGAAATGGTCGGATGGGATAATAAGAATGAAATGGCTGATGATTTAAGAAAATATGTTACATCTATCAAAATATTTGATAAAAATTTAAGTGATAAAACATAAAAAACACTCAAAAAAACATTTAAAACTTTTAAAGCGTTATGCACAACAAATGTATAACGCTTTAAGATTTAATAACTTAAAAAAAAAGTATGCCGAAAATAGAAATGGAAGTAACAAAACTTCAAGCGATTTTACATAGTAGAGATTTAACTCAAACGGATTTATATCAACTTATCAAAGAATCAAATCAAGAGTCTGGTAAAGTAATTGGTAAAGACAGAATAAATAGAATAGTTAATGGTAAACTTACTAATTTTCATACCGACACTGCAAAACTTATAGCAAATGCTTTAGGAGTAAAGATTGATGATATAGTTGAATAAATGCTCTTTAGGTTTTTAAATAATCTACAATTTAAGCCTACTGAGTATCAACTTTTATGGCTTTGTATTTTAGGTCAAATAAATAATAATGAAGAAACTATTATTTACATAAAAGATTTAAAATACAAATTCCAGTATAATAAAAGTAAATTTTATAGAATTATAAATTATGGATTACCCTATTTCTCCAATGAAAGAGATAGGGTTTTTATTTTATTAAATAACGGTAAAATTTTAATAAAAATTAATAAACTTCAATCAATAAAAAAACAATCAAGAAAAACCAATCAAACAACTAATTTAATGATTGAAGAAATAATTGATTATTTGAATTTAAAAACTAATAAAAACTTTAAAATAAATAATAATAAAACAATAACTTTAATTAATACAAGATTTAAAGAAGGATATACATTAGATGATTTTAAAAAAGTGATTGATTTAAAAAGTGAAAAATGGTTAAATACTAATATGGATGCATATCTAAGACCAATGACTTTATTTTCAAATAAAATGGAAGGTTATCTTAATGAAACAATTAATAAAAAATCAAATGAAAGATTTACAAAAACACAATCAGCAGTTGACCAAGCAAAACAAATTGATTGGTTTGGTAAAAGGTAAATTTCCAGAAAGAGAAATCAATACATATACTGCTAATAAAACATTAAAAAAAATTAGAGACTTTACTTCCAATAAAGAGGTGAGTAAATTAATAGATTTAATAGGTAAATGGAGATATTATATTGGTATTAAAGAATCATTGTCGCAAGAGGAGTTATTTATGAATGTAACTTTCATTAGAGAAAACTTCAATCAATTGAATTTATTTGATATTAAACAAGCCATTGATTTGTCATTAAACGGAACATTAAATGTTGATGTAGAACATTATCAGAATTTTTCTCCGCTTTACATTTCAAAAATATTAAAATCTTATATCACATATAAAGGGGAAATAATAGTTAAATTAAATAATAAAATCTCTGAAGAAAAACAAAAGTTAGTAAAAATTACTAATGCTGATAGATTGGCTCTAACAAAAGCAAGTATTAAAGCATTATATAACGAAAGAGACAATCCTAATTTTTTCGATGGTGGAAGCGTAACTTATAATTTTATTAAAAGAAATAATCTAATGCCTATAACTAAGGAACTTGTTGAGGAGGCAATGGATTACGGTGATAAACTTGCTTCTTCTCTTGCAAAAGATAGAGCAATATTTGAAGCATTTAGTGAAAACCCAACCAGTTATAAAGATTTAAAACAAAAAAAAGAAATAGAAAAAAGAAAATATGCGAGAAATTATGTTGTAATTAAATGGTTAAATTCTTTAGATAACATTGATGACTTTATAGAGACAATCACATTTAGTATGATATAATTTTTATTTTGTAAAATAATATTTTAAATTAGTCAAATGAAATCACAAATAGAAGCAAAAATTACTGAAATAAGACTTAACGAAAAGTTTGTTGATATAATTATAACCAGAAAAAGCAACAACCGTTTTTTTCCACTTTGTTTTGTGGGTTTTAGTGAAACCATTGAAAGTATAAAAAATCAAGGAATAGAAAAAACTGATAAGGTAAAAATTAATTTTACTGCACGAAGTAAAAAAAGAGTAAGTAAGGAGAATAAGGAGTGGTATTCAACCTCTTTAATTATTGATAACATTGAATTATTAGAAAAAAAATCATCTATACAAACTGAACTGGTTTATGTAGATAGTAATACTGGAGAAATTGTAGAAAATGTTGACAGTAATTATAATAGCAATAATAATTAGAATTATGAAAAATAAAATAAAATTAGCATTAGATTTTTGGGGTAAATATTATCCTATTATTCTTGCTTTTATTTCATTTCTTTATTCAGTTGGTTTATGGTTTTCTGGATATAAGTTAGAAGGAATATTTGTAGGATTATGGGTGCCTTCTATTTTGGCACTTTCTGTTGCAATAAGACAAAGAAGAAATCAGAAATAATATGTTTATTATTGGAACTATAATATTTTTACTTTATATATCAGGTTTGCTTTATGCAATATATTGGGGGCATAACTCCCAAAGAAAAGAATTTGAAGATGACCCTGAAATGAAAGGTTATTATAACCGACACAATAATTATGATAAAGAACTATAAATGAGACTTGACTTTACTACTATTAAAGAAGTTTTTGAATCTCAAGATTCTCAAGAATTTGAAATAGGCTCCTCTTTTGAGAAAAATGCTATTTCTTTTCGTTTTGGATATTGGCAAAAAGCCGATGTGGAAAAAATCAAACAAATAATTCCAGTTTATTTGAAAGTTATTGAGAATGAAATTTATGATGATGATTGCGGATGGAAATATTATTATGATGTGGTAGATTCCAGATTTAATTAACTTTGTCAAAATAATTAGCAATTAATTTTTTTAATATGAATCAAATTTTAGAATATATTGAACAAAAAGCCTTATTAAATAGAAGTCAGGCATTACTATCTCTAACCCTCTTGTATCAAAAGCCAGTTGGTATTGGCGACCATTCCACTAAAGATTTTTATAAAAATATTGATGAAGCATTTGAACTTTTTTGCTCAAGTGAAGAACAATTACAACATTTACAAGTTTTAAAAACTTATTTGGAAAGAAATAAATGAAACAACTTTTAATCCAAATGTATAAAAATTAATTTCTTAATGAATGAATTAGAAGAAAAGTTAATTTGGGCAAGACACAATCAACCTGATTTATATGAACTTATCGTTGAAATTAAACGATTGATAAGAAGCAATTCGATAAATTCCGTTTATACAAATCTATCAAATGAAACTTTCTTGGCATTTTTCGTTCAAGAACCTTCAATTAATAAAATTTTATTTAACACCTTACAACTAAAGCATTTTAAAGAATGGGAAGGTTTTGATAAAATAAAAATATTAAATAAACTCCCAGAAAACATTAAAATATCAAATTATGATTTATTACAAATAGATTGTAATCATTTTGTAGATGACTGGAAACTATTTTTTTGTAATAACATTTATCCTGATTGTAAATTTGTTATACTTAACAATACTAATCAAGTTGATAAGAAAAAAAGAAATGAGATAATAAAAAGTGTATATTTTCAAAACTTTTATATCCATAAAAAATTTGATAGATACAATGGATGTATAATTTTAACCAACGAAAAAATTGGATAAAGAACTTGAAATTACAAATAATAAAGTGTAATCAAGAATTATGGGAAAATCAAAAAAAATAAAACTTCTCTATTACGGTGATTTTGATGGTAATACTGGATATTCTATGGTTTCTAAAAATCTAATTAGCCATTGGAGTAAATTCTTAAGAAATAATATTGAAATAACTGTATTTGCAACAAATAACTTTAAAAAAACTGATTACAGTTTTGCAGAAAATGTTTATGTAATACCCGCATTAAAAACAAGAAGCCAAAACGATAATGACCCTTATTGCAGAAATTCTTTTCTAAAACTTCTTTACAATGGTAATTATACCCATTTATTTTGTAACAATGATATCGAAGTTTTAAATGACCTATATTCACATTTAAAGAATATAAAAGAAGATAAACGAAAAGAGAACAGACCAAAATTTAAATCAATGATTTACTTTCCTATTGATGCAAAAATGACAAAAGATAAGTACGAGGTTTTAAAGTTTTTTGAAAAACCAGTTACTTATACTGAATTTGGAAAGAAAATACTAAAAGAAACATTATACCCAAATGTTTTCAAAAAAGTATCTGTAATTCCTCACGGAACAAACACAAATGATTTTTTTCCAATAGAGTCAAAAGAAATTTTGAAAGAACTAAGAACTAAATATTTTGGTGAAAACAAAAACAAATTTATTTTTGGAACTGTAAATAGAAATTCTGCTCGAAAAGATATATCTTCTTTAATTATTGCCTTTTCTGAGTTTATAAAAAAATACCCTGAAACATATTTATACATTCATTCTAATCCATTGGATGAATGCGGTGTAAACTTTTATAAATTAATCGACACTTTAAATTTGAAAGAAAATGTTCATATTCAGTTTGCCGATAACAATATTACAGAATCAAAAGATAAACAAGAAGCAACTGGATGTATATCGTATTCATTAAATATGCTTAATGAACTATATAACTGTTTTGACTGCTATATTACTACTACTACTGCCGAAGGTTGGGGTCTTACTTTGACTGAAGCAATGGCTACAAAAACAAAAGCAATTTGTCCAATTCACACATCTTTCACAGAAATCACTAATGATGGAGAATTAGTTATACCTTTACGAAGACTTCACGAAAGTTGTTTTGTAGATGATAACTATAAACTAAGATATAAATCTGATAAAGGAGAAATAATCGAGGCTATGAAAATTGCGTTGAGTTCAGACAAAAAAAATTTAGCCACCCTATCTTACAATAAAGTGGTAAAATATAACTGGAATAAAATTTCTCAACAATTCCTTACCCTTCTAAAAGGACTTTAGATTATTTGTATGCTTTAACAACTAAAGCAACTAATAAACCAATTGTAACTAAATTGTGAACATTATTTCCTCCTAAAAAGTCTGGAGAATTTAAGTCTAAACTAAAATTTGGCATAATTATGATTTTTTATGTTTAAATAAATTTTTTATTATTAGAAACAAAAATAGTAAATTTGAACTATCTTTAAGGCATTATTGTAAATAATTATTAAAAGCAATATTGTGCGTAAAAAAATTGAGCAATTTAAAAGGTTAGAAAGAAAATTGAATTTATTAGAAGAATTATTTGAAAGGCAATTTGTAGAGTCAAGTGAATCGGTAGTTCTTGCTGATGGATTTGAAAATGCAATCATTGGTGTTACAGATACTCTTCCAAAAAAAATTGCATATGATTACTGGGTTTGTGTTGATATTTTACTAAAAAATAAAATGGCTGATTTTGATGAAGCCGTTGATTGGCTTGATGCATTCTCTATTTTAAATAATAAAAAAGGTAAAAGATATCCAATATTTATAAAAACACTAAAGCCCAATCTCAATTACGCAAAGTGATTAAAAAAAATAATTTTATTGCTAAAAATAATTTTTATAAAATTAATAAAAAATCTATTTTTGTAACTTAACACCTTCTTATGGCTACTTGGAAAGAGAAATACAATAAAAAGTATGGGTATGAAAAAGATGAATCACACTCATTAGCAGATATTTCTAAAAAAACTGGAGTAAGCAAAAAAGGACTTCAACAAATTTATAATAAAGGAGTAGGTGCTTGGAAAACTAATTTGCCGAGTGTAAGGCTTAAAGGTAGTTTTAAAAAAAATAAAAACACTAAAAAATTTCCCCGAAGTAAAAGACTTGGTAAAAGCCAGTGGGCAATGGCGAGAGTGTATTCTGCGGTAATGGGGGGTAAAGCAAGTAAAGTTGATGCCAAAGAATTAAAAATGGAAAAAGGTGGATTTTTAATTACACCCATTAGTGAAAGAATAGATTTTTTGAAATTTATTTTAGATTTTGATTCATTTGGGAGAAGTGAATATGAACTTGCTAATATACAATCAGAACTTAATTCTCTTTTAAAACAATCATTTAGACAAGGTGGAAATGTTGGAGTAGATAATTCAAATCAGTACATAAAAGGAAAATTGAATGAAAAAATAAACTGGTCTGAGTATTATGAACAAGGAGGAATTATGGATAAAGAAATCCGTTCTAAACTCTTTGACTCCAAAGGGGAAAGAAAAATAGACCCGAAGAGCATAGAATTGCTAACCGAATATGTAAACAGTTTGCCTCAAACAAAATCTATGTATTTTGATTTAGATGGTTATACACCAGATAGGAAGGCACTTCACTCTAAAATTATAAATTCATTTAAAGACAACTTGGTTTGTATTGAATCGGATGAACCAATTGCAATACTGATGGGGGGTTCACCTGCAAGTGGAAAATCTACTTTTTTAAGAAAATATGCACCTTATTTACTTTCAACGGAATTATTAAGAATTGATGCTGATGAAATAAGGGCAATGTTACCAGAATATGAAGGTTGGAATGCAAGTCAAACTCACTTAGAAACTAAAGATATAGTTAATACCTTATTGTCAGATAGAACCATAGGATTGCCTTGTAATTTTGATTTAATTTATGATGGTACTATGAATAATACAAAGTCTTATATTCCCTTAATTACTCTTCTTAAAGGACTTGGTTATAAAATTTATGTTGTTTATATCGATAATGTTCCAAAAGATGAAATTATTGAAAGGGCATTAGGTAGGTATCAAAGAAGTGGAAGATTCGTTCCGCTTGAAGTAATAGAAGATTTTTTTAGTAAAGGTAAAACTGCTTTGAATGAAATTAAACAAAAAGCAGATGGATATATGATAATTGATGGGTCTTCCTCTGATTATGAAATAATTGAAGAAGGAGGAATAAAACTACCTCAAAATAGAGAATACTCAATACTTGGAAGGGAAATACAAGATTATGATGAAAATGATAAAGTTGAATTTTATAAAACCTATTATAGAAATTTATCACCTGATACATTTAAGATTAGAAGAATAAATGATGATATAAATATTTCTAACATCCAAAATAAAATTATGGCAAAAGGTGGCGATGTATCGGACAAAATTAGACTTCTAAAAAGTGAAGGATATCCACAAGAACAAGCAGTTGCTATCGCATTATCTATGCGAGACAACAACAAGTTAAGACAAGGTGGGGCAACTGATGTTGATTTAGAAACTGATGCTATACTTGGTGAATTTTATGCAAAAGGTGGCGAAACAGATTTTAATCCTGATGGTGCAATTAAAGGTAAAGTGGTTCACGCTTCTGGTGATGCAGGAGGTATGCTTGTTGGTAAAAGACATAGTGAGGGTGGAATCAAGGCAATTAATAAATCTACTGGTCAACCTTTAGAAATGGAAGGAGGCGAAGTTGTTATTACCAGAAATGCAGTAAGTGATAAGAAAAAAAGAAGTTTTAATGGTAAAATGATGACCAATAGAGAAATATTATCTGCGATTAATGAAAGTGGTGGTGGTGTTTCTTTTGCCGAAGGCGGTGAATTACCAGAACAAGTTTCTTTTGATTGTGAAGCAAATTACGAGTATGGGGGAGAAAATATGTGTGGGAAAGATTTAGCCTTTGCTATGGGGGGAACAGTAACAACTGCAATAGTTACAGACCCAAATGAGGCGATGGCTGATTTACAATCTACATATGGTTTTGGAAATGTTTATGAGTTTGGAGGAGAAATAAGTGCAGAGGTTAAAAATAAACTCGATGAATTAAAATCTGAGAGAGAGACTACTTTAGAATATAAAAGTTATTTGGACTTTCTTACAGTTTATGAAAACGCAAAGAAGTACAACCTTCCATTAGAGGTTGGTAAAGGCAAAGATAAAATCTTGTTAGAAACACAATATATAAACAGAGGCATTGTTCCATCAATAGATGCGGAAGATGGATTAGCAAATTCATTTGCAATAAAATTTGGTAAAGGTGAAAAGCAAATTTTTAACTATACTAATTCTTATACTGGTATGCTTCCAAAACTTTTTGCAATAGAAGGAAAGTTAGAGGATGGTGCCAATAAAGTAATTGGTGAAAGCAATGTGGTTTCAAAACTAATTGTTAGAGAATATTCTGATGATGATATAGTGTTTGAAGCAAATAACTTTTTAGAGTTAGCAGAGGGTTTTTCAAAACAAACAAGCAGAAGGCGTGATTTTGATTTTTATGCTGATTTTAGTGATGGAACTAAAGATGTTAAGATTGCTAATATGGAAGGTTATTTAAGACAACCTACGGGTTGGAAAGCAAGGTATTATTTTGGTTTTAAGAATGTAAAGAAAAGGGCTACTGAATTTTTCAAAATGTTTGAATATAATTTAGGTGTAACTGGTATAAATATTATTCCTTTTTTGATGGGATTAACCGAATCATCATTAAAAAAACAAGCCGAAAAGGAGGAAAACGAAAAACGACTAAAAAAAGAAAAGGCTGACCAAAAGTTAATAGAAAGTTTTGCTTTTACTAAATTTCCTACTTTAAAACCTGAAACAGAATTAAAGTTGAAGGAGTTAGATTCGCAAAGCAAACAACTCGCTTCTTTACTTCCTTTTTTTAAAGGAGTTAATAATTCATTCAATAGAATTAAAATTCTAAAAGAACTAAGAAAAAATTACCTTGAACAAGAGAAAATAAAACTAAAGCCTCAAGATGGCTTAACCTTTCTCTCACCAAGTTTTTTGTTAGATTATTACTATACTCAAACAACTCAGAGTCCAGTAGTAAAACTTGGGAAGCCTTGTAAATTAGAAACACCAACGGGAGAACCAAGTAAATTACCTATTGAAGCATATGTTAATGTAAGACAAAATCATTTTAAAGAATGGTTTGGATTTTGGGAAAATGCTTATCAAGATAATAATTATTCAAATTGTTCAAAGTGTATTAATCCAGAAACTGCTGAACCTGAATTGTTTTATCACGGTGTAAGAAAATTTAAAAAAGGTTTAAGTTCGGGAGCAATGGGTTCAGGCATATCAAGACCTTTTGGCTCATTTACTCCATCTGGATTCCCTGCTTCATATTTTTCGCCCAATATCGAGTATGCGAAATTTTATGCAGGTTTAAGCAAGAACATTCCAACTATTTATCAATCTGATGGATTTATTTATCCAGTTTTTATAAATATGAGAAACCCATTGGATTTGAGACCACTGGGATTTAAAGCATCGTATAAAGATTTTAGAGATTTTATAATCCTCAGCGTAGGTGTAAAAATCGATTATACAAAAAATGTTTTAAAATTAGTAAATAACAATATAAACGAGGTAAATATGGTGTGGCAATATATTCGTAACGATGTAAGAATAATTGAAATACTTAAAAAAGCAGGGATAGATGGTATAATTCAAGAAGGGGATGTTCCTAAGTATGATAAATCAGGACAACCTCTTAAGGATAGGTCAAAATGGATTAAAGAAGTAGAATATTTGACTTTTTATCCTAATCAAATCAAATCAGCAACGGTAAAAAAGAGTATGTATAGTTCATTGTTTGAAGATATAAGATTTAAAAAAGGCGGTAATGTTAGTATATAAAAAAGGGGAAATAGTTAGAGAAGTTATACCTATTTCGGAAGGTAATTTTCAATTAAAAATTTATCATCCAAAAAGTAAGGTTTCAATTACATCTAAAGTTTCAACTAAAAACAATATTAATAACAGTCCATATTATAAAATTCAAAGGGAAGGTAAAGATGGAAAGTTCGATTTTTTTGAAGAAATTATTGGTTCGCCAAATGAAACAATTGAAAAATTTGAAGAAGCGACTGGAATTTTTGAAAATTTAATATTAGATAGTCTAAAGGAAAAGCGAACAAAACCAAAAAAACCTGAAGGTGAGCAAAATAAAAAACCAGAAACCTATTCAGAAGTTCCGAGTGTAGGAAATATTGTAAAGGTTCAAGGCAAATACGGTAAAGTAGTAGATGTTCAGGATAATAAAGTAAAAATTAAACCCCTTTCTAAAAAAGAAGCATTAAAATCGTTAAGAGAAATTAGAAATCAAAAACTTTTAGAAAAAGATAATGATGAAAAATCCTTAGATTCAATAGCGGATAAAGTTTTAAGGGATTTGGAATCAGGTAATATAACCATAGATGAGGATGGAAAAGTAAAAATGGCTAAAGGTGGCTATATTCCTTATAGAGATGTAAGAGAGTTTGAAGTTTATGTATCTGAATTTTATGGAAAAGATGGAATTTACAAAAATGATTATGATGGTGGGTTTACACAACAAGAAATAGTTGATGCAGTAAGCGACTATATTAAAGACCCAAGAACAGAATGGGGTGGAGGAGATACAGTTGATAGAGAGTTGATGCGAGATAGATATTTAATTCCCTCTAAATATTCAGGTAGAAGTACAGAATTTATGGCAAAAGGTGGTGAACTCGATTTTATTGAATATGATGCTGATAAGGTCAAATTTACTATTTTTCAGGTCTCAGTTCCAGATGATGATGAAGATATTATTCCACCAGAGGGTGGTGATAATGATGAACCAGTGCCTGACAATATCAAAGACCCTTTTGAAGAAGAATTTGAAGAAGAGGAAGGGGAGGAAGGTGAAGATGATGAAGGAGAAGATGATGAAGGAAAAGATGATGATGAAGGAGATAAAGGTGATGAAGGTGATGAAGGTGATGAAGGTGATGAAGGTGATGAA
>CEPH01009965.1_pt1 | contig 11799 bp, 11 predicted proteins | sample 530571 | NCBI WGS metagenome assembly CEPH01 (sample SAMEA2620413, study PRJEB7988) | marine metagenome | biome: marine biome (ENVO:00000447); feature: surface water layer (ENVO:00002042); material: "saline water (ENVO:00002010), including plankton (ENVO:xxxxxxxx)" | depth 5 m | reverse complement strand
GAAGAGGAGAAGGCCGAGCACGAAGAGGAGAAGGCCGAGCACGAAGAAGAGGCCAAGGCCGACGACGTGCTGAAGCCTGATCACTATGAGGACGAAGAGGAGAAGGCCGAGCACGAAGAGGAGGCGACTCAGAAGCTCCGGAAGGAGCTCGACGCCCTGAAGGCCTCGATCGCGAAGGAGCGGGAGGAGGTCGCGAAGGAGCGGGCCGCCGTTCGTCTCGCGAAGGCTCGTCAGACGGCTCGTGAAGAGTTCCCGAACCTCGGAGCCCAGGACGACGAGATCGCCGAGGTTCTTCTTCACGTCGAGGACATCGCGAAGGCCAGCGGCTCGCCGATCACGGTCTCGCCCTCGGTCGGCCGAGTCGTCGACGCCCTAATGAAGCGAACTCAGGCCATGCTCGCCGAATCGGCGCTCTTTGCGTCCCTTGGTACATCCGAGGGCGGCGATCTCCAAGACCTGAGCGGATCGACGGAGGCTCACGCTGAGCTCCGGAAGAAGGCGCGATCTATTCAAAAGAATCATCCCAACCTCTCCGAGGCGCAAGCGTTCATGCGGGCGTGCCGAGAGAACCCGGGGCTCTATGCAGAGCACCGACGCCAGCGCTGATAGGAGGCGAGAACCATGGCGACTGATAACATCAACCAACGAATCTCTGGCCTGACCGCCGCCGCCGACCTGAGCGCTCGAAAGCACTCTTTCGTCGCGGTTTCTGGCGCGAAACAAGTCAACCTCCCGAGCGCGGGAGCTCGGGCCGATGCGGTTCTTTACAATGATCCCGCTTCTGGCGCGGCTGCTGATCTCGTGATCTCCGGCGTGGCTATTGTCATCGCGGCGGGAACCATCTCGGCCGGTGCCTATGTTACCGGAGACGCGAACGGCCAGGCCGTCGCGGCAACCTCTAGCGACATCCAGAACGGGATCGCTCTTGAGGCGGGCGCGGCCGGTCAATACATCTCGGTCCTTCTGGGCTACTACGGCGCAGCCTGACCGAAGAAAGGAAAGAAGGATTTCAATCATGAACCGTATCAAGAAGGCAGGGAATACAACCCTGAGCCAGGTGAGCGTCGATCCGGTGCTTACCAATATGTCCGTGTCCTTTACTCAGGACTCGAACTCTTTCGCGCATCATCGCGTCTTCCCTGTTCTCTCCGTCGACGAGCAGAACGGAAAATACTTCGTTTTCAATCGAGACGATATCTTCCGAACTGAGGCCGACAGGCGTGCGCCAGGTACCCTGCCAAACCGAAAGACCCTGAGCCTTGCTCAGCAAGCGTACTCTTGCGAGCAGTGGGCGCTCGATATGGATCTGCCGGACGAACTGCGGGCCTCTAAGGATTCGCCGCTCGCCGACGATCAGGGCGTGGTCGAGCAACTGACGCAGGACATGCTGATTCGTCGGGAGAAGGAATTCGCCTTGGCGTACCTCCAGACCGGGATCTGGGGCACTGATGCCGCCGGGGTTGCGTCCTCGCCGACCGGAGCTCAGTTCATCCAGTTTAACCAGAGCGGAGCGACCATCATCGAGAACTTCCGAACCTGGGTCCGGACCGTTCGTCGCCAGTGCGGCCGGAAGCCAAACAAGGCGCTGATCTCGGCCGACGTTTGGGATGTCATCTCGGACAATGCGAGCGTGATCAATCGCCAGATCTACACGAGCTCTGATCCTATTTCGACGGAGTGGTTCGCGAATATGGTCGGAATCGACGAGGTGATTGTTCCTGAGGCCATCGAGAACACGGCCGCCCAAGGGCTCGCCTACTCGGGAAGCGACATTATCTCCGACACGATCGGGATCTTCTACGCGGAGCCCGCTCCGTCGAAGATGCGCCCCTCGGCGGGATACACGTTCTCCTGGACCGAATTCGATGAGGTCCGAGCCGACCTCGCGACGACCGGAGCGGCGGCGATCAAGCAATTCCGAATGGAGGAGCTCGAAGCCGATCGATTCCGCGGAAAAGCGTTCTACGATTTCGGCGTGGTCGCCGCTTCGTGCGGCCTCTTGGCCTCGAACGTCCTCGCCTGATTCCCTCCTGGGGTCTCTCCGCTCTCTGTAGCCTGCACTCTCCAGGGGGCGGAGGGGCCTCGGGGCTTGCGCCTCGATCCCCACTTGCTCAAGATGAGGTCATGTTGCGGCCTCTAGATCCCCGACTTCTTCCCCAACCGTCCGAGGGTGAATATGTGGCGGGCCCTCTCGGGTTCGAGCTCGCCGGGAAGGCCTACGCTCCAGGCGACGTCGTTCCTGTTTGGGATCACCTTCAGACCCAGCACATCTTCGCCGAGGTCGGTCAGGGTCGATTAGAGATCCGCCGCTTTCCGGCGACCGTCGCTCACCTCCGGAGCCTAGTCGAAGAGGACGATCGCCAGCTCCAGGCCATCCAGGCGGCCCTAGGCAAAGCGAAGGCCGAGGCCGAGGCGTTCGCGGAGACCCTGGAGGCCTTGAGCGCCGGTCTCCTGGGCTTGGCCGACACAATCAAGGCAACCCGGGCGGGCGCTCCGATCGGCGCTCAGATCGAAGCCCTGGCGGCCGACACGAAGGCCAGCGCCGAGGGCGTGAAGAAGTCGACGCGAAGGAAGGCCCGAGCCTCGAAGGCGTCGAAGTCGTGACGTTCACGTATGACCCGACGGCCTGGGGCGTAACCCCTCCGCCGCTCGAATTGGCCCGGCTCTATCTTGGCGACACGAATCGCCGGAAGCCCCTCCTCGAAGACGAAGAGATCCAGATCTTCCTCGCCGCGCACAATAGCGACCCGGTGCATTCGGCGTTCTCGGCGTGCGATGCAATTCTGGCGAAGGTCGCGAAAGAGACCGACGCCGACGGGGCGGGCGTGAGGACGAACCGGAGCCAACTCACGACCCAGATCGAAGGGACGAAGGCTCGGCTCGGGCGGCTCCTCCAGGCGACCGCGAAGCCGAAGGCGATGCTCGGCTCGAAGAGCGCAATCGCGAACGAGCGAGCCGACGGCGATTGGAACCAGCCCTCTTCGAGACGGACGAACCTCGCTCGCTGGTAGGTTATGAGATACGAGGTCGACTTCCCGAGCTACGTCCTCGAAGAGGCGATGACCGAGCTCGCCGGTCGACTCTCGCCCGAGACCATCGAGAGGACTCTCCGGCTCGTCCTAGAGAGCATCAGAGCCCACGTCGTGCGCTTGACGGTCGAGCGGCTCGACAAAGACCCGACCGGCGCTCTGGCGAACTCCTGGGCCGTTCAGCTCGACGCGAGAGGACCGGATCAATGGGAGGGCATTATCGGAACCGAGCGCCCATACGCTCAGATCCACAACGACGGAGACAACGGGAAGCCGAAGACAATCTATCCCCGAGGGAACTGGCTCGCGATTCCGGTCGGGAAGACGCCTCGGGGCATGTGGCCGAGCGAGGATTCGACCGACCTCATCAAGATCGCGAGCCGCAAGCCCGGGACCGCGCTCCTCGTGACCCGCGAATCGCTTCGGAGGGCCTCAAAGAAGAAGGGTCGGACCAAGTGGGATGTCCGCTACGTACTGAGGAAAGAGGTCACGATCCAGCCGACGTTCTATGTGAACGCGGCGATCGAGGCGGCCACGCCCGAGGCCGAGGACGTCCTCCTGGCGCTGGTTGAAGATGCGCTGAAGGCGGCGGCGAGCCAGTGAGAAAGAGACCCCGAAAGAGCCAACAGAAGAGCAAGCCAACCCGGTGCCCCAGATGCGGAGCCAGGGTTTTCTGGATTCGGTCCTTCGCGCTTAACGCGGAATGGCCTCACGATCGCCATCAGTGCGGCTCGGATTGACGACTCGCCTCAGGGAAGGCAGCATGACCTCATGCGGTACTCGCTCCAGGTCATCGTTCCAGGCACAAAGAATTTAGATTACGAGGCCGATCGGCTCCCCGGGTACTCGGCTGAATTTACGGAAGCCGAGCGCACGGACGCGCTGAACCAGCTCGACACGATCGCGCCGCAAGTGGCCCAGGTCAGAGACCTCTACAACTCAAGCGACAACGTCGAGCCAAGCCGTGAAGCCTATATCGAGATTCGACCGCTTTACGAAAGCCAGGATGCAATCGTAGACACGATCACCTATATGCCGGACAGCTCTCTGACGCTGGTTCCGGTGGACGCTATCGCGGCGGCACCTCTTAGCGACGCGCAAAAGAAAACAGCCTATGAGCGCCTCGCACGGCTCGAAGTCGCAAGCCTGCCCGAAGAGATTCAGGAAGTCCTTCCCGACGTCGTAGGTGACTAATAATGCAGGTCGTCGACCACATCACGATATGCCCACTCCTTAACCAGGAGCGCGGGTTAGAACCCTATCCGCAACCCCTCGTGTGCTTTACATCTGCGGTCTCGGGGACGGTCCAGGTGCGCATTTACGATACCTCGGTTCAACCGATGGTGGAGTTGACGACCTCGGCTCTGTCGGGCGCGGAGCTTAGCGCGGTAACCGCCACCGGGCTGACATACGCCTACACGCTGGATATGGGCCACGCGAACGTCACAAGCGTCGTGGACCTGATGACTCGCGAGGGCTTCGAAGGCGTGGTCATGTTCGAGGATTCGGGCGGCACGGGCGAGAAGATATACGTCAAGATCAGCGCAAATACTCCCGAGCAAGTTGCCTTCCTCTATCCCGACAACGCTATCTACTTAGATCGCAATGCAACTTCCACCGGGACAAATTTTCCTGACGGCTCAATTTTTCGGCCTGTAAATCTTATTGCAGACGCTTGTTCACTGGTCACAAGTCGAGGCGCGGACGTCTTAGACGTCGTTGGTCAATTTACACCCTCTACCGACGAATGGACGAACGCAAAACTTGGCTCATCCTTGGTAGGGAAGCAGATACGATGTCGGCCCGGTAAGTCGGCGCGAATCGACAGCCAAGACAACGCTCCTCTGAATATGGACGGATGTCACATAAAAGGCTTCAACAAAAACCTTAATTTAAGAAACGACACAAATTCAGCCAATTCGTCGTTTGCAGGTGGGATTCTCGTCGAAGATTGTTCTTTGCATTTCTTTGTGTCTCAAGGAAGTACCGGCGTTGCCCCAGTCCTGAAGAATTGCCGTGTGGACCAAATGAGTCAGGGAAGGGCCGAGCCTGCAGAGTGGATTGATTGCGAATTTAATACAAACGGATATCTCAACTTAAATTTTTACCAACAAGGGCGGACAGTTAAAATTATTCGGCCCAGCGGCATCAAACTTCAAGTTATAGGCAACTACAGAAACTCGACTAGCAACACTGTCTCAATCACCGACGTAAAAGGCATGCTGCCCATCCACATTTACAACGGCGTGAGAAATGGCACTAAGATTGTCGTTACGGGAGCCTACGGGGACTTGCAGGTTGATGGTCTTTCTCACGCTCAACCGCCTATCCTTGAAGAGAGCAAGGTAGCAGCAGTCGCAGATCTGACTGGAAATGTTGTCAACTTGGCCGCAGGTTCTATCACACCTACTGAAGCGCCTAATCTTGATGTTGCAGTCTCGTCTGTCAGTGGCGGTGGCGGCGGCACGGATTGGACAACGACCGAGAAGAGTCAGATTCGGCATCGTCTCAGCCTCGACGGAACGCACGCGGTTCCGACGTCCACGCACGGCGACATCTACGACCTGACGACAAGGCTCACGGCAGCGAGAGCCGGCAATCTCGACAATCTAGACGCGGCATCCTCAACGCTCGCGACATCTTCAGCGCTCACGGCGGCGGCGGCTGATATCGCGACACTGCTCACCCGCATCGGTTCAGACGACATGGCGATCCTGAAGGGCCTCAGCCTCGGAAACTACGTCCTGGATGGAGGCCCAGGAGCCCCGACGATCACCTACGATGCCAACGACCACGCGTCGACGATGCGATTCCGTGTTTTCGATTCTAGCTCGAACACGAGCGCGGCGACGTTTGGGGCCAGCTCACCGGAGGCCGGAGAGATTGGAACGGTCACAATTACGAGCACGCCGACGGCCGGGAAGGCGTACCCCGCTCAACTGAAAGGCGTGTTGACTTGATATGGCGATCTCTCCGGCGACGAAGGGGCTCTCCGGGCCGTTCGGTTCGAGTTCCATCGGCATCGCCCTCCGGGGCCTGTATCAGGCCCGGATGTCTCCAACTGGCCTTGCTCAGCTTGAAGCGTGGCTTGGTTCGAGGACGCAAGTGAACCGGGCAAGAATCATGGAGGAGCTTCTCTGGCGAGCCTCACGGCTCACGCCCGAGAACGGATACGACGTCGCGATCCATACCGTGGACGCCGTGATGCGGACCTACCACCAGATGGGCCGAGAGAACATGCCAGCGGTCTGTCTGTTCCCGGCCTCGAACCAGCCTCCGCCGCAATACGACGTGGCCGGACATCGGACGGAGTTCCTCGACGTCTCGGCGATCTTGCACGTCTCCGGAGACTCCGACGCCGATCGCCGGTTGCAACTTGCCCTCCTGGAGGACGCCTTCTTCGAGGAGATCAACAAAGACCCCGAGCGCGGCGGCTGGGCGTTCGACACGATGCGAACGACCGGGAGCCAGACCGACGAGGGCGTTCCGGAGGCCGACGGAGACGACGATGGGACCGCGACCATGGTTACCGGGTTTCGGGTCTCGTTTATTCCGGGGACCCATGGAGACAAGCCAATGCGACATTCCGACGCCTACATCTCAACCTCCGCTCCGACGACCGTCGGCGTCGCCGGGACGTTCACCCGAGCGCTCGGGACCTGGGCTCAGGGCGTGACGCCTCGGGGCTTCACGGTCGGAGCCGATGGGTCTCTGACCTACATCCGAGAGCGGGCGCTCCCCTTCCGGGCGGCGGCGAGCCTCTCGGTCACCGGGGCCTCAGCCGGTATCGTCTCGGCCCGGCTGAATGTCGGCGGAGTGGGCCTCGATCGGACTCGGGTCGATGCGACGCTCGACGCCGGAGAGACGGCGACGCTCAACCTAGAGGCCCTCGTGGACCTTGCCCAGGATCAGGCCGCCTTCGTCGAGATAACGCATCAGAGCGCAACCGGGGCGCTCACGGCGAGCCGGGGGACGTTTACGCTCTCGACGATGCCACTTGTCTAGCCCGGGAGCCGAGTGAGAGAGTCGAAGCGATGGCCCGAACGAAGAAGGCAATCCGAGCGCCCGAGGAGCCCCCCCGAGGCCGCTCCGTTGAATACCTGGGAACCGGCGAAGGCGGACCCGACCTCGCGATGCGGGTCGGCGAACGAGCTCGCCGATTGATCCCTGGTGAGATTTTGGAGGTGGCCGAGCATACCGCGGGCCACCTCCTCCGAACGCCCTACTTCCGGGAGGTGAAAGATGGCAGCGACATTTGACCAAGTAACAGTCCACGGAAGGCAGCAAGCCTTCTTCGTGATGCCCCAACCGACGGACGCCCTCGTCGCCCCAGTGGGCGCGGTTGCGACAAGTACAACCGGCGGCCCTCTTCGGGTCTACTCGACCGACATTGCCGTGAAGGTAGCCCGAGAAGTTCACGAGATGTCTCAGGAGGGTCGGCGGGTCTACTCCGGCCAGACGTACTCCGGAATGATGGAGGTCCCGATTTCGATCTCGACGCCCGTGATTCCTGGGTCGAGCCTCACTGGCGTCCCGGAGTCGTTTCATCTCCTGAAGTCCGTCCTGGGCTCGGGCTCGTTCTCCTCCGGCGTCAATTCGACCTTCGGCCCTGCCGATCTAAACGTCGCCCAGCGCCTCTCACTCGCTCGGCTCCTGAACGTCGACGCCCCTCGGTTCGGCGAATGGGTTCGCGACTTCATCCCGAATGAGTTCAAGATGGAATGGGCCGGAGGCTCGCCGCCGAAGTTCACTTTCACGGGCGAGGCGGCGAACGTGATTCAGGCTTCGAAGGGTCTCGCCGCAACCCTGAGCGGCTCGACGCTGACCCTTCAGGCCGGATACGAATTCGCCCTGGAGGCGGGGACGCGGGTCGAGATTGCGGGCGACAATAACAGCGGAGCCGGATGGCTGATCGCCTCGGTCGATTCGACTGGGCTGATCTACACTGTAACCGGGACGCCCTCGGTCTCGATTTCTGGCGGCGAATCCGTCCTCCCGTATATGCCCGCCCGGACCTACTCGTCGCAGGCTCCGATCGGGGCCGTGAGCGGATCGGTCAAGTTTGGGTCGGTTGACCTACCTTGCACCGGCTTTGATTTCACGGCGAACCTCGGGACCGAGTATGTCAAAGACGAAGTGGGCTCGGCCGCGATGACCGACGGCCCTCCCGGAATGTCGACGCTCGGAGGGAACATCACGCTCCGAGCAACCGAGAACGTCCTCAAGTTTCTCCCGGCCTCGGGCCAGTTCGCGGCGAAGAATCTCGTCGTGACTTGCGGGACGGCCTCGCCTCGCCTGGTGACATTTACCGCGCCCCAGATCGAGATTGACCGGGAGAAACTTAGCGTCGACGCGGCCCGAGGGACGGTCGCGATGCCCTTCCGGGCGCTCGATAGCGCCGACGGAGCCGCCGATGCGTTCTCGCTGGTGTTCTCGTAGCGACTGGGAGACCGTCGGCCTTCTTCTCCTCGGGTCGTCGGTCTTCTGGCTGAATCCCGTCGGGGCGGTTACGCAAGCCGTCATTGCTTCGTGTCTCCTCGTCGGGCTGACCCTCGGACGTTGACTCAGCCACAAGCTTCGCCGACTCTGGCGGCATGCTGATCCAGACAAGTGCAGGCTCCTCCGGAGGGGTCTGGTATTACCTCGACACATCCGACTCTCACGAGCTGGTCGCCCTCCTGGCATCTTCCGAAGCGACGGACGCCGAGAAGGCCGAGGCGAAGGAGCTCCTCGCCGATCGCCCTCGCGTCCGTATTCGACCGATGACGAACGCGGAATACGCGAGAGAGCGAAGCCGCTCGACGATCCTCCAGACCGCATTCAAGGCCCAGGGCAAGGGACGCAAGGCGACGATGGTCCTTCAGCACGACGTCGCAAGCCAGGAGCGCCAGTTCGCCTATCAGGTTCTCCGCTCTCACGTCCTGGAGGTCTTCGGGATCACGGCTCAGGACGGACGGACGGGCGAATCAAAGAGCGTCGAGACCATCGATCACCTCCTCGAAGTGATTGATCTCGCAAGCTCTGAATCGGCGTCAGCTATCGTCGACGAGATTCACGACGCAATCCGCGATTCCTCGGAACTGGAGAAGGGCTTGGGGGAGCCTTAACCGGGCCGCGCGCTGGGTAGCGAGCGGAGATCCTTCTCTCGAATGGCGTTGCTCGTTATGCGATCCGGATTACCAGCCCGCGCCCGAGGACCCGCCCGAGGCGGAGACGTGGGCGGCGAGGAACTGTACGGGCTCCGACGACGACGGAGCTCATCTCGTCTTCGGATTCGACCCAACGCTTCGACGATGCCCGAGGGCGGCCGTCGACCCGCTTGCTCTCGCCTGGCTCGAACTCTTTTCAAGATGGAAGGCGGTCGGCCAGCTCCCCGAGCCGGGCGAGTGGAACGACCAGAGCGCGATCGTCGGAGAGGCGTTCCTCGTTCTAGAGATTGCGACGCTCGAACAACAGCAAGCCGACCATCGGGCGGCCGTGAACAAGATCCAAAGAAACGAGGAGGGCTAGACGCATGGAGCTAGTGTTCGGGATTCGCTTCGGAGCTAAGAACGAGACCCGCGAGGCAATGGAAGAGGTCGAGAAGGACTCGGCCAAGATGTCGAGCGGCATCGAGCGGTCGACGAAGAAGACCCAGGCCGCCTTCGCTCGAATGAGAGAAGGGATCGGGAAGGCAGGCGAGGCGGTCGGGTCGGCGATGAAGCGCCTCGGAGTCGCCGCCGCCGCCGCCGCCGCCGGTCTGGCGGCGATCGTGTTCAAGTCGTCCGAAACTCAGGATGCGGTCTTCCTCCTCGGTCAGCGTCTCGGAGAGACCGCCGAGAACATCACAGCCCTCGGAGCGGTCGCCGCCGGGGCGGCCGGAGTCGAGCTCGAAGAATTCGGGACCGCGCTTTCCGACCTCTCCGCCCGAGCCGTGAATCAGACCGACGTGTTCAAGAAGTGGGGAATCCAAACGAAGACGACGGGCGGCCAGGTTCTCTCGGCTGGAGATCTCCTCGATAACGTCGCCGATCGGATGTCGAAGCTCTCGACCCAGGCCGAGAAGGTCGCCCTCGCCGACGAACTGATGGGCGAGGCCGGTCGTCGTCTCGTTCCAATGCTCCAGGATGGATCGGCCGCCCTTGATGAGCAGAAGAGGGCCGCCATCGAGGCGGGCCTGGCGATGACCGACTTTGAGAGCCGAGCCGGGAACGCCCTCCAGACCCAGCTCGGAGCGACGGCGGGCGCGCTCGGGTCCGTCGGCTCGGCGATGACAGGTCAGCTTGCACCGGCCCTGACCGTGATCACGAAACACGTTCAGGACGTCGCCGGGGAGCTTGCGGGCTGGATTCGCACGAATCAGGAATTGATTCAGAGCGGGATCCAGGAGTTCTTCGTCTTCTTGGCCGACTCCGTGATCCCGGCGCTTGCGACCGGGGTCCTCACTCTCTCGAAGGCGTGGCATGGATGGAGGCTGATCATTGACTTCGTTCGGCTCGCCTTGAATTCTTTCTTCGAGTTCACCCTGGAAGGCGTCGATGCGGTCCTCGACAAGCTCGGAGATCTCGCCCGCCTGGCGGGCCTCGACGAGCTCTCCGCAAAGGTCGAGAGCGCTCGGGGCGCGGTTCAGGGCTTGGGGGACGAGTTCGGTCGCTCAGCTGAAGAGGCCGCCCAGGGTATGATCGAGACCCAGAAGGAGATGCGAGACACGGAGGCCGCGATCGGCCGTCTCGGAGTCAAGGGGAGCGAGGCGATGCGGCGGGTCGCAAAAGAAACGGCTGAGGCAACGAAGGGTCTCAAGAAAACAGAGACGCAGGCGAAGAAGACGAACGCAGCCATTGCAGCCGGAAGCGCGGACGCAGCACTGAAGAGCCTTCAAGCTCGCCGGGCGGCATATGAAAGATCGATGGCCCTAGATGATATGTATCTGGAGAACGCGCTCGCAAACGAGGAGCGGAGAGAGGCCATCCTCGACGCCTTCGCAGAGCGAGCCAAAGCAAAGACGGAGGCCCTGATCGATTCCGTCCAGACTGGATTCCAGTCGGTTCTCGATGTCGGCGTCGAAGCGTTCCAGGGCATCGGCGAAGAAGTCGACGGCCGCACGAAAACAATGTCCGACGCCTTCGCCCAGTTCTTCGGAAAGCTCGGAATCCTGATCGCGCAATCTTTTGCTCAGTTCGCGATGGCTCAGGCAAAGGAAGCGCTTCTCGTCAAGACCTCCGCCGCGACTCAAGTCACGGCGAACGCAGCCAAGGCCGGATCCGGAGCCGCTGCGTCGCAAGCGGGCATTCCGATCGTCGGTCCGGCCTTGGCCGTCGCTGCGATGGCTGCGATCGTTTCAACGGTTCTCGGTCTTCTCGGAACATTCAACACGGGCGGCATCGTCGGCGGGAGCGGGCCGAACATCGACTCCCGGCTCATTATGGCCACGCCCGGCGAAGGCATTCTTGACCGAGAGGCAACAGCCCACGTCCTTCGGTCGCTCTCGGGCCGAGGAGGCGCGACATCGGCCCCAGTCGCCCAGCCTGCAGGGTCGCCAGGGTCGGAGCGATCGTCGACTAGCGGAGCTCCTGGGACGTCTGTGAGCATTGGTCTACTTGCAATGCCGACAAACCGAACCGACATCCGAAGGACGCTCCGAGATCTCGACTCCGAGCTTCGAGAGATGGAGCGATCAGGCCTCTCGCGCCGAGGCCGGAGAGGGAGCCGGGGCTAATGGCTATCGTACAGAACACACTGCCGACGGCGGAGGCTACAGCCAGAGATCGGGACGCTCCGATGTTCGTCGGGG
>CEPH01035524.1_pt1 | contig 11823 bp, 8 predicted proteins | sample 530571 | NCBI WGS metagenome assembly CEPH01 (sample SAMEA2620413, study PRJEB7988) | marine metagenome | biome: marine biome (ENVO:00000447); feature: surface water layer (ENVO:00002042); material: "saline water (ENVO:00002010), including plankton (ENVO:xxxxxxxx)" | depth 5 m | reverse complement strand
AATTGAGTCGCGTCAAGAACATTTGTTGGCTGAGTTGCACCAGCAATCGTACGAGTGTTACTGAACATCGTATGATTATTCAAAGAGAGTGTTCGGATATTCCGTGTATGGTCATTTGGAATGCTGTCTCGGAACACCGTAGCGTTGATGACACCACGAACTTCTTGGTTACCAGTGCCGCTTGCACGAACTGTGGGATCTGTAATCTCAACACGAATAGTGCCTGTCGCTTGACTGATCGTGACAGTGTATTGTGATGGTTTCACAAATCTATTACCAGCAAATGCGTAACTTGGGCCATCACCAGAATTAGATATTCTTGGCATGAATAGTGTGTAAGCATTTGACTGTGCTGGAATAAACGAATACGACTCGTCCTGTTCGACCTCAATCGGATCCGATGTAACACTGCCTTCTGCGAAACGAACTGGTAGGAACACGGAGTGTGCTGTTCTAGTTGAGAGACCCGAGGTTGACTGCTCTACCGAGTTGAAAGGCGCACCGGGGTCTGAGGAAAGAGTTTGAATTCTTGCCTGGGATTGGTCATCTGACAACAGAGGGAAAACTAGGTTTGCGTCACCACGGCCACGACCCTCACTGTTTTTGAAGATTAGAAGACCACCGCTGTTCGTCTTTGTTCTAAAGTAACAGGTATTGTCTGGGTTTGCAGCGTCACCGGATGAATCACTCACCGAGAGTTCAGCAAATTCATTCTCATCGTAAGTTCGGATCAAGTCTACATCAGAGTTGAAGTTGTATCTGTTGTTACCAGTTGTTGCTGATGGATCTCTCTTGAACATCTTGACATTCGACAGACCAGCGTAAGCAACTTCATCAGTACCATCAGGTGTGGCTTGAACAGTTCTCAAAACTGCTTGTCCAGTGAGAGTATAGAGAATGCTCGCCTCTGCTGCATCAGGATTACTCGCCTTGAACAGACCAACAACAAGGTTTTCGGCAAGTGCCTGAGACTTCAGATTATTGAGAGCCGATCCCGATCCGATGTGGTGATCTTTTGTAAGGTCAACCTTGACCATATTTTCGGGAGTCGCTGGTGAAGTTAGGTTTCGAAGAACTCCAAGAGTTCTTGCTTTATCAACAGAAATATAACTGGGAGAAACTGTTTCGAACTCATAACCACGAATATATGCCTTACCAGGCCCAATGATCGTGCCAAACCTAGTGGTATCGATGGTTCCGAAAACATTTTGGTGCGTGTCGAATGACATCGAGAAAGGTCGAACTGTATAGTGACCAGACTCATCAAATGTTCTTCTTGCCAAAGAGTCCTCTAGATCAGCATAGTTTGAGTAAACACTTGACTTACTAGTTTCACCATTGATGACTCGAACAACTTCAAAGTAGTTTTCTGTGTTGAAGGTGAGTCCAGAGGCAGATCCAGAAATACCGTCAAACTCAATTTGCTTGGGCGTTAGACTTAGTTTATATCGATCTGCGCCTGGTGCATTGTAATTATTGAAACCGAACGATGGATCGCGAAGTGAATCATCCTGACTTGAGGAAACATACTCTCTAGTAATATTATAACCAAGAGAATTTGATGGGTTTTCAAAATCGCGATATCCACCAGTGAGACTATCAATAGCAGGAACATACACATTAGATGTGTCACTTTGTACGAAGTGTCCATCTGCGAAGTAAACACCCTGGCCGACATTGACCAACAAAGCACTCGACCCAATACCCAGTGCGGTCGTGCCTGCACCCAAACCAGAGCGATCCTGATCAATCTGGAATGTGAGACCATCATTCAAACCACCACCAGTGATGGTGATTACTTCGTCCTTAGCAAAAGCACCACCGGACTGATAATCAAAGAAAATGATTGGGGTCGTATCCTTGGAGAGAGTAGAGCCTGCGATAGCGTGAGTAATGATCGCAGATGTGGCGACACCTGCTCGACCCACAAAATCGTTGCTCAATCGTTGACCTGCGAGACCTGACAAGACTGTATCGGTGTAAGCAGCCGTTGAGCCATCGTCTTTCATTCGTACGAATCGTGTAAGTTGCTCGTTGACAGCGGCACCGCTAACAACGGAACCGTTTTCGAAGATATGATCACCAAACCGCTCCAACTGATTTTGTAGGATGGTTTGTGCCTGAGTTAGTTCTCTTGCTTGGACAGCAACACCAGGCCTAAACAAAACTCTAGCGAAGTTCTTATCTTCACTAAAATCGTCGTAGTATGGTGCGACGTTGTGGATATCAGGTCTGTGTGAACGCGCCATTCAACTCTCCTCAGAAGTCAATCTCTAACTGATAGTTCTCGTACTGCTCGTCGTTTCTTGCGAGTGGGTCTATACTTCTTATGTATAGCACTTTGCCAGACGGGACTTTGATTTCTGGGCCAGTTACTCCGGCAATTGTGAAATCAACATTACCACCGCTCGTTCGCACTTGAAGTGTTTCTGAAGCAGTGAATCCATATTCATTCAGAGTGTTCCCGCCTTGTTTGATGTCATTGACAAAGAATGTAGCAGTTTTGCCTCCAGAGAATCCAGAACCACTAACCTCTGCTTCAATTAGAACAGCACCACCACCGGAGGCACCCGTGACATTAGCATCCTTGACGAACAAACCAGCAGCGAGGTTTGCACCATCAGCACGAACAGCCTCAATGAGAGTCGATGCTCGATAGGATTTTTGTTGTGTGCCGTACTCGCTCTCTAGGGTCTGCACAACCTTAGCAAAAGACCCATCAATTTGCCAACCAGAGGTGGATGCGGTTGCGGTGCCGGTAAGCCCTCTAATGATTGTTCCAACAGGTAGATTGCCGGAGAGGTTTTCGACTTGTAGTTCGGCTTTCTGACCTGAAGGTTCGAGAGTAAATCGAGTAACTCTGCCCGCCGCCGGTGGATCATTTGCGAAGACATATGTCCCAACGGGGAAGTCGTTAGTTCTCAATAGTGCCCTGTCTGCGATATTCGCTTCAATATCGACAAGCGTTGTTTTAGTTCCCTCTGTGCCTGCGACAGTTCCCGCACTAAGATGGCCCGAACCTATTTCTGGGTTCAGGACAAATCCATACATTCTAATATCGTTGTCTCCGGGGAAAGCATCACCGTCTCTCTCAACCCTAGCAACAACCAACACTTTACTTGCAAGAAGTTCATATGGAATGGCAGAGGAGTGACCACCGATGGGGCCAATTACTGGTCTTACGACCGGAGCAGTCGATACAGAACCACCCAAAGCAATAGAGGCTTCGCTGTAACCGCTTCCGGTATCGCTCATCACAATCTCATCCAAAGTTAGATTGCTATTCATTCGAGCAAAACCGGCTGCACCCGCTCCGTCCCCAGAAAACGTAACAGATGGGGCGATTTCATAAACACTAGTTGTGTCTGGAGTAATTGTCCAAGCAACAGAAATCGTGGCGAGTCTTTGTGCGCCATTATAGTCGGTGATTGTTCTAATTTGCCCCACGCCCGTGCCCGCGACGATTCGAATCGCATAGTTGTTGTATGCATCATCAGTTGAACTAGCAACTGCCGCGAGTCTTACCTGAGTGGTCGCTGGATATTGTCCGGTTGACAAAGCACGAATATTTTGTCCTTTCTCTGCTCGGACTGCATTTGCGTACGCAGAGCCCGCAGAGACAACGATCACACTCTCGATAGCGCCATCCTTCGCAGCCTTTTGTGCGTCATATTGTAATTCACGCTCATCACCATAAACATTAGATCTGTTTGGGTAAATGGGAATCTCTAAAACAGGGATCTCTGTGCTTGTCGCAAACTCTTTTGCGGCCGCCGGAATGGTAAACATATACTTCCAGATGTAATCATTCCGAAGTTTGATTGGCTCAAATGAGATTCCAGTTGGTTCGTCAATTGAATTTGAACCCTGTCCATTACTCAAACACTTATACACGTTACCCTCTGTATTGGTAACATAAAAAGTCTTTGTTGAAAGGTCAACTGTATCATCGTACTCGTCATACTTGGTGTTGTTTACCCAAGCATTTTTGGTAATCATAAGATACGCAGATACATTATCAATTAGGCGAAAACCAGTTGCTTTTCTCAGAGACAGTCTCGCTTGCAAATCGCTAGAGGTGTTTAGAGTCGTTGTCTCGTCACTGGATAGCGTAACACCGGCGGTGTATACGAACAGCCGATCATCCGAGTCAACCTTGAACTTGTCAACCAAGTTTTGGGCAAGGTAGGTTTTGAACTCACTCCTTAGTATGGATGTATTTGTGGTGGCCATTCAGTTATCCTCACTCGCTGGTGTAATTAGCCTTATTAGTCGATGTGTCTGCAAACGGCATATTGTTCAAGAAGTCAAAAATTGGTAGGAATCTAAACTCAGGTTTATCGTCTAGACTCACACCCTCAAGCATATTTATATGCGGTCCAGAGACCGAATATGGTTTTGCAATGACGGTCAAAGTGGCTCCGCCCGTAACACTGACGATTGGGTATGGTGCTGTTTCCCCCGCACCAGTAACCGATGAAAATCTACCGCTGATCATTTTGATATCAATAAATGCGTTATCATATGATCCAATAAAACCAAGGCCCGATGTTGGTTCCTTTGATGCAACTCTAGCGGTTCCTGTAGTAAATCCAGTGACGAAAGATCTGCCTCTTTGTTGTGCTTGGAGAGCCACAGTTGAGACATTTGAAAATTCAAATTCAAGTCTTCCGATTGCCTCTGGTTGACCGGGAACTTGCTGCACCACTAAATCACCTTGCACCATAGCCGAATCACCAGTGATGCTGTCAATAAAAACTCTACAAACAGGCTGTTTGATTTTTTCTAACTTCTGGGAGTCCAATGTCAAACCCCGCTCAAACCCCGTGTCGTTTTGTAGTTTGCTCCACATGTTTTTACCATCATCACCGTATCGCTCCTCTCCAAACGAGTTACTGCATCTACCATTTGGATGTGGATATACAGCGAGGGCGAGTGAATCCCCTGTTGTTGCGGATGCTCCAAGGGATGCAGTGTTATACCAAACAATCTGATCTAGTAGTTGATGGCCTGATTCGGTTATACCGTAACCAACGGTAATACCGTCTGGAGTTCCATCACTTACACCAATGGGCAACTTTGCAGTTGCTCCACCAGCAGCGGTTGATGCCTGTGGAACGTGTGCGGTGCGACCACCAACAACAAAGTCCCCAGATAGATCTCCCGTCACTCCATTGTATCCAAACGGGAATAGATCAACAAAGAAACCATTAGGACTACCGCCGCTAGTAGGGCCAGTCACATATCCACGAAAATCAGTAAAGGTATCAAAGGTGTATGGAAGGTAGTGTCCGATCATTGGACTCTCAAATGCCTGAGTATGTCCATACCGAATAAAGATTTCTTTTGCGCCAGCGTAATATCCCTTATTTGCCGCTAAAATAGGGGCGGTTACTCCTGTAAATCCATCCCCAGACAAACCAAGAATTGTATCTGCAAATACCTTATAGCCGGCAGGGTGAGCGATCTCCTTCAAAGAGTCTCGAAAGTCTTCAATACCCTTGGATGTTCTTACTGAGTATGAGTATCTTTGATAATAGTTATTATCTTGGATTCTATCAGCAGCACCGAGAATATCTTTTGAATTGTTATACCTACCCGACCTAAATCCAGCGACAGTGCCGAATATTTCTAGAGTTGCCCCTGTGCCACCGGGAGTTACATCTGTTGTGGAACCAGTGATAAAATCAAAGTCAAGAGTATGACCCTCAATATAATTTGGGAATCTCTTGGTGACTATGACTGATGTAATCGCACCCTTTGTGTCAGTGTTCGCAACGATTGCCTCTGCGACACTTGCGTTGAGGACAGTATCACGAATCACTATCTTGTCTTGAATCACATAACCTGTTCCTCCACCACCAGTGACCCCGATAGACCCAACCATAGGAAACGCCGTCTCTTTGTATGAAGTGGATCCCGACGTATAGAAAACAGGCTTGTTTGGTATGAAAGTGCCGAGAACTGACTTTAGTCTATACTCAGCAACATCCATGTTTTTGAATGTGAAAAATCTACCATCCTCGATGAACGCAGATGTTTCAACAGCGCCGGTTTCTAGACCATCAACGGTTTGGAATAAAGTCCTGCCAATAGCGTCACTTGCTAAACTAATACCATGTGTTCTTGAAACGAAGACTGTAATCGGATCATCCCAAACGGCGTTAGAGAGACCAAGAATCCTTTCTCCGGGCCTAATGATCGAAACAGTTTCGTTGTACAAAAGTCTAAAGAGAAGAAGAACCGCTTTCTCTCCACCTTTAGACCTATACAAATCTCCAATTCGCTTGATCGCTGCTCTCTCGTTCACCACAGAGGAAAACGATGCAGGGAATCCATGTAGATACTCAGAGTTGAAGTGAGTAATAAAGGAACTCACCGTCTCGTCGATATCCCTAATCGACAAATGCTTGACCGTAGCGTATCTCGGATTCCCGTCTCTCTCCATCCACTCAAAATATGCTTGCACAAAAGCAGAGAATGTCGGGTGGTCGGCCGTAATAAAATCAGGCAAGAGTGATCTTAGTTGTGTCGATACTCTTTCGTCAACGGTATCAACGATTGGAGGTAGAGACTCAATAATTTCTGTCACGGTGCCTAGACCGAGCAGTGGTGATATGCCTCCATATTGTGTTGAACTACCTGATACCATTATTTACCTCAATATCCACCAGATCCAAAGAGTGATGTGCTGGTGTCTTGGAATGTTTGTACGGACGGGAGAGTTGGGGCGGCGGATGCGATCTCCGCTCCAGTGGGCAAGGGAGTCGAGGGCCCAGCCGTTGTCGTTGTTGTGGTCGTGGTCGTGGGAGTAGTTGTAAGTTGTCCTGTTCCAGTAGTTGCCACTTGAGTGGTCGTGCTTGCATCAGTAGCAACATATGAAGACACCGTGCTATCAACTAACAATCCAGACAATCTAGACGCTTCGGATAAACCGTCTACAGTAATCACACCACTTAGATTTGACTCCACGAACAGAACGGCGTCTCTTTCAGCATACGCATTACTACTAATTGAAAGAGGCGCCCCAAACAAGAGATAGTCAATATTAGTGGCACTAAGGGACATGATTCTGATGGACGTAATCGTTGCGATTCCGGCGGCGTAGTTGATAGTGCCCACATTACTACGAATCGTTTCAATTTGACCAGCACTATTACGATACTTTAGACGAAGAATGCCAGATCCATCATCATCAATAAATGAATTTTCGTAAGTGGTTCCATCACTCTCTTTGACGGTAAACTCAGTGGATGAAAAAACAGGCATGTGGCCATCATGTGGGTGTTCAATTGGATTATTGAACCTAACTTGATATGACTGGAACGCATTCAAAAATGGAGTCACTCTTTTCTGCATACCGATGGTCGTGACCGAACCAATAATAGAATCATCCGTCGCATCAATTTGTGCGGACAACTTGGATCTAATCATATCTCCGTTGAAAACTCCAACAGTCCGATCCACATAGTTTTTGACTGTGGTTCTTACATTCGAAAGAAGATTGGTTTGACTTGTGGTCAGAACCTTTTCGTCATAAAAGATTCGAGTAGCAAACGTAAGGTATGTGATATCGGGTGCAACGATTAGTGGACTAACACCGATGACAGATTTTGAAGAGACGTAATCAGAAATCTCTCTTTTCTGTTGATCACTCAAATCAAACCCGTTCGTATCAACGAGTGAGATCAAGACTCTACCATACTGAGGTGGATTCGCATCTTCACCACCGAAAACAAAAGCAGAGCGAATATTACCAAACTGAGAGAGAATCAAAGACACATAATCATCAGAGGTTACCGCTCTATTTTGTGATGCGAACTGTCTTGGTGCATTGAATCTGATTGATGCGTTGGACTCTGCGGTTGAACCACCAGACGCAAGAGAGGTCGTGGTGATCGTATTCGTGCCACTGCCGTAGATAAAATTGCTAAGGAAGTTTGCGTCAGCACCAGTTGATCTCAAATATGTGATCGTAACTAGGCTACCGCTTCTTGGTTTTAGACCAACAACCCCATCACCAAAAACGACTTCATACTTACCATCTCTATTTTGTTCGAGGAAGTAGCACTTGGTTGTCGCTTCGATATCAAGTGTATCAGCAGGGGCCTCCACCCAAGAGTCAGTCCTTCCTGAGTTGTCTGTCGCTGAAGTTTGAACCGTCACATTGATAGTGGTGGTGTCTACATCATCGTCTGGAATAATAAACTTTTGGTTCACGTTTGAGTTGTCTACGATAAAGGCACTCTGACTTAGAATACCCTCCGTAATCTCAAGGTTTGAAATGTGGGCAGTGGCGCCTGATCCTACGGTGATGGCGTCGAGATTGATTGTGCTTGATGCAGTATTGATAAACTGGAAAGATCTATTTCCACTCACTGAGTTGAACTTACTGCCAATGGGTAGAGTACTTGACAAACCAGCAGTGCTGCCAAATGTTACATCAACCGTTGCTTTTGCACTTCGCACTGATCGTGGGGTATACCCAAGTGTCTTGGCATGAGACACGATAGAGTCTCTCTTGATCGCAGAGTCTAAGAACATTTCGTTCGCGACCATGTTATTGTAGAACCCCTGCTGGTAACTGTGATAAGCGAGTAGATCTAGAAGCACTGACATGCCAGATCCCTCAAAGTCATAGTCTTTGAAGGTATCTTGCTCTTTCAGATACTCCTTTAGAGACGCACGAATAGTATCAAAATCAAGTGAATTGATTTGAATGTTCTTACTGTTTGACATTACCTTAGCCTCTCTAGTGCAACCGTGACTCTAATGGGTTGCTCGTTGTTTCTAATTCTGAATACTATTGATGCATCAAATCCGTTTCCATCTTGAGTTGTCTTGACTGTTACGTCAATCACTGTCACTCTAGGTTCGTTTTCTGCAAGGACATCAAAGATCTGTTGTTGAATCAAAGTCGCCGTAACTGGCGTTGCTGGCTCAAAAAGAAGATTTCTAATACCACCGTTGATATTGGGTCTAAAAAACCTTTCATTCCTATTGGTCAGAATAAGATTTCGAACCGATCTTTTGATCGCCTCCTCATCAAAAAGCCTGTCAACATCTTTCGTGTTTGAATTCAAACCAAAGTCAAGATCCAAATCAACGAACCTATCGATTTGTCTCGACGCTGGGGATGTGTTGCTGTTTCTATATTGAACCATCTAATCACCCCTCAGAAATCAAAGCCTGTACGATAGATCTTTTCTCTTCCATTTCCATTTGAATCTTTTCGTCATCAGCATCATCCATGTGCTTCAAACTACACCACTCTAAACATAGGTAGCCCACTATGGTTCCCTTTGCTTGACAAAAAATAGGAAGATTGCATGTCATCAAGACTCTTTGTGATATCAAAAACGACTTCCAGAAAGAGTCTTCCATTTGACTCACGATAAGAGGTGATGGATCATCTTTTGATACATGCTCAATAAGATGAGTAAACGCACTAACCACCATCTCCTTTTTCTTTTGTAGTGTTGACTCAATCGCAAGAGCGAGAGATTCATGAGTCACTGAAAACTTTTTCATAGAGGAGCCTGATTCAAATGTACCACCATTATGAAACATGCAAATCTGAGCCCTGCCCGCGCCTGTAAGAACTCTCAATTCAGTGAGTTGCTCATGAACTCTACTATGCACTGCGATGGACTGTTGTTTGAATGGAGAGCAACCCTTTGATTTTCTTAGTCCAAGAATTGATTTGAAAACAAAGGCAAATCCAATGACAAACATACCGACAGCCAAGCCGACATCCATCCATGATCCAAATACATCTATGTTGAAAAATTGATTATCGGATTCTGTCATTTGAGTCCTCTCCCGATCTATGTATGGTTTATAGATTGAGTGTTTCGTCGGCCCCTGCGATTGTATCGTCAGTATCAACACCGATCTGACTTGCGATTTCTTGACCCAGTGCATTGACATCTGGTGCGCCAATACTGCCCATGAGTTTGGTTAGAAAACAAGGGTCCGTATAAAAGTCAAGAACTGAGATACCCAACGCTTGCTTCGCTAAGTAATCCACCGCACCAACATACGCATTCAAATCACCATCCATGAGATTCTGAACACCGGCGGCGACACTACTAATTTGGTTTGTAATCTCACCGATATTCCCGCCGAGTGGGAACTCCTGAATAAACTCCAAAACATCACCCTCCATCAATGTTTGGAGAGTCCCCATTGAATCGTTGCCTGGGCCTAGCACAGAGTTGAAGATTGGCGAGAAGTGATCTTCGAGTGCTTGACCGGGATCGCTCAGTAGTTCTTTTCCGTTATTGTAAGCAGAGGCAATACCGGCAAGACTAGCGATACCACCAAACTCACCCGAGGATCCGCCAACTCCAAAGTTAGAACCACTATCGTCAAACATGCTTACACCACTAAGTCTATCTGTGTGTACTTGCATTCCATTGATTGCATTTTGAGCATCGGCAAGTGCCTGTTGTAGTGCAGCATTATTTCCATACCCACCTGGGCCTGTGTACGTTAGTGGATTGATATTTCCAAAGACATCCACCGTTTGCTCCGAGGTAATTCCGGTATCGGGGTCGGTAACGATTTCAGTAGTTGTACCAAGAAGCGTATTGATGCTAAAGTTCAAAGCACCGCTTAGTGAGTTTTGAGCGTCTGTAATCGCACCCTGCACGGGATTGATAAATGCCTCTCCGCTTACCACTTTGTTGATAAGGGTCTTCTGACTGTCGCTAAGTTTCATCACACCGACTTGACAACCATCAGTGGGAAACAAGTCTCTTGTAAATTGTGGAATCGTTGGTGTTGACATAATATACTCCTTATGAACCTACTGTTACTGTGGATGAGCCTGATGTTTGTGGATGGCCACAACTTGCTACGCTACCTAAGCGGGTAACACCAATTCCTCCAACCGTTACTGTCGTAGATCCAGTAGAGACCACGGCAATATGAACTGGATCTTCGTCGTGTGGAGTAATTGGTGAACCAATGACTGCAACAGGTTGCCCGTTTGCCGTCACTGTGTTGACCAAACTACTAAGAATGGGTGCGCCTACAAAATCTCCTACTCTACCTAATGGTAAACTCATGACACACTCGCAAACTCAAAATCTTCGTTTTGTATAGCACCCATGTTTCTATCTCCAAAAAGTTTGTATAGAGTTGAGCCTCTCTTGATGCGATAGTCTAGACTTGCGTAATCAAAAAAGTCTGCTGTTGTTACTGCGATTACATCAATCATATCTTCGTATGAATCCATATCAGTAAAGTTCCCACCAGAGTTATCGCCCATTGCGAGAAGTTGAAAACCTGCCTGTCTATCATCATTTGCGTCTGCTCTTAGTCCGACACCACCATTACCAAAAATGATATTCGCCTCTCCATTTGAAGTTAGGAGTGAAGACATAGCAACATCCTGATCTGTGTCTATGCCATCACCACCATTATTGACGATGGTGCAATTAGAAACATTGATGGTGGTTTTTACACTGGTTGAGGTCATGTGAACACCCTTACCGTGACAGTTTGTAATGACGCAATCTCTAATTTGTGCTGTTTGGCTGGTGGTTGTCAACCCATCTCCGTCACCACTACCAGATCCAGCACCACCCCCAATAATTCTACAATTATCGATCCGACAGTTTCCTCTTACATCGAGAACCCTTCAAAATTTTTCGTGGTCGCTTCAAATACACAGGTGTGATAATTGGTCGCATTTGCAATCATGACTTCAGAGTTTGCATTTCCCGGTGTCGCTTTGAAGTTACATCCAAACCACATTTGCTGGTCAATGTCAGCAGTGCTTTGCTCTATAATTGATCCTTGAGAATATGAAGAGTT
>CEPH01085450.1_pt1 | contig 11842 bp, 9 predicted proteins | sample 530571 | NCBI WGS metagenome assembly CEPH01 (sample SAMEA2620413, study PRJEB7988) | marine metagenome | biome: marine biome (ENVO:00000447); feature: surface water layer (ENVO:00002042); material: "saline water (ENVO:00002010), including plankton (ENVO:xxxxxxxx)" | depth 5 m | reverse complement strand
CGGCCTGTTCGACGCGCACCGCTCGCGCGTGCCCGTGCTCGCGATTGCGGCGCAGATCCCGTCGGCGGAGATCGGTTCGGGCTATTTCCAGGAGACGCATCCCGAAGAGATGTTCCGCGAATGCTCGAGCTATTGCGAACTCGTCTCCAGCCCTGCGCAGATGCCGCGCGCGATGGAAACGGCGATCCGCCGCGCTGTTGCGGAGCGCTGTGTTTCGGTGCTGGTCATCCCGGGTGACGTCGCGCTGAAGGAGGTTGCGGCCATGAGCGAGTCGCAGCCGCTGTCCCTGAAGCCGCCCAAGCCGATCATCATTCCTCCCGAAGACGCGCTCGATCGTCTCGCGAGCCTGCTCAACGGGTCGCAGCGTGTGACTCTGCTGTGCGGCGGGGGCGTCGAGGGCGCGCATGACGAGGTCGTTGCCCTCGCCGCAGCGCTCAAGGCGCCGATCGTCCACGCGTTGCGTGGCAAGGAGCACATCGAATGGGACAATCCCTATGACGTCGGGATGACCGGCCTCATCGGCTTCTCGTCCGGCTACTATGCCATGGGCGCTTGCGATGCGCTGCTGATGCTGGGGACGGATTTTCCTTACCGCCAGTTCTACCCGAAGGACGCCCGGGTCGCGCAGATAGACATCCGGCCGGAATCGATCGGCCGGCGCACCTCGGTCGAGGAAGGCTTGATCGGTGACGTGAAGCATACGCTCACCGCTCTGCTGCCGAAGATTGCCGAGAAGAGCGACGATCAGCATCTGCGCACTTCTGTCGATCATTACACCCAGGCGCGCGCCGCCCTCGACAAGCTGGCCGTTGGGCGTCCGGGCGGGCGTCTCCATCCACAGCATGTGGTTCGCATGCTGAGCGAGCTGGCAAGTGAAGACGCGGCATTCACGGCGGACGTCGGCCTGCCGACCGTCTGGAGCGCGCGCTATCTCGAAATGAGCAGCGAGCGCCGACTGATCGGATCATTCTGGCACGGGTCGATGGCCAACGCGATGCCGCATGCGATCGGCATTCAGGCGGCGCATCCCGGGCGCCAGGTCATCTCGCTGTCGGGCGATGGCGGCTTCACGATGCTGATGGGCGATCTGCTGTCGCTCAAGCAGCTGCAACTGCCGGTGAAGATCGTCGTCTTCAACAACAGCTCGCTGGGCTTCATCGAACTGGAGCAGAAGTCCTCGGGCTTCGTTGATTTCGGCACGGGTTTCGACAATCCCGATTTTGCGGCCCTGGCCGAAGCGGTCGGGATCAAGGGCATCCGCATCGAGGACCCCGCCGATCTCGAGAGCGGAATCGCGGAGGCCTTGGCCCACGATGGCCCCGTCCTGATTGATGCCGTCGTCGAACGCATGGAACTGGCCATGCCGCCGAAGGTGACGACCGAGATGGCCAAGGGCTTCACCCTGTATATGCTGAAAGCCGTGCTGAACGGCCGCGGCGACGAGGTTGTGGAATTGGCCAAGGCGAACCTGCTGCGGTAACGCGCGTAGCGAATAGATGCCGATCAACGGCCTGCAGAATCTACCGTTGTGGGTCACGTCACTGCCCGCAGTTCTGACGTGACCCCCGTTTTTCCTCCGGGAGGAGCTAGAGTCCGGCCCTGGAGCAACGTGGCGGCTGAGCATGCGATCGTCGAATTAAGCGGCGAACCCTACCGCCTCCGATCATCGTCAGGCCCAGCGCACGCCTTCAATCCGGTCCAGTGCGACCACTTCAAGTTCGTCTGGGACCGTCGCAAGTTCACAGTCGTCTATTCGTTTTGCGATGACAAGGAAGTCAAGCCCGACCAGCTCCGCGAGAAAGAGCAACTGCTTGCGGCCTGAGCGAGATGGAGGGGCAAAGACCGTGGCGTCAGACCGCGAGAAGGAACGTGATCGTCAAAAATTGCCCCAATGGCCAATGAATGGGGGACCGGACTAAGCGAACAACCTGACGATGGTGCGACTTCTCAAATGAGTTTGGATTGAACTGAATGTCGGCTTTCAGACGCCGGGAAAGTTGCTCGGAAAGGCCGACTTTGGGGCGCTTTGCGGTCAGTCTGAAACTGGGCCGCAAGCGGACCGTCCGCTATTGGCCTCACCTCCGGCAATATAGACATTCACGGGCCCATAAGTCGGTGTGAGGCGTTACCATGACATGACCATGCACTACACGCGGACAGGGCGCGGAAAACCCCTCCTCCTTGTCCACGGACTGGGGGCAACCTGCGGCTCGTGGGACACGATCTCGTCTGCGCTTTCTCAAGTCAGGGAGGTAATCGCCGTGGACCTGCCCGGCCACGGGAAGACACCCGAAGAGATCGATAGCGGTACATTCAACGGGCTGGCGCGCAGTCTGGACGACTGGCTCGGCGCGGAGAATCTCACAGGTATTGATATGGTTGGCAGCTCGCTGGGTGCGCGCCTGGTGCTCGAGATGGCGCGGCGCGGCCAAGCGGGCGCGGTTGTCGCACTGGACCCGGGCGGCTTCTGGCAGGGGTGGGAGCGCACCTTCTTCAAAGCCACCATAACGCCATCAATTGCTCTGGTTCGCGCGCTGCGACCGGCGCTTTCTGCCATCACCGGAAATGTCGCAGGCCGCACCGCGCTCATGGCCCAGCTCTCCGCAAGGCCGTGGGCGCTCGACCCGGCATTCGTTGCGCGTGAACTGAAGTCATTGGCCGATACGCGCACCGTCAATTCGCTTGTGAAGGATCTCGCCAACGGCGCAATGCAAGAGGGCCCTGCGAAAACGGCTGCGCCCGTTGTCATCGGCTGGGGACGCAAGGATCGGCTGTGTTTACCGCAGCAGGCGGATCGCGCGATCAAAGCCTTCCCTGGAGCGACGCTGCACTGGTTCGAGCGTAGCGGACACTTCCCGATGTGGGATCGGCCAGAGGAAACCGTTCGGGTAATTCTGGATGCAACGAGCATCTCGGAATCGAAATAATGCTGCATTTGGGAGGTTAGCAAAACTGGGATCCATGCCGAGGGCTAGTCCCATGGTAAGGTCCTTTAATGGACGTGTTGTAGCCTGGCAGCTACCAAGCGGCCGGGCTGCGGTAGCGGACATTTGAATAATGCACTGTTCGAGTGGATTTCGGGGCCAGCGACAATCTAGGGGCGCTGGGTCGCAATCTCGAAATACGCGGTTCGGCGACTTCTTTGGGTATGCCGCGCGGACGGGCGAGAGCCTGACGCAAGATGGCGGCGCGATTATCGACCTCGCGCGCTCAAGAGGCGTAATGTGTTTGCGGCTGTGTCCAGTTCAAAGCGGAGTGAGAGCGTTCTCGATCGCGAATTCGCTTAGCGTGAATTTCCGTATCTTGCCGGATGCTGTCAGCGGAAAGGCACTGGTCACGAACCAGTCCCTCGGGGTTTTTTGAGGTGAAAGGAGAACCCGGCAGTGGTCTTTGAGTTCTCTTGCCAGCGGCGGTTCGGAATCGGAGACAAATCGAAGGCAGGCGGCCACGGTTTCTCCCCACACGGGGTCGGGGATCCCAAAAACCGCCGCTTCCGCCACGGCAGGATGCCGTAGCAAACATGCTTCGATTTCGGCCGGGTAGATGTTCTCGCCACCGCGAATGATCACATCGCTCAGCCTGCCGGTCACTCGCACGTAACCGCGCTCATCCATCCGCCCGAGATCGCCGGTGCGAAGCCAGCCATCGGCGAGAAGGGTGCGAGCGGTTTCCTTCTCCTGATTGTGATACGCTATCATCGTCTGATAACCCCGCGCCTGGATTTCGCCCTGCTCGTTCAAGGGAAGCGGCTCTTCTCCATCGGGGGAAACGATCCGGATCTCCACCTGGGGAAGAGGCCTGCCGGTGGTCTCCGCACGATCCTCGCTGCTGTCGTCATAGCCCGTCGCGCAGACAATCGGACTGAGCTCGGTCTGCCCGTAGACCGACGTCATCCTGCACCCGAAACGCTGTTCGACGCGCGCGAGCATTTCGGGCGCCACCGGGGCGCCGCCAGAATAGACCATGCGCAGGCTCGATAGATCGTATGCGCCCCGGTCGATCTCGGCGATCATCGCCGACAGCATCGTCGGCACGCAGCAAGTCACCGTCGCCCTTTCTTGCGCGATCGTCGCAAGCATGAGAACGGGGTCGAAGATCACCGGCAGGACCATGGTAGACAGGCTGGTGACCGCGCCCAGCACGCCGAGCACTGACCCTGCCGTATGGAAAAGCGGCATGGCGGTCACCACCGTATCGCCGCTTTGGCCCATGCGAGCGGCCACGAAGGCCGCGTTCGTCACAAGAGCCCGGTGGGACAGCAATGCCCCCTTCGGCCTGCCTGTCGTCCCCGATGTAAACTGCATCTGCGCCGCTGCGTGCGGCGAGACCTCGGGCAAGGTCGACGAATTTCGCCATTGCGACAATGTAACGGCCAGATCTTCGATCGGAATGCGGTCGATCGCCGAAGCTGCTGTGCTCGCAATCTGTTCCATATCGGTTCCGCGAAAAGCTTTCGAATGGATGATCGCCTTGGAATCCGATTGCTCCAATACGTGTTGAAGCTCTTCAGCGCGTAGCGAAGGGTTCGCGGTTACGAGAACGAGTCCGGCAAAAGCTGCGCCATATTGGACAATGATCCACTCCGGCACGTTAGGCGCCCACAGGCAGATGTGGTCGCCCGGCTCGAACCGATCCAGAAGCCAGCGAGCGCATGCTTCGGCATCCGCCAAAAGTTCCGAATAGGTCCAGCGCCGGTCCGCGTTTGACCCTTTCGAGACAGCGGGAACACTTTCATGTGCGACCTCGACGAGCGCGCAAAGATGCCCAGCGCGTTCGGCGGCCCGGCGCAGCGCATCTCCGGTCGTCATGTCCCATACGGAAAGCGAAGTGTCGGCAGGATAATACGAGGCGGTCAGGCGTGATGTCACGGCGTGTTCTCCTGTCGGGGGCGGTCCAGCATCGATCGCGCCGTGTCGATCCATCCTTGCAACAGGCTTTCACGGTGTGACGCGTCGCGGCCCAGAACGCCGGAAAGCGCCATTCCCCGCACGAGCTCGACAGTGAGCCTGGCCACGATTGCGGATCCGGGACGATCGGCGAGGGGAGCGAAGAGGGCCGCTACCACTCGGTCGTTTTCGATGCGCGCCGCGCGTTCCTGTTTCAGCAGCTGAGCATGAAGGCGCCGATCCGTGCGGGCAACGGCCCACAGCTCGAGCTCGGCAAGATAGGATGGGCTGGACGCTGCCGCCGCTAATGCCTTGATCGCATGCGCCAAAGGATCATCTGCTGCACTCGAAGCCTGACAGTGGCGCTTAACGCTTTCCTCGTTACGCCGGACGAGTTCTTCCACCGTGGCTGACAGCAGGTCTGCATGCGTCGGGAAGTGATGCAGCAACGTGCCGCGCCCGACACCTGATCGGGCCTGCACTTCCAAAGTCGTGGTGGAGGCCGTGCCGCGTTCTACCAATACGTCGACCGCAGCCATTAAGATGCGTTCGCGTGTCGCTTCGCGCTGCTCGCGCCTGCTGGAAAAACCACGCGGTCTCCGCTGCGCCCCGCGCTTGGTGGCATCCTCGTTCATAAACGAATGATCTTATGGTCAGCGTTGACTGTCAACGGCAAAGATTTTATTGGTCAGAGCTGACCATAAGGAAATCTTCGATGCCCGAATTCTCGACACTTCGTATTGAGCACGATCCTGACAATCCGCGCATTGGCCGACTGCTCCTGAACCGTCCCGAGAGATTGAACGCGATAAACGACGCAATGCCCGGCGAAATACGCGCGGCCGTCGAATGGGCCGAGGATAATGATACTATCCACGCCATCATCATCGAGGGCGCGGGAAAGGGTTTCTGCGGTGGCTATGATCTAGTCGGCTATGCCGAAAGCGAGGACGATCATCCCTGCCAGCAGGAACGCGATCCCTGGGCCCCCATGGAAGACTATGCGCACATGAAGCGCAACACCGAGAACTTCATGGCGCTTTGGCGATCGCGCAAGCCGACGATCGCTAAGGTTCATGGAGCCGCTGCCGCCGGCGGCAGCGACATCGCTCTGTGCTGCGATCTTCTGGTCATGGCAGAGGATGCTCGTATCGGATACATGCCGACCCGCGTATGGGGTTGTCCAACGACAGCAATGTGGACCTATCGGCTGGGCCCGGCGCGTGCCAAGCAGATGATGTTCACGGGAGATCTCGTGTCTGGCAAGCAGGCTGCCGAATGGGGTCTGGCCAATCTCGCCGTTCCCTTCGAAGAGCTCGAAGAAGCCACCGTCACGCTCGCGAACCGTATTGCCGGCGTTCCTTTGGGGCAACTTGCCATGCACAAGCTGGTGGTCAATCAGGTGATGCTCAACATGGGTCTCGAGCAGTCACAGACCATGGCAACCGTTTTCGACGGCATCAGCCGACACAACCCGGAGGGCTTGTGGTTCAGACGGCACGCACAGACCTACGGCTTCAAGTCAGCGATTGAGTGGCGCGATGGCGACCGTCCGATCCCGGAAGGTGACGAGGCGCGTTCGCTTATCAGGCAAATGGGTAACGACGGTGGCGAGACACCGTGACGAGAACAGACGTTCTCCCAGCCAAAATTCATGTCCGGAGAGCAGGACGGACAAGGGAGGCGGCGTCAGGACTTCGCAGTCGTGGCCTTGCGACCAGATATCGACGATGCCGTTCTGCTCGCGCGGCGGGACCACAACCACGCGAATATGCGGCGCGTCCGGATCCGCCAGCCAGCCGTCCAAATCCGCTTCGAGTTCGCCAATCACAGTGCCGCAAGCCGGCGGCGCGACGACATTGTCGAGCGTATTGCTGGTCGCCTGCTGCAATTGATCGTCACCGATAAACGCGCCCTGCTTGCTGCTGGAGAACACTGCGAACAGACGCGACAGCTTCAGGCGAACCGTGTCCGGTGCCGCCATAGATGGCGGATTCTATCGGTCGAACGGCTGCAGCGCCCGCGGTCCGGTATCGTGCGCGCGGCTTTCGCTCATCGCGGCCCCTTTTCACTGGAGCTATTTCCGCGGATAACCCTCTGCTTTTGTTATGTTATGTTAGCGTATGTGAGGCGATCCTGGACGCTTTGGGAGCAGAGGGTCGCAGGTTCGAATTCTGTCTCCCCGACCATTTTCCGCGAGAAGCCTCACCTCCGCATTGCTTGCCAGGGCAGGAGCGGTGGCTTGCGAGCCGCACATCCTCCGCGAACCGTGTCGATCAGAACCGCTTGGTGACTTCCACCATCACGGTGCGCGGCAGCGATCCGAAGCCGACCTGGTCGGCCCTGACGCCGGTCGCGGTGCCCGTCCCGCTACCCGTCTGCGGGCCATCGACGACCCCGGTCACGTAGAACTGGTTGGTCAGGTTCTTGCCGATCACCGCCAGCGTCCAGTTATCGTCGTCGGCACCTAAGCGCACGCCGACGTCGAGCGTGACGTAGCGATCCTGCAGCGACAGGGGATTGCCGAAGCCCGATGCCAGGTATTCGTCGGAATAGCGGGCATCGGCATTGAAGCCGAGCTTCATGCTGTTGCCCACCGGCATTTCGTAGACCACGCCAAGATTTCCGGTCCAGTCCGGCGCGACCGACAGCGCAGCGCCGGTCAGATCCTGGCGGGCCGTGATCCCGCCGATCAGCGTGCATCCTTCCGAAACTGTCTGGCCAGCATAGCAGGGGGCCAACGGGAAATCGGTATATTGGGCGTCCGTGTAGTTGATCGATCCGCTCAGGTTCAGTCCGGGAACGCCGCGGGGGGCGAATTCGAACTCCAGCTCGACGCCGCGCGTCCGGGCATCTGCCGTGAGCGTCTGGAACGCGAAGATCGGCGAGTTGAAGAAGTCGACCTGCAGATCCTTGTAGTCATAGGTGAACAGCGTCAGGTTCAGGCGCAGCTGACGATCCAGCAGCGTCGATTTAATGCCGAATTCGAAGCCCTCGGCAGTCTCGGGATCGAATGTCAGGTCGCCCTTCGGGTCCGCGGAAAACTTGGAGTTGATGCCGCCGTTGGAGAAGCCGCCCGATTTGTAGGCGGTCTTGTACGCGCCATAAATCATGAGGCCGGTCGAAGGCTTCCACGTGATCGTCGCTTCGGGCGAGAAATCGGTGAAGTCCTGGCTCGCGGTGATGACGCCCAGCCCGTCCGGATCGTCCTGCGGACGGAAGATCGCGGCCAGCCCGGGATTGTTGTACGGCTGGGTGAAAAAGCTGTCCTTCGATTCAGTCGTATACCGGCCACCGGCCGAAACTTCGAGGGTCGGCGTGATCTCGAAGGTCGCCTGACCGAATACGGCGAGGGTGTCGCCGTCGGTGAAGCTCGTCTTTGAAGTCCCGACATACTCGAAGCCGGGAGGGGCCGCGCTGTTGGCGACACCGCCGAGAATGATGTACTGCTCGAAATCGCGCTTGGTCGTCTGATAGAGCGCGCCGACCATGAAATTGAACGGGCCGTCGAGCTGGCTCAGCGCGCGCAGCTCCTGCGAGAACGCCTTCCAGCTCGAATTCTCGGTCGCCCAGTTGGAAATGTCGCTCGACTGGAAGTCGCAGGCGCAGGCCCAGCGGTTGTTGGTCCACTGGTAATTGGTCACCGAACTGATCTGCAGCACGTCCGCATCATACTGGACGTTCAGCGTGCCCGCAGCCGACCGATAGCGGTTGTAGAGCGAGCCGTCCTGCCTTGCAAAAGGGAAGCCGCTGGCGGCGATCGCTGCGGGAATGTTGTTCTGGTGCGTGACGAAGTCCCTCTCGCAGGCATATTCGGTGAGCTGCGAGACGCCCGAGGGCAGGCCGCATGCATAGGGGACGTAATTCCACGAGGAGTTGTTGACATTATTGCTGTCGAACGTCCCCTTGAGGGTGAGCGTAAGGCGATCGCTCGGTTCTATCTTGAGCGTGGCGCGACCGATGAATTCCTCTTCCGCAGGCTGCCAGGTTGGCGCGGGCGTCGCGATCAGGTCTTCGGTCGTGCTAGTCGCCAGGTCGAAGACCGAATAGGTCCGGTCGACGCTTTCGTTGCGGTAGTATCCCTTGTTGGAGTTCGAGTAGCGCGCTGCGAGGCGGACGCCGACCGTGTCCGACAACGGAACCGAGGCAACCCCTTCGACGCGATACTGCTGCGCCTGGAATTCGTAGCCGCCGCGCAGCATGAATTCAGGGTTCGGCCCGGGATCTGCGCTGGTAATCGAAATCACGCCGGCCGTCGCGTTCTTGCCGAAGAAGAGCGCCTGCGGCCCCTTGAGAACCTCGACCCGCTGCAGATCGAAAAAGCCTTCCTGAATGACGCGGCCCTGACCGTAGTATGCCCCGTCGACCACCACCGCGACCGACTGCTCGATACCGATCGAGGTGGAGGAGGAGCCGATACCGCGCAGGGTCAGCTGCGCGCCCGAGCCGTTCGACGCGCGCCCGACATTGAAATTCGGCGCGATCGCGGCGATCTTCTCGACACTGGTGATGTCCCGGTTCTCGATCAGCTTTTCGTCGAAGGCACTGACAGCAACGGGCACGTCCTGCAGGCTTTCCTCACGCTTGCGCGCGGTGACGACGATCTCTCCGATCCCGCCCTCCTGCGGCTCATCCGCCTCGCTATCCGATGAGACCTCGCTGTCCTGCGCAAGGGCCGGAGAAACACCAGCCACCAGCGCGGTCGCAGCAGACGACAACAACACACCACGAAGAACGAGGTTCATGATCCACTCCCATTTTTGTTATGGTATTGGCTTAGGAGCTTTCGTTACTTGGCCACACTAGTCCAATGGCTAGCGTGTCTGGCGCGCTGGCTGCGAACATTCGCCTCTTAGTGCATTCTGCGGGCACCAGCCTTCCTGCACACCGAACAACTGCGCGACCATGCGGCCACCTAACCAGATGGCGAGTGGATGGCGCATCCCGCAGTGCCTAGCCTCCACCATCCTGGCAGCAAGCCGACGCGCGAAGAGCGCGGACCAAGAGGGGGAGTTTCCGATGAAGACTGTGCCGAGCCCGCGCACCGGCGGCGGCTCTACGAGCGTGCATGACCACAGTTCGCACCGCGATCGGGCCATCCACCCCACGATAAATTGCGAGACCCCGAAATGAGCGGGTTCGACCTGGAAGCGGAAGTTCGGGATCTCGCAGCGCGGCGCGATATTACTGCGGCAATACAGCGCTACGTGCGCGGACTCGACCGCCTCGATGCCCCGCTTCAGCGCAGCGCCTTCCACGACGACGCGCATGTCGATGCCGGGCTGTCGGCAGGCGGGCCGGACGAATTCGTCGCCTTCTGCCAGCAATTCCTCGGCCAGGCCGGTGCCTCGCACCATCAGCTGGGACAGGTGTCGATCACCTTCACCGGTGCGGACACCGCGAGCGGGGAATGCTATTTCCAGGCGTGGCACAACAGCACCAGCGAGGACGGCGCGCCGCGCGACCTGTTCATCGCGGGCCGTTATGTCGACGAATACGCCTGCAGGAACGGTGAGTGGCGCATCGCGAAGCGGCGGCTTGTCACCGACTGGGTGACCGACCAGCCCGCCGACCATTCCTTCTTCGACCAGCCGGGCATCCACCGCGGCTCACGAAGCGGAGCGGATTTCAGCGAACGACGCGATTGGCCAGAATAACCGCAGCCAGATAGGCGCGACCACCTCCAAGCAATACTGCATCGATCAGCGGCGTGCCGCGATCCGACCGGATCCTGCGGCGCGGATCGTGCATCCTCGAAGCGGGCTTCTTCCGGCGTGCGGTCGCTGTCGTCCTGCCGGTGGAAAAGGCACCACGGGGCCGACTGGTCAGCCTGCTCCCGCGCCTGCTCACCCCGATATCGGGATTGCTAGACGAGGAGAATCAAAGCCCTTGCGCGTAGGCCACGCCCAGCAGCGCCGCAGCAAGCAGCAGCAGACCGATCACGATCGCCTTGCCCAGCGTTTTGCGGTCGCGGCGGCGTTTGAAATAGGCCTGGCGACCTTCTTCGGTATTGGGGATTCGGCTGGCCAAGGGTCGCTCCTAACAAGTTGGCCGAAAAACCTTACTTTTGGGGCATTTGACAAGTCAAGTTAGAGAAGCTCTTAAACTGTCAATCGCGTCGATCATCGAGGCATCAGCGCGGACCGCTCAGGTCGGCTCGCTTGGCCGCTCGCCTTCGTGGGTCGCCGCCCACACCACGCTGCCCGCGCTGAAGCCGTGGACGATGGTCGATAGCAGGATCGTGAAAGTGACCGTCGCCCACAGCGCGCCCTCGTCCACCAGGTTCAGCTGGCCGCCGGCGTAGGCGAGGTAATAGATCGAACCGATCCCCCGAACCCCGTAGAAGGCGACCACCCCGCGCTGGCGCAGCGACATCGGATCGCCCCACAGGGCCAGCATCCCGCTGATCGGGCGGATGATGAAGATCAGCGCAACGCCCAGCAGCGCGTGCTGCCAGTCGAGATAACCCAGCAGCGCCGGAATCGCGCCGCCCAGCAGCACCAGCAGCACGGCGGTGACCGAGTGTTCCAGCGCGCTCGAAAAGCTGTGCAGCCGCCCATGATACTCATGCTCCGCCTCCTTGCGGCGCAGCACCAGCCCCATGAAGAAGGCGGCGATGAAGCCGTAGCCCTCAATCAGTTCGGTCAGGCCATAGGTGACCAGCACACCGGCCAGCGCGATCACCCCGGTTCCGGCATTGGCCAGCGGATTATCACCCGGAAGAGTGAACAGGACCCGGCCGAGAACCCATCCGGCGGCGCAGCCCGCAACCACACCGACTGCGATCTTGTACACGACGTAAAAGCCCAGCCATTCGCCGATCCACTCGCCCACCCCACCAGTCGCCGCGACGATGAAGATCGCCAGATAGACGAAGGGAAAGGCCAGCCCGTCGTTCAGGCCAGCCTCGGTCGTGAGTGCGAATCGAACCGGGTGCTCGCCCCCTTCGAGCGGCG
>CEPH01086710.1_pt1 | contig 11894 bp, 21 predicted proteins | sample 530571 | NCBI WGS metagenome assembly CEPH01 (sample SAMEA2620413, study PRJEB7988) | marine metagenome | biome: marine biome (ENVO:00000447); feature: surface water layer (ENVO:00002042); material: "saline water (ENVO:00002010), including plankton (ENVO:xxxxxxxx)" | depth 5 m | reverse complement strand
TATAGTTTGTATTTCTTCTTTTGTTTTTCCAGCCAATATCATATCATTAATATCTTTTTCTTTTACGTCATCAGGCCAGAGTACAACTTTATATCCTTCATTTATAGTCTTTTCGATTTGTTTTAATATTTCAGAATTTCTCCTTTCATTATCAAAAATAATCGTAGTATTTTCTTTTGGTAGTCCACTAAAATCAGAACCAGCAACAGCAATACAATTATCTAAAAACAAACTATCTATCGGGCCTTCAACCACATAGATAGGTTTATTACGATCTAGTCTATTAAGACCATAGATTTTTTGTCTATCAGGATTAAGTTTAATGGTAATATATTTTGGTTGTTCATTGCCGAAAGCTCTCCCTTGAAAGGCAAACATTTTATTGTTTTCATCAAAGAAAGGAATTATCAATCTAGGATGATCGCCCTTCAGAGAAGGGAACTTATTAGGTATAACTTTATTCACCCACGAATAAAACTTAGGGGCAAAAAACAATTCAAAATGAACTGTAGAAGGAATCCTTCTATTTTCCACAAATTTCTTAACAGGATGATCGTGTTTTAGTGATGATACCTTTTTAAGAGATTTTAGTGGGGAAGGCCCTTTCATAAAGTTTGGTTGTTGAAATTTACCAATGTCTGGAACATCAGTTTTGTTTTTCTTGTATCTTTCAAGTATATAGTCATCATATAATTTTGGGTCAATGTGCTTAATTAAGTTTTTTACACTTGCACCTTTACCACAATTATGACACTTATATATAAGATTCGATTCTTTACGAAAAACAAATCCACGTGCTTTTTGACGATTTTTTTGAGAGTCTCCACAGTAAGGACAACGAAAATTAAAAAGAAAATCTCCTTTCTTTTTAAACTGTTGTAACTGTGAGGATGCGATTAACAGATACTTTTGTTCAATATACATTTAATCATAATAACATAATAACATTATGGTGTCAAGATAAAACTATCATTTTTTGTGCAATAAATCCAACAACTATTGAGCCACCAATAATTAGCCATCTCCATTTTTCTAAAACACCAACTCTATTATTTAAGTCTGTTCTTAATTGTTGGACATGGGCTTCTGTTTCTTTATGATTTTTTGAAATTTGATCTGCTAGATCTTTGTAGTTTGTAGTAATACGAGAATGTAGTTCTTTAATATCAGTACTAAGTTCTAAATCAGCCTTTGCAAGAGCCTCTTCTTGTTGAGATATTTTTTCTTCATGTACTGCAAGCATACGATTTACAGAACTAGATACATCTGTAATTCTTTCTATCGCAGTGTCAAGACGATTAAAAATTAATTTAATATCTTTAACCTCTTTTTTAAGTAAAGCTACCTCTGTATTAATTTCTTGCATTAGTCCTCTACCAATCCAACTGGTAGTTTAACACCATTTATTTCTTTTAATTTTACCTCACCTTGTGCACAAGCATACCTACCAGCTTCACCAATGTTTCTTGCAATTTCTCTTTTTGTTTTTAAACAATCAGATAATGACTCTTTTGGAGTATATTCAATTGGTGTACCATCGACAAATAAAAATAGTATGAATCCTTTAAATATCTCAATCATTTCTAATGACTTCCGTTTTTTATTGCATCAACTCTTTCTTCTAGTTTACTTATACGTTTTTCGTAAAAATCTAAAGTGAGTTTTTGTTGTTGATCGTAAGGTGCATTTCCACTTTCTATATCTTGTATCATTTTATCTAGTTGACTTGCTAAATGTTCTATTAACATAAACTGTTCACTATCTGCTGGTAAACTACCCATTTCACCTCTAGGCCATTTAATTCTAAAATCTGTGTTCTCAACCACATCATTATGCATTAGTTTTTGATTAGTTTCAATTTGATTAAGTCTTTCAATGACACCAAAATAAGCCCAAGTGCCTATTGCCACAGCTGCAATTATACTAAGAATATTCCGTAGTGGTGTTGCTATTACTGTGTTATCACTTATATTTGCTTTTGACATTTTGACTTTGAATCCTTTTTATATCTATATGAAGTATTTATATATTAACATAAATTTGACACAAAAAAATATTTGACAGCCAAAAGTGTCAAATATTCTCATACAAGATTTGTGCCAAATATTTAATTAAATGGGATATTTAACCATTTTCTATCTTGTCTTGGGTTTCTTGTTTTCAACCATTTTTCTCTACTTCTCATAGGAAAACTAACAGATATTCTAGAGGTTAAGTTTCTGGGTTCGTGAATAACTTCTCTTGGTATAAAAATAGCATCTCCTGGCTCTAAAACTTCATCAATGTAAACTCCATAGTCCTCTATATTTTTTACATTAGGTGAAACTTTAGTTGTGTCAACAGGATCTTTACAGCATCTCCAATGTGTTTTACCCACTGCTTGAACTATTAGATTTGTTGCACCATCATAATGTGCACCAAAAAAATTTTCTAATTCTTTTTTAACAGAAAAGAAAATGTGTGCGTCACAGTTTTCACCAGACATTTCTTCTAATTCTAATGCTAAATCATTTATTTCTTTATTTACTCTTGAACTGTCTGGCCAATAACATACACAGCTATTAATTACTTCTTCCACTAAACTAGGTGGTATTGTTGTTGTATCTTTTACCCACGGCTCTCTTCTATCTTGATCTGATAAGTTTTTCCACTTAGTTAACTTTCTAACTTCTTTTGTTGGGGTAAGTCTTTGTATTGTTTGAAAAGATCTTAAATTTAAAAGTTTATTAAACTCTTCCACAGTAAAAAGATTTGGAAATGCATTTTTAAAAACACGACTTTCATTATTTTCCATACACTTTTTTAATTCTTCCATCATTTTTCATTCCACCCATTGTAATTATTATCTTTTTCTAATTTTTCTATTCGTTTTTGTAATTCATCAATTTTTGCTGTAATCTTTGGATATCTTTGTCGCCATGCATCCTCTGGCTGTTCAAACCATTTTAAATTCCAACGATTTACCAGATAGTCCAAAATACGATCAAACCAACTGTAACACCATAAACCTATTCGTGTTCCTTGAAAATAAGCTAAAAAGGCAGCACCAAAGATACTACCTGCTATACCTGTATATATCCAAAGACGATCTGTAGCCATCCTTTCAATCATATCCCACATTATCCACCACCTTTTGCAATCATAATTGCAGCCATGTAATCATTTGCGTCTTTTTTATTTTTGTAAACTTTTTTTAGTTCCTTCGCGTGTTTACCACTAGGTAATTTAACTCTTCTACCTTTTACAAATTTATCAGCATAAACACCATAACCACCGTCTGGCATTTTTCTAACATCTGCTGCTAAATATGTTTCACCAGTATTTTGTCCACCACCATTTCCATTACCGTTTCCAGTTTGTCCATTTCCATTTCCAGTTTGGCCATTACCGTTACCATTACCAGTTTGACCATTCCCATTTCCAGTTTGTGCACTTTGACCACTTTGATTTGATGGTTCACTTGACCTACCAAAGTATGGATATGCATAATACACTGTTGCTTTTTTTGGAACACAGGATTTTAGTTTTTTGTCATACTTATATCCTGGCGGACATTTAGAGTTGTATAACTGTTCTTGTATCTCTTTAAATGTTTTCATTATAATAACTCTTTAAGTTTATCAGAATATCTTACTATATTGTGGTCATAAATTCCATCAAATAATTGAAGTTTTCTTAATGCTCTCAAACGTCCTCTCACCGAGTCTTTAAATTTTTGCCATAAAGTTAATTTACGAATGTTACCATAATAATTTATGTAACACAATTTTCCATGATGTCTATATCCCATCAGCCATAGTGGAACTGCTGGAACTACATCGTTATTGTTTCTAAATCTGTAGTGTTCAACATCACAACCATCACGCCATTCTCTACCACCAACTCTTGGTGAGCCATATGTATATAATGTTGGATTTCTTTCTTCTAAACGACTACCACACAATGTAGCCATTGCACCACCTAAACTATGACCTGTAATCCATATTTTTTGTGATTTCTTTTTTTCTAGAATACCAGAGATGTCATCCCATAGTTTTCTAAGTTCTATCTTAAATCCCATGTGAACTTTACCCTCAGTTTTTGACTTTCTTTTAAAAGCCAAAAGATCAGCTTTTACGTCTGAAAACTGTGTCGGTTCTGTTCCTCTAAATGCTATTACAAGATGATCTGTATTATGAAATATGTGACATTGTGCACCATTGTTATCAAGGAACTTATAACTTTTAAATCCTATTTTGTTTAATTCTTTTTTTACTCTAGTTCCATCATGGTAAGCAAGTGCAGAAACTTCAGCAAAAAAATAAGATCTCCATTGATGATTATCGAATTTTAATTCTTCACAATGTTCAAAATATTTTTTCATCACTCCTCCGTTTCTTCTGTAACAGCCTTTTCGTAATATAATATTATTTCTTTTTGTTGTTCTAAATATCTTTTTATATCAGCAATATTTAATGCAAGATTTTCATAATCTTTCATACTTAATGCTACAAATGCAAAATCACCATAGGCTTCTCTAAATTCTTTTTCAAATTCTTCAAAGTTGTCTTTAGTGACTACAAAAACTCTAGTGTCATTCAGTAGAAGTGGCTTCGGTTGTGCTACTACTGGTATCTGAACTTTCTCCAACTTGGTTATCGTTTTGATCTCCCTCTCTGGGAGGAGGCTGCTGCAACCAGTTAGGAAGAGGACGGTCATTAACATTACCAGTGTCACCCATGAAGTCACGCCACAAGTTCGCTGTAGCTCCATTCATCTTTCCTTCCAATACTTTAGAATTTTTAAATGCTTCCACGACAAGATCAAGATTACTTAGTTTTGCTCTAAGTTCATCACCATATGCTTCAGCCTTTTGTAAATCTTCTTGTAAACCTTTATTTAGGTTCGCAAGTTTTGTTACGTTACCCTGTAAGGTTTCTATACTTTCTTGAGCAGTGTCTACTGCTACTTCTAGTTTTGCATTATTATTACGCAACACAGTAATAGTGTTTTGAGTTGTATCATAGTAATATTTTGCACCGTATCCAACAGCACCCAATATCCCAACTATTACTATTAATGCGTAAAATTTAATCATGTCTGTGATCTTTTATTCTATCACTAAGTTTTTTATCTAGTTTTTGAAGTTCATCATCAATATATGAATAAACACTGTCCACATCAACATCAAGTTCATCAATCCATTCTTCTACTACTACAAAACTACTTGCTATTCTATCATTTTCTTCTATCATTTGTTTTGTAAAAGTATCATTGATAAGTTTATCTTGACTATTCACAAAACTCTGCATAGCCTTAAAATCACTATCAATGTCTAATAATGCTGCAAGTGTTTTGTCACTTAACTCTTTTATATCTTTTTTTAGTTGTTCAACGTCATTAATTAACGTAACTTCTTTTTCTACTTCGGTTCTTGCAGTAAGTTCTTCAACTTCACTTTTTAATGTTTCAATAGTCTGAGATTGTTGAGCTATCCACCATACAAAACCAGATACTTGCAATACAATTGCTATCACGATACCAACACTAAATTTCATATTCATTTTACATATTCCTTCATAGTTTGATCTGTGGGGGAAGACCCCCACAGATTAGTTCAAGTGTTTCACTCAGATTTCCAGATTGTCCAAACTCCCCAAGCAATAGCAAGACCTGCTGCTATTTTTGCCAATGGAGCCATGAATAAAATCATAAGACCTAGTGCAATACAAACTGCACCATCCCATGATGTTCTTTCTTTACTTCTTCCTTTAATCCAATTTATCATACTTTTTCTCCTGTATTTACTTATGTTGCCAAATGGCCCATAGTACCCACACTGCGATCAAGCCCATAATACCTTCAGAACCAAGTCCTGATAGCATAGCTGTCACATTGTCCACCACACTCATATCTGGCATGAATGGCATGGCACCTAATCCTAGAACTTCTAAGATGATCGCAAGAGCGGCAACACTCACACCAACATTTGCTAATGCGCCTGCCCACTCCTTTACCTTCTTAAGCATTTCCATTAAGTTTCTCCTCTTTTAGGGTTTCCATAATCATCTCTATTCAACACCAAAAACATTTTATCAGCTAACAAATTACCACAAACGTAATCTGCAAGATAGTGAAATCCAGCAAATACTCTGCCTATTCCACATTCTCTGGCTGCTTCCATGACACCCCTTTCGTGTTCTGGAAACTTACTAGAGACATATAGACCCACTAATCTAGACTGTGTAGCATGACCACTTGGATAGCTTTTTGTTTTATTAGTTTTACTACCCATAGGTTTTATACTTTTATCTAAATGAAACGGTCTTATGAGATTAAACTTCTTTTTAAAATATCCTATAGTTTCTTTGGCCCCAACAACAATATCCTTCATTTCATTTTCGTGAAATATTAGGCCATGTTTTTCACAATATTTTTCAATAGCAAAAAATGAATTTTCATCGTGATCTCTTATAGACTGTTCGTCTTCTTCTGTTCTACGACTCATAATTTCTTTTAAAATTACTAATTCTTTATCTAAATCTACTGGTGGATTTGGTAAAGTAATTCTTTCATATAATTTTTCTGGAAAAAACTCAAACTCTTCTTTTTGCATTTGTTTGGTTTTCTTTTTCATTTTTTCAATGTATTTACGGTAAACAGCTGCCTCTGCAGTTTTACCCATAACTCGTGCACGTTGTTCCATTGCAATCGCAGCCTGTATTTTGTGTGCATGAGTTTTACCAGAATTTTCTATTTTGTTTACACTGGCTTTAGCTGTTTTAACATCTTTAAATCCTAGACCATGTATTGTTCCTCTTGGATTTTCATCTGTATATAAATCTGAATGTTTTTTTGATCCTGCAGGTTGACCTTTCTTTCTTGGTATTCTTGGATTAGCATCCTCAAATGATAATTTTTTATTTGATGTTTTGAAATCCTTTTTTCTCATCACAGTTTTTGCAACAAGTTCTAATTCACCACCTTTTACATTTAGAACAAAAGGCATATTGATATCAGTTTTCATATCGTTGATAACTGCTTGAGCATCAGGGCCTAACTTTGCAATAGTCTTACCATGTTTTTTGTATGATTGTTTAAAAAGTCTTATCAACTCAGATGGAGTGATCTGCTTTTTATTTCTTTCATCATTTACTCTATCTAAAAAGTGTCTTGTAAATTCTACATCAATACCTAGAGATGCAAACAGTCTATCTGCATATCTTTCAATCTGGTCAAGGTCAGATTTTTTTATCTCTTTTTCAGATTGTGCATTGAGGTCAACCATAGGAACGTACTGGCCCATTCCTGGCCCAGTGCTACTACCACCATAATTAAAGTGAGGACTTAATGCGTCACCACCGCGGTGGCCACCGTATTCCTGTAAATGTGTTAAAAAGGTTTTCATCAGAAAACTACTTACTTCACCATCTTCATTACAGCTTTGGCGGCCGCCATGAATTGGCCTTTTTTACCATTAATCATTCTTGTTAGTTTTTCTTTATTATCTCTATTAACTTTATCAAGAACTTGGGTCATTGCTGATGCTGTAAATAAATCAACCTTCATAGTACCATCTGAAAATTTCAATGGTTTTGCTGATTTGTTTTTAACGATACTTCTAAGAACATCTACATTATCCTCTGTGATGAGAGATTCTCTGTTAAAATCATCAAGTGATTCTTTTACTTTTGTGGTGAACTTCATTTTTTGTTCTGCACGTTTTGCTCTTTTAGCCTCTAGTTTTGCACGGTGATCTTTATATGCTTTTGAACGAGCATCAATTAATGCTCTCTTTCTTTTTTTTCTTGGTGGGATACCTGGCTCACCATCTGGGCCTACACCGATACCAGCAACTGCACCATGACCAGCTGCATTAGTTGGCATGTCCTCATCTATTGGTCTACCAGTATATGCACTAATCTCTTTCCATTTAGCTGTCATCTTTAATGTCCTCCAAACTTACATATATTTTTTCTTGGGTTGCAACATGAATAACAGGAAATATTTCAACACCCAAAACTGTATCTACTGGAGATTCGTCTTCATAAGCTATGACTTTATCGCCTTTCTTAGCAGATAGTTCTTCTTCTTCTTTATTTAGTATATCTTGTGTTAGGATATAGTTACCTTTAGGTAACACCTCACCAAAACCTATTACTTCTTCAGATATACTATTATCAAATTCTATGTTATTTTCTTTTAAAAATTTTACAAACTCTTTTTCAAAAACATCAGGATCATCCACAGATTCTTTAAAAGTATCTTTAAGTAAAAATAATGCAGCTGCATAAGTACCAACTTTAGTTCTTAAGCCAGGCACTTTATTAAAAATCTTTTTAATATTAAAAACTAATTTGTGGAGAATTGTGTATGAATTTTTTAATTCAGACGTTGATAATTCTACTGCTGGTTTTGTAGAATTAGGTTTTTTTATTCTATTACCTTTTTCATCAATAATACCAAACTTATAAGCATCCATTTTTTCAAATGGTGTTGTAAGTAGTTTTAAAAACCTATAGGTAACAAATAGATCAATCGCCCTGCCCATTATAGTTCCTTTAATACTTTGTAAACTTTTTCGTCTTTATTTACGTTTGGTAACTCATCAACTGTTAGTATATTTAGGAATAACAAAAATGATTTTAAGGTAGGCCAATAGTCTTCTTGTATTTTATATAATAAAAGTGTTGCAACTGCATCACTACCAAATACATTATGTAAAACAATCAAATGATTTAATAATAATCTTTCTTTTAAAATCCCTGTATCATGGTATTTTCTAAGAAGTCTTTTAATATATTTAAATCTTTTTAAATCGTCTTCAAATTCTTTTTCACCCTCGCATTGAGGGTTATTGTAATGTCGTATTGCGTACATTACGACATTGCCTGCATTTATTTTTTCATACATTTACATAATCTTGGCATAAACCTTACATGATGAATTTTTAATCATTTCATATTGTATATTTATTTTCAAGCCACCTTCTACGATATGGGAAATACCATCATCGTTTAAAAATTGGTCAAATGGGGTATTTTCGTCCTTACCAAAACGTCCACCAAATCTTTCTAATGGTAAATCAAAAGAACCACTCATCCCCTCCATTCTGGGAGTTGCTGGAAAAGACAGTCCTATTTTATTAAGACTTCCTCTTAATCTTTGTATCGCATGATCTGCTACTAAATATTCGTGATTTCCAATTTGTCCAATGATTGCATTAATACGTTTTAGAACATCTGGATTAGATAGCTCTGAAGGATTATCATCAAGTCCTCCACCCAGATTGTTTGGATTTTCACCAACTGGGCCTGTAGGGAATCCACTGGCTTCTTTAATATATCTTTTAAAAGATTTCATTATCCCATCCTTATATTAAAAAAGGAGAGAGAGTGTATCCCTCTCCCCTTGATTCGTAAACCAACCAAATATTAGTCAGTAGCTTGTGTTTCCACAGGGCCTGTATCTGCACTGGCAAGGTGTCCAGCAAGACACGCCCAACCGATTGAACCTGTCCACATAAATGTAGCAGAGTCACCAGCGGTAACAAAGTCAGCGTCAACCCAACCTAGAGGATCAACTGGTGTCATTTCAGATTGTCCACCGTCTACTGTGTGTACGATCATTTTGATTTGACCTGTAACTGTACCATCAGCTAGAGCTGTTGCAACAGAACCAGTAGTTGTCAAAAATGTAACAGCAGTAGTTGCGTTAGCAATTGTTACTGTGTCGTCTGACATATTTTGGATTGAGTTTGAAAATCCAATAAATGAAGGAAGGTTGTTGATAAAGTTTGTGACAGAAACTTTTTTGTTGATAGGTGTTCCTGTGGGATCATCTACAACGTGAAGTAAATCTGCACCAGCGATCCCTGTTGAGAGATCAGTAAGAGCGGTAATTTTCTTGTCAGCCATTTGGCTTCTCCTTTACTAATTTAAACCCCATGAATTTGGGGAATGTTACTGTGGATATTTATTCCACATCGCTTGAGTCAGAAGCTTCTGGCTCATCATCACTAAAATCGTTTAAGAAACTTTGGCATTGTTGTTTTGCACCAGTTAGTGCGTTTAACATTCCAATAGCTTCAGTTTTTTGTTGTTCTAAAGTTTTAATGTTTTGTTGTACCTTTGCAATATCTTCATCTAAAACAACAAGTCTTTCTTGTAATATTTCTTTATTAATCATTTCACCTCACTTAATAATTATGTAATTATATAGTTATTTATAAGACTTATGACACTGTAAATGATGCATCTGCATCAGCAGTCATTGTTAAGTCAGCAGCCATAACTCCCTCTAATCTTAGTAGACCATTTGTATCTGTATCAGCAGCAGTTGCATCTAATCTCATTGGATTACCTTCTTCATCCATAATTCTATCACCAGCAACCTTACTAATTGTACCACTGTTTAAAGATATAGCATCATCTGAGTTCACACCCAACGTGTTATTTGTAACATTTGATGTTCTTGTATCTGTTGTCGCTTCTAGTGCAAATGCCATAATACCATTTGACAAATCAGAATATCCTGAGTTATAATCCATTATAGTTCCAAAGGTTGAACCTAGAGCAGTTGCTTGTTTTAACTGTAACTGTGGTGTTCCAGTAACATCAATCTGTTCGTTAAATCTTACATATACTACGATATCACCAAGAGATGATGATGCAGCTCCAGTAAAAGTATCTCCGTCTGGATAGTATTTTGTTTTATCAGTTGCGTTACCTATTGTTACCTGTGGTGCAGTAGGAACATCAATTGATTTTCTTAGTCCTCTAGATGCTACTAAAATCTCTGGATCTGCATTTGTATTTCCATTTCCTGTTGCTGCAGAGCCTGGTTGAAAACCCCAACCACCATCAAATGCAATGACATTTTCTTTTGCATAATCTCCTGACCCATCAGCTGCTTCTGTCAACCAGCCTGGTTTTGCCTCACTTTGACTTGCATCCACTGCTATAAGTCTGTCTCCAGCATCGGCAACACCAGTACTATCTGTTCCATCAAGAACAACGAGTCCAGATTCATTATCTGACTCCTCCAATATTATATTAAAACTTTTTGCAAAAGGCATTATTCTCTCCTTCTTTTTGTATTATTTATAATTATTTAAAACCTAAGCGCTTTAATTCGCCTAAAGTTCTTGGAACTGATGTATGGTGTATACCTATACCACCCTTTTCTTCCCATTCCTTTATGTTTTTAATATAATCATCAATAAGGACATTTGGTTCACCTTGAGTATTTTTTGCAAATGCTTGCTTCTGTGCTCTAGTTACCAAATGAATATTTCCTCTTCTAAACTCAGTGTTTTTAGAGAGCCACTTCATCTTTCCATTTTTTGAACTAGGATCTTTTGCCGAATATGCAGAAAGAATATGAGCATCATATTTGATAATCATTCGGTATATTCTTTTTGCTCCAGGCATCCATTCCAAATCAGCCCAAAAGTTTTTAGTGTTAGATATATCCTTCCACCTTTGTGTTTTGTCTGCAGTAACAAAATTACCACCAGTAACTTCGTCTGCTTTTTTCATAAAGTTACACAGAACCATGTCCATATCACAATATACTGAGGGTAAATCTTCAGCTTTTATTTCAAATAGGTCTGTTAAACCTTTCATTTACTTTTCTTTCATTCCAACAGAAACTTTAGTCATAGGTTTACCTGTCATAGTTTTTTCATCTTTTTTAGGTTTCATTTCTTCCTGTTTTTTAAAAGGATTACGACCTTCATCAACTTCCCACATTTTTGCGAGTGTTTCTCTCATAGTCATTTGTTTCTTTTGCATAACATCTACCTGTTTATCCCAATCATCAACTGACTGGCCAGGTGTCATATTCAATGAGTTTCTTGTAGCCTCTGGACTACCAAACTCATATGAGTCTTGAATATCTTTTGTCGTGTGAGT
>CEPH01173089.1_pt1 | contig 11913 bp, 6 predicted proteins | sample 530571 | NCBI WGS metagenome assembly CEPH01 (sample SAMEA2620413, study PRJEB7988) | marine metagenome | biome: marine biome (ENVO:00000447); feature: surface water layer (ENVO:00002042); material: "saline water (ENVO:00002010), including plankton (ENVO:xxxxxxxx)" | depth 5 m | reverse complement strand
CATATTTGTAGGAAGCCAAGCAAACTTAGCATTTGTTCCAGAACTATTGCTAAGTGGATTTATAGACGAAAGCGCATCAACAGAAGCAACGGGTATAATTGCTCCGTTGTCTCCTTTTACAACAATGGAATTGGTTCCTAATTTGTATAAAGGATGCACAGTAGAAATCTTTGATGCTTCTGATAGTAATAGTTCTTCCTTACACACTATCACCTCTAACACTACTACTACTTTTACAGTTTCACCACCACCTGCTCTATCAGCATCTAGCGGAACATTTGATTCTTCTGACCTTGACTTTTTTCATATACACCCTTATGGAACTCCTTGTCCTGCTCCGAGAATAGGTGCAAACTCTTTGAAGTTAAACGCTGATAACTGGATGGGTCTTGTAGAAACTGCTACTTTCCCTAATACGGAAGTAGAGATGAAGCAAATGAATCTTGCACTTGGCGGAAGTAGAAACTTTAGTTATCAATACAAAGGAATTGAAACTGCAAGTGGAGGTAACATTGGATTGGTTGCTAATCAAGGAACATGGTTGTATTACGCATTAGGTAAATGCACTGGTGCAAAATACACTTCTGCTTCGGGTTCTACCGTTCCTCAATCTAATTTCTTAGCGCAAGCAGCAACTAATCAACAAATTTACATTGATACAGGAGATACTGCTTCAACTGCTCACGATGGTTCGTTTGAAACTGCTCATCTTGACCAAGGACCAATCTTTTACAGGACTAGAGAAGATACTCAATTAATGCCCCCAGTTGTTATTAGTGTAGATACTCCTGCAAATCTGAATAAATTGACTGTTCCTACTTTTACTGCGGCAGGTGTAATTCAAAACCCAATTACCTATGAATTTTCAGAGGCTAACGGGACCGACTTACCCTCTTTTACTTTAGAACACAGTATCGCTAAAACATCAAATGTAACTGCTACTCAAGGAACTGCTACTGAAACAGAAACTCTTGTTAGAATTGCTAGAGGCAATCGAGTAAACACCTTTACTCTAACTGCTAATGAGAATGAAGAAGTTAAGATGACATTAGACCTTAACACTAGAACAGTTGATTATGTTAATGATTTAACCACTACTGAAGTCTACACTCCTAGAAACAATGTAGGGGTAGATACAACTCTACTTAATTATCCATCAGGAACAGGAGCAAATGGTGGATTAGAACCATTCTTTTTCTCTAGTGGATTGTTTAGTTGCTTTGGTCAAACTTTCCTAAAGATTACCAATCTAACCTTAACGATTAATAATAATCTACAAGATAAGAGATATGTTGGTATTTCTAGCAAAGCAATCAAGAATGCTATTCCTGCTCAAAGGACATATGAAATCGCCTTTACTGCTCTAGTTACTGACGATAAGTTATTCCAAGAATTGTTGAATAATGCTGAAGATTTGGGTTCAACAAATGAGATTGTTCTACAATTCGATAAAGACAGTGGAGAGCAAATCTTGCTAAACTTCCAAGACTATTTCCTAAGTGCGGCTACTCTTACTGTTCCCGATGATAAAGGACCAATTACAATTGAAGGGACTGTTATGCCAAGAACAATGAGTAAGTGTGAAGTCAAAACACACTGGGTTCTACAAGGGTGATTAGAATGGATAAGTATGAGAAAAGAAGACTATACGCTCAAAGAATAGCCGAAGAAGAACAGGCTAAGAGAACAAGAGCCGAGAAAAAGGCTCAAGAAAAAGCGGCTAAAGCCAAGGCTAAAGCGGCAGAAGAAAAGGCTAAGGCTGAAGAAGCCGAAAGACAAGCCGCTAAAGAACAAAGAAAGGCTGAAGTTGAAGCCCAAGAAACATTGGAGGAAGAAGAAAGTTCAGAAACTTCCGAATGATATTAGATTCCACCAACACCGTTTGTATGTTTGTTGGTAAAAAAGGTGGATAAGATGTTAGAAGAAAATAAGAAAATAGTTAGTGATAAGAGTTTGCTCTTTGCAGCAAATGAACCGAAAGAATACTATCTCAAGATTGCTGAGAATAGTAATGAATACCTAAAGATATGGGTTAAAGAACCTACATGGTTACAAGTAGAAGCGGCATTGGCTTCTGTTATGACTGTTAATCCAAAGACAGGTGATATGGATATTGATTTAAATAATCTGTATCATTATATGATTGATAACTTTGTAGAAAAGACTGAGCCTCCTTTGGGTAAAGTAGACTTAATTAGATTAAGTCCTTATCTTGGTTCTCAGTTAAAAGATATTCTACCTAATCCCCTTCAAGAATTAACAGGGGATGATACAAAAAACGCAGAATCAGAGATGCAGTAAGAGGGAAGTCATCAGACCCCCGAATGGTATCTCTAATTACCGTTTATAGCCTTTCAAAAGCATTAGCAATAAGTCCATTAGATGTATATCAAATGCCAGCCTCGCTGGTTAGAGATATGTTAATGGTTCATGCTGAAGTGGAAGCGTATAAGGCCGAAGAATTAGACAAGGAAATGAAGAAGGTTAAGAGGTAATCAAATGAGTAAAACAAAGGAATTAACTGTTGATATGTATTCTTTGGCTAAGGCACAAGAAGCAGTTAATACCACGAACAAAAGCCTTCGTAGAAGTTTTGCTGAAGCCTCAAACGGTGTAGGAAAATACAGTAAAGCATGGACTATGTTTAGTCGTGTATTATCGGGAAGTTCTCTATGGAGATTACAGAACTATCTTAGGTCAGTAGGACAGGCAATGGACTTTTATTATTCTAAAACTGAAGAAGCAACAAAGGCCGCTAATGAACAAGCAAAAGCAATGGGAGAATTGACCAATAATATAGATGAAGTAGAAAGTCAATTAAAACTATTAAAACAGGCGGGAACTCATAAGGAACTAATAGAATCTAACTTAGAATATAAGATTACTTTTGATGCCTTAAAAGCCGCTACTGCAAGTGCAAAGGATACTGCGGTAGAAGCCGCTAAAAAGGAAGCCGAGGCAAGAGAATTAGCATTAGCAAGGACTCGTAATGCTTATGATATGACTCTTAAAAAACTAAAGGGAAATTTAGTAGTTGAAGGTAAAGAATTACAAAAATCATTAGCAGCAGAAAAGAAAATAAGAGATAAGGCTGATATGGCTAAATACAAAAAATTGGCTAAAGACCAAAAAAGAGCAATATCTTTAGTTCGTAAATTAAGAAAAATGGAGGCTAAAGGCAAGGTAGACAAAAGCGTTTTAGATAGGGCTACAAAAGAGGAAAGAAGTGCTAGAGGAAGAATGGGACAATTCTCTAAATCAGTAGGCGGAGGCATGGCTGATAAGTTAAAGGAACAAGAAAGAGGAACACTAACGGGACTTGCTAAATTAATTAAAGGGGACTTAGGCGGTGCAAAATCAGATATAGGAAAATCATTATCTCAGACATTTAAACCTATATTTCCTATGGTAAAATTAGCAACTAAGTTCTTTACTATGCCTTTGAAACCCTTTGTTGCAGTAGCAAGAGGAGTGATTAGATTTGTAAAAAACCCTAAAAAAGCACTTGGGAATCTATCGAATAAATTAAAAAATTTAAGAACGACTATTAGAAATAATGGCGGTTTTATTGCAACAATATGGAAAGGAGTAGGTCCTATTTTCTCCATTGTGGGTAAAGTAGCAAAAATGGCTATGCTCTATTCAATGTATTTTGTCTTATTCCTAGTAGGAGCATTACTCGCCTTTGTCTTTATTAAAAAGATATTTGAGAAAGCAGAAGTATTGTCTGTAATTATGGAAACGCTAAGTGGAGTATTTGAAGGAATTAAAGAAATGTTTGGCGGGGCTATTCTAATCTTTGAAGCATTCTTTGGTGGAGGAACCCTCAAAGAAAGATTTGAAAAACTGTTTAAGGGAATATTAGGATTGTATAAAGGCTTAGGTAAAATAATCTTTAGTGTTCTCAAAGGTGCAGTTAAATTAGCGGTTAATTTAATAGTTGCTTACTTTTCTATGATGTTTGAAATTTATCTTGCTATCATAGACAAAGTTACTGACCCTAGTTTTTGGAAAGACACTGTATTAGGTTTTATTAAAAAAATACCAGATTACCTAGGAATGGCGGTAACTGCTATGTTTAACAAAATTAAAGATTTTTGGGGAACAGTCAAAGAATATTTCAGTGATAAAATTCAATCACTCAAAAACGCCTTAAGTCCTTCAAAGAGATTAAAGAGTATAGGTGGCAAAATAAAAGGTTTCTTTGGAATGCAAACAGGAGGTATTGCTCAAGGAGGAATGACAATGGTTGGTGAAAGAGGACCCGAACTAATTAATCTTCCAAAAGGAACGAGTGTGCATTCAAATGATACTACAAAAACAATGATGGGAGGTCATGTTACTAACAATATTAGCGTTAATGTCAATGGAAGGTTAGGCGCATCTGATACTGAATTAAGAGATATTGCAAAGAAGATAGGTAGAATGGTTAGCACCGAAATAAATAGAACCACTTCTTCGTCTACTAATGTGAGGTTCTAGATATGGTAACTCAATCGCCCGATAATACGCACTATGTTTTCCTTGATTTGAGTTCTAGAAGTTCATTTAGTGATGATGCTAATTCTTCTACACAGGAATCGTTTTCTTCAAATCGTATTGCTCTTAAATGTGATAATGTATCTATATCCACTGCTAAGAATATTATGTCTTTTCCTACACCTGCCGTTGGTATTGCTACTGGTGAATCAGTATCTCTAGGTCTTGATTTAGGTATGGCAACAAAATCAATTTCTCTTAGTGGAATCATAACTGAACAGAATATCACAAAACAATTTTCTCCAAACGATTTACCCGAAAGTGAAGTAGACCCAACTGATTCTAATAATACATATACAGATGCCGATGGAAAGAGATGCACTGTTTTTATGACTGCACAAGAAGTTGCTCAACTAATACACTCTTATGTTGATTCATCATTCATGCAACCCAATCAGAATCTAAATAAATTAAACATTCTAATTCCCTCTAGAGTTGGTCCTAATTGGACCTATCATGATGAAAGTGCTTCGGGTGAATCACTTACTGTTGGTTCTAAGACTTCCGTAGAAGATGCTCCCTTAGTGCCATTTAATTATGGAGTTAGAGATAAAGGAGCATCAGAACTAGATGCTAAATTTAGTTTACCAATTTCTAGATTTCCTAAGCCAATCAATACCTCAGTAAATATTACAGAAGGAGTTGCTGGATTCGTTAGGTCTTTTGATACTACACTTGTAGGAGGCCAACCGTTTGTTGAATTTAATATGCAGTTTGAAGTAGCCTTTGCAAGTTTGTGATTAAGATGTCAAATTATAGAATATATGCAGGTAACAAGAAAGCATTGGTCTTTCCTATTATGGGAGATGGCTATGTTCATCTAGATTACAGTAAGCATATTCCTAAAGGACCTGATGGTGCATCTTATAGTGAATCAACTCATGGTATTGGGATTGATGAAACTGCTGATGATGACGATGCAAAATATGGTCTTTGGTCATTGGCTGATTCTTTTACAATGGAAGGAATCATAACTCCCTTTGATGTAAATGGATTTGGTCATCGTCTAACGGCACATTATATCTCAGGAGGAGGAACGCCTACTCTTGCTACTAAATATCGAAGTGATTCTCTAGAATTACCTTTGAATAAATTTTATTCTCCTAGAGGACAATTAGAAACCAATAGTAGTTCTAGAACATCAGCATATTTTTCTCATGAGCATATTGCTTATCTAGCGGTAGCAATAAATAATTCTGCTACAACTTTAACATTATCTAATATAGAAAACATAATTGGTGGAACGAATATTAGAATAGGTAATGAACAGATGCGAGTTGTAAGTATATCAACAACTAATACTATTGTAGTTGCTAGAGGAGAAAACGGGACCACTGCTACTAGTCATTCTGTTGATGCTGAAGTTTATGGTGATAATCGTATTAATCATAAAATGACAATATTCCATAATGAGACATGCCAATTCTATCTAAAGAATATGACAAGAACAACAATGAATCAACCTGCTGAATATAAGTTGGGTTGTGTAATTAAGGGTAAAGATAGATATGGCCATATTAGAACAGTTACAGTCCAAAGCACTGTTCCTGTTATTACTGCTAATGAAGAATATTTTGGAAAGACCGTAGAACAAAGTGAATCAGTAGATGAGGTATTTGGTAGACCTGTTTACTTTGGAATAGAAGATATAGTTAGGTATCATAAGAAAATCAATACAAGTTCTAGTCAGATATATGCCGAGAGATTTTATGATAATCCAATCATTGTTGCTAGTGGTGGAGGACAAAAGGTAGTATTTGGAGATTTATCGGGCGGGGATGGTAATAAAATTGCTTTACAGAATACTACATTTGCGAGTGGATTAAGAACAGGAGATTACATTAAAGTAATAGGTTCGACTAAAAATGACGGACACTATAAAGTTAAGACAAAAACAAGCACTACTGAGATAGAATTAGAACCTTTTACTTCTGGTGTTAATCTATTTACTGCTGAAGTTGTAGATGCTAGTAGTAATACAGTAGCGATTCATTATCAGAATAACCATTATGGATTATCATTTAATGATGGTGCAGGTGCATATTATCAATATGATTCGACAAGTGTTGATACTTCTAATCTAGATATGTCTCCGCATATTTGGAAAGGATGTAATCTATATGCTCAAGTTAGTTCTACTGGTGTTCATTCTACTTCTTTGGAGCATGGAAAACAGCCTACATATCTAGGATATATTGCTAATATCAATGTAAATAGTTCATCCAATAAAAGTGATATTGCTTATGTGGCTAAATGTAAATTAACTAAACCAATAAGAACAACTACTGAAACTACCATTTATGTTGATGATGCTAGTAAGTTAAGTGTTGGAGGAATGCTCTGGAATATTACTGAACAAATGGAAATTAGAAGAATAGAAGGAAATAAATTACTTGTTTTTAGAGGGTCAAATGGCACTGCTGCTAGAACCACTGCTCTCAATTCATACGGATTAACAGGTGCTACTAGCACTAATTATCTTATTTCACCAAATGAAGAATTTGATTTTTCTAGAACATTATATTGTTCCTTACCCGATACTGGATTTACTAATGGTCTAAAGATAGTAGATGGTAGCGGTAATAGTTTAGCAGATTCAGATGAATATGGCGCACATCTATTAGGAGATACATGGAAAGAAGCATCGTATGTTTTAAGACCATTCCATCTTGCTATGGCTTATGATAATAATGCTAATCGTATTAGTTTATTCTTAGATGGTAAGGAATTAGATACTGAAATATTTAGTGAAGGTAAAATTAGGATTGCTTCAATTCAAGGAGATGGAGGAGAAGATGTAACCGTCAGCACTCATGATAATCCTAATTTAGCGGTAAATGATTTCGTTAAATTAGAAGGAACAGGTATTACTAACTTAGATGGTGTTTGGAAAGTATTAGAGGTAACTGGAAACTCTTTCTTGATTGATTGTATATCTGCGGTCAATGGAGGTTCTTCTTTCAATACTAGTAATGGAACTTTAACTGATGTTACAATTAGAACAACAGTAAACTTTTCTGAATTTGAATTAAGTGCTACCGATTGTTTCTTAGGTTCTAACGGTAACGACTCTTTAGAGACTAGGAGAGGTTCACAGTTTATGGGAGAAATGCATGAATTTGCTATTACTAGAGGATACAAAGATAGGTTCAACAGTATTGATACTCTTGTTCCTAACTTTAGAAATACTCTAGTCTACTTTAGATTTGAGGGGGATAAGTCATGACCAAAGGCATGGGTAATTTTACTGGTGTCTTTGCTATGGGTAAAGGAATTACCGAAAGCACTAGCGGTCAAGTTAAAATATCTACTGCTCCTACTTCAAATACTAATTACGCTAATAATTTTTTACAACAAGCAATTTACAAAACTCCACTTAATCCTCTACTAACAAGAGGAACAGTAACAGAAAATTTTGATGATTTTACTGCTGCTACTGCTGATGCTACAATAAATAGTTATGAAATTCATAAGGCCGATAATACTGTATTAACTAATTCAGTAAATGGTATCAATCAATCAAACAGTTCAACACAGACATACTCGGCAGTAAATCGAGTGTATCCTAATTCTACTACTATTAGTGACCATCTATCTAATCTAGAATCAACTAGAGGCAATCAACTAAAAATATTTGATTATTTAACTTTAACAGGACAATCATTTGTTAATATAAGAACTACATTAAATGGCGCAATAGACGATTCAACTACTCAAGTAGTGGTTGATTCTACCGCTAGTATTGCCGCAGGTGATGTTATAATTATTGAAAATGAGCAGATGTTCGTTATGAGAGTAGTTGGTTCTACATTACAAGTAATCAGAGGACATAATAATTCTATTATTACTAGTCATGCTGATGAATCTCAAGTTTATGAAATAGATAATATTGACCATTTATGGGTCTTGGTTTATTCTGACGATGCTAATCAACATCATTTTGCTAAAATAACAGAGATATTACAAGATGATATATTTGGAGATAAAATAGAATTTAGCCCTTCATTGGGCGTAGATATTCCTAAAGATACTAAATTTGCTATCTTCTCATCTTTAAATTCCAGTTTACCTAAAATAGATTCAGATAATCAAACATTAGTTGCTTGCGCTTATGGTTTACAGGCTTCTGATTCTAGCATACGGCATCATATTAACACCCATGTATCTAGACCGTTTTTCTTTTTCTTAAACGGAAAGGATAGATTAGAACCTGCTACAAGATATATTCTTAGAAGTTCATCATGGAATGGTTCCAGCCATACTTACACTTATTCTACTTTCGTTACTGACCAAGAACATGAAGCACATATTGTAGATTATGGCCCATTTACTATGGAGGCTACTTTAGTAGATATGATGTATAAAGCAGATGACCCTGCGGCAATGGATTATATTGTATTTGCCGATAATGGTATAGCATTAAATGAAAATGGAAGTAGTGCTGATACCATCACATTAGCCGCAGTAAACGGAGAAGCATTTCAAGGGGCTTCGGGGGCAACTATTACTAATAATGGAACTGAAACATTAGATGGTGATAGGACTGCTTGGGGTCTAAATGGCATCTTAAGAGATACTAGAATAGTAATAAGAAATGCCACTAATGGTTCTAATAATGATACATATTGTATTGATAGTGCCACTGATGTTACTGCAACAACTATGACTTTAGATGTAGGAGATTTAGCGGCTGACCAAGCGGCTTCAACGGACCCTGCTTTAGATGCAGTTTTCTTGATAATAGATGTGCTTTCATGTTCTGTTGATTTAGACCATAACAAAATGTATTGTCCTGTTGATTCTTCAAACCATTTAAAGAATTCATTTAGAATGGCTAATAGAACAACGGATGATGCGCTCTATTCTACCAAAACAGGATACTCAAGATACATGCATTATTGTGATTCTCCATTAACAAATACTATTATTCCTAACGCTATGGAAATGATAGAGTATGAATCAGTAACCTCTACTGGCGGATATGTAGATATTGTATTTGCTGATACTCAAAAGATTCTTGCTAAGAAAATAAAAGAAGGGGATTCCCTCTTAATTAATCAAATTGTTGAAAGTGAAATTGTAGGTAAAGAAAGAACTTTTCCCATTGCTGAAATTGACAGAAACACTGGCTCTTTTTCTGCTAGTTCGGGAGTGAACACATTAGAGGCTATCAATCTAGGAAACGAAAAAGATATGAGATTCTTTTTATCCTCTGTTATTCTTAACAGTAGCACTTCAACAACTAGTAGATATGACCCGCTTTATGATACTATTACTACAAATGTAGATGGGACTCTTTATCATTTTAATATAGATACTATTTTTAATAAATCTAATTCCAATCAAAATGGAACTATGCAATTTATGAAAGTTCGTAGTTGGAGAAAGGCTACGGATACAGAATATGCACTAACTAGTGCTTCTCCTATGACAAATGTTCCAACTTTTAACGCTACTGCTTTTAGAAGAAAATATTCTTTTTTAGCAGATAACTTACTTACAAACATACCGATAGACACTAAAATAAATAATTATATTTTGACTGGGGCCTTTAGTTCAAATGCTGATGGGTGGAATAGAAATGTCACCAATTTTGAAAGATTAACTCAGACTCTTAATCCTATAAATGATAATCTTACAGGGACGGGGGCTAATACTAGACCTTCTTTAAATGTAGGAGAAGTGCAATTAGAAAGGGCATCTCAATCAAGAAATAATGATATTCATTTAGTCCTAAAAGGAGGACAGGTAACTGGGCATCGTATCAAAGTAGAGTATGGAGATAAACATAACAGTTTCCTTAAATTACAAACCCATCTTAAAGATGAAAGACTCTTAGAGAATTTCAATAAAACCGATGATTTAGTTGGTCTTTATTCGGGTTTGAAAACAACACATACCTCCTTGTATAGTTATCCAGTAAATTCGGGTAATGATGCTGACGGAAATCCCCGTTACGATTTGGCTAGGTCTAATACATCTACTCGTTTTTACGCAAGAGGGATTTTAAGTTATTTAGATTATTTCTCTGGAACTATTGATATTGAAAAGACGGTATTCAAAGGGACAGTTGAAAGTGTAGAACAAGTTATTGAAGATGGGATGTTTAAATTAAAAATTAGAGGTAGAAATACTGCCTCTGAATTACTAGGCCCCGTTATAAATAAAGATTTTAAGTTTACAGAAGATATAGTTTACTCTACTGTTGGTCCTGTTGAGAGGATGGCTAGAGTGACTAAAGTTGATACTACCGTTACTGACCATGCTACACACGGTATAACTTATACTGATGATGGAGTTTACCCCGTTGGAACTACTGAAATACAAATCAGTGGTATCACATCTTCTTCCGATAATCCTACTATACAAAAAGGCGATTTATTATACACTTCTCAAGGCATATTTTTAGGTAGAGTGCATAAAATTACTGATGTTGCAGGTGATGGTAATTTTACCCCTGCCGTTATTTTATTTGAAGAAGGTATTCCTACAAGATTAAAAGATGGCGAGGCCATCATGTGTAGTTTTTATGAAACTCCTACTGAGACATTTGATTTTAGTAGTAGTGACCAATTAGATGTTTCATCAACAGTATCTACTACTAGAATTCCTATTAGAGGTAATACAATTAGTTTGGCTAAATCTCTTTCCTCTAACCCCTATACTACCACTAGAGTTAATTCTCTATTAGGGGCTAAAGATAAAGGCATTATTTTTACAGGAGGTAAATCTTTATCTCTAACTGACGATAATGCTCCATTTAAAGACGGGTCAAATTTAGTAGGAACATCTAGTAGTTCTAATCCTTTGGCTAAGGGTTATAGTATCAATAGTCCCGAAGGTATAGATTTCGATTTCCCGTTTTATTGTAATGTAGCAGATGAAATTAGTAATAAATACGGTGTTAATTATGTTAATTTACATACTGTTAATTCATTGACCGAATATGATGTAATTAATTTATCATCTAACGAAAGAGAGACTGTTATTGAAATGGCTCCTATTTGTCCCGCAGTTTTGGCTAGAGTAGATAATAATCCCATAGATTCTAGAGATAAATACTTATTACAAATAGGAGCATTTACTAGTTCAGAAATATTAGGATATAATGGAGTATTTCAAATTGCTCAGGCTAGTTGGATGGAAGAATTGAAACAAGGGGATTTCATCTTTGATGAAAACGGGGAACTCTTTGGTAAAATTATAGATATTAGTTTAGGTTCCAGTGATGGAATTTTGAATGATAGAGTAGCATTTACTTTAGATAGACCGCTATTTAAAACAATATCTGCGACTGAAAAAATTATGAAATACTATGGTAATGCTTCTCCCGCACAATATTTTTCGGGAACTACAATAAAGTTTGATGGTAAT
>CEPH01007915.1_pt1 | contig 11942 bp, 8 predicted proteins | sample 530571 | NCBI WGS metagenome assembly CEPH01 (sample SAMEA2620413, study PRJEB7988) | marine metagenome | biome: marine biome (ENVO:00000447); feature: surface water layer (ENVO:00002042); material: "saline water (ENVO:00002010), including plankton (ENVO:xxxxxxxx)" | depth 5 m | reverse complement strand
CCGGCCGAGGCCCGCCGCGCGCGGGCGGCGGCGACGACGTGCTGGGCAACCAGCAGCAGGTTCTCGTCCTCGTACTCGCGTTCGGTCCTTGGGGAGCGTGCCTGCGCTCTCCAGCTCGCGAGCACGCTTGCGGCGTGGGTGAGGCCCTCTTCGTCTCGCACCAGCGACGCGTTCTCCCACATCAGGTCCTGCAGGGCAGCGCGAGAGAAGGTTAGCGCCGGGGCTACCGGGCTTCCCGTCACGCCCCCGGAGGGAACGGGGCTGATGCCGTCGCGGGCTTCGGCGGGCCACAGGCCGGATGCGGCATCCGTCGCGATCGCATCCCCGGCGCGCGCGCCGAACACAGCGCCCTCCAGGAGCGAGTTCGACGCGAGCCGGTTCGCCCCGTGGACGCCGGTGCGGGCGGTCTCTCCGACCGCATAGAGTCCGGGAAGCGAGGAGCGGCCCTCGAGGTCGGTCACGATTCCACCCATGAGGTAGTGGGCCGCCGGGGTGACCGGCACGGGAACGCGCGCCCAATCCAGGCCGCGCTCGCGCATGGCGTTGTCAATCGTGGGGAATCGCTCGCGCAGCCAGGCGGCGCGGGCATCGGCATCCGTCGCGGGGATGGCCGTGGCATCCAGCAGCACGGGGCGTCCGTCCTGCTGCCGCATGACGCGGGCTATCGCGCGGGCGACGACATCGCGCGGCGCGAGCTCACCGTCGGGGTGATCGTCGAAGACGAACCGGTGGCCGTCCTCATCGATGAGTGTGGCGCCCTCGCCGCGCACCGCCTCGGAGACGAGGAAGGCGTCACCGGCTGCGAGCACCGTCGGGTGGAACTGCACGAACTCGAGGTCAGCAACAGCGGCTCCTGCCCGAATCGCCGCAGCGATCCCGTCTCCGGTGGCCACAGCGGGATTGGTCGAGTGTGCGAACAGCTCGCCGATGCCCCCGGTGGCCAAGACGACGGCATCGGCCCGCAGCTCGTCGGGCGTTCCGGCGTGACCGTCGCGGGCGTCGCGCAGAATCCGGATGCCGCACACCCGCCCCACCTCGACCACAAGATCGACCAGGAACGCGTGCTCGATAACCGTCGCAGCGGTCGCGCGCACGGCGGCGACCAGAGCGCGCTCGATCTCGGTTCCGGTCGCGTCGCCGCCCGAGTGCAGGATGCGGGGGTAGGAGTGTGCTGCCTCGAGACCCTTGCGGAACTCACCGTGTTCGTCGCGATCGAACGCGACCCCGAGCGCGACAAGCTCCCGGATCCGCTCCGGGCCCTCCGTCGCAAGTACCCGCACCGCTGCCTCGTCGCCGAGCCCCGCCCCGGCGACGAGCGTGTCGTGGATGTGGTCTTCGACGCGGTCATCGGCGAACATGACTCCCGCGATCCCGCCCTGCGCGTAGCGCGTGTTGGCGTGCTCCAGAACGTCTTTGGTGACGACTGTCACGCGGCAGCCGCTCGCCGCCGCGTGGAGGGCGACGGTCAAGCCTGCGATGCCGCTGCCGACGACGATCACGCGCGGCGCGGATGTCATGATGCCTGCTCCCAGGCTGCAGCCGGGGCTGCCGGGGGCTTGGCTGCCAGCATCCGTTCCAGGGCGACCCGCGCGGGGTCTGCGACGTCGGTCGGAACCGTGATGCGGTTGACGACCTCGCCGGCGACGAGCGACTCCAGCACCCACGCGAGGTAGCCGGGATGGATGCGGTACATCGTCGAGCAGGGGCACACGACGGGGTCGAGGCAGAAGATCTCGTGCTGAGGATGCTCGGCCGCGAGGCGTTGAACGAGGTTGACCTCGGTGCCGATCGCGAACGTCGTCGGTTCGGTCGCCGCCTCGATGGCCTTACGGATGTAGTCGGTCGAGCCCGCCTCATCGGCGGCGTCGACGACCTCCATCGGGCACTCCGGGTGCACGATGACACGGACGCCAGGGTGCTCGGCGCGGGCCTTGTCGATCTGGGAGACCGAGAACCGACGGTGGACCGAGCAGAACCCATGCCACAGGATGACGCGCGCGGCATCCAGGGTCGTGTCGTCGTTGCCGCCCAGGGGCTTGCGGGGGTTCCACATCGGCATCTGCTCGAGCGGCACTCCCATCGCCTTCGCGGTGTTGCGCCCGAGGTGCTGGTCGGGGAAGAACAGCACGCGGCGGCCCCGCTCGAAGGCCCACTCCAGCACGGTCCGGGCGTTCGAGGACGTGCACACGATGCCGTGGTGCCGCCCGACGAACCCCTTGATCGCTGCCGAGGAGTTCATATAGGTCACCGGGATCACCGGGAGCAGGCCCTCGGCGTCCGGTGTATCGAGATCGCCGTAGATGTCGGCGAGCTCCTCCCACGCCTGCTCGACCTCGTCAATCGAGGCCATGTCGGCCATCGAGCATCCGGCAGCGAGGTTCGGCAGGATGACCGCCTGCTCGGGTCCGGAGAGCAGGTCTGCGGTCTCGGCCATGAAGTGCACGCCGCAGAACACGATGGCCTCGGCATCCGTTCGCGCTTTGGCAGCATTGGCGAGCTGGAACGAGTCGCCCACGTAGTCGGCGTGTCGCACGACCTCTTCGCGCTGGTAGAAGTGCCCGAGCACGACGACGCGCTCGCCGAGGGTCTGCTTGGCGGCAATGATCCGTGCGTCGAGCTCGGCCTCCGTGGCCTCGCGGTATTCCCGCGGCAGCTCACCCTGGCGCGGTGCGCCGGTCGGGATGACATCGCCCTCCGACGCTCCGGGTCCATAGCCCGGAACCGTGTCGAAGAGCCAGGGAGCCTCGACGAGGTCGGTGTTGCAGGTGTCGCCCTGCAGCGACCCCGAGACGATGCCGTGGATCTCGTGGTCGACGGACGGGTCGATGCGGCGCGGCGTCAGGGCGATGTTGACAGCTGTCATGAGGTGCTCGATTCGGGCGAGGAGGGGTGGATGCCACCGGGCCGGGCGGCGCTCAGCGGGCCCCGATCGGCAAGTTCGACATCCTGGTTGTAGCGGTACAGGCGGGCGGGACGATGGCTGCCGGTGCGGAACCGGTCGGTGGGGATGAGGTTTCCGGAGTTCTCGACCTGACGTCGGAAGTTCGCGGGATCGAGACGCCGATCGAGGATCGCCTCGTAGACCTCGCGAAGGTCGGCCAGTGTGAACAGGTCCGAGAGCAGGCCGTGCGCGATGCGGCTGTAGCCGACCTTGTTACGCAGCCGCCACAGGGCATACGACACGATCTCGTTGTGATCGAAGGCGAGCGTGCCAGGCGCGTTCGCGTCGAACCAGGCGACGTTCTCGGGCGCATCACCGGCTGCCTCATGGGCAGCGCGCTGGGCGTCCACGTCGTCGGCCCGCAGGAGTGCCCAATAGACGATCGACACGACGCGCGTGGGGGAGCGATCGACGTCTCCGAACGCGTAGAGCTGCTCCAGATAGCTCGGCGTCAGGCCCGTTGTCTCGGCGAGGGTACGTGATGCCGCGGCATCCAGGCCCTCTCCGGCATCCAGCCATCCACCGGGCAAGGCCCACAGGCATTCATAGGGTTCGCGGGTGCGACGCACGAGCGGCATCATGAGGCGTCCCGACCCATCGCCGGGGTCGCGGCGCACCGTGAAAATGACGGTCGACACCGCGACGCGGATGGCATCGGTGGATGCGGCGCGTGAGATATCGGGAGCGAGACTGGTTTGTGTCATGGTGACTCTAACTACGGGTTCGATCTTAGAGTCAGAGTGACCAGAACCGCAACTCGGTCGGGTTGGAAGAAAACCCCCAGGTTGGTCGACAGACTGGATGCGTGGTCCTCGGCATCCTCACCGACGTTCTCGTCGTGATCCTGCTGCTCGGCGCGCTCGCGTGGGGGATCGGCAGCGGCGTCCTCGCGATCCTCGGATCGGCGGTCGGCCTCGCCGTTGGCGGCGTGGCGGTCTGGTGGCTCCTGCCGATCGTCGCGCCGCTGCTGCCCGGGTCGGATTGGCGCGGGCCGGTGCTGATCGCCGGCGTTGTCGCCCTGCTCGTGGGCGGTGCAATAGCTGGCGGCGCGATTGGCAGCGTCCTGCGGCGCGGAGCCGAGAAGCTGCGCCTCCACGTGATCGACCGCCTGCTGGGTGGGGCAGTCGCGGTCGTCGCCACCGCGCTCTCGCTGTCGCTGGTGGCCCAGAGCGCCGCGGTCTCCGGCGTTCCGCTGGTGTCGGCAGCCACCTCGTCGTCGCGCGTCCTCGCCACGATCGATGCGCTGACCCCGGCACCCGTGAGCGCGGCCCTCGCGCAGCTGCGGCAGGCGGTCTTCGTCGACGCTTTGCCTCGGGTGGGGACGCTGCTGGATCTGCCCGCCACAGCACCGACAGCCCCGCCGGTCGCGCTCGATGACCCAGCCCTGAGCGTTGCCGCGCAGTCGGTTGCCCGGATTTCGGGAACCGCGTTCTCGTGCGCGCGCGGCATGACAGGGTCGGGTTTCGTCGTCGCGGATGACCGCGTGGTGACCAACGCGCACGTCGTCGCCGGGATGGAGCAGATCGTGGTCGAACTGCCGGGGCGCATCGCGCAGACGGGCCTGGTGGTCTGGTTCGACCCCGACCAGGATCTCGCCCTCATCGCGGTCGAAACCGAGGACGTTGCGGCACTGCCGGTCGTGCCGACGCTGCGGTCAGGAGATACCGCGGCGGTTGCCGGCTACCCCTATGGCGGCCCGTTCACGCTGGGGCAGGCGTCAGTGCGGTCGGTGGGAACCGCGCAGGTCCCTGACATCTACGACAGCGGGTCGGTGAGTCGCGAGATCTACGCGCTCGATGCTCGGGTCGCTCCAGGCAACTCCGGCGGTCCGGTGCTCACCGCCGGCGGCGACGCTGCGGGTGTCGTGTTCGCTCGCGCCGACGACGGGACGGATGTCGGCTATGCGGTGACCTCGGGAGTCCTCGCGCCGTTGGCGGAGCAAGCGAGCGCTCTCGTGGAGCCGGTTTCGACGGGATCCTGCACGCCCTGACGCGCGTCTGCTGGCGGGAACCCGGCGCTGGGATATGCTGGCCGCGCAACTGAAGATCCGGCCACATGACGGGTGCGGGAGAGCCCCGGGTTACACCGGGCACCGAAGGAGCAAGCCTCCCCGCCAATCTCTCAGGTCCGCGTACCGCGCACGTCCGGCCACTCTGGAAAGCGTCATCACCCGCGCATCGGGTGGCGGCCGCCGACGGTGAAAGCACAGCATCCGGTTCGCTCGGGTGCCGCGCGAAACTCTCAGGCCACAGACAGAGGGGGAGTTCACGGGCGTCGTACGGCGTCCCCCGTCCGACGACCGGGAGAACTCATGTCACACCCCGCACCACCAGATACCGCGCACGCGGACACGGAACCGAAACGCTCGCCGCTCCAGGATCGACACGTCGCGCTCGGCGCCGCCTTCACGGACTTCGGCGGCTGGCAGATGCCGGTGCGCTACGCATCCGACCTCGCCGAGCACCACGCGGTGCGGCAGGCAGCAGGCCTGTTCGACATCTCGCACATGGCCGAGTTCCTGGTCACGGGAGAGCCCAGCGGCGCGTTCCTCGACTACGCCCTCTCGGGCGATCACTCGGGCATGCGGGTGGGGAAGGCCAAGTACTCGCTCGTCCTCACCGAAGACGGCGGCATCGTCGACGACGTCATTGTCTACCGCACCGCTGAGGATCGGTACCTCGTCATCGCCAACGCAGGCAACCGGGATGCCGTGGCCGCGGCGCTCCGGCTTCGGGCCGCTCGCGCGCCAGTGGCGGCATCCTTCCTCGCTCCGCGCGAGCGTCGTGAGGGCACCGCGTTCTTCCTTTTCGTTCCGGGTGTGTCTGACACTGCCCAGATCGAGGATGTGACCGACCAGTTGGCGCTTGTGGCGGTCCAAGGGCCAGCCGCGCGGGAGGTCCTCGAGGCGACTCCCGAGATCGGTGAGGTCACTCCGGCGTTCTCTGAGCTCGGGTACTACGCCTGGGCTGCCGGATCCTTCAGCGGAGAGCCCCTCTTCATCGCCCGCACCGGCTACACCGGCGAGGACGGCTTCGAACTGCTCGTGCCCCATCGCGCGGCGGGTGCCCTCTGGGACGCTCTGCTGGCGGCGGGAACGCCGCTGGGGCTCGTTCCGGCGGGGCTGGCGGCGCGCGACACCCTGAGACTGGAGGCGGGAATGCCTCTCTACGGTCACGAGCTCTCGCTCCAGACGACTCCCGCCCAGGCGGGGCTAGGCCGCAGTGTCGCCCACGGCAAACCCGACTTCGTGGGCAAGCGGGCCCCGCAGGCCTCGGATGCCGACAGTCGCGTGCTCGTCGGGCTGGTTTCTGAGGGCCGTCGCGCCGGCCGCGCCGGGTATGCGGTCGTCGACCCGGCGGTCGACGGTGCCCCCGTTGTCGGCGAAGTGACCTCGGGAGCGCTGAGCCCCACTCTCGGGCATCCGATCGCCCTGGCCTACGTCGAGCCCGCGCTCGCCGCGCCTGGCACCGAGCTGGCGATCGATGTGCGCGGCACGCTCATTCCTGCATCCGTAACGACCCTGCCCTTTTACCGGAGGACGACATGACCGACCTGACGACCCTGAAGTACACCGCCGAACACGAATGGCTGCGCCTGGAGGGCGACGAAGCCGTGATCGGGATCACCGACTACGCCGCCGACAAGCTCGGCGATGTCGTCTTCCTCGAGCTCCCTGGTGTCGGCGACGGCGTATCGGCCGGTCAGGTCTGCGGCGAAATCGAGTCGACCAAGTCGGTCGGTGAGCTGTTCGCGCCCGTCGACGGGGAGGTGCTCGCCGTCAATCACGAGGCGATCGATGACCCGTCGGTCGTGAACTCCGACCCGTTCGGGGCCGGCTGGCTCATGAAGCTCAAGGTCACGCCCGCCGACATCGACGCGCTCCTGGACCGTGACGCGTACGTCGCCCTCACCGGCGGCGCTGCATGACCGTCGGATCTTTCGCCGAGCGCCACATCGGAACCGACGCCACTGCCCAGCGCGCCATGCTCGACGCGCTCGGCTACGAGAGCGTCGATGCTCTCGTCGAGGCGGCGGTTCCGGCATCCATTCATGCCGCGCCGCGGGAGGGATCACGGATTCCGCTCGCCGCGACCGAGGCCGAGGCGCTCGGAGAACTTCGGGAACTCGCCTCGCGCAATCGCGTGTCGCGGTCGCTGATCGGCCTCGGCTACTACGACACGCTCACGCCCGCTGTGATCGCGCGCAATGTCTTCGAGAATCCGTCCTGGTACACCGCCTACACGCCCTACCAGCCCGAGATCTCGCAGGGCAGGCTCGAGGCGCTCATCACCTTCCAAACGATGGTGACCGATCTCACCGGGATGGCGACAGCCGGCGCGTCGATGCTGGACGAATCGACGGCCGTCGTCGAGGGGATGCTGCTGGCTCGCCGCGCCTCGAAGAGCGCGTCGAGCGTGTTTCTCGTCGACGCTGACGCCCTGCCGCAGACGATCGCGCTGCTGCGCCACCGGGCCGAGGCGCTGGGGATCGAGGTCCGGGTCGTGTCCTTCGATGAGCCCGAGGCCGTTCCCGAGGCTTTCGGTGGCTTCATCCAGTTCCCCGGGGCGGCGGGCCGAGTCTGGGATCCGAGCGAGGTCATCGCGGCGATCCACGACCACGGCGGACTTGCCGTGGTCGCCGCCGACCTTCTCGCCCTCACGCTGCTGCGCTCGCCCGGCTCACTCGGCGCCGACGTGGCTGTCGGGACGACACAGCGTTTCGGTGTGCCGATGGGCTTCGGCGGACCCCACGCCGGATACCTCGCGGTCCGCGCAGGGCTCGAACGGCAGCTGCCGGGGCGCCTGGTCGGCGTGTCGGTGGATGCCGACGGTCGCCCCGCGTACCGGCTGTCGCTGCAGACGCGTGAGCAGCACATCCGTCGCGAGAAGGCGACCTCGAACATCTGCACCGCCCAGGTGCTGTTGGCCGTCATGGCGGCGATGTATGCCGTTTATCACGGGCCCGAGGGGCTGAAGCGGATCGCTCAGGGCGTGCACGCGAAGACGGCCCTGGTCGCCGGATCGCTTCGTGCGCGCGGCGTCGAGGTGCTGACGGAACACTTCTTCGACACGATCCAGGTGCGGGTCGCGGATGCCGCCGCCGTTGCCTCAGCGGCGGCGGGGCTCGGCATCCTGCTGCGACGCGTGGATGAGACCACGGTCGGGATCTCGATCGATGAGGTCAGCGCTGCCGATCCGTCGATCGAGGCGGATCTGCTCGCGGCGTTCGGTGCTGCGGGCGAGGTCCACGGGGTAGAGACAGCGGCGGACTCTCTCGCCGGCTCGGCCTTCACTTCGTTGGCCGGGGTGCGCATGTACCCCGAGCCGCTCCGCCGCACTGACGCCTACCTCGCTCACGAGGTGTTCCACGCGCACCGGTCTGAGACAGCCATGATGCGATACCTGAAGACGCTCGCCGACCGCGACTACGCGCTTGATCGCGGCATGATTCCGCTGGGTTCGTGCACGATGAAGCTCAACGCCGCTACCGAGATGGCGGCAGTCTCGTGGCCGGAGTTCGCGCGGATGCATCCGTTTGCTCCGGCATCCGATGTCGAGGGATATCTCGAGCTGATCGATCAGCTCGAAGTGTGGCTGGCTGAGGTCACCGGCTACGACGCCGTCTCGATGCAGCCGAACGCGGGGTCCCAGGGCGAGCTCGCGGGCCTGCTCGCGATCCGCGGGTACCACCGCTCGCGGGGCGACGAACAGCGCACGGTATGCCTCATTCCGTCGTCCGCGCACGGCACGAACGCGGCATCCGCGGTGCTCGCCGGGATGTGCGTCGTGGTCGTTGCGTGCGACGAGGCAGGAAACGTCGACCTCGACGATCTGCGCGCCAAGATCGCCGAGCACACCGAGACGCTCGCCGCCCTCATGATCACGTATCCCTCGACGCACGGCGTGTACGAGCACGAGGTGTTGGCGATCACCGCGGCCGTGCACGAGGCCGGCGGCCAGGTCTACGTCGACGGGGCGAACCTCAATGCGCTTGTCGGGTACGCGCGCCTCGGCGATCTCGGTGGCGATGTGTCGCACCTGAACCTGCACAAAACGTTCGCGATCCCCCACGGCGGCGGCGGGCCGGGGGTCGGCCCGGTGGCCGCCAAGGCGCACCTCGCGCCGTTCCTGCCCTCACATCCGATGGCACAGCAGGACCGGCATCCGTCACTCGCGGATGCCGACGGCGCGGTGTTCGCCGGGGGTCCGATCTCGGGTGCGCCGTACGGTTCGGCGTCCATCCTGCCGATCTCGTGGGCGTACGTCCGGATGATGGGCGCTGACGGCCTGCGTCAGGCGACAGGCAGTGCGGTCTTGGCGGCGAACTACATCGCGGCCCGCCTGCGTGAGCACTACCCGGTGCTGTACGCGGGGGAGAACGGACTCGTCGCACACGAGTGCATCCTCGACCTGCGGCCCCTGCGGGACGCCACCGGAGTCACGGTGGATGACGTGGCCAAGCGCCTCATCGACTACGGATTCCACGCGCCGACGATGTCGTTTCCCGTTGCGGGGACGCTCATGGTCGAGCCGACCGAGTCCGAGGATCTCGGTGAGCTCGAGCGGTTCATCGAGGCGATGATCGCGATCAAGGCCGAGGCCGATGCTGTCGCTGCGGGGGAGTGGCCTGCTGGCGATAATCCGCTCGTGAATGCTCCGCACACAGCCGAGGCCATCGCGGTCGGCGACTGGCAGCATCCGTATTCGCGCGAGCGAGCGGTGTATCCAGTTCGTTCCTTGGTGCGTTCGAAGTACTGGCCGCCGGTCCGCCGGATCGACCAGGCCTACGGCGACCGCAACCTCGTCTGCGCCTGCCCACCCCCCTCCGCGTTCGTCTAGCCCCGCGCCCTTCGCCGTGAGACGTAACCTGGCGCGGGAAACGTCAGCCCGCCTCACGCGCGAGGTTCCGTCTCGGGCGGTGTGAGTGAGACGTGAGGGTGGCGAGCATGGCGGGTACGGGTGGCCGGATGCGGCGCACGCCGCTTGCCTCGAGCGTTCGTCGCAGGGGCTCGGCGCGCATGGCGTCGTTCCAGTCCCAGCGCGCGAAGCCGCGCAGGTGGCGACGTAGGCGGTCTTCGCGGCGCTTCTCAGCGGCAAGGTCCGCGGGGGTGCGGTACTTGCCGTATCCGTCGGACTCTCCGGCGATGTCGGAGCGCGGCCAATAGAAGTCGCAACGGTCGTTCTGCCCTTCGAAGTGGAACGGGTGCTGGAGCTCAGGTTCCTCGTACCCCAGCCAGCCGATGACCGCGCGGCTGACCGATTCGCCGACGCTCTCGGAGCGTGGATCGGCGTGTTCAATGGCCCATGCGCATCGGCGGCGGTGACGGCGATCCACCTGCAGCAAGAAGGCGTCACGAATCTCCGCGATGGTGCACAGACCGAGTTGACGCTTGCCGATCGTCGCGTCCACGGCCGCCAAGCCCCACGCGGGCGGAAGGGCGCGGGCCAGGGCGACCGCGGTGTCAGCCGGAGCAGTAAGCAGGAGGCCCCCTGTCTCCACGAAACGCGACGTCGTGAGGCTCGCGTGTCGAACGACATCGCCTACCCGGTGCGAGCGCGTCGCCTGGCCATCCAAGAGATGGATGTCGCGAGGTTCACCGAATATCGGCTGACCCCAGAGGGCAGCGGCAGACTCACGGCAGAACAACGCGTCCGGTCGGAGCAGCGCGACGGCGTGGACGCGTGCGAGGTAGCGATCCCACGGCGCGAGAGCGCGCCAGGCCGCCGCATCCGCCCATACGCCGTGTCGTACGGGCACCAGCGTGCGGTCATCACGCGGTCGAGCTGTTGGCGCGGCATCCGATGCAACGTGAAGGACAACGGGACTCGGAGCAATCGCGAGCTTGGGTGGCATCCTTCATCGTCGGCAGTTCCCCACCTACCCATTCCGGGCAACGCCCCCATCGGTGGACAACCCTCACGCCCCTCTTCCCGTGGAGGATCCCCGCTCCCGGCCACCCCGCTCCGTGAGACGTGCACTCGCGCGAGGGACGTGCCCCCGTGCGTCGCGCCAGGCTGTGTCTCACGGCATCAGCGGCGGGCGAGGCTAAAAGACGCCGGGGAAGAGGGTTACCGCGAGGGGGTAGCCGATGAAGGCGACGATGTCGATGAGGGTGTGGGCGATCACGAGGGGCATGACCCGGCCCCACCGGCGGTAGCACCAGCCGAAGACGACACCCATCGCGAAGTTGCCGACGATCGCACCGAAGCCCTGGTACGCGTGATAGGCGGCGCGAAGACCGGCGGTCGTCAGGATGATCGCCCACCAGTTCCAGCCGAACCGGCGGAGGCGATCGAACAGGTAGCCCAGAAAGATGACCTCCTCGGTCAGCCCCGCCCGTAGCGCCGCCAGCATCAGTAACGGCACGGTCCACCACGCGGCATCCAGCGGCGACGCGCTCACCTGGAGGGTGACGCCGAGCGCGCGCCCGCCGATGTAGAGGGCAAGGCCCGGGATGCCGATCACAAGGCCCAGCAGCAGTGCCCGGCCGAGGTCACCACCGAAGCGCGAGAAGTCCAGGCCGATCCGACGCAGGGCGTTTTTTCCGGGTTCCCACAGCAGATAGACCACCAGGGCGACCAGCGACAGCGCGAAGAACACACTCAGCAGCTGGTAGACGGCGTTCCAGATCGCCTCGGCATCGCGGTTGGGATTGAGCTGGGTCTGCTGCTGGGAGAGAGACTGGTTCTGCTGCGCCGCACGGATGAGCGATCGGACGAACGACAGGATGCTGTACACGGCGGACTGCCCGACCGTGATGGCCAGCACGATCCACACTTCCCACGTCAGACGTGTGCGTGTTGCGCCCTCAACCCGGGGGAGGTTCAGCACTTCGCTCACAACAGGCGGGCGCTTCGGGGGGTGCATCTTGTCAGATTGCCACATGCAACTCCCGTCGAGTTAAGGGTATGTAACTTTTCGGCCTCAGGTTTTGAACAACTCATATGCCCCGCTTAGGGTTTTTCCATCCGCGCCGAGGCACCTGATGTCTCAGCGCAAT
>CEPH01083113.1_pt1 | contig 11945 bp, 16 predicted proteins | sample 530571 | NCBI WGS metagenome assembly CEPH01 (sample SAMEA2620413, study PRJEB7988) | marine metagenome | biome: marine biome (ENVO:00000447); feature: surface water layer (ENVO:00002042); material: "saline water (ENVO:00002010), including plankton (ENVO:xxxxxxxx)" | depth 5 m | reverse complement strand
CGATATCTCGAAGAGAACTTCCTCGGAGCTCAGACCATCACCGAGGTGCGCCGGGGCACCGCCCGGGCTACGGAAAGCAAGGACGCGATTGTGGGCGTGAGGGTCATGGACGTGCCCGAGTTCCGCCTGGGAGCCGAGGGCGTCAATGCCGCCAGGACCGCCTCAGACCCCCGTGCAGCCGCCCTGGAGGATCTGATGGCCCGTGAGCAGGAGTTCGACCAATACTCCATAGACCTCCTCGAAATGGACATGGTGACCAAGGTTGACCCGATCGCTGTGGACACTATAGTAATGGGACAGCAGTCGCACTATGCGGCACAGTATGGAGACATCGTCGATGCTAAGGGAACGATACGAGAGACTGCGACAGCGTTTCGGGGAAGACAGCCCTGGTATGAGGAAGCTCAAGGCCCAAGTGGACGAGCTGGAGAAGAGCCTCAAAGGCCAGCAGGCGATGAAGGACGACCGGAAGTTGGTGATGCAGATGATCCCGAAGGCACCGGCGACCAGGAGTTCCTCCAAGCCGACGATGTCCGAGGATCAGACCCCGGATTCACCGTCCGAGGATCCGCGACCGTAGACGACGAGGTCGGGGTCGCGTTCATCCGACTGTTTGATGCTGCCGATGACACGACTGCGGCCCACGAGGTGGGCCACGCGGTTCGCGTTCACACGCTGGGCCGGCGTGCCAAGCTGGGCGAGGGAAGCCTCAGCCTGGACGAGATCGCCGCTGCAGAGCGGCGGTACGGCGTCGAGGACGGCAACTGGACTAGGGAGCAGGAAGAGGCGTTTGCAGACGACTTCATGGAGTGGGTCAAGGGTGGAGGCCCCCGTGGCGAGCGGCACAAGGGGTTGGGCGGAATCTTGGGCCGAGTCTTCAACGTCGCCGCTGCCGAACTGAAGACCATTTACACCGACGCCGGAGATTCCGTACAAATCAAGCCGCCGGCAAAGGCAATCTTTGAACGAATCCAGAAGCTCAACGGACTGCCCGAGCAGTACGCCAATCGCAAGTTTGTGGACGTTCCGAACTTTGACAAGATCATCAGCCGGCTTGAGGAAGCCGAAAAGTCTGGGCAGGACTGGCGAGATGTCATTGCACCCCAGGACATCCTGGGCACCGCACGCATGGGCGAGACGGGTCGCCTGCGATTTGACGTGAACACCCCAGAAGACGCCCAGAAACTCATGGCACACTTCGGTGCGTTCTCTCGGGAGCTGATGGAACGCCAGGTCCAGATGCGGCCGCAGACAATGGTACAAATGCGCCAGGATGCGCTTGAGTCTCTGAACGCTCTCATGGGCCGGGAGTCGGTCGATCTCCCGCAGACGATGCGTGAGATGCTCGGGGCCGAGGACTTCATGTTCAAGACCCAGGGCCCGGACGCGGCACACGCTCGCATGCTGACCGCACAGATGCTTTTGTTCTACAAGGCCAAGGGGCTGGTCGAGCTCGCAGACAAGGCCAGGGCAACCCGAAACGTCACCGACATGGCCCAGATGTATCGGGCGATGCTCGAGTACCAGATCGTGCAGTCGCAGGTATCCGCGGCCAAGACGACCTGGGGCCGGCTCGGGCAGTCCATGCAGAACGTGAAGATCCCCGGCGTTGACGAGCTGTCTGATCCTGTGGCTGCCGACAAGTTCCTGCAAACGATCGGCATGAAGGAAGGCGGACTCACAGGGACTAGCGACGAGATTCTTGCGGCTCTGGCCCACGTCCAACTTCCTGAAGATGCGTCCACGCTCGCGCAGATCATCAAGACCAACAATGAGCAGGTGGGGAGGGTAGCGAAGTCTTTCGCTATGTTCCAAGAGGTCTATGTGAACAGCCTTCTTTCAGGCCCGAAAACCTTCTTTGGCATCACAACCGTCAGCCCCGTACTTATGACCGTATTTGGCGGAGCTTCAAGGTTTGCCGGCGGTGCTGCAATGGCACTTTCCGGTGACACTCGCGGCATTCAACAAATGGGGCAAGTGCTGCGAAACTTCCGACAGACGTTCTTGGAGTCAATGGTTGCGGCCGAGTACATGCTCAGAACCCTCAAGACCGGCGAGGCCACGCTGATGCCTGGCGTCGGCGTGTACGACAGCACCCGTGGGGTTGGAGCAATCCATTCCAACAGTGAAAACGCCTTGGTTCGCAACCTTGTGAATTACACAGGCACGGTTGTGCGTGTTCCAAGTCGTGTTATCTCGACCTTCGACGAGTTCTTCCGACAAGTGAACTCCAGAGTCGCGTTGAACGAGAGGTTCACGGAGGAGGTTCATGACGAACTTCTGGACAACGCCATCAAAAACGGCACAATCTCGGCCGAGCAGCTCCCTCGAGAACTACGCGAGTGGCGTGAGGACAACGCTCATATCATTGCGGGAGAAACCCGAAGACGGGTCGAGTCCGTGATCCGGGACGGCAGGATTCGTGACCAGCACGCGATTCTTGACGAAGCCATGCGTAGCCCGATTATCGCTGGCATCGAGGACGACTTTGCTCGAGCTGACGCGGTGCAGAATTACTTTGCTCGGGAATACACCGACACCCACAAGAACAACGTCGCGTATGCGAGAGATCACGCCACACGCGCTGTATTCCAGGGTGAACTGGAAGGGTTCCCGGCCAGGTTCCAGAAATTCATGGATGAAGAACTTGGCGGTGCGTTGCGACTAATCATTCCGTTCTTCCGAACTCCTGTGAAAATTCAAGAGCAATTCTTTAGCTTGGCACCGACGAACATCGTGGCTGAAGGTGCGTCACGGCTTGTCAACCGTGCGACCACTGGTAGCTGGGCGATTCCAACCAAAGGCAATCTTGGCGTGATTCACCGGCGGCACCTTGAAGATCTTGCCAGCGGAGATCCAAAGCGCATCGCAGAAGCTCGAGGCCGACAAGCCATGGGAATGGCCTTGGTGGCGACTTCATTCATGCTGGCAGAAAACGGAACCATCACTGGCGGCGGTCCAGCAAACTACAAGAAGCGGCGAGACATGCAGCAGAGCGGGTGGCAGCCGTACTCGATCAAGATTGGGGACAAGTACGTCTCGTACCTTGGAATGGACCCGTTCGCCCAGTATCTGGCCCTCTTTGCTGATTCGTACTACATGCTCAACGAGCAGGATCGTCGTGGCCCCGATGACCAAAAGTACAACTACCTCGTAGCACTGGGTATCGTTGCTACTAGGCAGCTGCATGACAAGCCGTACATTCAGGGGCTGTCAAACGCCTTCAATGCCATGGCACAGCCAGATCGCAAGATGGAAACATTTCTTTCAGGATTGCTAAAGGGTGCCGTGCCGTACTCATCCATGCAGGGAGCAATTAGCTACGCCACTGATCCGTATGTACGAGAAGCTCGAGGCATCCTTGAAAAGGTCCGCCGCGGGACTATATGGGACGAGGCGACAACTCTTGATGAAATTGAGCCGAGATATAACGCTCTGGGCGAGCGAGTTCTGGCAAGAACAGAAACCACCGCAGACATCTACCATCACTGGTGGAATCGCACCATGCCGTTCCGTGTGTCGGCCGAGACCGACGATGTGGTGCTCAAGACCATCATCGACCAGGACATCTCCTTCCAGCCGCCGGCAACCGTGCAGACAATTCAGTACGGCAAGTCGCCAGGCATGAAGGTGGATCTGCTCGAGATCCCGGCACCGGCGGGCTCCGAGTCTGCAGAGCAAGGCTGGAGCCTGTACGCGCATTGGAACGAAACAATCAACACCATTGAGCTTGGCGGTAAGACGCTCAGGGAACAGCTTGAGGAGATTGTGAAGCGTGAAGACGTTGCTTTGTTCCAAGATTGGGAAGAGACAGTCAGCCAAGGGCAGCCATTCGATGAGTTGATTACCAAGACAATCATGTTGTACAGGTCTGCTGCCCTTCAAAAGATCCAGTCCGAAGTACCTGAGCTGGAAGCAGAGGTCCGCCGGCTGCAGCAGGAGGACCTGGAGATCTTGCAATCAAACGCTGACAAGACATATGGCCCTGGCAGCAGTCAATCACAGGAAATCGAGAAAGCTCAGGGTGCCCTGAACAAGAGACTCGAAGAATTGGTGGGAGGGAAGAATGGGAACTAGCGAGACCCTGGGCGACGAGTTCGATCGTCGCTTGCTCAAGATCCTTCGCGAAGGCCGACAGGTGATCAGCCGCGAAGGCGACGTACAGGAGGTCGAGGCTTCTGCCGCTGACCTCAATGTCATCAGGCAACGACTCAAGGACTGCGGCATCACCGCGGTCCCGGTCGAGGCAAGCCCGATCGGCAACATCGTCGCCGAGATGAACAAGCGCAGGTTGCGTTTGTCTGAAATGGATGACACCGACGATTTGGCAACAGCGGAGGGATAGATGCTCAACGGAAGTTTGGATTCCAGAAACGAGGGCTACCCCCTCGTCTTTGTCCATTGGGTCGATAGCTGCGAGCCGGCTGACAACTCGGACATTGGCGCATACGACATGCCGGAGCCACAGTCGATCATGCAATGCGGCTTTCTCGTTCACGACGAGGAACACCATATTGTCATTGCCGGCGGCCTCAAACCTGCACTCGAGACATACGACTATGTGATTGCAATTCCAAGGGTTGCTATTTCTGCCATACGTTACTTGGAACCAATCGACGGCCCGCCGGACGAGACGGTATGAACTGGAAATCCAAGCAGGTCTCGAGAACAGTTGAAAAGGTAAGGGTAGACGCATCTTCCGCAAACTTCGAGCAATACTTTCTTCTCTCTTCCGACCGTCACCACGACAACGCACACGCCAATTGGGACCTCGAGCTCAAGCACCTCAATCAAGCCAGGGATCGTGGTGCTGGGATAATCGACTCGGGAGATTTGTTCTGTGCGATGCAGGGAGCGTGGGATCCGCGCAAAGATCGGAGTGCTCTTCGCGAAGAGTATCAGTACGGCAACTACCTGGACCGTCTGGTCGAGGTCGCCACCGATTTCTACGCCCCGTTCGCGGATCTCTTTGTTGTGATCGGCAAGGGCAACCACGAAACGGCCATCGCGAAACGCCACGAAACAGACCTGACCGAACGTCTTTGCCAGGCGATGACGGCCAAGTCAGGGACAACCGTCCGAGCCGGCGGTTACGGGGGATGGATTCAGTTTGTTTTTCGGATCACCAAGACGCGGACGCAACAGATCAACCTGAAGTATTGGCACGGTTCGGGCGGTGGCGGGCCCGTCACCCGCGGAGTCATTCGGACTAATCGGATGGCGGTGTATCTTCCGGACGCGCACATTGTGGTGACCGGACACACGCATGACCAGTGGGTCGTACCGATTGCGCGGGAACGAATCAAGAGCAACGGTGAGCTGCTGTTGGATGAGCAGGTTCATGTCAAGTGTGGCACCTACAAGGATGAGTATGGCGACGGACATGGGGGCTGGCACATTGAACGTGGTGGACCGCCCAAGCCGGTTGGCGCACAATGGTTGCGGTTTTACCGAGAAAACCACAGCATCAAGTTCAATATAGAAAGGGCAACGTGATGGCAACTGAGCTCACACAAGCGGATTTCGGAGCGTCACAGTGGACCTATCACGACGCTCCCAATCGATTGCTTGAGACGCAAGTTGGTGGCGGCGGTTTTGCAGCCAAGACGGTTTTTCCTCACCATACCCGCCACACGGAAACCACTTTGGAAAAGGCGGTCACTTCTTTCAATTACGCATTTGACAGCCACATACCAGCGATTCTTGACAACAACCGGAATAGCGAATTGCACTTCGAGTTTGTAAGCGTGGATCTCATATCGTTTCGTGGGTCTTTCATCGTCGATGACTTGTTTGTACGAGTTCGTGGCCCGCAGCTCAGGACCAGGAGAAACCTTGGCGCGGGGCCGGTGAGGTTCAGTCGCCTTGGGTGATGAACACGTTCGCCAGTACATTGAACGACTGGCGACGGACTTTGAGTTCTTCCTCGAAGAACTTTGGGAAGCGATAGGTCTCCCCCCCATCGCCGAACACCAACGCGAAATCGCCCGCTGGCTTCAGGCCGGCCCGAATCGCCGGGGCGTCCGTGCGTTCCGAGGTGCATCCAAGACGTTCGTCACCTTGGGCTATGCCCTGTGGCGTCTCTTCGTGAACAACGACGAGCGGGTCCTAGTGATCTCCAAGTCGGAGAAGCACTCCAAGGACTCCCTCTTCATGGTCCGCAAGTGGATTTCGACCGTGCCTTGGCTGCAGCACCTTACGCCAGACCGCAAGGGTGGACAGCGTGACTCCGCGACCAAGTTCGATATTGGCCCGGCCAGCAACGACCGTACCGCCAGCTTCACCGCGGCGAGTATCACCGGGCAGATCACCGGGTCCAGGGCCTCGCTCATCATCGGCGATGACATCTCCTCGATGCAGAACTCGATGACCTACGAGATGCGGGAACGACTGCGAACCGAGGTCACCGAGCTGGACAACATCATCATCCCCGGTGGCGACGTGATCTTCCTGGGCACGCCGTTTCACCAGGAGTGCCTGTACGACAAGCTGGCCGAATCCGGGTACGAGTTCCGGTGCTGGCCGGCGAGGCTGCCCGCCCCCGACGAGATGACCGACGACTTGGCACCAGAGCTCCTAGAACGCCTCCAGAGCGGCGAGGAGCCCGGGACACCCGTCTGGCCCGATCGGTTCGACGACGAGGAGCTGAAGGCACGAGAGGCGTCTGAGGGGCGTTCTCTGTTCGCGATGCAGTACATGTTGCTGACCAAGCTCACGGACGGCCTCGAGTACCCCCTGAAGCTGTCGGACCTGATCGTGTTCCCGGTGCAGCCCGAGAGCGCTCCGATGCAGATTGCTTGGGGTCAGATGAACGACCGCGGAGGGACGACCCGTCTCGAGGAGATCCCCAGCCTGGGGTTCGGCACGGACGGGTTTTACGCCCCGATCATGTACTCCCAGGACTGGACCGAGTACTCCTCCGTCAAGATGTGGATTGACCCATCCGGACGTGGTGCCGACCGCACGGGCTACGCCGTGGGGGGCTACGTTCTAGGGAAGATCTATCTCATGGAGGTTGGGGGACTTGTGGGCGGATACAGCTCCGATACCCTGCACGAGCTCGCGACCATCGCCAAGCGATGCGCCGCACGCGAGATCTACGTCGAAGACAACTTCGGCCAGGGCATGTTCGTCGAGCTGTTCCGCCCCATCCTCCACCGTTTGTTTACCGAGGATTGGGGTGCCGCGGTCAACACGGTGCGCGTTACAGGACAGAAGGAACTGCGCTTGATCGCCGCGGCAGAACCGCTTTTCAACCAACACCGGGTCGTCATATCGCCCGAAATCGCCCACAACCAAGAGCTGCAGAAGCAGATCACCCGGCTCACCCGCCAGAGAAACTGCCTGAAGCACGATGACGAAGTCGAGGCTATGTGCATGCTGCTCAAGCAGTTCGAGGACGTGGTCGCTGTAGATCCAGATATCAACGCCCATCGCCGGCGGGAAGAAGCCCGGCTCGAAGAACTCGCAGAGCACTACCAGGCAATGGGGATGCACGTCGATGCCCCCAGGTGGTTTGAGCATCACTAGGAGCACCATGGCAAAGAAGAAGGCAAAGAAAAAGGCAGGGCCTAAGCCCAGCAACCCGGCCCTGTACTCGAGAGTCAAGTCGGCCGCAAAGCGCAAGTTCAAGGTCTACCCGAGTGCCTATGCCAACGCCTGGCTGGTACGCGAATACAAGAAGCGAGGGGGCGGATACAGATGAAGAAGAAGCTTACCACCCGGCAGGAAAATGCAATGAAACGGCACGCCAAGCATCACACCCAGAAGCACATGACCATGATGCGGAGGTTGATGCGTGGCGGAAAGACCTTCACCGAGGCCCACAAGGCCACCCAGAAAAAGGTAGGCCGATAATGGCGTACCGCGGGGGTCTGCGAAAGTGGTTCGCAGAGGACTGGCGGGACATCAAGACCGGCAAGAAATGCGGCCGCAGCGGCAAGGAAAAGGGCAGTCGCCCCTACCCGGCGTGTCGGCCGGCAAAGGTCGCAGCCAAGATGACCAAGAGCGAGAAGAAGTCTGCAGCGGCCCGGAAAACTGGGCCCGGGCGGATCAAGTATGCCGTCACGGCCAGTGGTCGCAGGCGCAAGAAGGGGGAACGACGTGGCTAGACCGGCAAAAGGCAAGGCCAAGGTCAAGGTCTATCGGGACCCCAAGACCGGGCGGAAGCGGAGGACCAGCTACGGCCAGGCCGGCAAGGCCAAGGGCGGTGGCCGGCGGGTCAAGCCTGGGACCTCCAAAGGCGACTCCTACTGCGCCAGGTCCGCAGGGCAGATGAAAAAACACCCCAAGGCAGCGAAGAATCCAAACTCGGCACTGCGCCTGAGTCGCAAGCGTTGGAAGTGTTCAGGAAGTAAGTCTCGAAAATAAAGGGAGCATGGAGATGACCATCACTGAGGTGCTGATCGACCTGGCAATACCGGCAGCTATGACGCTGCTTGCCGCCGTCTTCGGATTTGTATGGAAGATTTCACATCGAGTCTCAGCACTCGAAAAGCAACTTGAGGCGGAGCGTAACGCCCGCATCGGTGCGGTTCGCAATCTGGAACGTGATGTCCAGGTGATCTACGACAACGTAGACAAGAATCGCGAATGGACCACCAATCGCATGATGTCCATCGTCAGGGATGTCAGCAAGTAACCCCAACCAAGGAGGCACTATGCCCGGTCACTACAACTTCATGAAGGGCGGCAAGAAGAAGCCGGCCATGAACGGCAAGAAAAAGAAGACCAAGAAGGTCGCGAAGAAGGGGATGAAGAAGCGATGAACTGCTGCGGAGCTCAAGGCGATACCCTCACGGGCGTCGTCGTCAAGGGACAGCAGTACCCGCACAAAGCTCCGACCGCCAACGTCGTCCATGGGGGTGCGCTCAGTCCTGGGATCTACCGAGGCTGTGCGTACACCCCAGGCGACGAGGCGGACGAGTGCGACAAGATGCTCGGGCTGTGCTTGGTCTGGGTCGTACCCGACCAAGATTGCGCCGAGGCATACATTGCCGGCTTCAGTGGAGATTTGTACGGTCATCTCCTCAAGCTGCGTGCTCTACGACCCGTCACCAGAGACGAGATGATCAATGGCTACGATCGCTTCCTTCTGGGCGCTCCCTAGTCACTAAACCTCTCGTTATCCAAGGACGCTCGCAAAAGCGGCCGAATCGGCCGCAAATGGTCACCGCAGAAATTTGCGAGACCCTTTACGTATGCGATTGCCGCGACCGACCCCCCCCTCCCCCCTCCTCCTATACGCGCGCGAGCGCGCCCGGCCGCGCGCGGGATGGTGGTTGCCCTAGAGCCCGCGGGGCCACAATCCTGCCCCACCCCGGCCCGAATCTGCCCCTCATGAGGCAGGGGGGGTGGGTCTCGTGGTCCACCGTAGACCACAACCGACCGCGGCGAGCCGATCATCGATCCCCGGCCGGGGCAGCCCCGATCGACCCGCGGATCCGGCCCGGCGGCGGATTGTGGGCCGCGTGATCGGCATGTCCGATGCCACCACGCATCGATCGCCACCCTGCCCTTTTCGATTGGGCCTCAAGTAAATTCCAGAATGTGCCGACTATGTAGTTGACATACTGCCCGCACTATGCACAATGATGTGCATGGCACCAGCGGGTGCCCTCACCTACCTCAGGAGACTCACCATGCCCCGTCTTGAAAACACCGACCTTCCCGGATCCGAACTCATCATCGACGCCTGCGAGGAGCATGGCTTCGGCATCTCCACCGTTGACGTCTGCCGCCACTGCGCTCCGAGGCTAATCGGGCAGCCATTCAAGTGGGACACCCACTGTGACGAGCCCGTCGGCATCGTCGGCGAGGACAGCGTCTGCCACCCTTCCTTCGAGGAGGAGTTCGACTGCGGCGACCCATACGAGTGCGAGGAGTGCGGCTGCACCCTGCGCGGATCCGACGACTGATCGACTTGCACCACCTACCCCTACTCGGAGACAACCATGACCAACAACGAATTCACTTCCCGGTACCTTCCCGCCTTCAACTTCAAGAGCGAGATCAACCGCGACCTCCTGATCTTCGCGATCAACGCGATGGTCACCGGCCCCTCGTGGAGTAGTGCCGGGATCAACCTCAGCAAGGTGTTTACTTCGATCGTGGAGGAGACGCCGGGCTCGCACGTCACCCTGAAGGTGAGCGTGTGCATGAATGCGGACCACTCCAACGGTGGCAGCTGGACTGACTGGCTTATCACCGTGCCGACCATCGCCGGCCTGCAGAGCGTTGGGGTCCGGCTCGACGGCCAAGAAGAATCTGAAAACGAGGTTCTTCACTGGACCGAAATCGGGGCCTACATGCTCGACTTCGAGTTCAACTGGCGAGGACAACCCGAGTTCATGGATGTCGAGGGGTGCTCCTGATCCAGACATTGAGTCGAAACGCCCCTCGGGGCGTCCGCGGGATTGAGCATTCCCGTGCTGACGAGACTGCTCGCCACTCACCTACCACCTTGGAGCGAATCATGAACCGCACCGACTACTTCGACACCGTGTACTCCGAACTCGCCGCCGCCGTCACCGACCCCGACCTGGCGGTCAAGTGGATCCGCCCGTGGGCCGCCGGGCAGCACTCCCGCGTCACCCCGCGATCCGTGGGAACCGGCAAAGCATACCGCGGCATGAACCGATGGTGGTTCGGCTCGCGGTGCTTCTCGTCCCCTTGGTGGATCACCTTCCGCCAAGCGAAGAAGCTGGGCGGCAACGTCCGCAAGGGCGAGAAGTCCACCGTCGGCATGTACTATCAGGTGATCGAGAAGAAGGACGACGCCGGCAAGCGTGAGTCCTTCCCGATCTTCAAGACGTTCCGCGTGTTCAACGTGGAACAGTGCGACCTGCCGCAGGAGGCTCTCGACCGGCTCGCCGAACGCCTCGATGCGATCTGCCCCGCCGATGCCGAACGCACCGCGGAGGAGGCAGTGACCGAAGCGGAGACCACCACCATCGGGTGGATCAAGGGCGAATCGATCGGGTTCGCTCACGGCGGGGACAAGGCGTACTACGCCCCGCTCACCGACTCTATCCAGATGCCCGAGAAGACCGCCTTTGACTCGCCGGAGGCGTACGCTCAGACCCTCGCCCACGAGGCGGTCCATGCCACCGGCCACAGCTCCCGCCTCGATCGTGGGCTGCTCAGGCCGGCCGCGTTCGGTGGTGACCGCTACGGTCGCGAAGAGCTGGTCGCGGAGCTCGGCTCGTGCATGGTCCTCGGCTCGTGCGGGGTTGACTTCGGCCGCGATCAGGCGGTCGCCTACCTCCGGGGCTGGCTCCGATCGTGCGTGAAGGCTGACGGGTCGAAGGACCCCGCCGCCTTGGCGTGGGCATCTGGCCGGGCTCAGGCCGCCGCCGACCTGATTCTCGGCGTCGAGGCCGACGCCGGCGACACCGACCCCGAATGACCTTCATTCCTTCGCCCCTCGTCCGGTCCACGCCGGGCGGGGGGTTTTCTTCATTCAACCACCAGAAGGACCCCTACAGATGAGCATTCCCCCGCACGAATTCCTTCACCCCGGTCACGACCTCTACCGCGGCGACGGCGAGTACGCCAGGCACGCGAGAAACCTGCACCGGACCCTCGCGAGCCTGCACAGGCTTGTCGATGAGCTTGTGCCGCTCCGCCTCGAGCTCCGCGTGGTGATCGGTCGAGCTCTGGGCCGGCAGACCCATCTCGATCCTGACCTCGCCGACGCCGTGCGGCTCGCCCTCCGCATGCAGCACGAGATCCTGGTCGAGCTTCACGAGCTCGCGGCCATGCTGGAGGACCCCGCTCTGCGCTGGTTTATGAAGACGGAATGAGCATTCCCGCCGGCAAAAACCACCGCCCCCCAGCCGGGGCCAGGGGGCGGATCGGACTCACCTACCAAAGCGAATCAACGGCAGTGTAGCAGCCAGTTGACAAAACAGGTACTTGAGAATTATTCTCAACTAGAGCGAGCA